>ERZ869936.541-NODE-541-length-34878-cov-5.395658_pt1 | contig 34878 bp, 37 predicted proteins | sample MGYA00520876_ERZ869936 | MGnify/ENA primary metagenome ERZ869936 (study PRJEB32218, sample SAMN09650985) | biofilter metagenome | isolation source: enrty point of leading RO module | place: Saudi Arabia: Thuwal, RO plant located on Red Sea | collected 2016-02-17 ... | reverse complement strand
CTTCGGCATCGGACGCTACGGTCACCTCGTCAGGTGTTTCGCCATCCGTTCCTGCTGACACGTCGTTCGGCGCTTCGGCATCGGACGCTACGGTCACCTCGTCAGGTGTTTCGCCATCCGTTCCTGCGGTCACGCCGCTCGGCGCTTCGGCATCAGGCCCTGCGGTCTCTGCCGTCGGGGCCTCAGACGCGTCCTGAACCTCGACCGTGTCCGCGCCGGCCGTCGTTCCCGACGCAGCTTCCTCGCCGGACGCCGCATCAGGTGTCTCCGTGACATCCGCAATCTCCGACGGCGCGGGTTCCGGCTCCGTCGCCGTACCGGTCCCTGCCGCGACCTCGGCTTCGCCGGCCAGCGGGGCCTCGGCCACGTCCTGCGTCTCCCATGGCCGCAGCGCGAAGAGAAGCGCGACGATGGCCGCGACGACCGCCAGCGCGGCCCACAATCTTGCACGCGAAGTCACAGTCCCGACATCCTCAATGGCGGCCTTCCCCGTTACGCGGGGGGTCCCGGCCCCGAACGCGCTTATGCGACCTTATCAACACCCGGCGAAACGGTCAAAACGCTTTCGCGCAAGGCAGTTGGACCGCATGTCTGCACCCCGCCCTCCCGCGAAGATCCCCCGCGCCGCGCCCCGCTCGCCGCTTGAGACCGGGCGCCGTGACGGCTAGACCGAGACGACGAGGCAGATCGCAACAGGTAGACCCATGTCCCAACCGTCCTTTTCGCTGTGCGTCTATTGCGGGTCCCGCACCGGCGCCGACCCGGCCTACATGGCCGCCGCGACGGAACTGGGGCGGGCCATCGCAGAGAACGGCTGGCGCCTGGTCTATGGCGCGGGCGATGTGGGCATGATGGGCGCCGTGGCCGATGCCGCCGTGCGATCAGGCGCGGCGACCCTGGGCGTGATCCCGACCCACCTGCTCGACGTCGAGGCGCCGCGCGGCGCCTTCGGCGACCGGATCGTCACCGAGACGATGCACGAGCGCAAGAAGGTGATGTTCATGAACGCCGACGCCGTCGCGGTCCTGCCCGGCGGCGCAGGCTCGCTCGACGAGTTCTTCGAAGTTCTGACCTGGGCGCAGATCGGGCTTCACGCCAAGCCGATCTTTCTGGTCGATGTCGCGGGCTACTGGCGGCCGCTGACGGCGCTTGTCGCGCATGTCGTCGACCAGGGCTTCGCCGCGCCCAGCCTGAAGACGCTCTACCGGACGGTGCCGACCATCGACGCGCTGACCGAGGCCGTGCATGCCTTGCGGTCCTGACCAAGCGCCCGCGCGAGCCTCAGCGCGTCAGGCCTGCATTTCGGCCAGGATCTCGTCCAGGATGTCCATTCCCATGCCCCAGCCACGGCCCAGCATCTCGAGCGACCCTGCGAAACAGGCGATCTCGGCCTCGCTGGCCTTGTGTGGCGCCCAGACCAGGCGCATGTCGGTCTGACCGTCGCCGGTCGCGGTGAAGGAGATGTCGGTGTGGATCACGCGCGGCCAGTCGGGCATCTTCGGGTTCGAGATCACGTTCCAGTCGGCATCGGTCATGGATTGCAGAAACACCAAACGATGCGGCGGCTCGAAGGTAAGGTAGTCGGCGCGCTGAAAGCCCGACCACCCCTCGCCCCGCATCTCGACCAGCCAGCGCCCGCCCGGACGCGGTTCGTTCAGGTGAATGACCGTCTCGACCCCGGGGCCGTACCAGCGCGACTGGTGCTTCTCGTCCGTCCAGGCCTCCCAGACCAGATCCGGCGGCGCATCGAAGCGGCGTTCAAGGATGTATCGGTTCAGGTCGCTCATCTGGCGCCTCCCCTGGATTGCAGTTCGGCCAGAAGGCCGTCGAGCAGATCGAAACTTCTGTCCCAGAACCTGCGGAATTCGGTAATCCAGGCCAGCGCGTCGGCCATCGGCGCCGCATTCAGCCGGGCCGGGCGGCGCGGCCCGTCGATGTCGCGCGACACCAGACCCGCGCGTTCCAGAACCTTCAGGTGCTTCGAGATGGCCGGCTGGCTCATGTCGAATGGCCGGGCCAGTTCGCCCACCGTGGCCTCGCCCTCGGACAGCCGGATCAGGATCGCCCGCCGGGTGGGATCGGCCAATGCGGTGAACAGCGCGTCGAGATCAGGGTTGGCTCTATTACCATCCAGTTCCATAACCAAACGGTTATACTATGGCCGTTCCTCGGTCAACCGCCGCCGCGCGACCCGCTCCAGGCGGCCATCCAGCACGAGCAGACCCGCCGCCAGCAGACCGAAGCCCAGATAGGCCGCGGGCGTCAGGGCCTCGCCCCGGACGGCGGCGCCCAGGACGATGGCGACCGGCGGGATCATCAGCGTCACAAGAAGCAGGTTGCCCGCCCCCGCCGCCGCAAGGATGCGGTAATAAAGCACATAGGCCAATGCGGTGGAGGCCAGAGCGAAATAGGCCACGGCGCCCCAGGTGACCGGTGTGAGCGACATGGGCAACGGCCCCTCGACCGCCCAGGCGAGCGGCAGCATCACCAGCGCCGAGGCGGTGAGCATTCCCGCCGCCGACACCATCGGCGGCTGGCCGCGCAGCGTCGCGCGCGCCCAGCTTCCGGCAAGCGCATAGGACACCGTACCCCCGATGATCGCCAGTTGCGCCAGCGAGCGCAGGTCGAGGCTGGTCAGGTTCGCCAACCCGATCGCTGTCGCCACGCCGACGAACCCCAGCGCCACGCCAAGGCCCCGCCGCAGCGTCAGACGTTCGTCGGAAAAGACCAGCGCCGCGACCAGCACGCCCCAGATCGCGGTCGCGGCGTTCAGGATCGCGGTCAGCCCGGTCTCGACATGCAACTGGCCCCAGGCCATCAGCGTGAACGGGATCACGTTGTTCAGACATCCCATCACCAGGAAGGCGGCCCATATGCGCCAGCCGCGCGGCAGGACGAGACGGCGAAGGAGAACGACCAGCCACAGGCACAGCGCCGCCCAGACAACCCGGTGCGCCACGACGCTCAGCACGCCGATCTCGTCCAGAGCCGTGCGGATCGCCAGGAAAGACCCGCCCCAGAGAAGGGCGAGCAGCAGAAGTTCGATCCAGACTCGGGGCGTCAACGTATTGGTCATCCCCGCCCCCTATCCCGGCGCGCCGGACGATGCGACCCGGATGATGCGCATAGCGGTTGAGCGCGGTACGGCCAGCGTGCGGCACCGGATTAAGAATGGCTTTTCGGGACTTTGCAGGATGTAACAGCTGTCCGCCTTACAACAAGAAACTCGGGTGAATGCTTTGCTTTGTTTGCAGATACAGTGCTCCTAGTACGGGTTGTAAGCTTTGACGTTTATGTGTGGGTATTTTAGGCTTCCTGCATAGGAAGTCTGAGCCTGAGTATATTGGATGAAGTGGCAGGACGTTCGAGATTTTTTTGAAGACCTGACACATCGCCCTGGCCGTGCGCTGGTTTTGCTGGGAGTGCTGCTAATAGGTACCTATTTGGTCGCACTCGCGACTGCGGCAGGAAGAGCCGATGGAGAGAGTGGTTTGCGCGGCTGGTGGGCGTTCCCTAATGCTGATTGCGAAGAGCTTTTCAACACAAATTTGGAGAAGTGGATAAAGGAATGCTACGATTCACCAGAGTGATTTCTGCGGTCGGTCTTTCGGTTTTGCTTGCCAATGATGGTGCCGCGCAAGCCGGCTGTCCTGATCCGATACCCGATACCCCGACGCCGTCACAGCTCGTCGAATGCGTTAGAAAATTCAATGCGGACTTAGACGCCGTGAGGTCGCTGATGGCCATTCCATCCGGAGCAGTGCTGGCCTTTGATACTCTTAGCCCGACAGTTCCAGTCGAATGTCCTAGGGGATGGCGCTCGCATCGAGAGTTGCGAGGTCGGATGATCGTGGGCGCCGGGAAACACTCAAACAAAGACGAAAATGGCGGCAATCTCTCTCAGTATGAGATGGGTGAAACCGCTGGATCGGAAGGTCACATTCTATCCGTAAGCGAGCTTCCCGCGCATCGACATACTGGTTTGACATCCGGAACTAATGGCCATGGGAACACATCAAATGCTGCTCAGTTAGGCAGTGGATATCAATCACCTAGCTTTTCGATTGATACGAGAGATGCAGTCAGATCTGATCGGCACCCCATCCAACCACATAGTCATGATGTGAATGTAAATGGTAGCCCAGGTCTTCAAGGCCAATCCCACAATAACATGCCCCCATATCTGGCTTTGCTCTACTGCGTAAAGGAATAGGGCCTCTTCTCAACGAGTTGGTTTGGTGATTGCCGGCGCCATACTGAACGCGCCCAAAAAATTGACCTCTCAGTGTGTTTTCTGAGACTTTTCGATCCTTAGAGAAATAATAGTCGGACATTCGCGTCCATGTGTTCTATGGTTCTGACAAGCTCAATTCCACCACTCGATTTCCGATTGCGAATCCGCATCACCGCCCATCGCTCCTGACGGCAGTCCACACGAAAAAGGCCCGCCGACAGGGGCGGGCCTTTTGGAACACGACATCGAGCGGATCACATCCGGCTGGCGACGTTCTCCCAGTTCACCAGCTTGTTCAGGAAATTCTCCAGATACGCCGGGCGCTTGTTGCGGAAATCAATGTAATAGGAATGCTCCCACACGTCGCAGCCCAGAAGCGCGGTCTGACCGAAGCAGACCGGGTTCACGCCGTTCTCGGTCTTGGTCACCTTCAACCCGCCGTCGGTGTCCTTGACCAGCCAGGCCCAGCCCGACCCGAACTGACCCGCGCCCGCGGCCGAGAACTCTTCCTTGAACTTGTCGACCGAGCCGAAGCTCTCCTTCAGCGCGCTCTCCAGCTCGCCCGGCATCTTGGTGTCGCCCGGTCCCATCATCTCCCAGAACTGGTTGTGGTTCCAAAGCTGGCTGATGTTGTTGAAGATACCCGACTGCGCCACCGCGCCCTTGTCATAGGTGCCCTTGATGATCTCTTCGAGGGACTTGTTCTCCCACTCCGTGCCCTGGATCAGCTTGTTGCCGTTGTCGACATAGGCCTTGTGGTGCAGGTCGTGGTGGTATTCCAGCGTCTCCTTCGACATGCCCTTGTCGGCCAGCGCGTCGTGCGCATAGGGAAGATCGGGAAGTTCGAAAGCCATGGGTGGGGTCCCCCTCTGTCTGGTGGTCGTTGCTGCCTTACCTGAGGCGCGATTGCCTTCGGGTCAAGTCGAAGCGGCCGGATTGCGCGCAGAATCTTGGACACCCGGCGAGCGTCGGTCTAACAACGCCTGGCAACAAAGGGGGGTTCCATGCCGACAGTCGTCATCACCGGTGGCACCGGCGGAATTGGCGCGGGCATCGCGGCGGTCCTCGCAGATCGCGGCTGGCAGGTCGTGGCGACCGGCGCGAACGAGGCGGAGGTGGCGCGCTTCATCGCGCCCGGCGGCGCGAAGGCACGCGTGCTCGACGTGACATCCGACGCGGACGTGACCGCCTTTTTCCACGGTCTCGACAGGCTGGACGGCCTGGTTAACTGCGCCGGCATCCTCAGGAAGGCCGAGGAATACGACATCGCGACCTTCCAGCACGTGATCGACGTGAACGTGACCGGCACCATGCGCTGCTGCCTGGCCGCGCAACCGCTTCTGGCAAGGTCCGGCGGCGCGATCGTCAACACCGGGTCGATGTACTCGATCTTCGGCGGCCCCCACGCCCCCGCCTACACCGCATCGAAGGGCGCGGTGGCGCAACTGACCAAGGCGCTGGCAGGGAAATGGGCCGCGGACGGCATCCGCGTCAACGCCGTCGCGCCCGGCTGGATCGAGACCCCGATGACCGACGCGATCCGCGGCGACGCCAGCCGCGAACCCGCGATCCTGACCCGCACGCCCCTGGCGCGCTGCGGCAAACCGGCCGAAGTGGGCGCGCTGGTCGCCTGGCTTCTGTCCGACGAGGCCTCGTTCGTGACAGGCGCGGTCTATCCGGTGGACGGCGGGTACTCGGCGATGTGAGGTGCGGCACAGTCCTGATATGCCGCAGGGGCGACCGCTCGACGTCACACGCAACCATCGCGAACAACCCGACCAGATCAGTCGACGCCGGGGACGCATCTGCCCCTTCGCGGCGCGTCACTTCTCGTCGGGTGTTTCAGGCAGCCCGGCGCCGATCCAGGCCTCGATCAGGACGATCTGCTCTTCCGGCAGCGGGCGGCTGAGGAACGGCATCCGCGGCACGCTCTGGCCGCGCAGCCTACGGATCAGTTCGCTCTCCGCGGCTTTACCCGGAATCAGCACCGGACCCCGCTCGCCACCCGACAGGGCGGCAGCGTAATCGTCCAGCCGCAGGCCCTTCGAGGCACCGGCGACCTTGGAATGGCACATGACGCAGCGCTCGTCGAAGATCGCGCTGATCTCGGCCCAGCCCGGCGTCGCGTCGCTTGCCGTGACCGGATTGGCAAGGATCAGGGCGAGCAGAGCCGTCGCGGCGGACAGGCGTTCCTGTCTCATGGAACGGCATACCATCAAGTCCCAACGCCTCCTTGCATGATGTCCGGTCAGGCTTTCACGAAGATACGTCAGAATTGCGGAGTTTCGTGCTAAAATCGTGATGCCGACTCGGGCAGCCCGTCCGAGGATCGGCCAAACTCGGGGGGATAGAATGAAGACTGCAATCGTACTGGCTTCGCTCGCTTTCGCCGCGCCGACGACCCTTGTCGCCGCCGATGTCGATCTTGATGCGATGCGCGCCAGCGTGGAGAAGTACAAGGATATCAATGTGGCATTGGCGGAGGGGTATCTGACGCCCGACAACCATTGCGTTTCGGCCGAGGCCGAGGGCCTGCCGCCCGAACTGGGGGCGATGGGCATTCACTACATCCATCCCGGCTTGCTCAAGATCACCGGGACCGACCCCCGCGTCGACGGGGAATCGACCCACACCGACTGGTCGCTGCCCGCGATCCTGATCTATGAGCCGCAGGCTGACGGATCGCTCGAACTGGTCGCGGTCGAGAACCTGGTGTTCGAGGCGGCCTGGGACGCGGCCGCAAACGGCGAGGAACTGGTGCTGAACGGCCGCGCGTGGGACCACATGGCGGACGATCCGAACACGCCGGGCGACGAGGCGCACGGCTTCATGCCGCATTACGATCAGCATGTCTGGCTGTTCCGCGAAAACCCGATGGGCGAACTGATGCCGTTCAACCCGAACGTCAGTTGCGAACACGCCAGCTAATAGCGCCTTCACGGACCTGAACGGAATGATGAGACGCCCGTGCCGGCGTCTCATCGCATCTGGACGCCTCCCAGGCGGGGGGCCGTGGATATCCCCATTCGACGCCCGGAGCCTTTTCGCCCTAAACTCGTCCCGGAACAGGAACGGAATCGCCTCATGCCGCTCGAAGCCGACGACACCGATCCCCGCACGCCCTACCAGCTGCCCTTTCCGAAGGAGGCGCAGGAGGAAATCGTGATCCCCGACGCCATCGCGGACGACGAGCGGCTCTGGGTGCCGCAGGCCCGGAACGTCGCGTTCCGCCCGCTCTGCCTGAACCGCAGCCAGGGCTACTGGATGAACCTGCTCCGCGTCCGCAAATCCGGCGTCCTCTCGCGCCACCGCCACCCGCAGCCGGTGCACGGCTTCGTACTGAAGGGCCGCTGGCACTACCTGGAACACGACTGGGTGGCCGAGGAAGGCTCTTACGTCTTCGAACCGCCCGGCGAGACCCATACCCTCGTCGTCCCCGACGACGTGGACGAGATGATCACCTACTTCCAGGTCAACGGCGTGATGATCTACGTCGACCCTTGGGGCAAGGTCATGGGCTACGAGGACGTCTTCACCAAGATCGACATGTGCCGCAAGCACTACGCCGAGGTCGGGCTGGGCGATGACTACGTGGAGCGGTTCATTCGGTGAGGAATGGTCCCAACGGGATCTGCCGGAACCAGAACTGGATGCGGGACTACGACCCGACGACGCGGTATATGCAGGCCGACCTGCTGGGGCTAGTGGATGGGGCGAGCGTTTATGGGTATGCGCTGCAGAACCCGGGGAGGTATACGGATTCGAGGGGGGAGCAGAGCATTTCCCGAACAGGAAAAATGTCCTTGCCGGGCGGCGCTACCTCAATGCCTACCGTTGGAGGTCAAACAAATGTCAACGACGTTTCATTTTGGGATCGGGATTACTCTGGGCATGGCGGGTCGAAATGGAAAAGGTGGTCGAGCAAGAAGAATAGAGACAAATACGGAGATCGAGACAGGGAATCCGTTAGACCCGATGGTACAGTGAGATGAACACCGAGGAGATTTCGCAAGTCTTCGATGATGTTGCAGATACGATCCGTTTAATCTTGAATTCGGATCGTTTCAAAGGGCATCCAGAGTTTGATGGAGCATGGACAGCCGTACACGCGATTTCCTCTGACTATTTTTGGGTAAAAGAGATAGTTGAGGGAAATGACAGTATCAAACCACCTATTGGCGACCCATATGCACAATCAGTGATGTGTCACAGTATTTTGACCGAGATGCATAGAGTAGAAAGCTTCGAATTAAATGCGTTGGACACTGCTCGGGTGTTCGATAAGTTTTATCTCGACTGGCACGGGCCTGAGCCGGATGAACAAGTTGGTATTTAGTGAGCGAAAGGTGCGCATTCATGCGCACCTTTCGCGGCCGATCATCAATGCGAGTGGCTTGCCGTTCCACTCCCAATCCAGAACTGGATGCGGGACTACGACCCGACGACGGGGCGGTACATACAGGCCGATCCGCTGGGACTGGTCGACGGCGCGAGCGTGTATGGGTATGCGCTGCAGAACCCGGGGCGGTATGTGGACCCAATGGGACTGGAGGTATCCGGAGGAAGTATATGTATAGGTGGGTTACTCAATGATATTCTTAGCCCGCCCGCTAATGACAACTGTCCGATACCAGGAAGAGACCAATGCAAATTGCATCGCGAGTTCGACCGACCCGGCCTCCAGCAACGGGGATATGGACCCTATGCTCCGGGTCGTCTTTGCCTTTACTTGTGTGAAACTGTAAATGAATGGGGCAAGATTGAATACAGTGGCCGCTACTCCACATGTCGCCCGCGCGTGTTTTACATCGAGACCAACCCTCCAACTGCGAAAGATATGCTGGCATTGGGCGTGAGATAGATAACGATGATTTGCTTCGACATAGAGTCTCTCGGTTCCGCCCAAGAGTTCTTCTCCACTCTCAGCCACGAAGAGGGAGAAGTTATCGGAGGTGAAATTGTGATTGAAAGGAATATCAATACGAATTCAGTGGAATATTACATCCGCTCGGATTTTGGTCAACAATCGGAAGGCGAGACCGTCTTAGGTTTTGACAGCCTGAGGCTATGGATCTCGCCTGATATCCGGGTCGGTGAGTTTGAAATATTCCTTAGCATTTCAAGAATAGTACGAAAGGGTCAGCATTGGCTGGAGGTGATACCGGTTGCCCCTGCAACAACCTCGCAATGGCTTTGTTTTTTCTAACGAACAATTCGCCACGGCTACTCTGTCGCTTGCGTTGATCCGGATTCGTCGCAAAACCACCTCGCTAGTCGATTAAGCCAGCATAGGATGCACATTCATGCGAACCTTTCACGGCCGATCATCAACGCAAACGACTTGACACTCTCTCACCAATCCAGAACTGGATGCGGGACACCGCTCCCCTCAGAAGAACCCCACCTCGCTCCCCGGCTCCGACGCATTCACCAGCAGACCCCAGACGTACTCCGCCGCCGAGCGGAAGCAGACCACCTCGGCCCGGCCCTCCTCGTGGAACCAGACCGCAGCCGCCACCTGCGCCAGCCGGGTCCGGCGCATCTCGCCCACCGGCAGCGCACCGGGCCGCAGATCGGCGGGCGTCAGCTTGGCCAGCACGTTCCGGATCGCCGCCCCCTCGCCTTCCAGCGTGAAGGACGCCCGCGCGTCCGAGACGTCGACCGCCAGGTGATGCTCGCCCTTCAGTGCCGTCCCGATGGTGGAGAGCGCGCCCGCGACCTCGCCATGGGGCACGAGGATCAGAAGCTCGTCCGGCGACATCCAGCAGAGCCCCGTCTCGCCCGCGCAATGCGCGCCGCGCCGGTCGGGGAACCCCTGCCTCGTCACCTCGGCCGCCACGGCCCGAAGCGCCTCCGAGGCCAGATCGCCGCGAAGCGTGATCATGCCGCGCAGTCCGTTTTCCCGCACCGAAACCTGTCCCTTGAAGGATGCGCCGTCCAGCGCGCTCACACGATCAGACATTCTGCTTCTCCCCCTCCGGGTCGTAGAAGACCGGGCTGACGATCTTCGCCCTGACGACGGTGCCGTCGAGCTTCGGGAATTCCAGCACCTCGCCCATCCGGTCAGGCCCGCGCTCGACCAGCCCCATCGCGATGCCGCGTCCCAGCGTCGGCGAATGGTAGGTCGAGGTCACGCGGCCTTCGGTCTTCCGCTGCCCGTTGTCGTTCACGCCCGGTTCGGCGGCATAGGCCCCGTCGGGCAGGACCGAGCCGTCCTCGGTCTCCAGCCCCACCAGCTTCCAGCGGAGCGGATCGCGCATGTGCTCGCGCTGTTGCGCCCGCTTGCCCAGATAGTCGTCCTTCTTCTTCGAGATCGCCCAGTTCAGCCCCAGGTCCTGCGGGATCACCGTGCCGTCGGTCTCGTCGCCGATCATGATGAAGCCCTTCTCGGCCCTGAGTATGTGCAGGCATTCGGTGCCATAGGGCATGATGCCGTGCGCCTTGCCGGCGGCCAGAAGCGCCTTCCAGAACGCCATCCCCTGCGACGCGGGCACGGCGATCTCATAGGACAACTCGCCCGAGAACGAGATCCGGAACACCCGCGCGTCGAAATCGCCGATCTTGCCCTCGGCCCACTGCATGAAGGGCAGCGCCTCCTTCGAGAGGTCCATGTCGCCGCCCAACGCCTGCAACACCGCGCGCGCCTTCGGGCCGACGACGGCGATCTGCGCATATTGCTCGGTCAGGTTGGCGACATAGACCTTCCAGTCCCACCACTCGGTTTGCAGCCATTCCTCCATATGCGCATGGATGCGGTCGGCCCCGCCCGTGGTCGTGTGGCAAAGCCAGGTGTCCTCGTCCAGCCGCGCCACCACGCCGTCATCGGTCAGGAACCCGTTCTCGGTACACATCAGGCCATAGCGACATTTGCCGACCGGAAGCGTGCTCATCATGTTGGTGTAGAGCATGTCCAGGAACCGCCCCGCGTCCGGCCCCCTGACGATCAGCTTGCCGAGCGTCGAGGCGTCCAGAAGCCCGACACTCTCCCGCACCGCTGTCACCTCGCGCATCACCGCGTCATGGACGCTCTCGCCGTCCTTCGGGAACGCGTAGGGCCGACGCCAGTGGCCCACCGGCTCCCAATGCGCACCGTTCGCCTCGTGCCAGTCGTGGATCGGTGTACGGCGCACCGGCTGGAACAGATCGCCCCGCGCCTCGCCCGCGATCGCGCCCATGCTGATCGGCGTGTAGGGCGGGCGGAACGTGGTGGTGCCGACCTTGGGGATGTCTTCGCCCAGTTGCCCGGCCAGGATCGCCAGCCCGTTGATGTTCGACAGCTTCCCCTGATCCGTCGCCATGCCCAACGTGGTGTAGCGCTTGGTGTGCTCGACCGACTCGAAGCCCTCGCGCGCGGCCAGTTCCACGTCCGTCACCTTGACGTCGTTCTGAAAGTCCAGCCAGGCCTTCGACCGCAACTCGTAGGGCGCGTGCTTCGGCATCGTCCAGACGGGCGCGGTCGGCTGACGCTCTTCCGGCGCGGCGCCCGGCGCCTCGCCCGCGCCGCTTTTGCCGACCGCTTCGGCGGCGGCCTGACCGGCGGTGTGGGCATCGGCCAGCACCTCCGCCGTCGTCACCCGGCCGCTCGCGATCCCCGCCGTGCGGACAAAGGCCACGCCATCCGCGCCGGTCGGCGCGCGTTCGGGATCGGGCCGGAAGAACACGTCCGACTGGTCCCACATCAGCTTGCCGCCGCAATGGGACCAGAGGTGTACGACCGGCGACCAGCCGCCCGACATCGCGACGCAATCGGCCTCGATGTCCTCCAGCGCCTCTCCGGCGCTCTCCTGACCGCAGACCGAGACCTTCTCGACCCGGCCCTTGCCCAAGACCTTGGCGATGGCCCGGCCCGTCGCGACGCGGATGCCCGCTGCCCGCGCCGCTTCGGCCAATTGCCCCGTCGCCTGCGATCGCGCGTCGACGATCAACGGCACCTCCATCCCGGCCTCCTTCAGCACCAGAGCCGTCCGGTAGGCGTCGTCGTTGTTCGTCACAACAACCGTCCGCCGCCCGGGCGCGACGGCGTAATCCACCACGTAATCGCGCACCGCGCTGGCCAGCATCACGCCCGGCAGGTCGTTGCCCGCAAACGCCAGCGGCCGCTCGATGGCGCCGGTCGCGGTGACGATCTGGCCCGCGCGCACCTTCCACAACCGGTGGCGCGGCACCGAATAATCCGGCGCATGGTCGCTCAATCGTTCGTAGACCAGCGCATAGCCGTGATCGTAGACCCCGGCGCCCATGGCCCGCGTTCTCAGCCGCACGTTCGGCATCGCCTCCAGCGCGGCGATTGTCGCGGCGATCCAGTCCTCAGCGGCCATGCCGTCGATCTCGGCCCCGTCGACCGGCGCGCGACCGCCCCAATGACCCGTCTGCTCGACCAGCAGAACCTCGGCCCCGGCCTCGCCCGCCGCTTTCGCCGCCGTCAGGCCGGCAATGCCGCCACCCACCACCAGAACGTCGACCGTGACGTGAAAATACTCGTAGCGGTCCGCATCCCGGTGCCGCGGCGCTTTGCCCAACCCGGCCGACTGACGGATGAACGGCTCGTAGACATGCTTCCAGAAGGCGCGCGGCCAAAGGAACATCTTGTAGTAGAACCCGGCGGGCAGGAACCGCGACAGCCGCGCGTTGATCGCGCCCACGTCGAACTCCAGGCTGGGCCAGTGATTCTGGCTTTCGGCTGCCAGGCCATCGAACAATTCGGTCGTCGTTGCCCGCGCGTTCGGCTCGAAGGTCTTGGTGCGGCCAAGGTTCATCAGCGCGTTCGGCTCCTCGGCCCCGCTCGCCACGATGCCCCTCGGCCGGTGATACTTGAACGACCGCCCGACCAGCATCTGGTCCTGTCCCAGCAGCGCCGAGGCCAAGGTATCCCCCTTGTATCCGCGCATCTGGCGACCGTTGAAGCTGAACGCGGCGGGCTGGCCCCGGTCGATCAGACGGCCGCCCCGGTCAAGACGATGGCTCATGTGAACTCCCTCCACGTCCAGCCGGGCCGCTTGGCGGTTATCGCGTCGCGGATCTCCTCGGGCGGCTCGGTCACCTGCGCCTTGTAGGTGCCGAAGACCTCCATCGTCACCGTGTCGCGCGCTGCGTGAAACCACTTGCCGCAGCCATGGGCGTGACGCCAACGTTCCAGATGCACGCCGCGCGGGTTCTCACGCTGGAACAGATAGTCCTCGAACTCCTCGTCCGACGATCCGAGGCCGTGGCGTTTCAGGTGCGCCTCGCCGCCTGGGGAGAGCTCGGTCTCGTCGCAGGCGATGCCGCAATAGGGACAGGTCAGTATCAGCATGGATAGGCTCCGGACACGAAAAAGGCAGCGCCCGAAAGGACGCTGCCCGTGATGCTGTGTGGCGCGCGCAGGCGCGCAGGCTCAGTTGCCGGTCGTGGCCTCGTCGCCGGCCGGCGCGGTGTCGTCACCCGCAGGCGCGGCGTCGTCGGCGGGCACGGCCTCGCCGTCACCGGTCGATTGCTCGATAGCGGCACCCGGCTCCTGCTCGACGTCGATGGCGCCGCCGGCGTCATCTGTCGGCGCGACCTCGATGCTGTTCGTGGTCTCGACCGGAACGCCGGGGTCGCTGTCGCCGGCCGTGAACAGGAACAGAATGGCAAGGATCGCAAGCACGGCGACGATCCCGCCGACCACCAAAGCTCCGGTGGATCGGCCTTCTCTGGCGGGCTCCGCCGTGTAGGTATGCGTGGTGTCACGCCCGTGGGGGCGCCTGTCTGGATAGTCGGATGGCATGTCTGGCACTCCTTCTCATGCTGACTGCGTGATGCAGGTTCAACCAGCGAGGGGCGTGCGGGGTTCCGGCGGGTGTCGCAGAACGGTGTGCGGCGGGAGGGCCATTGGCAAGGATTGGCCGATCGCATCCGGCGGTTTCGGCCATAATCCGCGACCGGATCGCAAGCCATTGATAAAACGTGTCTTTTCGCGGCAGCCAGTGGGCTGCCGCGACGGGCGTCCGTTAATGCGGTCGCCCTAGTCCGTCGCGACCGGCGCGGGTGCCGTGGTGTCGGGTGCGACTGCGGGCGCGGTTTCGATGGCCGCTCCGTCAGGGGATGTTTCCGTTCCACCTCCGGCGAACATGGCGCCGATAAGCGCGACGATGGCGACCAGCACGATGCCGATCCACAGCCATGCGCCGCCCGTGCCTGTATCGGCATAGTCGGTATAGCCCGGACGGTGACCCGGTCGGGCCTGGTCGCGATGCGAATAGTAGTCAGACATGATACGTCCTCCTTCCTGTGGGAAGAAGGAAAGCACCGCGCCGCGAGTCGCGCATCACGGAACCCATGCCGCCCGGCGGATGCGCCAAAACCTGCGGGAAACGCCTGAGTCGCTGCGCTTGAAATGGCCGAAGCAAGGCTTGCGGGGGGAATTGGCCGATCAGAAACTCGTGTAGACCTGCGGCCCTCGGGGCGGCTCGTCCATGATGCCGTAGCCCCGGTGCGCCACCAGGACCAGTCCCGCCAGCATGAGCGGCACCGCAATCCCCGCAAGATACCCCGCCACGGCGCCGCGCCTGCGGCTGAGTGTTTCCGGTACACGGGAAAGGCGGCGGAACGGGCGCATCGGGCGGTCTCCTGAAACGGTGTCGCAGGACCTATGGCGTCCGCGCCGCGCTTCAAGTCGCGCGCCCGGGTGTGGCGGAAATACCTGTCCCAACACACCGTTTCCGTCACACCGGTTAACATAATCGAAACACCCCCCATATCGATGGGGTGAAAGGGAGTGTCCTTCGGAGGGGTGTTATGAAGGGTATCGTGTTTCTGAGTGCGCTGGCGGGCATTCTCTTTCCGCTGAAAGCGCTCTATGCCAGGCGCAAGGCGAAGGCGGATCCGGTGGACCCCGCGTCGCTCAAGAAGACCAACTTTCCCGATACCGGCGGTTTCTAGATGAAGTCCGTACTGCATATCGCCCCGATCGCGATACTCTTCGCTGGGGCCGTTGTCGCCGTCTGGCGCGGCATGGAACCCAGATCCGACCGCAACCGGCCAAACCGGAAGAAGGGCAAGGGCTGGAAGTGACGTCGGCCCCGGCGCTGCCTCGCGTCCGGGCCCGGGACGACCCGTCTCAGTCGACCGGCTGAGCGCCCTCGACCGTCTCGGGATTGGCGGGCACGTCGGTTTCGCCATCGAAATACCCGGTCGAGTAGGCCCAGAGGCCGATGACGACCAGCAGAAGAGCAAAGCCCAACGATCCCCAAAGCGCCGGGCCCGCCCCCTTGCGGGTCTTGAGGTCATGGGTATGCGGACGGTAATCTGTCTGTTCGTGGCGTGCCATGTCGGGCCCTCCGTGAATTGCCTCGTCATGAGACAAACAGGGAGACACCCCGCCCGGTTCCGCAGCAGCCTTTCGGCGGTGCGGGCTTGGGTCCGGAGAGCGAACCGCCCTCCGGGCCCTCTTTTCCTTCTGAAACCGGCGTCAGTTCCCGGTCGTCGTCCCGTCCGTCGCCGGCTCCGCGGTTTCTGCCGCAGGTTCGGTCGCGGTGACGCTGTCAGTCCCGACGCCCCCGCCCCAGAGGTACCACAACGCGGCAACGACGATAACCAGCACAACGACGATGATACCGATACGAGTCGAATCCATGTTTCAAACTCCAGCACGGCCATGATCGGCCGCGATGGATAGGTGATTGCGATCTTGGGCGTATTCAAGAAGCTTTGTTGGGACACAGCGGTCATCGATGTCGCTGCCGGCGGCCGAGCCGCGCCGAACGCAGGCGCGCGCCCGGACCGCGGGACGGGCGTTCGCGACCGCCTCCAAGGGGCGGTCCGGGCGCGAGCCGTCCCGCCGGCGGTGCAACCAGGAGCCGCGGTCACTTGGGACCTCCTCCAAGGAACGGTCCGATGACCTTCGGAAAGTCCTTGATATGTACACAGGCTTCGCCGTCATCGACGGTCAAACCGCCGACCAGTACCGTATCGCTCTCAGGGTCATAGGCGAAGTGCGTGACGTTGAAGACAAGTTCAGCGGCCATGCCCTTTTTTGCCGCTTTCTCAATGCGCCTCCAAACTTCCTGCCAAGTCACATCTTCCACACTCAACAGGCGCACAAGGCCATCGGAGACAACTTGAGACGCCATCAATGCGCCACCCCGGCGGCAACGCTTTCGTCGATGAACCGCCCCTCGCGGAACCGCTCCAGCCCGAACTCGGCCGCCAATGGCCCCGGCTCGCCCCGCGCGATCATCTCGGCCGTGGCCCAGCCGGACCCGGGGATCGCCTTGAACCCGCCGGTGCCCCAGCCGCAGTTGATGAACACACCCTCCACGGGCGTCTTCGAGATGATCGGCGAGCGGTCGCCGGTCATGTCGACGATCCCGCCCCATTGCCGCAACATCTTCAGCCGCGAGATCATCGGGAAGGTTTCGATCAGCGCCCTCACCGTCTCCTCGATGTGGTGGAAGGACCCGCGCTGGGTGTAGTTGTTGTAGCCGTCCGCGCCGCCGCCGATCACCATCTCGCCCTTGTCGGACTGGCTCATGTAGCCGTGCACCGTGTTCGCCATAACGACCACGTCCATGCAGGGCTTGATCGGCTCGCTGACCAGCGCCTGCAACGCGACCGACTCGATCGGCAGCCGGAACCCGGCCATCCCCGCCACATGCCCGGAATGCCCGGCCACGACGATGCCCAGCTTCTGACAGTCGATGTCGCCCCGGCTGGTGCTGACGCCCACCACCCTGCCCGCCTCGGTGCGGATGCCCGTCACCTCGCAGCGCTGGATCACGTCCATGCCCATCTCGGAGCACTTCCTCGCATAGCCCCAGGCCACCGCGTCGTGCCGCGCCGTGCCGCCCCTTGGCTGCCAGAGCGCGCCAAGGACCGGATAGCGCGGCCCGCGGATCTCGATGATCGGGCACAATTCCTTGACCCGCTCGGGCCCGATATACTCGGTCTTCACGCCCTGCAGCGCGTTGGCGTGCGCGGTGCGCTTGTAGCCCCGGATCTCGTGCTCGGTCTGGGCCAGCATCATCACGCCGCGCGGGCTGAACATCACGTTGTAGTTCAGGTCCTGGCTCAGGTCCTCATAAAGCGACCGCGCCTTCTCGTAGATCGCCGCCGACGGGTCCTGCAAATAGTTCGAGCGGATGATCGTCGTGTTCCGCCCGGTATTGCCGCCGCCAAGCCAGCCCTTCTCCAGGATCGCCACGTTCCGGATTCCGTGGTTCTTGCCCAGGTAATAAGCCGTGGCCAGCCCGTGCCCGCCCGCGCCGATGATGATCACGTCGTACTTGCGTTTGGGTTCGGGCGAAGACCAGGCCCGGCTCCAGCCCTGATGGTTTCGCATGGCCTCGCGGGCGACGGCAAAGACGGAATAACGGCTCATGATTCCCCAGGCTCCGGAACCGGGCGTCCCCGGCAGTGGTGTTCTGCAAGGATTCCCCATGTACCGGCCATCGGCAAGCGGCACCGCAATCGCGTTTCGCGACACGAGGACGCGGGCCGATCGCCTCCTGCACTCTTTCCCATCGCCGCGGGGACGATTAAGTCGGTGCCATGGTGTTCTGGCTGGCCCCCGTTCTGATCGCGACCGTCGTCGCCTTTCTGCTTCTGCGCGCGTTGCGTACTCCGCAGGATGACGGGCTGTCCGCCGCCGCCTCCGACATGGCCGTCTATCGCGACCAGCTGGCGGAGGTCGACCGCGATCTGGCCCGCGGCGTCCTGACCGAGGCCGAGGCCGAGGCCGTCCGCACCGAGGTCTCGCGCCGCCTGCTCGAGGCCGACCGCCGCGCCACCGCCGCCGCCAGGGCGGGCGACGGCCGAATGTTGCCCGCCGCCATCGTCGTGGTCGCCCTGGTCCTGGCAGGTAGCTTTCTTCTCTACGCCCGCCTCGGCGCGCCGGGCCTTGCCGACCTGCCGATGACCGAGCGGCTGGCCGACCTCGACGCCGCCGCCGCCGCCCGCCCCGGCCAGGAAGAGGCCGAGGCGCGCGCCCGCGATTTCCTGCCCCAGCCGCCCGAGCCGGACCCGTCCTTTCTGGAGCTGATGGCGCGTCTGCGCGCCGCGCTCGAAGAGCGTCCGAACGACACTCAGGGCCTGAGCCTTCTGGCCGAGAACGAGGCGCGGCTGGGCAACTACACCGCCGCACGAGAGGCGCAGGAGCGTCTGGTCGCCGCCTATGGCGACGACGCGCCGCTGGAGGAACGCGTCACGCTTCTGGACCTGATGGTCTATACGGCCGGCGGCTTCGTCTCGCCCGAGGCCGAGGCGGTGCTGACCGGCATCCTGGAAGACGCGCCCGAGAACGAGACTGCGCGCTATTACGCCGGGCTTCTGCTGGCGCAAACCGGTCGCCCCGACCGCGCCTTCCCGATCTGGCGCCGCCTGCTCGAAACCTCGCCCCCCGACGCGCCCTGGGTTCGCGTGATCCGGGCCGAGATCGGGGGCCTCGCCGCCGCTGCCGGGGTCGACTATGCCCCGCCCGAGATGCGCGGCCCCAGCGCGGCCGACATGGCCGCCGCCGAGGACATGACCGCCGACGCGCGTCAGGAGATGATCCGCAGCAAGGTCGAGGGACTGGCCGATCGCCTCGCCACCGACGGCGGCCCGCCCGAGGACTGGGCGCGCCTGATCGGCGCCCTCGGCGTCCTGGGCGAGACCGAACGCGCCCGCGCCGTCGCCGACGAGGCATTGGAGGTCTTCGCCGACAGCCCCGAGGCGCTGGCGACCATCCGGGCCGCGCGGCAGCGGGTCGGCGAATGATCTGCCAGACCATCGACGACTTCGCCGCCGCCCTGCCGCCCATGCGCCCCGTCGCCGGGCTGGATCTGGGCACCGAGACCATCGGCGTCGCCGTCTCCGACGGGTTCCGCCGCGTGGCGACGCCGCTCGAGACGATCCGGCGCAAGAAATTCACGTTGGACGCCGAAAAGCTTCTCGCCATCGTCGCCCACCGCGACATCGGCGGTCTGGTGCTGGGCCTGCCGCTCAACATGGACGGCACCGAAGGGCCCCGCGTCCAGTCCACGCGCGCCTTCGCCCGGAACCTCGAACGTCTGACCGACCTGCCCATCGCGTTCTGGGACGAGCGGCTGTCGACGGTGGCGGCGGAAAAAGCGCTTCTGGAGGCGGATACGACACGAAAACGTCGCGCAATGGTCATCGACCACGTCGCGGCGTCCTATATCCTGCAGGGAGCGCTCGACAGGTTGGCGCATCTGGAGGCAGGCCGGTGAGTGACAGACCCACGGACATCGTCTGGCGGCGGGACGAGATCGAAAGTCCCTGCGTGCAGGTCTGCGTGCTGCACCCCGAGGCGCGGGTCTGCCTTGGCTGTTACCGCACCGGCGAGGAAATCGCCCGCTGGGCGCGCATGACCCCCGAAGAACGGCGCGAGATCATGGCCACGCTGCCCGACCGCGCCAAGACGCTGCCCGGCCGCCGCGGGGGGCGCGCGGGGCGGTTGTCGCGGGGCTGAAGCCGGCCGTCCTGCCAGACGTCTCGGCCAAGCGCTGTCCCAGGCGGCGTCCGCCGGCGGTAACCGCGTCCCGGACCGACCCAACCATGCGGGGCGTCTCGACCGTGATCGGGAACGGCAACCGCCGTGACACGCTGGCGTGCGGCAGGCGTCCAACTGTCGAGCGCCACGATCCGGCGAGGGTGACCGCAGCCCATGGCTCGAGAACGACCGAGATGGCCCGGGATCGAGTGGCGGCCTTGCCCGCATCTCGGCCCCGCGTCCGCGCGGAGTGCGCGTCGTCGGGCTTTGCGCACAATTCGATCGCGGAAGGCACCGCTCTCGTCGCATCGTGAAAGCCGGCGGGGCAGAACCGCCGCCGGATACCTCCGGGAAAGCGACCGCGCGCGCACCGTCGATGCCTCATTTCCGAGTTGGACAGGATCACGCACCGCATCTCGCGTTCGCGCCATGGGCGAGGGAAGGGAAAAAAGCGACTCTTTTCTGGGAAGCGACCCACTTCGAAAGACCGACTGACCACGGAGAAGCGACTCATCTTAGAAAAGCGGTCGAGCCTGAAAAAGCGACCGAGCCTGAGAACGCGGCCGAAATTTGAAAAGCGGCCGAAAATTTGAGAAGCGGCCGAACCCGGAACAGCGGTCGTGCCCCGAAGAGCGGCCGAGCCTCGAAACGCGACTCAGTTCAAACGGGCACGCCCTTAATCAAACCTTTACCCACCGCCCGGTAAAAGAGGGGTGGGAGGACGGGGGAAACAGCGCGCGCGCAATTCAATTCGAATTTTCGCGAAATCACACCGATCGGCCCGGGCATAGCCCCCCGCGCGGCGAGCGACCCTCTCACGCGTCCTCTTCTTCCTCTTCCTCGGCCACGCTCGCCACCCGAGCGCCCGACCGCGACGAAGTCACCACGTTCAGCGACTTCAGTTTCCGGTGCAGCGCCGAGCGTTCCATCCCGACGAACGTCGCGGTCCGGCTGATATTGCCGCCGAACCGGTTGATCTGCGTCAGAAGGTATTCGCGCTCGAACAATTCTCGCGCCTCGCGCAGGGGCAGCGTCGCCAGGCTGCCCGACAGCACCACGCGGCCTTCCTCGGCCTCCGCCGATTGCGCCTCGCCGGGTATCTCGGCGGCCGCGATCTCGCCCTTGTCCGCGCCCAGGATCAGCACCCGCTCGATCACGTTCTTCAGTTGCCGCACATTGCCCGGCCAGTTCATCGTCTGAAGCATCGCGACCGCATCCTCGCTCAACTCGCGCAGCGGCAGACCCTGCGCCTTGTTGAACGCCTGGATGAAGTGGCCGGCCAGTTGCGGGATATCCTCGCGCCGCTCGGCCAGCGAGGGCACGTCGATCGGCACTACGTTCAGACGGTGGTACAGCTCCTGGCGGAACGTGCCCGCCTCGACCTCGGCTTCCAGGTTCCGCGTCGTCGACGAGATCACGCGCAGGTCCACACGCACCTTGTCGCCGCCGCCGACGCGCTGGAACTGCTGCTCGGTCAGAACCCGCAGGATTTTCGACTGCGTGCCCGCCGGCATGTCCGCGACCTCGTCGAAATAGATCACGCCGCCATGGGCCTGCTCCAGCAGCCCCGGCTCGATGCCGCGGCCCGCGGATTCGCGCCCGAACAGGACATCCTCCATCCGGTCCGCCTCGATCGAGGCCGAATTCACGCAGATGAAGGGCCCATCCGCCCGGTCGGAATGCGCATGGATATAGCGCGCCGCGATTTCCTTGCCCGACCCGGCGGGGCCCTTCAGCATCACCCGGCCGTTCGACTTGGTCACCTTGTCCAACTGCGACTTCAGCGTGCGGAACGCGGGCGAGGCCCCCAGCATCTCGGCGGTCGTCACGTCCTTGCGCCTCAACTCGTTGTTCTCGCGCCGAAGACGCGAGGTCTCCATCGCCCGCGTGATCACCACCATCAGCTGGTCGATGTTGAACGGCTTCTCGATGAAGTCATAGGCGCCCTGCTTGATCGCCGCGACCGCGATCTCGATGTTGCCGTGGCCCGAGATGATGATCACCGGCACGTCCGGATTGTCGCGCTTCACGGACTTCAGGATGTCGATCCCGTCCATGTTCGAATCCTTCAGCCAGATGTCCAGGATCATCAGCGCCGGAGGCTCCTTGTTCATCTCGGCCATCGCCTCGTCCGAGGTGCCGGCCTTGCGGGTCGTGAAGCCCTCGTCCTCCAGGATGTCCGAGATCAGTTCCCGGATGTCGCGTTCGTCGTCGACTATCAGAATATCGCCCATCAATTGCTCTCCTCTTATTCCGCCACCTGTAGATCAGGCGTCCGTTCGTGTTCTGCCTCGATCGGCAGGGTAATCTCGGCGCGGGCGCCCACCTGGCCCGACGCGTCCAGCGGCGCCGCGTCGGTCAGGGTCAGCGTGCCGCCATGTTCCTCGATGATCTTCTTGACGATGGGCAGGCCCAGCCCCGTGCCCTTCTCGCGCGTCGTCACATAAGGCTCGAACAGGCGCGAGCGATCCTCGGGCAGACCGATCCCGTTGTCCGAGATCGCGATCAGCGCCCTGTCGCCATCGACCGTCATCTCGACCAGCACGCGGGGCTGGTGCCCCAAAGGCGCGCCGCCCTTTTCCTGAAGGCTTTCAATCGCCTCGCCCGCGTTCTTGATCAGATTGGTCAGCGCCTGCCCGATCATGGTCTGGTCCAGATCGGCTGGCACGGGTCCCTCGGGCACGTCCGCGTCAAGCGTCAGGTCCACCGCCGCCGCTTCCTGCAAGGTCACCGCGTCGCGCACGATCTGCGCCAGATCCAGGCGCGTGCGCTCGGGCTCTGGCATCCGCGCGAATTTCGAGAACTCGTCCACGATCCGCCGCAGATCCTCGGTCTGGCGCACGATCACGTCGGTCATGCGGTCCAGCGCCTCGGCCTCGTCGCCGACCATGGGCCGGAACTTGCGCTTGATGCGGCCGGCCGACAACTGGATCGGCGTCAGCGGGTTCTTGATCTCGTGCGCGATCCGCCGCGCCACGTCGCCCCAGGCGGCCATGCGCTGCGCGGTCACCAGATCGGTCACGTCGTCGAAGGCGATCACGAAGCCCTCAGCCTCGCCCTCGGCGCTGCGCCGCGTCGCGACCCGGACCAGCAAGGTCTCGGCAATGCCGCCCCGCGCCACGCGCACCTCTTCCTGCTCCACCTCCTTGCCGCTCTCCTGCATCCGCTCCAGGATCGCGCCGAATTCCGGCACCGCCACGCGCAGCGGCACCGCGGTCTCGCCGTCCTGGTCCATCGACAGGATCCGCTCGGCCGAGCGGTTGACGAAGGTGATCCGACCCTCGGGATCCAAGCCGATCACCCCGGCGGTGACCGAGGACAGCACGCTGTCGAACAGCCGCCGCCGCCGCTCGATCTGGCGGTTGGTGGACAGAAGCGCCTCGCGCTGGCCCTTCAACTGCCGCGTCATCTGGTTGAACAGCCGCCCCAGCATCGCGATCTCGTCATCGCCGGGTTCTTCCTGCACCTGCACGTCCAGATCGCCCGCGCCCACGCGCTGCGCCGCACCCGCCAGGCGCCCCACGGGCCGCGACAGACGCTCGGCGAACCACAGGCCCAGCCAGATCGCCGCCAGAATCAAGATCACGGCGAATCCCAGATAGAGAAGCCCGAATTCGAACACCAGCCGGCCGCGCTCGGCCTCAAGCTGGTTATACAGCGTCGCCGTCTGCGCCGCGTCGTCCAGAAGCCCGAGGATGCGCCCGTCGACGCTGCGGCTGATATAGAGATAGCGGTCGGGAAAGGCCTCCAGCCGCAGAAGCGCGCGAAACTCGTCGACATCCAGATCCTCGATGATGACCGTCTCGCCCGCGCTGGCGCGGTCCAGCGCCGACTGCCCCGGCTCCTCGAAATCGAACAGGTACGACCGCTCGCCCCGTGCCCGGATCTCGCCGGTGCCGTCGATCACATAGGCCTCGCGCAGACCGCGCTGCACCAAAGCCTGTCCCTGACCCAGGATCTGCCGGATCTCGCCGTCCGAGACGAAGACGCTCCGCTGCCGGGCGGTGTTCAGGTATTCGGCCAGCGCCACCGCGTCGGCCTCCAGATCGCGACGCTGGTCTTCCTGATAGGCCTCCGCCGCCGCCAGCGAGGCGCCCACGACGCTGCGCACCCGGTCCGAGAACCAGCCTTCGAGCCCGACGTTCACCGTCAGTCCGGCGAATACGGCGACCGTCACCGTCGGAATGAGCGCGATCAGCGCGAAGACACCGGTCAGCCGCAGGTGCAGGCGGGAACCTGCCGATTTCGCCCGCCGCGCCGCGATCATCGAGGCGATGCGCGACAGGACCAGCGCGGCGACGACCAGCACATAGACAAGGTCGGCCAACAGAACGAGTCGCAGCGCGAAGGTCGACGAAGACCGGTCCAGCGGCCCCAGAACCACGAAGGTCAACAGCGCCAATACCGGCCCCATCAGGACCAGACCCAGCGTCGCGCCGTTCTGGAACCGCTTTAGCCGCCTGAGACGGTTGAGTTTTTCCCAGGTCTGTGCCCGCGTGCGCCCCGCCAAAGGGTGCCTCCGATTGATGTGCCGCGGATCGCGGCGACCGCCCGTTTCCGGTGGCTTCATTTATCCACAGTCGCGGATTAGCCACTCTCTGTTGCGGTTTTACATCAATTTGCGCCGCCGTGTCACGCGGATATCGAGATCGGTGATCTTCTTTCTCAGCGTATTCCGGTTGATCCCCAGAAGATCCGCGCACTTGGCCTGGTTGCCGCCGGTGGCGTCCAGCGCGATCTCGATCAGCGGCATCTCCACCTCGCGCAGGATGCGCTGGTACAGACCCGGCGGCGGCAATTGCCCGCCATGCAGGTCGAAATACCTCCTCAGGTGCTTGGCGATCGAGGCCGACAGCCGGTCGCTGTCGCCGCCACCGGTCAAGGGCTCGATGGCGGGCTGGTTGCCCAGCACCATCTCGACCTCGGCGCGCCCGATCCGGTCCTCGCCGCCGGTCAGCGCAAGCCGTCTGACCGTGTTCTCCAGTTGCCGCACGTTGCCCGGCCAGGAATAGGCGCGGATCAGATCCATCGCCTCCTTGTCGAAGGCGCGCACGGGCAGGCCGTCGCGCTCGGCGCGGGCCAGGAAGTGCTCGGTCAGAAGCTGGATGTCCTCGACCCGCTCGCGCAAGCTGGGCACGTTCAGCGTGACGCCGCCCAGCCGGTAATACAGGTCCTGCCGGAACTGCCCCTTGTCCAGCCGCCCCGCCAGATCGGCCTGGCTTGTCGCCATCACGCGCGGGCCGCTGTCGCCGAAACTGTCCAGCATCCGAACGATCCGCGCCTGCGCCTCCTCGCTAAGGTCCGCCACCTCGTCGAACAAAAGCGTGCCGTTCCGCGCCCGGCTGATCAGCGTCGCGGGACCTTCCATCGTCGCCAGGTCGCTGCCGGTCGCCACCACGAACGGCAGCGTGCGACGGTCGCTCAGATCGTGGATCGCCCGGGCGATCAGGCTCTTGCCGGTGCCCGACTCGCCCGTGATCAGCACCGGCAGATCGGCGTTCATCACCCGCGCCACCAGCCGGTAGAGCGCCTGCATCGCTGGCGTCCGGCCCACAAGCGGCAGATCGTCGCCCGCCTCGTCCCCCGCTTCGGCGCGGGGCTGCGGCGCGCGCCGCTTGACCTCCAGCGCGCGATTGGCCCGCTTCATCAGGTCCGGAAGGTCGAAGGGCTTCGGCAGGTAGTCGTAGGCATCCGCTTCGGTCGCCTGAATCGCGGTCATGATCGTGTTCTGGGCCGAGATCACGATCACCGGCAGGCCGGGGCGCAACTCGGCGATCTTGGGCAACTGGTCCAACCCGTTTCCGTCCGGCATCATCACGTCCGAGATCACCAGATCGCCCTTGCCCTCCTCGACCCAGCGCATCAGCGTCACCAGCGAGGACGTCGCGTGCACCTTGCACCCCGCCCGCGTCAGCGCCTGCGTCAGAACGGTGCGGATCGTGCGGTCGTCGTCTGCCACCAGGATGGTGCCGTCCATGTGCTATTCCTCTTTCGGTTCTGCCTGATCCATGCCGCCCTCGCGCGGCGCGACGGGAAGCGAGATGCGGAACACCGTGCGGCCCGGCACGCTGTCAACGCTGACCCAGCCGTCATGATCCGAGATGATTTTCGAGACCAGCGCGAGGCCCAGCCCGGTGCCGTTCTCGCGCCCCGATACAAACGGCTCGAAGGCCTCGGTCGCGATCTCGGGCGGCAGTCCGGGGCCGTCGTCGATGATCTCGACCTGCAAGGGCAGCGCGGCGGTGCCGTCCTTCCGCCGCAGGCGCAGCGCCATGTCGTAGAACGTTCTCAAGGTGATCCTGCCCGATCCGCCCTCCGCCGCCTCGGCCGCGTTCTTGAGAAGGTTCAGGAACACCTGCACCATCTGGTCGCTGTCCACATAGGTCGGCGGCAGCGAGGGGTCGTATTCCTCGACGATGGTCATGTGCGCGGCAAAGCCCACGGCGGCCGATTTCCGCGCCCGGTCCAGCAGGTCGTGCACGTTCACGGCCTTTTTCTGCGGCGGGCGCAGGTTGCCGAACTGCTCGACCTGTTCCAGCAGTTTCACGATCCGCCGCGTCTCGCTGACGATCAGGTCGGTCAGCTCCAGATCCTCGCTCGACAGGTTCATCGACAGAAGCTGCGCCGCGCCCGCGATCCCCGCCAGCGGGTTCTTGATCTCGTGGGCCAGCATCTCGGCCATCCCGATGGCCGAGCGCGCCGCCGTCTTGACCGACATCGACCGGCCCAGCCGGTCGGCGATCATGCGCGGCTCCATCAGGACCAGCACGAACCCCGGCATCCCCGTCATCGGCGCCATCTGTATGTTGCAGTTGACCGGCGCGGCGTTGCCCGATCCCACGTCCACATTGTTCATGAACAGCGACGACTGGTCGCTCCGCACCCGCTTGAACTGCTCGTCCAGCGCGGCGTCGATGGCCAGGATGTCGAAGACCGGCGATCCCCGGACCGACCGCGCCGAGGCGTTGAGGAAGCTTTCGGCGGCCGGGTTCACCTCGGCGATGATGTCGCCCGGGTCCAGCAGGAACGCGGGGATCGGCAGCGACGGCCAGAGGTTCTCCTGAAAGACGTTCATGCCGCGCGCCTCGCGCCTTCGGTCAGGGCCGGTCCCAGGGCGGCCCGCACCTCGCGGGGCGTGCCGGTCAGAACCAGCTTGCGCAGACCCGGCGAGGTGCCGGCGCGGTCCATGTACCAGCCCAGATGCTTGCGGATGACCCGCGCGCCCAGAGCTTCGCCATAGAAGTCCAGCGACGCCTCGTAATGCCCGCGCACCATCTCGGCCAAGGCCGCACCCTCCGGAATGCGGGGCTTCGGCCCCCATCCCAGGCCATGTGCGATCTCGGCCAGCCGCCAGGGCGCGCCCTGAATGCCACGACCCACCATCACGCCATCGGCGCCCGACTGCGCCAGCGCCGCCCGCGCATCAGCCGCCGTGACGATGTCGCCGTTGGCGATCACGGGAACGCCCACCGCCTCCTTCACCGCCCGAATGGCCCGCCAGTCCGCCCGGCCCTTGTAGAACTGGCACCGCGTGCGGCCATGCACGGTGATCATCCGCACACCTGCCGCCTCGGCCCTGGCCGCGATCTGGGGCGCGTTCAGGCAGTCGTCGTCCCAGCCCAGCCGCATCTTCAGCGTGACCGGCACGCCGACCGCACCCACCACCGCCTCGATCAAGCGCAGCGCATGATCCGGCGTCTTCATCAGCGCCGAACCCGACAGCCCGCCGGTCACCTTCTTGGCCGGACAGCCCATGTTGATGTCGATGATGCGGGCGCCGTTGGCCTCGACCATCCGCGCCGCTTCCGCCATCCAGCGCGCGTCGCGCCCCGCCAGTTGTACGGACGTCGCCGCCTCGCCGAACCCCAGCTCGGCCCGCTCGCGCACGCCCGGCTTGGCCTGCACCATCTCCTGGCTCGCCACCATCTCGCTCACCACCAGCCCGGCCCCGAAGGACGCGACCAGTTGCCGGAACGGCAGGTCAGTGATCCCCGCCATCGGCGCCAGGAAAACCGGGGGGTCCAATAAGATGTCCGACAGGGCAATCGTCATGAACAAACCTTGTGCAACTGCGTTCCAGCTAGGCTCTGCACGGCCAAGCCTCAAATCAATCGGCGGCAAATAGCCTCCCGAAATGGCATATGCCTAAAAATTGGGCAATTCAACCGGCAAACCGTCGCCATTGTCAGCAGAGCCGTCACGGCCTAGAGGTGTCCGAAGGAGCGCAAGGCGCACACCGAACGGGACACAGGGATGGACATTCGCCTCGGCAACGGCTTCGACGTGCATGCCTTCACGGCAGGCGACCGCGTCACGCTCTGCGGCATCTCGATCCCGCACGACAAGGCGCTTCTTGGCCATTCCGACGCCGACGTGGGCATGCACGCCGTCACCGACGCGATCTACGGCGCACTGGCCGAGGGCGACATCGGCACCCATTTCCCGCCCTCCGACGACAGGTGGAAAGGCGCGGCCAGCCATGTCTTTCTCGATCACGCCGCGAAACGGGCCGCCGACCGTGGCTTTCGCATCGTAAATGTCGACCTGACGCTGATCTGCGAGCGCCCCAGGATCGGCCCCCACGCCGACGCCATGCGCGCCGAACTGGCCCGGATCCTCGGCATCGGCAGAAGCCGGGTCAGCGTCAAGGCCACGACATCCGAGAAACTCGGCTTCACCGGGCGCGAGGAAGGCATCGCCGCCATCGCCACCGCCGCGCTGGTGTCGCCATGAGACGCCTGGTCCTGTCGTTCTTCGGCGCAGGATACCTGCGCCCCGCCCCCGGCACCTGGGGCTCGCTCGCCGCGCTTCCCGCCGCCTGGGCGGTCCACGCCGCCATCGGCCCGGGCATGTTCCTCGTGGCCATCGCCTTTCTCTACGCGCTTGGCGCGTACCTCACGACGCAAGAGACGGCCGCGGGCGGCGATCATGACCCGTCCTGGATCGTCATCGACGAGGTCGTGGGCCAGTGGATCGCGCTGATCCCCGTCGTGCTCGGCGCCTACGCGGCCAATGCCGACGTGCTCGACCTCTGGCCCGGCATCGTCGCGGCCTTCGTCTTCTTCCGGCTCTTCGGCATCTGGAAACCCTGGCTCGTCGGCCGGGCCGACCGGCGCGGCGACGCGGCAGGCGTCATGCTCGACGATGTCTGGGCCGGGGCCTTCGCCGCGGTCGTCGTCGTGGCGCTGGCCGCGCTTGCCCACTCCGTCCTTCTGTCGTCATGAGCGCCGCGCGCCTTCTCGACCTCGCCCGCGCCTCCCGTGCCACCATCGCCACGGCGGAAAGCTGCACCGGCGGGCTGATCGCGGGCGCGATCACCGATATCTCCGGCTCCTCCGACATCTTCGACCGAGGCTTCGTCACCTATTCCAACGCCGCCAAAACCCAGATGCTGGGCGTCCCCGAAAAAATCATCGCAGCCCACGGCGCGGTGTCCGAAGAGGTCGCCCGCGCCATGGCCGAAGGCGCGCTTGCGCGGTCCGACGCCACGCTCGCCGTCTAGGGCACCGGCATCGCGCGCCCCGGCGGGTCCGAGCAGAAACCGGAAGGCCGCGTCTGCTTCGGCCTGGCGCAGGCCGGCAGACCCACCCGCACCGAAACCGTCGACTTCGGCGCCCTCGGCCGCGACCGCGTGCGGCAGGAAACGGTGCGGCACGCCCTCGACCTCCTGACAAAGGCGCTTTCATAAAGCGCTCATAAATCGGGCATTCCGCCCGGCATCGTGCATCATTTCGCGCCGATCCCCGTTTTGCCCAAATTTTCCACGCCTCCCGGCCCGCCTGCCGCTTTTCCTCGCAGCCCCGACACGGTTCCTGACACCCAACCAAAAACGGAGGGATAGGAAATGGTAGGGGCAGATACCGCCTGGATCATCGTGGCGACGGCGCTCGTCTTGTTCATGACATTGCCGGGACTGGCACTGTTCTACGGCGGTCTCGTCAGATCGCGGAACGTGCTCAGCGTCTTCATGCACTGCTATGCCATCGCCTGCGCGATGAGCATCGCCTGGTTCGCGATGGGTTATTCCATCGCCTTCGGCGACGGCAACGCCTACTGGGGCGGCCTGGGCAAGATGTTCCTGGCCGGCGTCACCGCCGACAGCCTCGCGGGCACGCTCCCCGAAGTGCTGTTCTTCGCCTTCCAGATGACCTTCGCGATCATCACGCCCGCGCTGATCGTCGGCGCCTATGTCGAACGGATCAACTTCGGCTTCGTCCTCGTCTTCTCGACGCTCTGGATGCTGCTCTGCTACGCCCCGGTGGTGCACTGGATCTGGGGCGGCGGCATGCTGTCGGACGGCGGCATCTTCGGCGAGACCGGCGCGCGCGATTTCGCGGGCGGCATCGTGGTGCACCAGACCGCCGGCATGGCCGCGCTGATCCTGGCCGTGATCCTCGGGCCCCGCCGCGACCGCACCAAGCCGCCCCACAATCCGGGCTACGTGATGATCGGCGCGGCGATGCTCTGGGTCGGCTGGTTCGGCTTCAACGGCGGCAGCCAGCTGGCCGCCGACGGCGGTGCGGCGATGGCGCTGACGGTCACGCACATCTCGGCGGCCACCGCCTCGCTCACCTGGGCCTTCTGGGAGCGGATCAAGTACGGCAAGGCGTCGCTGGTCGGCATGGTCACCGGTACCATCGCGGGTCTGGCCTCGATCACGCCGGCCTCCGGCTTCGTCGGTCCCGTCGCGGCGCTCATCATCGGCGGCGTCGCCGGCATCCTCTGCCAGGAGGCGGTGAACCTGATCCGCAACAAGCTCAACATCGACGACACGCTGGACGTCTTCGCCGTCCACGGCGTCGGCGGCATCTTCGGCACGATCATGATCGCCGTCTTCGGCGCGGCCTCATGGGCGGCGCAACTGGGCAGCCTTGTGATCGTCGGCGTCTTCACCACGGTCGTCACCGTGGCCATCGCCTATGTCGCGCGCGCCCTCGTCGGCATGCGCGTCGACGCCGAGACCGAGACCGGCGGCCTCGACCTCGCCCAGCACGGCGAACGCGCCTACGACGTCACCTCCTGACGCCGGGGCCGGCAATACCGGATCAAAGGGGGCGCGGGCCCCCTTTTTTCATGCCTCCGCGACGCCACGTCGCCCAAAGTTGACTTGCTTTCGTCCAAGGGGGGTGTTTCCTTACGGACAAAGAAGAATAATCAGGGAGACTTCTTCATGGACAGACGCAAGGAAACCTATCTCGTGCGCCAGGCACTGCGCCTGCAACGCGGCGAGATCAACCGGCGCCGCTTCATCATGTCGGCGCTCGCCACCGGCGTCACGCTGCCCACGGCGATGTCGCTCGCGGGCCGCGCCGAGGCGCAGACGCCCAAGTCCGGCGGCACCTTCCGCCAGGCCGTAGGCCACGGCTCGACCACCGACTCGCTCGATCCGGCGACCGCCGAGAACGATTTCTCGACCACCGTCATCTATGGCCGGGGCAACCACCTGACCGAGGTCTCCAAGACCGGCGAACTGGTGCCCGAACTGGCCGAGAACTACGAGACCGACGACGCCAAGACCTGGGTCTTCAACCTGCGCCCCGGCGTCGAATTTCACAACGGCAAGACCCTGACCCCCGAGGACGTGATCGCGTCGATCAACCACCACCGGGGCGAAGAGTCGAAATCCGCCGCCAAGGGCCTCGTCGCCCAGGTCGCCGATATCCGCAAGGACGGCGACAACCAGGTGGTGATCGAGCTGGAAGCGCCCAACGCCGACTTCCCGTTCATCCTGTCGGACTATCACCTGATGATCATGGCCTCCGCCGACGGCGCGGTCGATGGCCAGGCCGCCGACAACGGCACCGGCGGCTACATCGTCCAGAACTACGAGCCGGGCGTCCGCGCCACGTTCGAGCGGAACCCGAACTACTTCAAGGACGGCGCGGCGCATTTCGACAGCTTCGAACTGCTCTCGATCCTCGACGTAACCGCGCGCCAGAACGCGGTGATGAACGGCGACGTGGACTATTCGGGCGACATCGACCCCAAGACGGTCGCGCTTCTGGGCCGCGTGCCGACGCTCGACATCCTGACGACGACCGGCACCCAGCACTACACCTTCCCGATGCGCCTCAATGTCGAACCCTTCGGCAATTACGACCTGCGCATGGCGCTGAAATACGCCATCAAGCGGCAGGAACTTGTCGACAAGATCCTGCTTGGCTACGGCGAGGCGGGCAACGACGTGCCGGTCAACGCCTCGATGCCGTTCTTCAACACCGAACTGCCGGTCCACGAATTCGACCCCGAAAAGGCCGCGGAGCACTACGCCAAGTCCGGCCATTCCGGCCCGATCCAGCTTTCCGCCGCCGACGCCGCCTTTGCGGGCGCGGTCGACGCCGCCCAGCTGATCGCCGCCTCGGCCGCCGAAGCGGGTATCCAGATCGAGGTCGTGCGCGAGCCGTCCGACGGCTACTGGTCGAACGTCTGGAACAAGAAGGGCTGGTGCGCCTGCTACTGGTCCGGCCGCCCGACGCAGGACTGGATGTACTCCTCGGCCTACACCGCCGAGACCGAGTGGAACGACACCGCCTGGCGCGACACCGAGGCGGCGCAGAAGTTCAACGATCTCGTCGTCCAGGCCCGTTCGGAAACCGACGAGGCCGAGCGCAAGAACCAGTACTGGGAAGCGCAGCGTCTTCTTCAGGACGACGGCGGCGCGATCGTCTCGATGTTCGCCAGCTACATCGCCGCCCACTCCAAGGCGCTGGCCCATGACGAAGCCGTGGCCGCGAACTGGGCCAACGACGGCAACAAGGCGCACGAGCGCTGGTGGTTCTCGTAAGCGAACCGGCCATGCCGAGACACACCGAATGGCGCCTCCGGGCGCCATTCTCGTGAACGAAGCGGGCTTCCCCTAGACGGCGGCCCCAAGGCGTTGGCGGGCCGCTTCGCGGCTGCCGGTCGCCGGCGCCAGGCTCCCGACCTTGCCCAGGCCGTAAGGTGGCATCCCGGAATAGATCGCCTCATAGGCGCCGCCCCTCACCAGATAGGTCTCGTGCCAGATCCCGACATCGCCGCGCCGGTTCTTGTAGCGGCGGTTGAACTCGATCCACTCCGGGAAATGCTCGTGATCCTTGGATCGGGCATAGGCTTCCAGATGCTGGAAACTGCGCCAGTACTGGACGTTCACCAAAAGGCTCAGGGGCTGATAGCCCAGAAAACCGGTCTCCTCGCTCGGCAGCGCCGACAGCTCCTTCAGCATCTTCGGCATCGTCTTCGAGAACCACATGAGGTCCCGGACACGCCACCACTTGTTGATCCGAGCCCCGATCAGGAAGACGACGAAATCTCCCTCGATATGGGCCGCAAGCCGTTCGCCGTTGATCGCCGCCATCACAAGTCTCCCCCCGCTGATACACGAGCGTAGCATTTTTCGCCACGCACCGGAATGCGGTACACACGTTCCCGGCGAAGGCGCGGTCACCCTCCGTTTTCCCGGCCACTCCTTGATCAACGCATTCCAAAACCTTAATGTGATATCAGCCTACTGGAGCCCGGTGCGATGCAGGAAACGCTTCTGTCCAACGAACCCGCCCTGCGCCTTGCCGTCTTCTTCTCGATGCTTGTCGCCATGGCGGCGCTCGAGGTGGTCCTTCCCCGGCGGCGGCGCGAGATCCCGCGCCTCTTGCGCTGGACCAACAACCTCTCGCTCGTGATCATCGACACGGCGATCCTTCGACTGACCTTTCCGGTCCTCGCGGTAGGCCTGGCGGTTTCGGCACAGGACAACGGCTGGGGTCTCTTCAATGTGATCGACGCCCCGTTCTGGCTGGCGATGATCGTATCGATCCTGGCGCTCGATCTCGCGATCTACCTACAGCATGTCATGTTCCACGCCGTGCCGGCGCTCTGGCGGCTCCACCGGATGCACCACGCCGACCTGGACTTTGACGCCACGACGGGCCTGCGCTTCCATCCTATCGAGATCGCGCTTTCGATGGCGATCAAGCTGGGCATTGTCGCAGCGCTCGGCCCGCCTGCGGTGGCGGTGCTCGTGTTCGAGGTGATCCTGAACGCGACCGCGCTCTTCAACCACGCCAACATCCGGCTGCCGGGGCGTCTCGATCGGATGCTCAGGTGGGTCGTCGTCACACCCGACATGCACCGGGTCCACCATTCGGTCATCCCGGCCGAGACCAACTCGAACTTCGGCTTCAACCTGCCCTGGTGGGACCGGCTGTTGGGGACCTACCGGGCCCAGCCGGCCGCAGGACACGAAGGCATGACCATCGGTATCGAGAGTTTCCGCACCAGGCGCGACCTCTGGCTGGACCGCATGCTGATGCAACCCTTCCGGAACGCGCCGCCCACCTACTCGATCAACCGCGACCGCCGAGACGACTAGGGGTCAAGCGCCCGCGACACCGGCGCCAGCGCCACGTCGCTACCCGCATCCGCCGCCCAGGACGCGACCGCGGCCATCGTGCCGGGCGATGCGCGCCCGACCAGGATCACGCCGTCGCTCTGACGCGCGCGAAACGCGGCGCGGTCCAGCGTGCGCCGGATCTGCTCGTCCGTCTCGTCGTCGCCGTCGAGCAGGCGAAAGATCAGCCCCGTCGGCAGTCCGGCGCGTTCGGCCTGCTGATGCGCGGTATTCAGCCCGCGCGGAAAGGTGATCAGGCCGTGGCCCGTGTCCGCGATCACATCCACCACCTGCGCCACGGCCTCCCGGTCCGACTGGAAGCTGGAACCCGAGACATCCATCAGCGCCACGGCCTGCGGAACGGCCTCCAGATTGGCGCTCAAGGCCACCTCGACATCCTGCGGCGCGGCGCCGGCGGGCAAGGCGGGGATCATCACGACCTCGCGGCCCGCGCGACGGTAGTCCGAGGCGACGCCGGCGGCGTTCGGCCCACCCGCGTCGACGGCAAAGACCACCCCGGGCGGCAGGCGCCGAAGATCGGCGGCCGGCATCGGCTCGGGTCCCTCGTGCAGAAGGATGACCGACACCATCGCCGCGCTCTCGGGCGCGTCGTACTCCATCGCGAAGGCCCGGATCGCCGGGCCGTCGGCCGCGTCCCCCAACTGGGCGACGTCCTCGCCCTCCTCGGTCTCGGCCTCGGGCGTCGCTTCGGTGACCGGCGTGCCCGGCAGGCGGCGCACCACGGGCAGGGTCGTGTCGTCGTCATCGCCGCCGATCGTCGGCAGGCGGTTCACCTCGACCCCCTCGGCGCGATCCTGGAAGGTCTCGACC
>ERZ869936.540-NODE-540-length-34948-cov-6.684894_pt1 | contig 34948 bp, 52 predicted proteins | sample MGYA00520876_ERZ869936 | MGnify/ENA primary metagenome ERZ869936 (study PRJEB32218, sample SAMN09650985) | biofilter metagenome | isolation source: enrty point of leading RO module | place: Saudi Arabia: Thuwal, RO plant located on Red Sea | collected 2016-02-17 ... | reverse complement strand
GTTTGAATACTTTTTCTTTTACAGGTTTAAATCCACTCATAGTTCTTTTTAATTTAAATTTACCTTTAGCTTTAGGTTTAGGTTTAGTTTCAACTTCAAGTTTAGTTTCAACTTTAGGTTTAGTTTCTTTAGATTTAGTTTCAGATTTACTTGTTAAACCTAAATTTTCTCTAACTTTATCTGCCGCAGCTTTGGTTATTTGTTGACCTTTCTTTAATCTTTTTTTATCATCAGCTTTTTCTTTTTCGTCAACAATTTTTTGTGCGTCACTAAAAGAAAGATTGGGATTTTCTTTTTGTAATTCTTTAACTTTTTTCTTTTTCTTTCTTACTACTGCTGATTCATCAGCTCTACTTGTTACAAGCATAGGTCTAAAAGTACTCATTTTATTCTCCTATTTTCTTTTTAATACTTACTACTAAATATACTATAGTTAATATAGATATAATAAACGATAACAAAGGATTAACTGCTTGTAGATTCCAACTACTTATAAATCCTACTGTTCCCACTAAACCTTTTTCAATACAATCATTCACGACATTTTCCTTTTAGCTATTAATAAACCTACACCACCTAATACAATCAACCCTATAGCTTGTGGCTCGGGTATAATACTTAATGGTTGATTACTTGTTACTGTAAAATCTACTGTACCTATAACGTATGGGTCATAACTAGATACTATTGCTACTAACTGATTATGTATTAAAACATTATCTAGATAAAAATATAATCCTTCAGGACTATCTTCGTTACTATCATCATCTTCATCAAACAATGTAAGTTGTACTGACCCGCTGCCAAACCCAACAAACGCAGGTTCTTCTATTGTATACAAATAAAGGTAAGGGTCATTGTAATCAAAGTCAGGATTAGTACTACCTAAATCAGCATTATAGTTATCAAATGCTAAAGTTGCGTATCCGTCTGTTTGTATATGAAACATATCATAATAGAATGGTTCTTGATCTACATAAGTAACATTACTTTCTGTAAGTGTAGCTTCTAAATCATATACATATAAGTCAGCTCGTGTAATGCTTGCTAACATTATTAGTAATACAAATCCTATCCATAAAAATATATTCTTCATTTCTTTTTCATCCAACTAATTAATTTAAATATCTTCCAATGTCTTGGCATAAACATACTTAACGTACATATTAATCCACCTAATCCAATACATATACCTGTAATGTGTGGTTGTATATGTTCCCAAATTATATCAAAGTGTATCATTGCATACTCGCTTCTTTTTCATTAAAGTCATTTACACCAGGACTTCTTGCTGACCTTATCATAGTTTCTTCAGCTTTTTTTTGCTCATCCGTTTTAGTTCTTTCTTCTCCAACCTTAACACCAAAAAATGTTTTAACTACAGGTATCTCTTGTCCAAACTTACTATGTCCTTCAGGTATTGTATCTTGTATAGTTCCTGTTTCTACTAACTCTGTTATCATAGGTTCAGCTTTTTCAATAGCTTGTGTTGTATGGTCGTGCATATGTTCTACCTGAAATGCACCCGCACTACCTACTGCTATTAATCCAGATGCACCCAGATTATCTACTTGTGTTTGTACCTTTGTAATTACAGTTTGTATACCACTTTGTGTAGCTTTGCTTACTACTTCTGTTGTAGCTGTTTCAGTAACTGTAGATTCTACTGCTTCTTTACCACCTTTAGATTTATAGATGTCATCATCTTTGCGGTGGTCAAACATACCATCTTCATACAGTACACCTTTGATAGTTACGTTTTTACCTTTCTTACTCATGGCAATAAATTATGTTCCTTTTCTAATTCTGCTATTTTTTCTTCATCTGTACTATCTAATAATATTTGTAAATCATCATCATTATATGATTCTTTGTTAAGAATAGAAAAAGCATCACCATGAATTAATTTTATGTAATTATCTTCACGAACCACTGTTATAGTTTCTCCATTAAAATTTATTTCATATGTCATAATACAAATACCCTTAAATCTTTTATAGTTATAGTTGAAGTATTAGGAAAATTACTTCCACCAATCTCCATTTCAAATCCTGTTGAGTTAGGAGTATAACTATTACCATCTTCATCTTTACCAACTGTTTGGTCAAATGAATGTGTTATAAAACCACTTTCATCATTACTATCAAAAGGAAATCCTATCATAATATCAGTACCACCTAATTTAGCATCAGCTGATTTACCACTACCTATACCTGATGATTCTAATTTAAATCCTACTGCAATATTATCATTAACACTTAATGTGTTTGTTCCAAATATTATATTCTTTGTACTACCTGAATCAGACCTAATAGTAATTGAATTAGTTGTTCTAGCAGTTAAAGTACAATTAGTAAGAGATAATGAAGATTGTTCTGTAAAAACTTGATTAAATGTAAGTTTTGGTACAGGAGAAGAACCACTACCACCTGTAGTAACCCAACCTGTTGTTGGTGGTGCAGAAGACTTTGATGGATTAGTATATCTTACAGTTCCATTAGGTTGAACCATTGCCCAAGTATTATCACTAGTTTTTCTAAATAGTCTTGTAGCAAATTGTGAGTCATTAGTCCAAGCATATACTTCCCACCAATAGTCATCATAGTAACCTGATACTCCGTGAGCGGTATGTTTTAATTCTAACACACCATTACATCTTAAACCAACAGCAGGTTGACTACCAGAATGTTGAGTGCCAGCATCTACTGATCCTAAAAATTGAGGAAGAATTGGTTTTACCGAAGTACCAAAACTTCCAAATGATTCTCCAAAACTACCAAAGTTCATTACGCTTCACCAAGAGCTACCACGTTTAAATCAGCACTAGAACTAATGTATTCATTTTGACGAATAATAGTTGTGTATGAACTACCTAACTTTATTAGTTTACCTAATGTATTACCCGAACCACTTGATGATGGTGCTGATTGTGAATTACTAGTTATTGCAACATAAGCATCTGCCGTTATTGGTGTGATTACTATATGTCTATCTGTGCTTGTATTGAATTGTACAGACGTTGCTCCGCCTGTAACCTTTAATGAAGTTGACGTATCTAAATGTGCAAACTGCATATTGTTTTGATAAACATCTTCTGCTATTTTTACTACCTCACTCATACCTTACCTTACCTTTCTTTATTTTATGTATTCCATTCTTCAATTGTTAAAGTTGGACTATGTTTTAAACCATTAAAATTAGCATCACTTGCTGCACTATAACCCCATTTATTTGCACTACCATCAGTTGAATCCCTTCCTATTCTAACAGAATAAGTTGTAGAACTTGTAGCAGCAGGATTAAATTCAAAAGAAAAACTTTGATTAAGAATACCATTTGAAGGTTGAGTAAAAAGAAATGCTTGCTTACAAGTTGATCCTTCAAAAAATGCTACTGTCATAATTTGATTAGCATTATTATTAAATATTCTTCCTTCAAAACTCATTCGTATAAGATTGCTAGTAGACGTAGGAGTATAATTAATAGTACATACTTCTGCTCCTTCTGTAATTAAAGGAGTAGTATCATCTGCAGGTATACGATCAGCTAAATTACTTGCAGCAGTACCTTGAATATGTATTACTCTACCAACACGAAGACCAGGTAATTCTTTAATAGCTTTAGCAGTTGCTAATGAAGTATGTGCAGCTATTGAACCCGATAAATCTTCAGATACTGTTACTTCCTCTACATCTCCCTCGCCTGCACTTAATCTACCTAATACTTTATCTGTAGATATATGTTGCATTTTAGCAAAAGTAACCCCATCTGTTTTACTAGTAGAGTCTAAAATTTTAGAAGTTGATACTGCATCTGCAGCTAAATTAGTATTTAATATTATTTCATTACCTATCTTGCCAAAACCAATTGCACCATTACTTATTTTACTTGAGGTAATTCCACTATCTTTTACAATCATAGTACTACCACTAAAGCCTAAAGTACTATCATCAACTTTAGTTGTAATAACATTATCAGTTATATCTATACCACTTCCGCCAGCTATTGAGCCTGCACTAACTAAATCTAATGATGTAATATTACCACTAGCATCAAATCCTAATGCTTTATTTGCTCTACTTGTAGAACTTTCTGTTACATTATAGGTTACAGTATCTGCATCTGTATCAGGAAAAGAAATAGCTTTAGAAGTTTTATCATCTATTTGTTGTGATTGTGCAACTGTTCTATCTAATGCTTTGTTTAATGCAGTAGGATCAATAGATGCACCTTCTTGTAAATCGTATTCTTGTGTTAATGGCACTATTCTTTCTATAACTACTGTATCTCCATTACCATATCCTGTTCCCCCAATAGTAACAGTACCACCTTGTGAGGTATCATTATTAGTAGCATCTACTTTAAATTGTGAATTACTAGATGGACTAGCAGCAAAAGTTAATGTAGTTTCAGAAGTTGCACCTGATACTAATACTTTAACAACTATATCAGAAGTTGCAAAAAATGGAAAAGTAAATGGATAAGTCGTAGTAGCAGTACTAGGACTAAACGATACTTTATTTGTTGCGTTTGAAATTGACATTTTTAACCTCTCTCCTTTTTATACATAATTGTTTTTTTGTTTGTCAAGCTTAATCTTAATCATTTTCTCTAGTATCTACTGCCTTTCTACCAAATGCTACACCAGCAGCCCAACCTAGAGGATTATCATATACAAAATCGTCCATTTCTTTACCATTAATATCTTCAAAAGAATTACCATTTACTTTAGCTGATATTAGTTTTGTTAAATTTTGTAATGGTACTGCACCACCTATACCTAAAGCTGGAGTAATATATCTAAATGTATATATCATCAACTCTCTTTCAAAGTTATCAGCTCCTGTAGCTGCAGCATTTATTATTCTAGTAGTTTGTTTAACCCATTGCTCGCTTGGCTCATCTCCTTTCCAACCTGCATCATCTAACCAAGGGAATGTTTTAGTCATAGCTATATCTACTTGTAATCCAAATAATGGTATAGCTGATCCTACTGTAGATTTACTAAACTGTGGATTATATATTGCTTTTAATAAATCATCTCCAAATATCATTGACCATAATATTGTCCACATACGAGAAGCTAATATCCATTTAGCTGCTTCAGAAGCTCTAACTGCTGCATCTCTTTCTATTCCAACTACTCCTAAAGTATCTAATGAATTTGACATTGCAGTAAATACATAAGATTGCATAGGTCTAAAGAATTTTAATAATGTAGAGTTTAATGCACTATTTCTACTTACTCTATCATACATAGATTGAGTTGTAGCTGCTACCATATCTCCATGTATTATTGCATCTGTTTCTCCAAAACCATAAGTTTCTTTACCATAAGTATAACCTGCATTAAATGATTTTGTTGTTAAATGTCTTTCTACAAAAGATCCTACACTACCTAATATATTACGAAATGTTTGTCTTTTACTTCTAAAAATTTCTTGTTCTCTAAAATAATCTGCAGCTTCTAAACCTGTAATATCTTTACTACCACTTTTTAAACCAACAACATCACTATCATCTATTACTCGTTCATCTAACTCTGGATTTAATTTTAATTGTTCTAATGCTTTTTTAAATCCTACTTGTTTTATAACAAAAGCATAACTAGATGGTTGTGTAGTAATATTCCAACCTATATTTCCTAATAAGAAAGCATTAATTCTTGCTCTTTGTAACCAACCAAATCCATCAACAATACCTAATTTAATTTCATCTTGAGTAGCATTTCTTATTGAGTCTAATGTGCTACCAGTCATTTGTTCTCCAAATACTGTATCAACACTTGCTTTTGTTCTTGATGCTATAAAGTTTAATATTGTATCTTCAAATTTAAATATTTGTCCTCGTAAGTTTATATCGGCTTTGGTTCTCCACCATTGAGCATTAGTGCTTTGTCCTATAGAATCAAGATAATCTGCCCAAGCATCTACTAATTTTATTATAGGTTGTAATTCAAGAGCTTTATTAGAATTAGATAAAGAAGCATTATACCAACCAAGAAAATCTCTTTCATCAATAGCTTTCTTTTCAAACATTTTACGAGCAAATTTTCTCATTATACTTTGATTTACTAATTTATTATTAGTACCACCAAATGCTTTATATTCAAATAATTCTTTTTCAGTAGGAACATAATTATCATCACTTAATTTTCTATCTAATTCAAAAAATCTTTTTCTTTTTTCTTTAGCTATGAAAGATAAATCTCCAATAGTTTCTTCAGATAGTGCTTTTAAATTAAAATGTTTTTGTAATTGTTTATTAAAATAAAATATAACTTGAGCATCTTCTTTAGTAATACTACCTAAATCTTTTTGTCTACTAGGATTATTTTTAATAAACATTTGTATTCTATCATATAAATCATTAGGAGTTTTGCCTCGTCTAACAACAGATTTTACATCATTATCTCCCATAAACATTGTATCTAATACTTTATTTATTCTATTTAAATCTTTACCTTTATAGTTTCTTAATAATCTACTTTGAAAATTTTGTTCTTTAATATCAGCTCGTCTAGCTTTTGCTCCAGCTCTTAATACTAATGCCCATAATGTAGAATTAGAACCATAAAATCTACCATTTTTACGAAATTGAGGCATTGGAATTTTGTTACCATTTTCATCAACCATTGTTTTAATTTTTAATTTATCCATTGTCTGAACAATAAAATGTGGGTCAACTACATTAGCCCAACCTTGTGCTATTTTTTTAGCAGCATTTTTTAATGTTTCATTTGGTATCCAATCAACATTTGCTAATGGTGGTAAGTCAGCAGTTTCATTATTTATATTATTTTCTATATGATCATTAACTAAATCTAATAATAATGGACTTGCCTCTGCGTGTTTAGCATTAGATATTTCTTCTGTTAATGCCATGCTTTGTAAAGATTGTAATTCAATATATGCATCTAAAGCTTTTTGTTCTTCATCTGTTAATGGTTTATCTTGTTTTCTTTTATTTTGTGCTTTAGCTACATTTTCAATATTATTTTTTACTGTTTCTAAATTATTTTGCATTTGTTTACCAATAAGAATTGATAAAGCATAAAACTTTATTGTTGTTTCAACTTGAAATACAGGGTCAGGTTCTATACCTACAGTATTACCTGTTCTGCTTGTAAATATTTGTGTTGCTATATCTTTTAATTTATTTAAATCTGTAGTGTTATCTATATCTCCTTTTTTCTTTTTACGTCTTAAAGGAAAATACCAATCTAATTTAGTGTAATCTTTTTCTAATATATCTTTAACAGTATCAAATTGTTCAGATAGTGAATCAAATTGTTGTCTTGCAGCATTTATATAATCACGCAAATCTTGTTGTAAATCAGAATCACTAATAGGTTCTATTGTTTTCTTTACTTCATTGCCTTCTTTATCTGCACCTATAACTCTTTCTGTATATCCTTGTTTATAAAGAATATAATCTATAAATTGTTCTTGTTCTTCTGTAGAAAGTTCTCTATCAAACGTAGGTAATGTTTCTTGAATAGCTATAAACATTTCTTGAGCTTCATTTTTAATTATATCTACCTGTTTTAAGTTTTCCATACTTTGTTCTACTATAGTTGCTCCTTCATTATCAACAAAAGTATCTTTAGTAGAGTTTTGTAAAAAATCTAATAGTGTATAATATTGTTGATTTTGCTGTATAGTAAGTGGATTATTTTCATAAACAGGTATTATCTTTCTTTTTCCTCTTTGATATTCTTCTTTAAGTACTCTTTCTTTAGCTGGTCTAATATAATTAAATTCTTCAAAAACTTCTAATGTACCATTAGCTTTAGCTTGTTTTAAAATTTGAAATTGACTAGATAGATTTACTACAAAATCTATAATATGAGGGTCTGTTACACCTAATTTAACTGTAGCATTTAATATATCTGCTGAAGTTCCATAACTTAATGCTGGCATAAGTTCTTGTACTATTTCATTATATCTTTCTTGTTTTTTACCATTTTTAATATCTTCTAAAGTAAATCCTTCGCCATTTTTAGATTGAGCAATTTCACTAATAACAAAATCTAAACTCATAATACTATTATTTAACAAGGGTGCTATATATTCTTCAGAATAATAACCATTTTTTGCCATATCATTTTTAAAAACTTGCACTCGTCTATTTACTTCTTGTATAAATAAAGGATCTTTTATTTGTTCTAGTAGTGTTTCAGAAAAATTATTTTCTACATTAAATGTAGTGTTACCCATTATAGTATTCATAGCCATTAGATTTGCAATAGTATCAAGATTTTTATTATCATAATATGGTTTAGTAGTATCACTATCAGGAAATAATTGATTACCTTTAAATAAGGTTTGTATATCTCCATCAGATATTCCTTTTTTAATTTTAGATATAATTTCTTTTTTACTTCTTGCTTTTATGTTATATACTTTTGCTATTTCTCTTAACTGTGCAAATGGTAATTCATTAAAGTATTCATCAGAAGTTTTTAAAGTTTCCACTTCTTCTACAACTTCTGTATTAGATTGATCTTTTAAAACTTCTTCTTCTATTTTTTTATTTAATGTTTCTACAGTTTGTTCATTAGGATTTAATAAAGCATTATATACTTCATTTCTCCATCTTTCATCTTGCTTATTAGCTTCTTCTTCTAGTTGAGTATTATTTTTATTTCTATTTATACGTTTTATTTCTGCTAAAGTATATTTTTTAAATACACCTTGTTGTATATTATCTTGAACATTAAACTCTTTAAAGTTTTCAAGTATTTGGTGTGTCATTTTTACATTATCTTCTTCAGCAGCTTCTCTATTTCCTTGTTGTACATTATCTACAAAACTTGCTGCTAAATCTTCATCAACTCCCATATCAACTAATTGATCTAATTGTTTAACACCCATAGCTGCTCTAACACCACCCGTTATAGTACCACCTGTTGCTCCTACAAGAAAAGCTAACATACCTTCAAATCTAGCTTGCTTCCAATTTATTGTACCTTTAGTAGCTTTTTGTAAAAATGCTGACTCAGCCGTTTCTGTTATATATTCAAATGCTCCTATCTTAATAGATTGTGGTGCTACTACACCTACAGTTTTCATTATAAATTCTTTTCTAGCTTGTGGTTTTAAATTTTGAAGAAAAGTTTTACCTGTACCTAAAGTAAGTCTATCTATAGCATAGCCTAATGTACCAAATACACTTGTATATAAAGTAGCTACATTAGTATTACCATTAGACTCTACCATAGCTTCATCATAATATCTTCCAGCAATACTAGCACCTAAAACTGCCGTTCCTACTACAGGAATAAAACCTAAAGCAATTTGTGGTAATTGTCCAAATGCTCCAGCAATTTGATATCCTTTTTGATTTTTTACATAATCAGGAATATTACCTTCAAAAAATTCTCTTTGTGCATGACTTACTCTATTTAAAAATTGATAATACTTTTCTCTTGTTTCTGTTAAAACATTATCATCTTCTATAAGACCTGTAGCTTTTCCTATACTATATGGAGTAGGTAAATATTTAGTTAATGGCGACTCTTGTGTTACTAAATCAATACCTATTTTTTGCAATCCATTAAATGCACTTATACCTGTATTAATAAGATTAGAAGTAAATGATAATGCTCCTTCTTTAAATGTAGCACTTCTATCTTCTGGTACAGTAAGCCACGGCTCATAGTTTGTTATCTTATTATTTTCATTAAGTATTTGTGCGGGAGATAGCTTATCGTATTCTATAGTTAATAATTTATTATATACATCATTTGTATAAAACATATTATCTCTAGTTTCGGCAAATAGTTTATTTTGTTTTTGTAATATTTCATCATCTGATAATACATTTCTAACTAATGAAGCATCATTATCACTTAATGTATTCATTAAATCTTTTCGTGCATACTTTAATGCAAAGATAGGATCAAACTCTGCAGGCTCTGGATCAAAACCATAGGTATCTCCCCACTCTTTTACCAATTGAGGTATTTCACTTTTAGATACGCCTTGAGCCGTACCCTCTTTTATTACTTGATTAAGAGTTGCCATTATTGATTAGCTATCCTTTGTATCATATTTAATTGATCAGTAGAAAATGTAGGCGTTGCTCCCGTAAATTCTGACATTTGATTTCTTAAATACATAGGTAATCCTAAAATATTATCTATTGACTCATCAAATACCGCTTTTTTAAAGTCAGTATATTGTGCAACAGTAGGTTTAGATTGTTTACCTTCTGAAGTTTTAATAACTTCTTTTTTAAATTTAATATATTCATTCATAGTATCTTTTATAAACTTACCTTTATTTTCTACAAATGGAGAATAATAAATTAATTCATCTAAAAAGTCGGCACCTGTTTCATCAAATATTAATTCTCTTTTACCACCACTACCTATAAAAGGAATACCAAAACTACTTTCTTCATTTACATATCTAACTACTTCAATAGGAGTTTTAGACTCTATTAAAGCATCTACATTTTGTTGAAATAACATTAAAAATAATTCTTGTCCTTCAGGATCTAATTTTTGTACATCTTTTAAAGCATCTTTAAGAGTATAGTTTTTATCTATTTTTCTTTCTCTACCAAATATACCAGGAAAAATATTTTTACCTGTTCTTAATTTAGTTGCTATATAAAATGCTGATAATAAATCTTCATCTTTTCTTACTGCTTCTTTTAAACTATTTATTTTTTTATTTGATTTTATTTGAGTTGTAGCAGCTTGACTTAATTTTTGTACGGCTACATTATCAATAACTTTTTGTAATTGTGGATTTTCAAATTCATTTCTATATTCACGATATATTTCAGCAAACTTATCATAATTTTGTTCTGCTAATGCTTCATAAAATTCTGTACCTTTTGTTTTAATTCTATCAGCAACTTTTTCTGCTATACCTAAATTACCTATTTTAACGGCAGTATCAACTTCTTCTCTTGAATCTTCACTTAATACCATACCTTCATTCATTACTTGCTGCATACCTTGTAATCTATCTTGATATGTTAATCCATCTGTATCTTTAAAGTATTTAATTTTTTGTTCTAATCTAGCTTTTACTTTATTTTCATACCATTGTCTAGCAGTAGTTTCTCCTACCATATTAGATAAACTTTGTACTTTTCTTTGTAAATCTAAATTTCTATCTCTTTGAGCTTGTCTTTCTGCTATAGTAGTTTGTTCAGCTATTTCAATAGCCTCATCATACATAGGCTCATACATTGCTAATTCTTCATCACTAGCTATATAACTATCTTTTTGTTTAACCGCATTACCTTTTTTTATTTCTATAGCTTCTAATATTTGTTTAGGAATGTTGCTAAAATTAGGAGCAACAACAATACTTTCAGGATTAATGGCTGGCATAGATGTTATTTGATCTGCTATATCATTTTCTATTTTTACTTGAAAATCTCTTTGTTGTAATTTAGATGCTTCCATTACAGAATTATTTGCTATCTGTTCTTTATCTATAACAAAATCATTTATAACTTTTTTAGTCATAGGTTGAGAATAACCTAATCCTGATAAAGATTTTTCAAATTCATCTAGTTGTGGTTTTACAACTTGATTATACATTTCATTATATGGCACTTTACCTTGAGCATCAGTTTCAGCTTGTAATATATTTCTTTGTAGTTGTAATAGCCTACTATTATAATCAGCTTGATCGGCATCATCTTTAGCTTTCATTAACTTATTAGCATATTCTGTTGCTTGTTCTCCTAAAGCATCTACTATAGTCATAGGTATAATAGCTTCTTGTCCAGTAGCTTTAACTGTAGGACCAGCATCTATAGGTCTAGCTACATCTAATGATTTAATATCAACTTGTGATTTATATTTTTTAAGTTCAATAGCCATAATATTTAATTCCTAATTTTAAAACCCAGGATTTATTGGATTAAAAGGATCATCAACATATATATCAAAAGGTAGTTTAAAACTTTTACCTGACGTAAAACTATCGTATAGTGCATTTTGTCCAGGTTTATATAAAGGATTATTTAATTGTCTTTTTACAAGATTAAAATTATTTTTTACATAAGAACCACCATAATAATCATTAGCAGCTCCTTGAGCCATATCTGGATTTTTAAAACCTTGTGTATCAGGTTTCCATGATTGATAATCAGCTATAGTACCAACTGCACCTATAATACCTTGCATCATTGCTTGTTGTCCAGCTTGTTTATAATTATAAGCTTGTACTTCTCCTTGATAACGAGTTTGTTTAGCAAGATTTTCTCCTCTAATTCTTGTTAATTCTTCTTGTCTTTTTAATTCCATTTGATCTAATTGTATTTCTTTTGCATATTCAGTTAAAGCATCTAAACTTGTACCTTCTATTCTTCCACCTCTACTAGCAACACTCATTCTAGCTTGAGCAAAACCTTCTCTTTGTTTTTTAGTAAATCTTTTTCTTTGTGTTTCTATAGCTTGTGCATCTGCTTTAGCATTCATTTCTACAATTTTTGCATTGTAGTTTGCCATTTGCCTTGCTGCTCTAGCTTGTTTTTTAGCTGAGTTTCTACCTAATATACCACCTAATAATGACGCACCTGCTGATATTGCTGTTGCACCTGCTGAACCTGCTAATACTATTGGTGCCATTATGCACCTCCTAAACTTATATTACTTGCTATACTTAACACAGTCATAGGATAAGGTAAATCTTGTTTTACTTCAACCACTTTATCTCTTTCCCAATCTGACCCTACAAAAAATCTTTGTGATTTATTTGTTAACGCAATTTGTTGACCCGCTTTATCTGACGTATTTACTACAGGAAAATTAGTTAATTGTTTACCAGCTTCTCCTACACTTGCACCTTTAGTATTAATAAATCTTACTATTACTTTAGTTATAGCTTTTACTCTTGATTGAGCTTCTCCATTTTTAATAGCAGGATTTATAGGCATTGGTTGTAATGTAGAAGTAAATTTTAATCCCGCTATTAAATTATTATAATATGCGTCTGTAGTTATTTTATTACTAGAAACTGTTACTTCTTTTACAAAATTATTATCTCCAACTACTTGTACTGTTTTACCTTCTAAATGATTTAATCCTGTAATTTCATTATATACTTTTTCTACAGTTGCTCCTGTATTTAAACCAAATGTTGCACTTCTAAATGCTCTTTTAGTTGCATCACTATTATCATAAGTAACTGCCCACCATTGTGTATTTAATAAATTAGCTTGTGAAGTTTGCGTAGCTCCTAACTGAAATTCTACACTTCCATCATTATTTCTTAATACCCAATAATGTGTAGTAGGACTATCTTCTTGTGCTGAAATAGTTATTCCTGTAGCAGAATCTTTTAAATTCCAATATGGAGTAGAAACAGTAGAATCTAATTCATAAGTACCATTAAATGTAGAGCTTTCAACCGCTCCTGTTACTACTATATTATTTGTATTATTATAAGCTTCATAAGAAGTAGCCGTTTTATCTTTTAATTTAAATGTATTAGTAGCAGAATCTGATACTGCAAATACATCTACACCTAATTGTTTTGAACCTGAGTTTCTTATTCTAACTATATCTCCATTAGAATATCCATGACCATTAGCGGTAATAGTAATATCTGATGATATAGAAGCAGTAATAGTTTTAGCTGCACCACCATCTTGTTGTTTTCCTGAATCAACATAAAAATTTTTATTTTTTCTTAATTGAAACTCCTCTATAGTATAAGTAGAATCTCTTTTAACCGCTACAAATATAATATCTTCTCCACTACCTTGTATAACTGTACCGCTTATAAAATCTCCATCAGTTGTAATATTAGACCAACCACTTAAATCTTGTATTCTATCATAATTTAAAATACAAATATCTCCATCATCTTTTATACACCATATAAGTTGATCGGGATTTTTTTGTATATACATTTATTTTATACCTGTACCTGTAATATGACTAGCTACTGCGTTTAAATCTATTGCAGTAGTAGAGTTAGTTTCTTCAGCATATATTAATGCTCTTAATTTTAATTTATTTGTTTGTGCAAAAATAACTAAATCATTAGATAACACGGGTTGTATATTAGCAGAACCATAAGAGTTTTCTTGTTGTGTATTTATATTAGTTGTATTTAATAATTGATCTGTATTTACAGATTTAACAGATATTGTGCTTCTATCTGTACCCATAAATATATCCGCTTTACCTTCAAGATATTCTGCTTCATCTGAAATATCTACAGTATGTTTTATAGACATATCAGAAGTTGTACCTTTAAGAAAATTAAATATTTCTCCTGCTACACTTGCATATACAGTTGATGGTTCAAGACTAGAACCTGTAAATAATAATCTATTTTGATAAAACAAAGCTGCTTTAGGAAAACCTACTTGATTACTAAATGCTGCTTCATTCCATGTAGTAACCGCTGAAGTACCACCTAATACAGAAACAACATCAGCCGTAGCATTTTGTGCATCTGCTACTGCAGTAATTTTTACTAAACCTAAAGCATATTGAGAGTCAGCTTCTATAGAAACAGTACAATCTCCCGTAGCAATAACAAAAGAAATTCTTAATTCTGTATTACCTTGTTCTGGTATTAAAGATGAAAATACAAAGTTATCAGCAGTTCCTCCTGTAGTATTACCCATTACTACATAATCTGTTGGACTACCACTATCAATTCTTCTTTGTATAACTACTAATCCTGTCCATGTTCCTGTAGTTTTAGCATTCCAATTAGAATAACTCATATTTATATAATTACTTTGAGCAGTACCTGTACTATGTGATACTTCTTTTTGTAAATTTTTAGCTTTAGGATTTGTTGCAGAACTAGAATCTCCACTACGAAGATAGTTTATTCCCCAAGTTGAACCTATATGATTTGTTTGAAATGTATCAGCACTAGCCGTTAAACTAATTCCTGTACCTGTATTTGCACTAGGAGTAATAGTAGTTGCAGTTATATTTTGATCAAATAATGGAGGATATATAAAATCAACTTCTGATATTACGAATGTTGGTGCTAATGTTGTTCTTACTAACTTTAATGGTTCATGATTAGGGTGCGTTAAAATAATAGTATCAAATCTTCTAATATGTTGTATTTCTTTTAACTCTGAAGTTAAGTATTGTGGAGTAACTCCCGTAGCATCTATTGGAGTAGAACCATCACTAGGGTGTACTCTTATGTAGTTTGTACCTATTTCTACTACAAAATTGTTTGTTGATGAAAAATCAAAAGGTATTAGTTTAACTTCTGTATTATTTTTTGTATCTCTAAAGTGTTTAGTACCTGTTCTTCTTTCTACACCACCTTGAGGTAATACTAAAAAATTATCTAATTTACGACAACCTTGTTGATATATTTTTAAATCAGAGCGTCCATCTATATTAGAAGATAGTTCTCCTGCATTAAATGATTGTAGATAATTTATAAAACTGTTCATGTTAATATATTGGAGAGTTATAGTTTCTTGAGTATAACCAATCGCTTGCTTCTACATCATAATGTTTATTTTCAAAAGTATCAATGCTTCTAGCTTGTGGTAAAACAAATCCTACTAATTCTTGTTGTATTTTAGTATGCAAAGAATCATCTAATTGCATTGGTTGAACAAGTTTCATTGCAAGAATACATATTATACATTGTGTTGCTAAAGCATCTAATATAGATACATCTTCAGGTTTAGCTACATAAGTAATAAACACTTGATCGTAGTTACATAATACTTTATTACCTTCTTTACACCATTCTGTTCTATCATCTATTGCATCTGTTGAGTCATATAGATTAATTAAACGAATAAAATCAGCTGGTAATTCAAATTGAGAATCCCATTCAAAGTTAGGTTTTTCGGTTAGTTTAACTAAACTAGCACGTTTAGTTGCGTTATTCCATGGATATAAACGTAAAGCTTCATCTAAAGCTTGATCAAAAAAAATGTTACAAAGTTTTGCTGAATATATTACTGCATCTGTAGTTGCTTGTGCAGTATCAAGAGAAGCGATTGTATCTGCTCCTACCTTTAACAGAGCATGATTACATATATCTATTTTAGATAATCCCATATCACTCCTTAAAAAAAAGTAGGACTTACACTAATCGAGAAGGGGATTAGAAGCCTACCGAATTATTTATTATACTTGTGGTACATAATAACTGATTGAACCATTAATAACAGTATCAGCAGTTACTTTGTTCGAACCTGAACTACTTAATGTACATATTACAAGAGGAAACGCTGAAGTAACAACAGCTAGTCCTGATTGACCTTTTCTTGCACCTGCAGTATGAAGTCCTGTTTGACCTGAACCTACAGCAACTGCTCCAAAGGTTAATGTAAATGTAACATCTGTATTGGTAGCAGGTGTTCCTGCACTACCTATTTGATAGCCTGTAACAACTGCATTTTGTGGTAACAATGCTAGTTCTATTACATCATCTTTAGTAATGTCAGAAGCAGAAGCAGGTGTTTTAATAGAAAAGTCCTCAACATATTCAATGTTGTTAGGATATCTATCAGCATCATCTACTCTTGCATCTGCAGTATCAATAGCACTTGTGCCAAAAGCAACTGCATTAGCACCTTTATCTCTTGACTCGCCAAAGTAACCTATAACATTATCAGCTCTAAAATAATTTGCCATTTTATAATCTCCTTATAGTTACCCTGTTAAGGCAGTACCTTCTTTACAATTGATTTGGATTACTTTCTTTTCTTCCATACGAACAGCACCCGTTCTCATGCAAGAGTAAGCATAGTAATTAAATCTCTTATCATCTCGCTTACTAATCTCTGTCATAATTTGAGGATTAGTAACCTGACGCACACCTGATTTAACATAAGCGAAACAAGCTCTATCTGTATTATTTTGACCAGTAGTGTCAAAAGCGTCTGCAGCAGTCCAATTAAGAACGGCAGAATTATCAGATTTAGCTGCTGGAATTAAGTTAGAAACGATAAACTCAAATCCGTAGAATGAATTTAATTCGCCTTTAACTAATGCTTTCACAGAGTTAAAATCAACACTTGTTGTTTTAGTTGAACCTAACATATCTTGTATAACTTTAGGAGTTACAGCAATGTATGCTTTGTTTAATGGGTCATCTAAATCAACACCATTTTCTTCAAATAATGCACGAGCTTCAGAAAGTTTAGCAATAGTTAAACTTTCAGAATTTTCTTCAATTATTTGAGTTGCAGGTAAAGAAACAGAAGTAGATCCAGTCTTACCTGTTTGAGCAGTGCCTAAAGCACCTTTAATAAACTCAATGTCATACTTACGCATAAGTGCAGTTACTTGTTGTTGCACATATTCAGACTCTGGGTTTATTAACATTTTAACTTTATCAAACTTATCAAGCATCAAACCAACGTCGTAAGGTGTAGCAGTTACTCTACGTCTTGCGAAGCTAATATCATTCTCTGGAGAGTCAGCATATCGATCAGTAACCTCTGTAGCAAACACAGAACCTAATTGATCATAGTACTTTTCTTCGCCTTCGATTGATTCTTCAAGGTGTGTTCCTTTAAATTTTCCACCTTTAGTTTGTGCTAGTAAGTCTAATGTAGAACCATACTGCTTTACAAATGCAGTACTAATATTTGTTGAAGCCATTTTATATCTCCTTTTTTAAATAATTGGCTAATTAACTTACACGACTAATCGGCTCTGATTATCTCCAAAGGAGGTCTTGCCTGCTATTTAACGTCTAGGTTGACGATAACTTACAGGGGTCTAAATAGGTTATCCCTTTCGTTACAAATTCTTTACTAAAGTAAAATTATTTTGTCAAGCTTAAAACTTACAAATTTTCACCTAGCTTATTCATAATCTCTAATCTTTTATCTGCTATATGTTTAGGAATAGGTGTACCTGTTTTTATATAGCCTTGAATTTCAAAGTTTACTTCAGCTAGTTGGTCCTGCAAACCTGATACAGTTTTTGTTTGATGATGACCTATTTCTATATCATCTTCAAATCTTGCAGCAATATTACCTAATGCTATAGCTAATGATGGGTCTAGTAAAAAACCTGACTCTGCTGCAAATTTAACATCTTCATCTGACATACCATGATTTTTTAATAAAGCTTGAACACCATTCATCATACCATCATAACCATCTCCCCAAGCTTCACGAAGTTGTAAATCCATTTCTTTTAATTGTTCATCAACTTGAGTTGAAGTTTCTGAAGAATCTTCTGCTACCATTTCAAGATACCAATTAACAATTTCTTCAGCTTGTTCTGACGTAGCACCTACCTCTAATGCTTTTTCTTTAAATCCATCTATTACATTATTATAATATTCAACTGAATCTGTACCAACAATTTCTATAAAATCATCATTGATTTCAAAATCATATCCATCAACTGAATCGGGTCTACCTAATTTAGAATAAAACTCATTCCATTCTTCAGCGGTTGCATCATCTTTTGGTATATCGCCTTTTTTTCCAGCAAATGATTGAAGCTCTTTAATGTATTGTCCAAGCTCATTAGCATCTTTACCTTCTAGATTTTTCCAAAATCCTGCTGATTTAATATCTTCATTATCAATTTGTGACAACATATTATCAACAAAAGAAGATGATTCTTCTATAGGTGTTTCCTCTGCAACTTCTTCAACTACTTCTTCAGTAGACTCTAATACTTCTTCTTCGCTCATACTTCCTCCTCTATAGGTTTCATGTTAATTTGTTTTTTAATACTTAATATTATATTTCGTAAAGCATTCATCTTTGCTTCTATGACAGGATCATTATATTCTGTTTGATCTTTCCATTTACAAATGCCTACTAAAAAATTAATAACAAGTAAAGCATCATTACTATCTTTATCGAAAAGGGTTACAAAAGCACGTCTAGTTTCTTCTGATAAATCCTTCTCGTTATCCCACTCAAAATCGTAGGTAACTTTATCAATTATATCCATTATTGTCCTTCTTGAATTTCTCTTTGTATATCTTCAGCTGGGCTACCTTCTTCAGGCATCTTACCCGTTTTTTGATAAGCATCAGCTACAACTTGTGTTTGTTGCATTTCTCTCATTAACAACTGTTGTTGTAATCTACGTTGTCTAATAAATGCAACTTCATCTTCTGTAGCTTGTAAATCTATTGGCATCATATTTACTTCTTGCATAAATCTAGCTAATCTATCTACATTAACATTATCAAATATTTCAGGTTTAATTTGTGCTACTTGCGACATTTGTTGTATAGCTGTCATAGTACCAAACAATTCTATTTGTCTAGCAGCAATAGAAGCTTTACCTACTAAATCAAAATCTATACTAGCACCTGATAATTCTTCTATCTCAAGTTCGGGAAAGTTTCCTTCTCTTAACATAATACCAAATGCTCTTTCTAATGATGGCTTAACAAAATATTTATTTAATCTATTTACTGCAGGTGTAAGAAATTGTAATGATAAATTAAGCCTTTCTCTTGACTCAAAAGCAGTCATATTTTGTTTGTCTTGTAATGGATTAAATAATGGTACATAGAAAGCATCTAATACTTCTTGTTCTTTCTTTTGTATCATTTGATCATTAACAATTACATTATCCATAGGTCTTAATTGTTCGGGTTTAGATAATGGATTACCTGCGTTATAATATATTATTGAACCTTGATCATTAGATATTTTTCTAACACTACCATCATTAGGTGCTAACCAAGGTGGATTACTTACTCTTTCAGCACCACGAATACGAGATACTTCAAATCTATTTATCATAGGAAGTGTATTAATTACTTCTGATGCTGGACTACGACCATACTTTTCAAAGTTTGTTTTATAAAATCTACCTACAGAATAAGGCATTTCATCAAAACCAGACTCTAAAATTATTTCACTTGTAGTTAAACTAACATAATATGAAGCTATTTTCTTTTCTGATTTTACATTAGAATCTATTTTATAATCTGCTCTAGGCATAACTACATGAATAAATTTATATTCTTTATTAGAAGTAGTTGGGCTTGATGCTACTTCTCTAATACTTTCAGGACAATTTTCTTGAAACTGTTGAACAACTTGTCTAGCAGTAAGTTTAAATTCACGAATAACAGTATCTACTATACCTTGATAGTTTTCGCAAAAATAAAATTGATTAATATAATGTGATCTCCAATTAACTTTATTTTTTTTATCAGGCTCACAATATAATGTAGTAGTACCAATATATCCACATTGATCAATACATTGACCCATTTCTTCATAAAAGTTTGAGTTTTCTATTACTGACATAAATTTTTTAGTTACAGATACTAATGCTCTTTTAACATTATCACTATCCATAAGTTCTCTATCAACAGTAACTACTCGTATCCAATTTTGTCCTTGTGGAAATAAATGTGACATCATACCAGCCGTAAATAAACGTCTAGCTTTTATACCTATATCAATAACTCTTTGAACGTCAGTACGTTCTCCTTTAGCTTTTTGACTTTGTATATCATCAGCTTTTGGATTACAAAAAGATGCACATGACTCATATAAAGAATCAAAGTTTGCTCTTTCGCTACTTCCTTTTTCACGATTATACATTTTAATTAAATCTTTAGCATTCATTATATTATCATTCCTTGACGTTGTTGAGATCTATATTCTTTATTTCTTTTAATTGCTGCATCATAATATTCTTGATATAAATCGGCTGCTGCTATTGTTTTTGTTGCTACATCTGGTTTGCGACCAGGTTTTGTTCTTTCTCCAATTAATTTATCTATTTCAGCTTTATTTGTTTTTTGAAACTCACTAAAAGAACTTAATCCAAGATTAGTTAATTGATATGATTGATATTGAGGCACAACTTGTGCTTTAGCATATGGATTTATTTGAGCCTTTGCAGCAGCTTCTCCTCTTATATTAGGACCAGAAAGAGGTAAATTATATATATCAATTAAACTTCTATTAGAAATAGCAGTAGAAGCATTATAAATTCTTTCACGTTTATCAGCAAAAAATTCTTCGGGAGTTTGCAAATCTCCTAATATTTCATCTAAATTACCAAGAGCAGGATCAAATGATATACCTGATGCAGTTTGAATGTTAGCTAACTCTGTTGGTTTAGCACCTAATACTTGTCCTTCTTGACCTAATGATTGTCCTTTAGTAACAAATGCACCTTGTTTTTGCCGTCTTGCTAGTTCTTGAACCATAGTAGGTGAAACATATTCTATGTCAATATCTCTAGCAGGTGGTGGTGCTTGAGTTACTTTAGGTGGTTTAGGTGTGCTTCCTCCCCCGCCCATAAATCAATCTCCTTATCCTGTTTAAATTATAACATTTTAAAGGTTTATCTTCTCCTCTTTCAAATATTGCCCATTCCATCTCATATGGTGCAATCTCAAATAAACGAGAAATATCCCCTGCTGCGTAATGTACATACCATGAATCTAATTTGTCAAGCTCTTTCTTTTCTTTTTTTAATAACGCATCTTTATTGTGCATTATTGCCATTACAAAAACACGATCATCACTATATACTATACCATTAGTTAGATAGTAGTCCATTAGATTGTCGAAATCTTTTCCATAACGGAGTTTCGCTTTCTGTACTAGATTCCCAATCGACATATTGTTCTGCCCTTCCCGTTTTATTTGGTAATGTTATTTTGTTTCCATGTGTTAGATATGGATTTACAAGATTTAAATGTATACCCATAACCATAGTTCTAAACGCATCAGCACCATGAGAATGTTTATCATGTAATGGTTTACCACTAGGAGCTTCTCTATAATGTTCAAGGTGTTCTAATAAATCTTCACACCTTTCATGTATATATATTTCTCTTAACTTACGTCTACATATTTCTATATCTTGTAATACAGAGTTAGTTTTAGGTACACGTCTAAAATCTATACCTACTTCTTTTGCTGTAGATACTAAATCGCCAAACAACATACGCTTGGATACGTCATGCGGTGCAAAGTGTCCACCATACTTGTAGTTTTTACTATTTACTACTACCGCATAATCTTCAATTTTCTTACCACTAGACTCGTGATAATCTATAATTATAGGCTTACCATCTATAACTTGTGCAAAGACTATACTTGTAGCATCACTAGTACCTAAATCCCAAAATGTATACACGGGAGAACTATTAATATCAATGTTACCATACCTTCCCTCGTTTTTTAATAACTCTAGTTCATGTCCGTAGTAAGAGTTTTCTACTTGCGAAATAGCTTCGTTGAGGTATTCTTGGCGAGCCATAGCATAAGAGATAATACCTGAATCAACATCTTCTTGAATATTCTTATAAGGTTTGCCATCATACGGATTAACCAAGCCACAAAGCTCTCTATTAATTTCAACATTATCGCCAATCCAGTACGCAGTCTTGGTATCAGAAAGTTGATACCATTGTGTAAACCAGTTTTTATTTTCTTTATTATTTTCATATAATCTCCATAGATGATTAGATTTTCCTCGTAGTGTGCCATTAAATATTACAAATGCACTACCTTCTGTAAGAATAGGAGCAAGGAATCCCGATACTTCTTCTTTATGTAGTGAGAACTCACTTAATACATATCCCGAACCACCTTGCCCTACAAAGTTTAAATTGTCTGTGCCGTCAATTTTTATCCTAGAGCCATTAATTAAGTCAATATAAAAGTCAGAATTATTTTTTCTTGTTACTATTTCGGGTGGACATAGCAAGTCTACTAGTTTCTTTCCACCTGCCCACTCACAAATATTATCCCATAATGCTCTAGTAGCCCATGCTCTAGTAGGAAATAGATAATAGTAGTTGCCTGGAGTAGCAATAGCACGCTTAATCATAGCATTGAATGACGTAACATCTTTACCTGCCCGTCTATGCCATGTAATAACAGAATATTGTATACCACTATCAAATGCTTTTAAAAATGGTACTTGATAATCTCTAGGTTCAATAGTTGGTATTCTAACTTTCATCTATACTATCTGCGTAACACATCATACATAAGCTTTTAACTAAACAATCTCCATCAAATTCTTCAATGATTGGATTATCTTTTGAGTCTACGCAACAACATTTTTCGCAAGTTTTAGATTTCTTTGACATTATTTACACATCCCATAGGTATTACTATTTTATCGGCTAGTACACAACCATCAAGATATTTAGTAGTTACAAGCCGTATATACTTATCTGTAAAGCTTTCTATCCAGCCTACAGTTTGTGCTTGGCATGGCATAATATCTTCTTCTGTATGAAGATCTGCTACTATATCTTCCCATTCTACTAGTACTCTAGTGCCTTTATTATATTTCGAGTTCATGTTCAAATTTTGTTCTACAATATGGACAATACTTTGGCATATTAAGTTCTCTACCATTCATATCAATATCATGTATAAAGAAATAGTTTTTACAATCAAAGCATTCAACGTATGAAAGCTCTAAATTCATAATTATTTTTATTATTTCTTTTGTGTTGATTTTCTTTTTTCTTTCTTTGGAGGATTATAATTTACTATTTCTATGATAATATCTTGTTCTGTTTCGCTTAATCCTGCCAATTTAGCTAGCTTATCAGATGCTTGTGCATTACCTTTAGCCGATTCTTTTAATAAATGCTCTAATACTAGAGTCTTTAGTTTCTCTTTATTGTTAAAATCTATACCATCTACTGACTTGAGCTTATCTTTTAGTTTAGAAAGCCTGCGATTGGCGTTATGTAATTCTTGGGCGAAAGCCCAAAATTTTTTATTATCAGCCGATTTTAGTTCATCAAAGATTTCTTGTGCCGTTTGCATAATTCCTTATATAATGTTCGAATATATGAACGCAAGATTAAAGTCAAATTTTCAAAAGTTTGGTGGAGGTCTATATTATATTAAATTTTTTTTTGCAACTCTTGATGGTACCCTTACGTTTTTGTTGTATTATTGCTTTTAACTATGACATATAGTGTGTGTGCATATCGATATATTTTTATCGATTGAAACCATAAATAGTTGAGCTAAAATTAATAAAAAAAAGATTAAAAAAAGATTAAAAAAAGTTTGAAATATATAATTAATTCACTATTATATAAAGAAATCAGAGGGAATGAACCCGATGGAAAAATGGAGTAAAAAGATGACTAAAAAAGAAATGATTAAGAAGTTACAAGAAAGAGATGCCCACCTTTGGAATGGTTTGAAGCGTTGGAAATCTTTATCTACTGAAGAAGAAATTAAGACTTGTAGTGTATATAAAAGAAGGCTTCGAGATTGGAGCAAAATGAATGATGTGCTTAGAATGTTAGATGTAAAAGTAGATTATAAATTGTATAAATAATAGGTAATCGGGGAGCTAACCACTCCCCATAAATTAGGAGTTAGTAAATGTTATATAAATTAAATAAATGGTTGTTTGAGTTCATAGTCAAAGCCGAGTTTGATTATGCTAAAAATAAACAAGCTAAATGTGCAAAAAAATGGAGCAAATATTCCAATAAATATAAATACTATAGTGAAAGACGTAGTTATTTAAATAAAATTTTAGCTACTATAGAAGTTAAAGAGGAGGTATCAAGTGAAGTTAATAACTAAAGAAATTAGAAAAAAAACTCCGTATCTATATGGTACGGAGAATGAAAAAGATAAGATCGCTACCGCAAAGTTTTTTAATCCTTGCGGTGTTGGTACTTGGTATCTTATTGAATTAGACAAAGATGAAGATAATGCGTTCGGCTTTGTTGATTTGCATGAAAGGGAGTATGGATACTTTTCAATCAAGGAGTTAGAAAGTATTAAGCTACCTTTTCATTTAACTATTGAACGTGATAGATATTTTAAACCAACGTCCATAGATAAGATTTACTCCTAACATAAATTAAAAGTTTAACTTTTAGCCACCTTTCGAGGTGGTTTTTTTTTGCAGCTAGTCGAACTCCTATTTAATAAAAAGCCAATTAACTCCTGGACCGCTCAACCAATTAAGACAAGGCAAGGAAATAAGGCAAGGCAAGGCGATTAAATTTTAGAAGCAAGCAATATATCGAGCCGAGCAAGAACGAAGCAAAGCGAGAGAATGCGAGGCGAGAAAATTTTTTTCAATCGATATATTTATATCTAATTACAATAATGTAATGTATACATATATGTAACAATTGGTATAATTATTGCTACACGTGTGCGAGATCAAATATTTTTTAGATGTCAAGCGAATAATGTAAACTCTTTTATATATTTTTTTCTTGTATTTGTTTTATATATATGTATGTAAATTATTTATACTTTTTTTCTTGACCTATATATTGTGGTTTTAATTATCTCTATACACTATATATTGTATGCCTTTAAAATGGACAAACTCGTATGTAGTAAGGTAATGATATGTCTAAAGGGTAAAGTGATTTAAATCGAATCCTCGTAGGTTTTAGAGGTGTCAAGAAAATTATTTATTTTTTTTATATCTTTTTTTATATTTGGTATAGGTTTCTCATTTTTGGTAAATGCATTTCTTATTTTTGGGGAATGGATTTCTTAATTATAAGATATGAAAATAATTAAAAATAAATTTGACAATTGCTAACAAATGCTTCATCATAGTGTTTTAAATTAAAGGAGTTAATTATGAATGAAGTTGGTAAATTTGTTATGAGAGATTTAAAACATATTGATATTGATTATTCTTTGACCCTTGAAAAGAGGGTTAAGGAATTATGTTGTTATATATTAAAAGCATATGGATATAAAATTAAATTAAATGATTGTGAAAAAGATACAATTGAATTTGATTTTATTCCAAGTCATATTGAATTACAAGGTAGATGTGCCGAAACCCATAACCAAACAAGCGTTATTCCAATAATAAATTGTGGACAAATATATCATGTTTCATATGAATCATTTTTATGGACAATGCTTGAAGAAACTCTAGATATAAAAGTTGATAGTTGCGAGCCTAATATTTTAATTACTCCTTTTTCTAATGAGATCATATCAAGAAGTTATGTCTTTTATTTATGTCCTAAACAAGAAGTAACTTATGAAGAAAAAAAAGGTTGCAACGATTATCATTATGAAAAAGAAAATGGAGGTTGTTAAAATGAAAGTATTATGTGCTTGTGAATATAGTGGCATTGTTAGAGATGCCTTTTTAAAGAAAGGGCATTTTGCCGTGAGTTGTGATTTACTTCCATGTGAATCTTCAATGTATTGGGTTAGTGATGATAATCATTATCAAGGCAATGTGTTTGACATTCTTTATGAGGGTTGGGATTTAGTAATAGCATTTCCACCATGTACTTATCTAACTAATAGTGGCATTAGATGGTTCAATGAGGAACGATATGGCGATAAGGCTAGACAAAGAAAACAATTACGCCTTGAAGCAATGGAGTTTGTTAAAAAAATATGGGAAAGTAATACTCATGTTTGTATTGAGAATCCCGTTGGATATTTATCTAACAATTGGAAAAAGCCTACACAAATAATTCAACCATATTATTTTGGAGATGCCGAAAGTAAACGTACTTGTTTATGGTTAAAGAATTTACCAAAACTAGAACATACTAAATTAGTTGAACCAAAAATACATGGCTATTATAAAAGTGGTAAGAAAAAAGGTAAGCCATATTATTTTAGTGATGCTTTAGTTGGTAGTAAAGATAGAGCAAAAGAACGTAGTAAATTTTGGAATGGTGTTGCGGATGCAATGGCTAACCAATGGACAATAAATGTGATTGAAAAACAAAAAGAAAGCATGGTGTTTTAAATGAAATTAAGTAAAGAAAAAATGATTAAAATTATTAAAGATAAATCAATTAATAATTGTAATGAAGATGAAGTTAAACAAGTTATGAACTTTTTATTTGGCGAAGAGTTTATGAAATCAAATGATAAAAGAGAGGTAAAAAAATTTGACAACTCTTAAATATTTTGTAATTATAATAAAAATTAATTAACCTTAACGGAGAAAAAAAGTTATGAAAATAGATAGTAATTATATAGATCACTTAAAAGCTAAAATTGAAGACACTAAATTTAAGCTTAATGTTCATAGGAAAGCAACACGTCAAGAAGAAATAACTCTTAAAGCATTGACTCGAGAGTTAGAAGAAGTAACAACATTACCAACACCAAAAGACTTTGGAATGGAGGAGGTGTAACATGGCTAATTATAAAAAAGTAGCAATAAATAATCTTGTCATTACTCTTTCAGAAGCATTTAATATTTTAATTAAAAGAGTAGATAAGTTAGAAGAAAGAATAGAACTTCTGGAAAATGGAGAAGTTAGAACTCAAGCATCAACAGATGCGGAGTTTAGTGGGGAGGTGTTTTAATATGCACATTAATTCAATCAATGCTTATCACGAAGAATTACCGAGGCTCTCAAAGAGGGCTTCGGATATTTATAATTTTTTTACTAATACACATAGTAGAAATGAACGCTTCCATACAGATAGACAAGTAAAAACTATATTAGGTTTTGATGATATGAACCAAGTAAGACCAAGAATAACCGAGTTAATTAAACTTGGATTACTTGAAGAGGTAGGTAAAACTAAATGTCCAATTACTCGTAAGATGGTTAGAGTTGTAAACCTAGGAGGTTGTAAATGATAGCAATAAATTTAAGTGGCATTACCTTTTCAGATTTAAATAATCTTGGGTTAGAACAGAATCAAGTTGTTCATGTTCGTCATGTTGAAAAGTATGATGATAATGAAAAGGCTTTGCAAATTATAACAAGTTCTGGAAATCCAATTGGTTGGATACCAAAACTTGAAACTATACAAAAGTATGGAGAAGAAGCAAAAGCTAATGGCGATATGCAAAAATTAGAGATGCAACGACAAAGATATATTGATTGTCAGTTTATTAGAGATAATATTATAACTGATTTGTTTCGTAATCATTTAGAAGTGCAAGGTAAAATTTGTAGATTACAAACTGATTATGAGTCGGGAGATATTATTAGTATTAGTATAATGTTTGATTATATGTAGGAGAGTTATGGATATTGAGTTAATTAAAAGTCACATTGATAAAGGTAAATTTATTTTATTAGGTGTAAATAAAAAAGGAGAGCCATCATATTTATATACTGATAAAAATGGTATAGGACAATTACATAGTGACATAGATAAAAGATTGGAGGAAAGTTGTGGGCAAGACAGTTAAAAATTGGAGATGGAAATTGCAGCGTAGAAAAAATAAAACATGGGCTAAAAAGATTGCAATGTTAGAACGAGACCCTAACTTACAAATTAAAGTTGCATCAATATGTTGGTGGGATTTTAGTGGACATGATCAAAAAAGATTAGGCACAGATTCATTACGTTCATTGTATGTTATTATGAAACGCTACACTAGAGATATAGAATTTAAAAGTTATACTTATAATAATCTTGTTAAAGCATTAATGATTATGGGATACTCTAAATCAGAAGCATTAATGAGAGCAAGAGAACCCGAAAATAGAAATGGAGGAGATTATAGATGAAGAAAAGTTTTATCTTATACAATGACCAAGAACAATTGTTTGACCAACTAACAGATGCCGAAGCTGGTATACTAATTAAAGCTATATTTAAATCTAATCATAGTAAAGTAGAATTAAAAGATAGAATGTTACAAATACTATTAACTACTGTACTTCAACAAATAGATAGAGATGCAATTAAGTATGCCGATAAATGTAAAAAACTACGAGAGAATGGTAGTAAAGGAGGCAAAGCTAGAGCAGAGAATGCCAAGCAATTGCAAGCAAATGTAAGCCTTAATGATAATGATAATAATAATCCTACTCTTACTGAAGTAGAGAATTATGCTAGACATTACGCTAGTGAAAAGAATTTATCAGTACATGAATGTTTGCATCAAGCTAAAGCTGGCTATGAATATTATTATAAACAAATGGCTATTCAAAATAAACGTACATGGCATGATAGTAATGGTAATAAAATAAAAAATTGGAAGTTAAAGCTTGCTAATATATGGTTTAAAGATATAAAGTCATTAAAGAATATCGGAGTTAATAAATTAAATGTATGTTAAATTAAAGGAGTTGTTATTATGGAGTTACCTCATTCACTTGAATCAGAGAAAGCCTTACTTGGATCTGTCTTACTTGACCCTACAAGATTAGATAAAATAGAAGTTAAATCAGAAGATTTTTATTTAGGCGAACATAAATTATTATGGTCATCAATACTAAAGCATAATGCTAACAACAGGTCCTGGGATACAATTACATTACATTCATATCTCAAATCAATAGACTGTTTAGAATCTGTTGGTGGAGATGATTACTTATTACAGTTAAAAGATAGTGTTGTTGTAGCTAGTCATTCACAACATTATGCAAAAGTTATTATTGAAAAATCAAAGCTGCGGCAGCAAGATAAAGTTTTGGATGAAGCTAAAGAAATGATTTACAATGGTAAGTCTTGTGAAGATATGGTCATTGGTAAATTAATGCAAACTAAAACACAAGATAATTCTGTTGATAGTATTATTGATCATTGGGATAATGCTAGAAATGGTGCATTAAATACTATACCTACACCTTATCCCGATTTAGATAGAAGAACGGGAGGTATTCGTAAAGGAATGGTTACAGTATTTACGGGTAGAAGTAAAAGCGGTAAGTCTATGTTCTTGGCTCATTGGTATAACTATTTAGGACAACAAGATATTCCTACATTGGTTGTACCATTAGAAGATAAGTATGATATAACTATCAAACGTATGAGTGCTAACTATGGAAACTATTGTTATAATACTTTAGATGCGGGTGGTAGATATTATATTGATAATGGTAAAATGACATGGACTGAATCAACAGATAGAGAAATACAAAAAGGTAAAGAGTGTTTAAAAGTTGTATCAGAATACCCAATACATTTCTTTGATAAAAAAGTAACACCAACAGAATTAAAATCTATAGCTATGAAATATAAACGCAAGTATGATATACAAGTTATGTTTGTTGATGGTGCTAAAGATTTAAAAAGACCAAGTGGTAAGTATAATGATACGGGCTTTGATGAGGAGATAAGTCAAGCTATGTGTGACATTGCTGAAACATTAGACATTGCAATAGTTAGTATACACCACTTGACAAAGCTACCCGATAATGAGATGATAACTAACAATCATATTAGAGGTAGTGGAAATATTGTAGGAGATAGTAGATCGGTGTACGCTTTACAATCATTAGGAACAGAACACCTATTGCATAGCATAGGATATAATTCTAATTATGATGAGGAGGGGAACTTGACTTCTAGAATATTTCATTGTATAAGTAATAATCACGGCACGACTGGTATGAAAGTGTTAGACACAAAATTATCACATTGCCAATTCATAGAAGAAATAAAATAGAAAAAGGAGAAGTATGAAATTAAGCATGGCTAGTAATACCAAGACTACAATAGAGGCTGGTTTATATCCCGCAGTTTGTTATGGTCTTATTGATATTGGTACACAAGAAAATGAGTATCAAGGTAAAGTTAATTATCAACGTAAAGCAATCTTAAAGTTTGAGTTACTTGATGAGTTTAGTGAAGATGATAAACGAATTGTCTTATCTCAAATATACAACATGAGTTTAAATGAGATGAGTAAGTTTCGTAAACATCTTAAGGGTTGGAGAGGTAGAGATTTTACTGACGAAGAGTTATCTAACTTCGAGCCAAAAAAAATATTAGGTACTAATGTAATACTTAATGTAACTATTAATGATAAAGGTAGAGCAATCATTGATAGCATGGCAAGATATAAAGATGAGGCTCAAGAGTCACAAAGAGAGCAAGAGTATTTTACTCTAGACGGTTTCAATGAAACTTTACTACCCGATTATATTAGTGAGGGTATTGCTAACATAATTCATAGATCTAAAGAATGGAAAGCATTAGAGCAAGGTGGTAATGTTGAAAAGATTTCTCATGCTGAAAAAGAGGAGATACCATTTTAACTTCATAACAATACAAATATAGTGTATGCTCCAAACATACTAACTCAAGGAGTTGCCTGTCCCTACTATATAACAGGCATTCTTATATGGCGAAGTTAAAACACAATAGAACATGGTATACTAAAAAGCTTTTATCTAAAGCAAAGTTATGTGTTAAGATAAGAGATAATTATACTTGTCAATATAGTGGTAAAGAATGTACAGGACCAGACTGTCATGCTTCTCATGTATTAAATGTAGGTACACACAAAGCATTTGAATTAGACCCAAGTAACATTAAAGTTTTATCTAGTTACTATCATTTACATTGGTGGCATAAAGATGTACTCCATGCACAACAATGGTTTGAAAATAAGTTCCCTGATAGATACCATTACTTAATGTTAATGACAAAAAAATTTCCTAACTTTAAGATCCCAACAGTTACATTAGCAGAGTTACATGGTCAAACAAAAGCTGACGGAACAGATTACGCAAAAGTTTATTATGAAATTATAAAGGAGTTAATCAATGAATAAGTATGAATATTTATATACAGTATTTATGATTGTAATGGCATCACTTATATTAGTTGGTCTATTTGAAATGATAATTTAAAGGGGAATAAATGTATTATAAAATAACAATAGAATATATTGTAGAAGGTAATAATCATGTAGATGCTTATGGTAAAATAACAAGAGGTAAAGCATTATCAACTAAACATATAGGAACGGAGGTTAGTGATGTACAGTTTAAAGACAGCGAGGAAGATTAGAGATAGAGTAAATGAAGTAGGCATTTATGAAACTAGTATTGAGTTTGGTATTAGTGCTAGTACTGTAAAGAGAGCTTTGCGTAGAGCTAAAGAAGAAGTTAATTTAGAAAACCCTATAGAAGAATGTATAATTAATGGAGGTCGTAGAGTATTATGTATAGGAGATTTACATTGTCCGTTTGATTTAGATGGCTATCTAGATTTTTGTTTAGAAACATATACAAAACATGATTGTGATACTGTAGTATTTATAGGAGATGTAATAGATAATCATTACTCTAGTTATCATGAAACAGATCCCGATGGATTATCTGGTAGAGATGAATTAGATTTAGCTATTGAAAGACTAAAGCCATATAACAAAGCTTTTCCCGAAGCGTATGTAACTATCGGCAACCACGATAGAATGTGTATGCGTAAATCACAAACCTCTAATGTGCCTAGACGCTGGATTAAATCATATGCTGAAGTATTAGAAACTCCTAATTGGATATTTACAGATGAAGTATCAATTGATAATGTACAATATATACATGGAGAAGTAGGTAATGCTAAAGCTAGATCGCTTAATGAAATGTGTTCAGTAGTACAAGGACATAGACATACAGAAATGTTTACTCATTGGACATTTGGAAAGAACAGATCAGTCTTTGGAATGCAAGTAGGTTGTGGTATAGACTTTAGTTCTTATGCTATGGGATATGCACAAAGAGGAAAGAAGCCAGCTATAGGTTGTGGTGTTATATTAGATGGTGTAACGGCAATTAATGAGGTAATGAAGCTATGATTAAAATAACTATAGAAGATGATGAATCAATAGTAGGTATTAAAAGCAAACACAGTTGGACATTAGAAGATACAGTTCATGATTTTGAAACTGTACTAAATAAATTCTTTGGTACTGATGTTGAAGTATTAGCTAGGGCTAAACAAAATAATACTGTTGTAGAGCCTATAAAAGAACGAGCAGTTACTGAGGGAATGTAGGAAGTATTTGATACTCTCCAAACTTCTTAATGTCTAAAGCAGTATTCATTTCTGTACTTGCTTGTTGCAATATCTCATCTCTATTAAAAGTTTCTTTGTTTATTATTATTGATTTTCCCGACTCGATATGAACAACATTGTACATAGACATTTCTCTCCTGTTAATTTAAAAGTTAAAAGGGAGCATTTGCTCCCTCATGTTTAGACTTTAACTACTTTAATGTAGGTTTGTCCTCTATAGTTAAGAACTACTTCCATTGTAATACCTCCCAATGTTAGTGCGTTCCTTCACTCACTATGAGTTACTTCCGATCTTTCGATTGAACGTGTTATTTTACTTGGCTACTGCCAAAATAAAATCCAACTAAAGCTAACATAGTTTGACGAACTTCTGGTAATAATACATAACCTTGTAATTCAATCCAACCATTACCTTTAGAAAATAAATCTCCAAATAAAAAACCAAATATACCACCAGCTTTATTAGCTTCTATGGTTACAGGTTGATTAAAAAAAGCGAGAATAAAAGGTGCAAAGATTACTGCAAATAATGTACAGATAGCTATTACTCGTCTTACTATTGCACCCGCTTGACCACTACGTTTAGCAGCTCTATCTGCACTATCATCTGCTATACCTTGTTTCTTTAACATAGCTTCAAGTTGTGCAGCTTGTGATTGTGCTTGTGAAGCTATCAACTTCATTACGAAACCTGATAAACTACCACCTAACATAGCTAGTAATTCTACACTCATAACATACCTTTTTTCTTGGTAAACTTCTTTTTCTTTTTAAGCTTTGCAAAGTCAGCAGCTTCAATCTTATTAGGATTACCTGCCACTTTAGCTATCTTCATTTGTTTTGGTGAATACATTTTTCCAGGCATCTTAATATCCTTTCATCATAGACATTTTTTTGCCTGATTTTTTAGCAGCTTTCTTTGCATCTTTCATTCCCTTTTTAGTATAAGGAAATTTCTTTTTACCTACCTTTGGCATAATTTTCTCCTATTAACATTTCCATTTTCTTAACGCTAATGCTTTACGAGTTGGTCTACCTTTACTATCTTTCATAGGACCAGGCATACCTTTCATTCTAGCACAAAAAGATTTACGTCTTTTAGCATCTTTACTACCAGCTTTTACTTTACCCGTTACAGGTCTTTTTAAATTAGATCCTGTTTTTGCATTATAATATTTACGACCAGCTTCAGATAATCCACCCGTAGGATTCTTATGAACCTTACGCATACTTACACCTTTTTTCTTTGTATACTTTGCCATTATCTAAACCTCGCAGTTTTCTTTGCTATACTTTTTGGTTGTCTAACAAATTGTTTTCCTTTTTTTGTACCCTCTCTTTTAGCTTTAGTAGTAGCTGCATATTCAGCACTAGACAAAGATTTAATCGCAGCTTCAGGTAAATATCTTTCACCTGTTTCAGATGACTTCTTACCTGATTTCGTACGCCACTTTTGTTTTGTCCATTTCTTTAATGAGCGTTGAGATGGTTTCATTTACGATTCCTTTTCAAATATTCCTTTGCTCTTTTTGCAATCGCTGATTGTTTACTCTTACCTTGCACCTTTGCTCGTTGTTCCATAACAGTTAATATCTGTATCTTTCTTGCATATGGCTTATTAATATTCTTTACTTTATTAGCCGTTTTTCTTGCATCAGAAACAGTAGCATATTTAATACTAACAGTATCTTTAGGATTCTCATCAGTATATAAACGTCTACCACTTCCTTTAGGTTTCTTGCCTGTGCCTATACGAGGATCAGCCACTATCTATATCCTCCACCTTTAGCTTTATATTGTTTAGCTAACATCTGTGCTTTACGAGCAGACCATTGTCCAGGTCTACCACCTTTACCACCAGCTTTGATGCGGTTAAACAATGCTTTACGCATAGTAGGTTTAGTATAATTTCCAGCTTTATTAACAGTTGACATTATCTTCTACCTACTGTAAATCTTTTCTTTTTTGCTTTTTCTTTTGCTTCTTTTATTTGTTCAGAAGTTGGTTTACCTTGTATATTTCTTAAAAAATCAAGATATGATAAACCTAATGATTTTTTCTTTTTAGGATTTTTATTTTTTTCTTCTTCCTTTTCTTTCTTTTTCTTCTCTCTTCTATCAATAGCATCTTGTTTAGCTTTTGCTACTACCGCATCTCTTTTTGATTTAGGTGTACCAAAAATATCTTTTCGATCATCTTTTACTTCAGGTGCTTTTGCTTTAGGTGTTTCTTTAGCTTTAGATGTTTCTTTAGCTTTAGATGTTTCTTTAGCTTTAGATGTTTTAGAAGTTGT
>ERZ869936.539-NODE-539-length-34974-cov-34.186489_pt1 | contig 34974 bp, 28 predicted proteins | sample MGYA00520876_ERZ869936 | MGnify/ENA primary metagenome ERZ869936 (study PRJEB32218, sample SAMN09650985) | biofilter metagenome | isolation source: enrty point of leading RO module | place: Saudi Arabia: Thuwal, RO plant located on Red Sea | collected 2016-02-17 ... | reverse complement strand
GGTTCGCTGGCTGCCAGTTGCAGCGGGGCGATGCAGTAGAGCTGCGACTCGGTGCGGAAGAGGAGACTGTCCGAGGCGATGGCCGGCGTCGCCAGGCAGCGCTGGTTGAAGGAGTTGGTCGCCAGCAGCTGAAACTCATCGCCCTGGGCCACGACGAAGACGTCGCCCTCCTCGCTGGTGGCGTAGATCTTGCCGTCGCCGGCGACCAGGCTCGCGGTAAAGGCCCCGCCGAGTCGCTGTCGCCAGACGCGCTCGCCGGAGGCGGTCTTGTAACACGACATCGTGCCGCTGTCGTCGACGAGGTAAAGCCGTCCGTCGATCGCCAGACCCGTGGGGACATAAGGTCCACCGCGCGGCAGGCGCCACTGGACGTGGCTGTCGGTCACGTCGCCAAATCCGCCCGGCTCGATCGAGATAATCGGTCCGCGGCGACCGGTCGTCGAGATGATGCGTCCTTCATGGACGATCGCCGTGGGACAGGCGATGTCGCGGGTGCCGCGCACACTCCAGAGCGGATGGCCGAAGAGCGGATCGTAGGCCAGCACCTCGCCGCCACCGGAGTGGTTCGTGCCCGTTCCGTTGACGACCATCTCGACGTATTTCTTACCGTCGCGCTCGAGCGTGACGAAGACCGGGGTGCTCCAGCTACCGTGACTGGGCCGGGGCGTGCGCCACATTTCCTCGCCACTTTCCTTATCGAGGCCGACGATAAACGACTCGCGGACGTTGTCGCACATCTGGATGACCAGGTCCTCGAACAACACCGGGCTTGAGGCGGTGCCCCAGTAGTGCTCCAATTCGCCCAGATCGGTGCGCCAAATTTCCTCGCCGCTGGCCAAGTCGAAACAGAACATCCCGGTGCCGCCGAAGAAGGCGAACACCCGCTGGCCGTCGGTGGTCACGCTTGCCGCGGCGTAGCCGTTCTTTACGTGTGTGGGACCGACCGTCGACCCGGCCCGCGCACGCCAGCGAGGCGTCCCGTCGGCCAGCGAGAAACAGTCGACGAACAGCCCGCCGTCGATATCGGTGGTCAGCAGCACGGCATCGCCCCAGACGACGGGCGAGCTATTGCCCTCGCCTTCGAGGTCGCGTCGCCAGCGAAAGCCCTCTTGATTGTCCCACTCGGTGGCCAGGTTGCCGCACTTCGAGACGCCGCTGGCATTGTGGCCCCGCCAGCCGGGCCAGTCGTGGTCCGCCGCCGTTGATAGCGGCGCGTCGAGCGCGATCGCCGTCAGTTCGGAGAGCTCGAGTTGGCTGAAGTCGGGGACGTCAAATTCCTGCTGGCAGGCTGCGCCGAAGACCAGACACAACACCAGCGCCAGCCAGGCGGCCGGTCGTCTGTGGTGGGGATCTTGTCGACGCGGACCGTGCCGCTGCAAGCCTTGCTCGTGGCGCGGAGCCGGACCTGGTCTACGGACAGGGCGCAGCGGTTGCGAATTGCGATCGCGGCCGTTCATCAAGATCGAGAAATAGAGGAACGCGTCGTCAGCCGGTGCAAAGGAGGGAGAGCAGGGAGGGTGGTGCTGACAGCGTTCGCGTTGGCCAGGGGTGAGGTTAGGGGATCCCGTTATGCTCAGCGGCGGACTCGCGGTGGCGAACGCCGCATCGTTGGTTGTTCACGAAACGCGAGGGGGCCTGGCGGGTATGCCGAGTGGTGCGTGATACGAACGCAGCGTCGGGGTTCCGTTCAACCGTGACTCGCGTGGGCGACTCTCTTAGGATCCGTCCTGAGGACTACTGAGCTGACTGAGCATCTGCAGTACCCCGTTCAAGTGGGCCAAACGAGGGCCATAGCGATCGACGAACTCGTTGAACACGAAGTCGCCGTCCTTGAGATCTTCGGCGTTCTCTTCGATTTCGGACGTCAAACTGGCCAAGAATTCGGACTGGACCTGAGCCAACGCTTCGGCCGCGTGACGGCAGCTCGCTGCCAAGTGCGGATTCGCGCGACGCCACTGGCTCAGTTCGTTATTGCGCTGTCGCTGGGCCGCCCCGGTCGTGGCCACCAACTCTTCGAGCAACTCAGTCTGGCGATCGACGCCAGCGAGAATTTGGTGCAAGAGCTCGGTCTGCTCGCTAGCATGCCCCGAGGGCGCCGTCGAAGCCCCGTCCCCACGCGTCCCGGCCGAAATATCAAATTGAGTAAACAGGGGTGAGGCTTGTTGCGGATCGTTAGACATAAGTATCCGGTTCCCTTGGCGAGGATGGGGGTCAAGTCAGATGTTCCCTCAGTATAAGCAGCCCCGCAGCCGGTGTCGACCATGCCAGCTGCGACTTGCGATTTCCTAACTCCAGATGCGACTTGCCACTTGCTAGCAAGCCGGCAACGCCGCTCGCTAAAGTCGGCCCACGATGCCGCCCGATGCTAAATCGAGCCGAGGTCTCCGCTTGCCGTGGCCGTGCTGCGACCCTCCGTAACGCGCGACCGCCAAATCTCCGAGGCCACACGTTTCATGGGAGCTCCTTGATGAGTGCAGCGGGCGGTAAGTCTTCTAACACCTTGGGTTTCTTGACCGTTGAGGACTGCACGCAGCGAGGCCTGTTCGGCGGCTATCTGCTGCTCAACGCGGCCGGACGACCGCTCGAGTTTCACTGCACCGCGCCGGTAAAACCGAATCGTGCGCAGCAGATTCTCTACGGCACAACTTTGGCGCCCTTTCTCTACGGCGAACAAATCGGACACACCCTGTTGCGGGAAGCCAGTCTCGCGCCGAGCGTCGTGCTGACCGATTGTGTCGAAATGCATGCACTGGCACCTTTGGTCGATTGTCCGGTCGTGCTGGTCGAGCAGGCGTTGCCAGCACGGGCCAGCGCCGTCGAGGAGGCGAATCTCGGTGCGACCTGGGATTGGTTTGCCGCTGGAAGTCACCGTGTGGCGATGGCCAGCGGCGGCGCGGCCGAGCGCGACCTGGTCATCCGGCAAATGTTGTCGCTGCCTGCCCAGTTTGATCCCGCCGAACCGTTCGAGCGTATCCGGTTGGCCATCGCCGAAGCCGCCGGACCCCAAACTAAGGCCGCTTGAGCCGGACGACTTATGGATCTAACGCCCGGGCAACCTTGGCGAGCCGAGACATTGTCGCCGGCGGTTCACGGCTGCGACCTGCAGGTCGACGTTCGGCCGCACTACAGCGGATGGACCGCGGCGCTCGCCCGTCCGCCGCGCGTCCGACTCGAAACGCTCGCCTGGCAACCGGGCCGACCAGGTGTGGTGTCGATCCCGATCGCGCGACGTCGCCCGCGGGTGCGGACCTGCAAGTTTGCTGCCATTGCTTACGAAGCCGGCGGGCAACCGCCGTCGTGGGACGCGACGAGTGAGCGCGCCGCGCTTGCCACGGGCGCGGCGGCCGCGGGAGACGATTCCGCAACGGCGTTGTCGACAACCTTGTCCGCAACCCAACGCACCCGCGTCGCGCCGCCGGAAGACATTGTCAAGCTCGAAGATCGACTGTTCTACGTCTTGCAGCCGCCGCTCGAGTCGCTGCTCGGCGGCGCGCTGGCCTTGCCGTTTCGTCCCTTCCCTTACCAGTACGACGGGGTCGCCTTTCTCTATCCGCGCCATGCCGCGGTGCTGGCCGACGAGATGGGACTCGGCAAGACGATGCAGACGATTACCGCCGTGCGGCTGCTGCTTCACGCCGGCGAACTGCGGCGCGTGCTGTTGATCTGCCCCAAACCGCTGGTGACCAACTGGCAGCGGGAATTTGATCTTTGGGCGCCCGAGATACCGCTCACCGTGGTCGAAGGCGATCGTGACCGGCGCCACTGGCAATGGGGCCACCAACAGGCGGTGGTGACGCTGGCCAACTATGAACTCGTGATCCGCGACCGCGAGGCCTTGTCCCGGGTCGAGCCGGCCTACGACCTGGTGGTGCTCGACGAGTCGCAGCGGATCAAGAACCGCGGCTCGGCCACCAGCGAAGCGATCTGCAGTATCGGTCGTCGTCGCAGTTGGGCCCTGACCGGTACGCCGGTCGAGAACAGTGCCGACGACCTGGTCGGCATCTTCGAATTTGTCGCCCCCGGGCTGCTCACCCCGGGCATGCGACCCCGCCAGGTCGCCCAGAACGTGCGCGACCACGTGCTGCGGCGGACCAAGGACGCGGTGCTCGAGGACCTGCCGCCGAAGTTGGTTCGCGACGCCGAATTGCGGCTCACCCCCGCTCAGTACGAAACCTATCGCGAAGCGGAAGAGCAGGGCATCGTGCGGCTCTCGGCCCTCGGCGACTCGATCACGGTGCAGCATGTCTTTCAGCTGATTCTGCGACTCAAGCAGATCTGCAATTTCGATCCGGTCAGCGGCGAGAGCGCCAAGCTCACGCAGCTCGAGGCCGACCTGGAGGAAATCGCCGCCAGTGGCAAAAAGGCGATCGTCTTCAGCCAGTGGGTCAAGACCCTGATGCGGCTCTCGCACAAGCTGGCCCGCTTCGGACCGCTGGAGTATCACGGGCGCGTGCCGGCCCGACGTCGTGACGAGGTCATCGAGCGCTTTCGCCGCGACGAGCGGGCGCATGTCATCTTGATGAGTTACGGCGCCGGCGGCGTGGGGCTGAACCTGCAGTTCGCCCAGTACGTGTTTCTCTTCGATCGCTGGTGGAACCCCGCGGTGGAAGATCAGGCCATCGCCCGGGCGCATCGCGTGGGCGCGACCGGCGCGGTAACGGTCTCGCGCTACCTGGCGGTCAACACGATCGAAGAGCGAATCAATCAGATCCTGATCGAGAAGCGGGAGCTTTTCGACACGATCTTCGCCGACTCGGCCGACGGACCGGGACGCGGCCCGCGCGAACTGGGCCTCTCGCGTCAGGAGATCTTTGGGCTCTTCGACTGGCAACTGCCCGGTCGGGACGCGGCTTGATTCGCGCTTTCTACGGCGACCGCCGACCGGCGGCCCGGCGCCTACCCGTCGGCCTCTTCTTCAAGTTTGCGCAAGTGTTCCTTGGGCGTGACGGGCCACGGCTCGCTTGCGCTCTCCGCCGGCGGTCGCATGACCTCCGGATCGAGCTTTCCGTCCGCGGTGCCGTCCGAGAGATCGAGCTGCTCGGCCATGTCGGCGATCTCCTTGCGCGTCAGCACCCCCTTTTGGACGCAAAGATCGGCCAGCGTGATCAACAGGAGCAGGGCGCGGCCGAAGTCGTCTTCCAGTTGCTCGACGCGATCGACGAGTTCGTTCGTCGAGTTATTGGCTTGCCGTCGCATGCGACGGAGCTTGCGTTCCATCGATTCCCGATGGCGCGCGGCGAAATACTTGCTGACTTCGATACCGGCACCAACCCCACTCATGGTATTGCTCCCGTTTGCGTTGACGAAATGTGCCACCTGTCGCGGGTGTCATCCTAGCATAGTGCCTCAAAAGCCGTCATTTGACCGCGCGCAGCCGGCCCACTACATTGCGACTGGCGGCCGGTCGACCCGTGTTCCGCAAGACCACGGCCGCACTCCCTGAGCCTCCTTCGCTCTCACGCCACGACCACCCCCGCATTTCACAGGAGAACGAGAAGATGAAACGCGCCCTGACGCTAGCCACCCTGTTCGCATTGCTGCTCTCGCCCGTCCGTCCGCTGTTGGCCCACTGCCAGGTGCCGTGCGGAATTTATACGGACCAACTTCGCTTCGAGCAGATGCTCGAGGACACCAAGACAATCGCCAAGGCGATTGATCAGGTCAAGGAACTGGCCGGCCAGGGCGACGCCCAGTCGGTCAATCAGGCGAGCCGTTGGGTGGCCACCAAAGAGGGTCACGCCTCGAACATTCAGAAGATCATGGCCGAGTACTTTCTCACGCAGCGGATCAAGGCCGACGGCGACGATTACGTCGGCAAGCTGAAGGCGGCCCACGCGGTGATGGTGGCCGCGATGAAGACGAAGCAACAGGCCGACCCGGCGACCGCCGCGAAGTTGCGCGAGGCGATTCTCGACTTCTATCGCGCCTATGAAGGCAAAGAGCCGCAGCTCGAAGGTTAATCGAGCGAGTGAGCGGAGCTTGAAGTTGTCGGGCTACACGCTCGGACCGCAACGCTCTTGCGCGCGCCGACCGCGGTCGAGATGTCCTGGCTGCGCTCTAGGCGGCGGTTTCTTCCAGCGGTTCCTCGGACGAGTCCTCGTCCGTCGGTGCCTCTGCGTCGTCGTCTTCGCCGGGCGGTTTGGGCTCGGGTTCCAAGCCCAGCAACAACATCAACAGTCCGCAGAGCGCCCCCAGGGCCACGGCCGACCAGAAGATGATCGGGTAGAGCAGCTCGCGGTAGTCTGGCAGGCCCAGCGCGGCGAACATCCCGCCGGCGAACAGGAAGGTCCCCAACAGGATCAGGGTGAGCGTCGTCTTGATCAGCAGTCGCAGCATCTTCGTGCCTCGTTCGAGCGTCGTCCCGAGCGGCCGATGTTCCATTATAGTTGGCCGGCGGTGACGATTCCGCGGCGGGGGCGCGACCAGCAGGATCGCGGTGCGTCGTCATGCGCTCGGGCGCCGACGCGTCCGCCAAGCTTTGCAGGGCTAAGTCCAGCAAGTAGACTGGCGCAGGCGATCGCGTCGGAGGGCGGATCGTTCACCGCCTCCCGCCGTGCTGGGCAGGGCAGTTTCGCCGCAACGACAGGCAACGTTTGCGTGTCTAGCAGTTCGACGTCCGCAGGTTGCGTTCCATGTCGATCGAGTTTCAATGCGAGTCGTGCGAACGCCGTCTGCGGGTGGCCGATGAGCATGCCGGTCGCCAGGCCCGCTGTCCCCATTGCCGGGGTGTCGTGTACGTGCCGGAGCTGGAAGACGAGGGCGACAGCGAGGACGACGTTGGCGGTTTTCCCGGCATCGGCGCGGACGAGACGGCCGCGCGCGGTGGTGGCGGCGACTTCGACTTTGGTACGTCTCCGTCGAAAAAGACAACCGCTCGCGCGCGCGGCAAACGTCCGGCCGGCAAAGGTCGAGGCAAGCCGAGCGGCGGCCGACCGTCGTCCGCCGATGCCGAACGTGGCAACCTCAAACCGCATCGCGGCGTGCTGATTCTCGTCTTGGCGATTCTGGGAATCGTCGTCAACTGTTTTCCGCTTTGCATCGCCGCTTGGGTGATGGGCAACAGCGACGTGCAGGCCATGCGCCGCGGCCGCATGGATCCTGATGGCATTGGCCTGACGCAGGCCGGTATGATCATCGGCATGATCGGCACGTTGTTGGCCCTGCTTGCCGTTGTCTTCTTTTTCGTCATCATGGCGATGGGCGTTTCACTGGTTGGGGTTGCGATCTGACGAATTGACGACTTGGCTAGCGAAGGGGGGACGGTCGCAGATGGCTTGGGAATTCGCCTGCATCAACTGCCGACGGCCGCTCCAAGTTCCCAATGAACAGGCAGGAGCGCAGATCCGCTGTCCCTATTGCCGCACCGTCTTCACCGTGCCCGACGACGCGATGCCCACCATCGAGCCCGTGCCGCCGCCCGCGCCGTCCGGTTCCACACTGTCGGGTTCTGCGCGGTCCGGTTCCGCCCCCTCCCGCCATTTCCCATCAGCGCCCGGTGGCGGCCCCCCAGGCTTCTCGGGACCACCCTCATCGGCGCCTGGCAATGCGCCCTCGGGCTACTCGGCGCCCGGTACGGTGAATCCCTATCAGACACCGCGAATCGGCGTTGGAATCGGCGCCCAACGCTCGCATCTTCCGCCCCATCGCGGGGCACTCGTGCTCACCCTGGGAATCCTGTCGCTGGCGGGCACCCTCGTCTGCGGAATCTTCGTCTTCTTGGGCATTCCTGCCTGGATCATGGGACGGAACGATCTGCACGAGATGCGTGCCGGACGACTCGACCCATCGGGCGAAGGAATTACCCAGGCGGGCATGATCCTGGGCATCATCGCAACCAGCCTGCTCGGCTTGGGCCTGCTGCTCCTCATGCTGGCCTTTGTCGTGCCGTTGCTCATCGCGATCCTGGCCAATTGAGCGTCAGCAGCGGGCGGTCTCAGCGGCCCGTCGCCGGCCTACCGCGTCGCCGCGGAGAGATTCGCGGTGTCGACCGTGTCGGCTGTGGGCGTCGCCTCCAGCGGCAGAATCCACGACGCCGGCCGCAGATTGCGTTCCGCCGTAGCCAGGTCGAATTGCGGATCGACGAGCCGTCGTGAATCGCGACCGTTAAGCGCCGCCACCACATCCGCCCGGACCGCCACCTGCTCGAAGCCCTTGGCCTCCCAGCGATCGCGTAGATGGTGGGCGAACTGCAAGATCATGTCGGGCCGTTTGGGCATCTTGGCCCGCTGTCGGCGCGTCAGGTAATCGGCCGGATCGACCTCCCAGGTTTGCCGGGTCTTGCCGTCGGTCACGTAGAAGGTCGCCTTGGCGTACTTCTGCCGCAGCCGCATGTGCCAGGCAAAGCGATTGCCTTCTTCCGTCCAGCTTGAATAGCCGGGGTACAGGTAGTGCCGCAGCGGAAACAGCAGCTGCACGACCATGAAAAGAGCGAGCACCGCCATCGAGACGCCCGCGATTCGACTCGGCACGACGCGCCCCAGGTCGTCGGGGTTGGGCCGTGGACGGGCCAGACGCAGCGCCGCGGCTGCCCGACGCAGATAGCGCGACGGCAACAACACCGGCGTGGCCGCCAGCATCAGCCAGGGAAAGATGCCGATGTGGAAGAGCTGCGAGTTGATCAGGTGGAAGGACGCCAACCACGCCACGGCCCACCAGCGGGTGTGCCGCCACCACAACATCGGCACGATCAGTAGATCGAACAGCATCCCGCCATAGCTCATCGCATAGACGACGGTCTCCGAGGTCAGCAGCGGTTCCCAAGGCGAACCTGCGGACGCCTTGGCCAGCCACATCCTCAGCGGCTCGCCCTGCAGCCAGTCGACGTTCAGCTTGGCCAACCCGCCGTAGAAGTAGGGCACCGCCAACTGAAACCGCAACAGGCCCACCGTCCAGGCGGGCACGGTGCTCGAGGCCAGTCGCGGCCGCCGCAGAATGTCCAGCGACCAGGCCCGGTTGGCCGGCAGAATCACCAGCAGCATTCCCAGCAGACTGATCAGATAGAAGTGGTTCAGGTAGTTCGTCTGGTCGAGCAAGAAGAGGTAGGTAAAGCCGAGAAAGAAGGCCACCGCGCTGGCGCGATAGTACAGCCCCAGCATCACCCCGGCGGCGGCGACGCCGAGCAGGATGAAGTGGGTGTACATGCCGGCGCCCGACCAGGGCTCGATCCAGGTGAAGCCGTAGTACTTGAAGTAGAAGGTCGGCTCGATGTAGTAGCGCCAGATCCAATTGTGTTGGAAGAAGCGGATGACTTCCCAGATCATCGCCGCGCCCAAGACGATGCGGAAATAGGCCAGCGGCGCCACATCCACCGGCGCGAAAAGCCGGGCCCGAGCACCGGCCAGCCAGCCGCGCGCATCTTGAACGTCGGCCACATCCTCGGTGGTCGTGCCGGCAGGCTTTGCCCGGGGCGATGTGGCCGCAGGTGGGACGTCCATGACGGGCAGGGGGGCGTGGGAGGGATGCTCGGCACGCGCGTCGCGCTGCGCATGCCGTGGCCACCCCAAGCGTAGCTCAGCGCTGGCGCCCCAGCCGGCCGGCAAAGTCGGCAGAATCGGACTCAGGTGCAGGAGCGTGCCGCGGGCGTTCAGGCTGGAATCCGCGCACGCTGAGGTCCGCGCACCTTGCTGCCCCGCGATCCCGGCTCGCCCCTCACGCCTCGGCCGGCTCCGTTAGCTCGGGCGGCGTGAAATGAAAGTTGCGGCTCTGCGAGAAGAACTCGAACGGGTTGTCGAAGACCACCTTGCGAATCAGGCTTTCGGGATGCCCCCGCAGCCGCATCGCCAGAATGAAGTCGGGCACCGCCGTCGGCTTCGAAGGCCCCCAGTCGCCGGCCGAATTGACCAGCATCCGCTCTGGCCCGTACATCTCGACCATGTCGACCGCCCGTTCCGGCGTGCACTTGCTCACCGGGTAGAGCGTCATGCCGCACCAGAATCCTTCGTCGAGCACCATGCGGACCGTGTGTTCCTCGACGTGATCGACCAGCACGCGGCTCCGCTCGATTCGCGAGTCGTCGGTGAGCATGTCCAAGATCATCCGCGTCCCCATGTACTTGTCTTCCAGGTGGGGCGTGTGGATGAGAATCTGCTCGTTCGTGCGCATCGCCAGGTCGATGTGCTCCTGAAAGATGATCGCCTCGTTGCGCGTGTTCTTGTTCAGCCCGATCTCGCCGATGCCCAACACGCCGGGGCGGTCGAGAAACTCGGGAATCATGGCGATCACCTCGCGCGAGAGTTCGACGTTCTCGGCCTCCTTGGCGTTGATGCAGAGCCAGGTGTAGTGGGCCATGCCGTACCAACCGGCCCGTTTCGGTTCGAACTCGGTGAGTTGGCGAAAGTAATCGCGAAAGCCGTCGACGCTGCCGCGATCGAAGCCGGCCCAAAACGCGGGCTCGCTGAGCGCCACGCAGCCCATCTTGGCGAGCGTCTCGTAGTCGTCCGTGACGCGCGAGACCATGTGGATATGCGGATCGAAGTAATACATCGTGGGGTGGTTGGTGGCCGGACGGCGACGAATGTCACTCGGCCAGCGGCATCTTGAGGTTGGCTTGCCAGTTGTCGTCGTAGTCGCGCGAGAAGAGCCGTTGGATCTGTTCGGCCTTCTCGGGCGAGGCGTCGCGGAGGATGTCCAGCCCGCGGCGAATCAGCTCGTAGCGTTCGTCGCCGGCGACCGAGCCGTCACCCCGATCGAACCGATCGAGCGAGGCAGCCAGCTGCAGCAGCTTCGCACGGATCTCCAAGAATTCACGATCGAGCACTTCGGCGGCCGAGAGCGGCAGCGACACACTGGGCGACGACATGAGGGATTCCTCGGAAAATTCCTGAGCCCCGAGTTCCTGAGCCCCCGGCCGCGGCTTCCACACAACCGTCACAGCAGGCAAATGCCCCAGCGTCCGACCGCCCGCGACCCGGCTCGCGACACCACTTAAGTGTCGTAGTGCGGGCCTCAAATTGCAAGTCTGGGCCCGTGCAGGCAGCGACGACGTAACGAGTTGCGAATTCCGGGTTTTTTGCCCGCATGGTCTTTTCCTTGACCTACCTTTGCATGGATACATGCGTCTCGGTGTGCGCCGGCGCGAATGCGCCCGAGAGGCCCTTGCCCCTTCGACCAGGGAATACCCCACGAGGTCGCCAAGTGACAAGCGGACTGGAAACCACGTTTCGACATCTGAGCAAGACGAAGAACGACGCCGCAGCCACGTTGCTGCTGGCGGCGCTCGACTCGGATCACGCGCAGATTGCCGAGCACGCCCTGACGGCGTTGCTCGATCGTCGCGGCGACGCCGGGAGCAGTGAGATTCTCTCGCGGCTGCACACGATGGAGGAGAGTTGGATCGAGATCATTCGCAAGCGGCCAGGTCGGCTGACCGGCGCGCTGCGAAATGCGATCGTCGGCAGCGACGACCAGCAGTGCGAGAATGCCTGTCACGCGATCTCGGAGTTTCGAGATTACGACCTGATGCCGGTGCTGATCAATGCGGCGGAAGATTCCGCCAACGAGAAGGCCGGCCTGATGGCGTCCACCGTGCTCGAGTTGGCCGAGGCGCTTTACGACGAGCTGGCTCAGCCTCGCGACTACAAACAGCGTCGCGATCCGCACCTGGTGCGAAAGTCGATTTCCAGCAGCCTGGAAGCCTCGGTCGCCCGCTTCGCCAAGCACCAGCGGACAGAGATTCTCGAGGCCTTCTTGATCCTCACAGCCCGCGACAACGTCGTGCTGCGGAAGATCCTCAGCGATCCTTATCACGAAGCCTATCTGGCCACGGCCGAGCTTTTGACCAAGAGCGAGCGTCGCGGCGTGATGCGGCTCGTGCTGGCGTTCCTCGACGATCGACAGGCCCCCAGCGCGGCGATGACGATTCTCTCGCGACGGGGCGATCAGGCCTTTGTCAGCCATCTGCTGAAGAAGATCGGCTTCGAACCGACCAGCGTCGCCAAGAACAACCTACGTCGTATCGAGTCGATGCCGTGGATCACCGAGAGCTACGGGCTGCTCGACGAATTCGACGACGCCGGACAGCACGCCGCGGTCCAGCTGGCGATTCACTGCCATCTGCCGCAGGACGATACCCTCAACATGCTCGAGCACGTGCTCACGCAGGGTACCCCGGGCGGGAGCGTGGCGGCCGCCGCCGGCCTCGCCAAGTACTCGGGCTCCAAGGCGAACCACCTGGCCCTCGACGCCCTCGATCATGTCGATCCCCGGGTTCAGTCCGCCGTCATTCCACACCTGCGTCAACGCGGTATCCCGGGGGTCATGAACCGGCTGCTCGCGCTCTTGGAGAGTCCGCACGAATTGGTACGAAACGCGGCCCGCGATCAGCTGGTCGAATTCAAGTTCGAGCGATACGCCGAAGCCTTTGACAACCTGACCGACGACGTTCGCCGCACGACGGGTCAACTGGTCAAGGTGGTCGACCCCCGCGCCCGGGCGTTGCTGAGCGAAGAGTTCGGCGTGGCCAGCCGGACGCGTCGACTCCGTGCCCTGGCGATGACCGAGGCGATGGGGATGGTCGTCCGTCTGGAAAGCGAAGTGATCGGTCTGCTCGGTGACGACGAGCACCTGGTCCGCGTCGAGGCCGCGCGGGCGCTGGGCGGCTGTCAGAGCGAAGCGGCCATCGAAGCGCTGCGCGATTGCCTGGCCGACCGCAGCGTGGCGGTGCAGGAAGCCGCGGAATTCAGCCTTCAGGAGATCGGTCGACGGGTGGCCCGCGCGGCCGAAGAGGCCCGCCAGGAGCAAACCTCATGAGCGGATGGTTTTCGGGAACGAGTCTGCTGGCCCAGAGCTCACGGCTGGAAAGCCTCGGTAGCGGCCTGCGCGGCAAAGCGGTCGACTCCAACGGCACCGAGGTCCTGATTGGCTTCGCGATCGTGGCCGGACTCGTGCTGCTGGGATGCGGTGCCTATGCTCTCTGGAGCCGCGGCGAGCGAAGCGGCCATTTCAACAATCCCAAAGAGCTGTTCCGCAGCCTCTGCCGGGCACACGAATTGGACCGGGCCAGTCGGCGTTTCTTGAAGCAGCTGGCGGTCCACCAACGGCTGGCCCAACCGGCCCGCTTGTTTCTCGAGCCGGAACGTTTCGAGGCCGACAACCTCGGACCGGGCTTGCAGTCGCAGCGCGACCTGGCCAGCGAACTGCAGCGTCGCCTGTTCGCAACCGCCGACGCCAGCTAGGCAGCGACCCAGCGCGTTCCTACGCGCACGCGTTGCCCGTCGTGAAGTCTCGTCTTCCGCGCGCTGAGCGAGTCTATTCGAAGGCCCCGTCTTCGCCCCGCGCTGGACGACGGCGAAACGTCTGACCTTTGTTCGACTCGGTCCGCTCGCTGGTGTCGCGGTCGCGCACCTGGTGGCTCAGATCGTAGCGCTGATCTTCGGCCTGCAGTCCGATGTAGTCGAGAAATTGCTCGAGCGTAATTCTGCGGACTCCGTACTTCGCCGCCTGATCGAGCATCTTCTGATAGTTCTCGCGAGCTTCGTTCTCGTTGTCGCCGCGAGGAATGGGGCCCAGGACGAGATAGCGGGTTCGCTCGTTGATGGTGCCGACGATCGTGCCGTCGCTGGCCATATGTGCGTCGAGGCGTCCGCCGTTGATCTGGATCATGCTCCTCAGGCGATCGAGACCGTCGGTCGTATCGCCATGTACATTCATCGTGCCGACCAGCGCGAACCGCTCGGGCATGTCGGGGCGATAGATGAACGAGTGGATCAGGTCTCCCGGCAGGATCGGGTTTGCGACCGTGTCGCTGATGACCCGCGCGACGGCGCGATGGGGTCCGGAGACTTCCGTGATCTCGATCTCGCCCTTCGGCTCGAGCGTCGCGGCATCGCGGAGCAGGGCGTCATGGTCGAAGACGAGAAAGCGGGTCTGACGGCGCAAGCCGTCGGCGGATCCGCGGTTGATGTAGACGACACCGACCGAAGCGCTCGCTTGAATGATCTTGCCGTCGGGCGCGGTGAAATCGAGCGGTTCCTGGAAGTAATCGGAGACAACCTTGATGGTCGCTTCGAGTTGGTCTTCCGTCCTTCGCTGGATGCCCGCCATCTGTTCGATCTTGTTGTCTTTAGTTTCCAGTGCCCGCGTGTGGGCCCGCTGCATGTTGTCGATCTTTTCGTCCAGTTCCCGTTCTATCCTCTCCTTGGTTTGTTGGGCACTGCTTAAGGCGGTGGCCTTTTCATTGAGCTGCGTTTCCAACTCCTTGACCGCTTCCCGATGCTGCTCGTCGCTCGCCTTCTGGGCATCTTCAGCGGCCGCCAACTTGCTTTGCAGGTCTTTGACCCTCCGGATCTCTTCCTGAAGTTTGGATTGCACGGCGAAATACCGGTCGATCTGGAGCTCCAGCATCTTGGGATAAACATCCATCGTCGTATCGCCGTAGGTGTTGGCGTAGACTTGCTTGTGCTCTTCGAGCTTGGCGAGGATGTCGGTCACCTGATCGTCGTCGCCCCAGCCACCGACCTTCTTCAGATCGGCCAGCTGCTTCTTGAAGCGGTCGCGTTCCTTCTTGACGTCTTCTAGTTGCTGATCGGTGGTCCTCTTGGCCGCGGCGATCTCTTCGTACCGCTTGTTCATGACAATGCTGATCACGACCGCCGCCAGCGCGAGCACGGCCGCTGCCACGAGGCAAATAATCCAAGTTTGCCGGTTCTTGTCGATGGCCATGGTGCCTCTGACTCCTCGGATAGATGTTCGCTGCCGGATGCGGCATGCCCCGGGCGGCGCGGTGGCGAGATCGCCGCGAAACTTCGCGGGACGTTCGCCCTGGTCGATCCCGACTGCGCACCGATGCGCGGTTCGTAACTCTCAGTGCCAATTCTAATTAGGGGCCCAAAAACCGTCAAATTTTGCGGCCGCTGTCGGTGTATGGCAGGCCCGTATCTTCGCTCGGGCAAGGCTCGCGGGCCACCGCCTGCGGGGCGCGTGCCGCGGCACCAGGCGTCGGATCACGGCGTCCGCGGCGGCTTCGATATGCCTACGCGAGAATGTCGCGCACGACGTGGCCGTGAATGTCGGTGAGGCGGAAGTCGCGGCCCTGATAGCGGAAGGTAAGCCGCTCGTGGTCGATGCCCAACAGGTGCAGAATCGTCGCCTGCAGGTCGTGCACATGGACCGGGTTGGCGGCCACGTTGTACGAGAAGGGATCGGTCTCGCCGTAGCTGATGCCCGGCTTCACGCCGCCACCGGCCAGCCACATCGTGAAGCAGCGGGGATGATGATCGCGACCGAAGCGGCCCGCTGCCACCTTGCCCTGCGAGTAGTTCGTGCGGCCGAACTCGCCGCCCCAGACGACCAAGGTGTCCTCGAGCAATCCCCGCCGCTTCAAGTCGTTGACCAGTGCCGCGGTCGCCTGATCGGTCTCGCGACACTGTTTACGAATCGACTGCGGCAGGTTGCCGTGATGGTCCCAGCCCTGGTGATAAAGCTGAATGAACCGCACGCCCCGCTCGGCCAGTCGTCGCGCCAACAGGCAGTTCGCCGCGTAGCTGCCGGGATTCCTCGCGTCGCTGCCATACTCGCGAAACACATGTTCCGGCTCGTCCGAAGTATCGGTCGCCTCGGGAATCGACATCTGCATGCGGTAGGCCAGCTCGTACTGCTCGATACGCGACTCGATCGCCGCGTCGCCGGTCCGCTCCAACTGCAGACGGTGCAGCTCGCCGATCCGGTCGAGCATCAAACGGCGCGCTTCGCCGTCGACACCCGCTGGGTTGCGGAGGTAGAGCACGGGGTCGCGGCCGGAGCGAAACCGTACGCCCTGATGCCGGGCCGGCAGAAACCCGTTCCCCCACAGCCGAGAGAGCAGCGGCTGCCCGCCCTTGTCTTTGGTCACCAGCACGACGAAGGCGGGCAGATTGGCATTGCCGCTGCCCAGGCCATAGTCGATCCAGGCCCCCATGCTCGGCCGTCCGGGAAACTGCGACCCGGTCTGCATCATCGTCACGCCGGGGCCGTGGTTGATCGCCTCGGTGTGCAGCGATTTGACGATGCAGAGGTCGTCGGCCACCAGCGAGGTGACCGGCAGCAGATCGCTCATCCAGGCTCCGCTCTCGCCATGTCGCTGGAACTCGAACGGCGAGGCGACCAGCGGAAAGCTCGACTGGTTGGCGCTCATGGCGGTCAGTCGCTGCTCGCCGCGAACCTCCGCGGGCAGCTCGCTGCCATGCCGCGCGGCCAGCTCCGACTTGTAATCGAACAGGTCGATCTGCGAGGGACCGCCACTTTGGAACAGAAAGATGATCCGTTTCGCCTTGGGGGCGAAGTGCGGATCGGACAGCAGCCGCGCCGGCTTCGCCGACGGCAATTCGGCCCCCGCCGAGTCGGCCGCCATGAGGTCGGCCAGCGCCATCGCGCCGACACCCATGCCGAGGCTCTGCAGAAAGCCACGCCGGCCGAGCCCGACGCTCTCTTGATATCCGGTGCATTTCGGCATTTCGTTCACGCACCTGACCCTTCGGTTCAATCGCGCCTGGCAATTCGCTCAGCGCTTGGTAACGGACTCATCATAACTCATGATCGCACTGGCCAACATGCCGGCGGCCGCGAGCTGCGCCGCGTCGAGACCTTCGTCGCGCGGCCGGTCGCCGGTCGCCAGAAACTCTTCGGCCTGCTCGGGCGCGGCGGCGAACCGCGCGTGTTGCTCTTCGTAAAGCTGCCGCAGAATCTGTTGCTCCGCCGCATCGGGACGACGACTGGTGAGCAAACGAAACGTCTCGGCCACCAGGGCCTTAACGTCTGCGCCGTGCTGTCGCAACATCCGCTCGCCGACCAGGCGGGCTGCCTCGACCAATTGCGGATCGTTCAGTAGCACGAGCACCTGCAGCGGCGAACTGGTCCGCTCGCGACGTACCGTGCAGACGTCACGGCGCGAGGCGTCGAGCGACATCATCACGGGTGCCGGCGCGGTTCGCTTCCAGAAGGTGTAGAGGCTGCGGCGATAGAGGCCCGCACCTTCGTCGCGCTTCACGGGTTTGAACGAGACGGCCACTTCGTACGGTCGCACGGGCGCCCCGCCGATCTGGTCGACCAACAGTCCGCTCACCGCCAGGGCGTTATCGCGAATCATCTCGGCGGGCAGGCGATAACTTGGTCCCCGCGCCCACAGGCGATTTTGCGGATCGGCCGCGAGCACGTCGGCCGTCGTCGCGCTCTGTTGCCGGTAGGTGGCCGAGGTAACGATCTTCCGCAGCAGTGCCTTGAGGTCCCAGTCCGAGGCGACCAACTCGGCCGCCAAGTGATCGAGCAACTCGGGATGCGTAGGAGGTTCGCCCTGCGAGCCAAAATCTTCCGGTGTGCGCACCAGGCCTTCGCCGAAGCAAAGTTGCCAGTAGCGGTTCACCAACACCCGGGCCGTCAGCGGATTGCTCGGATCGGTCAGCCAGCGGGCCAGACCGAGCCGATTCCGCGGGGCATCGGCGGGAAACGGCGGCAGCACGGCCGGGGTGTCGGCCGCGACCGGCTCGCCCGGCGCGTTGTAGGCACCCCGCAGCAGGCGGCGCGTCATGCGGGGCTGCGGCATCTCGCGCATCACCATGATCTCGCGAATGCCATCGACCGTCTTGCTGCGCTCTAGACGCGTGGCACGGACGACCTCGAGCTGTTCGCGATAGGCCTCGTCGACCGTATGCAGATAGTAGGTCTTCAGGTCGGCTCGACGCGGTCCGTCGGGGTCCACTTCCGCGGCGGCCGCAACCGCCTGTTCGAGCGCGGTACCGTCGTGTAGCTGCGCGACCTCCAGCGGCGTCAGTTCCCGACCGTAAACCATCAGCTCGTCGACCTTGCCCTGGGTAAAGCCGCGATCGCGATCCCGCTCGCCGATCGTGATGAAGTCGTTGCCGCCGCCGGTAATGTTCTTCGTGAGCTTGTCGCGGACGACGGTCGTTTCGGCGAGTTGCCCGTCGAGGTAAATCCGCAGACCGTTGGCCCGGCTCGACCCGTCGTAGGTGATCGTCACGTGATGCCACTGGTCAAGCGGTAACGGCTCGACAGTGCGAATACGCATCGCGTTGCCGGGCCAGAAGTGAATCAGCGACGCACTGAGCCGACCCTCTTCGATGAGCAGCTGGTACCCGCGACTGCCGGCGTCCGTCCAGGATCGCGAGCGATGCAGCACCACGGCGCGATCGAGCGGGATCGTCGTGTTCATCCACAGCGCGAGCGAAAACGGCTCGAAGCGGCGAAAATTGCCGACGTCCTTAAGCTTGCCCTCGGCGTCGGCCGCGGTCACGCGAATGCCGTCGTCGCCGGTCAGCTGCACGGCGCGGCCGACGCGTCCCTCGATGCTCTTGTTCGCCGGATGCTGATACTCCTCGAAGTCGAGATATGCCAACCGGCCGGGAATGTTGGGCTCGCCCGCTCCCTCGGCCAGCCACGCGGCGAACTCGCGCTCGCGACCCGCGGCAAGCTTGCCCAGGCGTGCCTCGGCCGCGGCAATGCGCTGTTCGACCTCCGCGATACGGGCTTTCTGGTCGTCGTCGGTCAGCAGCAATGTCGGCGTGGGGATCGAGCGGGTGTGGTACGAGTAGAGTCCCGCCTCGTCGATGTTGTTGAAGAACGCGAACAGCTGATAGTATTCCTGCTGCGAAACCGGATCGAACTTGTGCTCGTGACAACGTGCACACTCGAGCGTGAGGCCGAGAAACGCCGTGCCGAAGGTGTGCGTGCGATCGGCCACGTACTCCGTGCGAAACTCTTCGGGAATGCTGCCGCCTTCGACCTTCTGCGAGTGGAGGCGATTGAACGTGGTGGCCAGAATCTGTTCGTCGGTCGCATCGGGCAGCAGGTCGCCCGCCAGTTGCCAGGTGATGAACTGATCGAGCGGCATGTTCTCGTTGAAGGCCTTGATGACCCAGTCGCGCCACGGCCAGACGAACCGCTCGCGATCGGTCTGGTAGCCGTAGCTGTCGGCATAGCGAGCCACGTCGAGCCACTCGCTGGCCATCCGCTCGCCAAACGCCGGCTTGGCCAGCAAACGATCGACAAGTCGCTCGTAGGCGCCCGGCGAACGATCGGCCAGAAAGGCGTCGATCTCCTCGATCGTCGGCGGCAATCCGGTCAGATCGAAGCTCAGCCGCCGAATCAAACGTTCGCGACTCGCCCGGGGCGCCGGTTCCAGGCCGGCTTGTTCCACGCGGGCCAGAATGAAGCGATCGATCGCGTTCTCGACGCGCGCGTCCGGTGAAACGGACGGCAGCGCGACCTCGCGAACCGGCACGAAGGCCCAGTGCTGCTGGTAGGGCGCCCCCGTGGCGATCCAGCTCCGCAGCGTTTCGATCTGCTCGGTGGAAAGTGTCATCTTGGCCGCGGGCGGGGGCATCCGTTCGTCGGCATCGTCCGTGAGAATGCGTCGCAGCAATTCGTTGTCGGCAGCGGTCTCACCGGTCAGCACATGCTCGGCCTCGTCGCGCAGGTCGAGACGCAAATCACCCTCACGGGCTTGCTCGTCGGGGCCGTGACACTTGAAACACCGATCGGACAAGATACGGCGGACCTGAGAGAAGTCGACCCCTTCGCTGCTCAGCTCGGCGGCTGTAGCGGGGCCTGCCGCAGCGGCGAAGACCAAACACGCGACGGCCAACGAACACATCACCGGCAACGCCGCGGCCAGTCGCCGTTGATCGGATTGCAGGCTTCGGCGGAGCGAGGGCAACAGCAACATCGGACAGGCCATAATCGGGGGCGGAGCGGGGCTCGACGATCGTGCGTCGAGAGGTGGGCGTGCATCGCGAGGCGGGAACAGCGCCTCTATTCTAGCTCTGTTGCCCTGCGGGTCGCTAGAGTTTCTGCGGCTGCGGGACGCCGCTTCAGGCGGCGAAATTGTGGCAAAAACCCGCCTCGCGGCTCGATTCGCCCGGCCAATGGTATACTCGTGAGTGTGCGGATGCGTTGGCGTTAAGGGTGGCTCGTGGCAACCGTTCGTCATGTGCGAGGTCGATTTGGGTATTGGTCGAACGCGGCGATGGGGGTCGAACGCGGCCGGGGGGTCCTGCCAACTCGATGGTCGCTCAATTTTCGCCGCCACGCAAAACCGCGGGAAGGGCAAACGTGGTCATGATTCGTCGTCGCGCGCAAGTCGGCTTTCTCTTCGCGCTGCTGGTGGCGCTGGCCGCCACGGCGCACGCCGATGGGGGACCGCTAACGATCGAGGACGTGCGCCAGTTGCGTCGCGACGGCCGGCGGCCTCATGAGATCGTGCAGGTCGCCGAGCAGCGGGGCGTTGCCTTTCCGCTCGATCAGGCGAATCAACGCGTGCTGCGGGCGATCGGTTTACGCCGTCGCCACATCGAGAAGCTCGGCGAGCTCTACGCGGCGCAGGACGCGGAAGAAGATCTCGGCGAAGGTCCCCGCCAGCGCCGCGACCGGGCCCTTCGTGAGTTGGGCGGCGACGCGGCCGCCGAAGACGGGCAGGCCGACGGCGGTGCCGCGGGCCTGCCGGAACTGAGCGAGGATCCTCGCCAGCGCACGCTCGACAGTTGGGTGCGGCAGATGATCGAGGCCAGCGGCGTCGATCTGGAAATGGCCGAGGCGGGGCATGCCCGGATTATTGCCCCGGCGAAGTTGGCTCGTCGCTACGTGAAGATCGCCGAACGCTGGGAAGAACAGGCGCAGCGTCACTTTCCCAGCTCGATGATCCCGGAGGTCGATCGCCGCGGCGTGAACGTGGTGCTCTTCGAGGAGCGCTATCAATACGAGAGCTGGGTGCGGGCGATGTTCCACGTCTACGAGCAGAACGGCGTGCAGTTCAACAATCCAGACCCGGTTGAACGGGCGATCAAGAGCAAGTCGTTTTTCGTGCATGGCATCTTCACCGGCTTCGTCCGCGACGAAACGCCCGACGGCATTCGCCATCGCGTGGCCTTTGCTTGTGCCTACTTGGGAATTCAACAATTGACCAACAGCTCGATGCCCGACGCCTTGGCCACCGGCTTTGGCAACCTGGCCGAGACGATGCTGTTCAACGACCAGTTCATCACGGTTCAGTCGGGCTACCGGCATCGGGAGATCGATCGCGAGGCCAAGACCTGGTCGGCGTTGGTGAAGGAGGGCTTCCGGCTGAAGCAGATCGGCTCGGTTCAAAACGTGTTTGCCTACTCGACGCGCTCGATGCAGCTGCCGCAGTACGCCCAGGGCTGGAGCCTGATGACGCTGCTGGCCCAGGACGAGGAGAAGTTGGCCCGCTGGGTGACGCTGCTGGCCGACGATGAAGACCCGTTCGAGGCCCTGTCCGAGGCCTACGCCACGGACGACGATGCACTGCTCCAACGCTGGCGCCGCTATGCGCGAGCGCAGCGCTAGCTGGCGGTGGGCCGGCCTGCTGGCCTGACAGCGTCGCCGGGCGATTCGATCTGGACTCTGCCCGGGCGAGCGACTATCTTTCCGCCCCACTTCGAGTTCAATTCCCTGCGGACACGTTCGTGTCGGGCGCTTCCTCGCGCCACAGTGGAGTCCTTCATGGCTACGGATCCGCCAGCCGGTAGCGGTTCGCTACTGGACCGGTATCGCGATTTCATCTTGCCCACCGGCATTATTGCCAGTGTGCTGGTGATCATTGTGCCGTTGCCTTCGCCGGTGATGGATCTGCTGCTGTCGGTCAACATCACTGTGGCGGTGATCGTCCTGTTGACGACGATCTATGTGAAGACACCGCTCGAGTTCAACATCTTCCCCTCGCTGCTGTTGGCCACGACGCTAGGCCGGCTCGTGTTGAACGTCGCCACCACGCGGCTGATTCTCACGCGGGCCGAAACCGAAGGCCTGCACGCGGCGGGCGGTGTGATTCAGAGTTTTGGCGACTTTGTCGCCGGCGATCGCGTCGTGGTGGGGTTGATCATCTTTGTGATCGTCGTCTTGATCCAGTTCGTGGTGATTACCAAGGGGGCCACGCGTATCAGCGAAGTCGCCGCGCGGTTTGCCTTGGACGGCATGCCGGGGCGGCAGATGGCGATCGACGCCGACCTCAACGCCGGCATCATCGACGAACGCGAGGCTCAGACCCGCCGCCAGGAAATCACCGATCAGGCCGACTTCTACGGGGCCATGGACGGTGCCAGCAAGTTCGTCCGTGGCGATGCTATTGCCGGCATCGTGATCACGCTCATCAACATCGTGGGTGGCTTGATCATCGGCATGGGGCAGGGGGGCATGAGCGCCACCGAGGCCGGCTCGCTGTTCACCAAACTCACGATCGGCGACGGACTGGTCAGCCAGATTCCCGCCTTTCTGATTTCGCTGGCCGCCGGCTTGCTGGTAACCCGCAGCACGCAAAGCTCGAACCTGCCCCGCGAGTTTCTCACCCAGTTGTTCTCACGACCGCAGGCGCTTTTCGTCTCGGGCGGATTCCTGGCGATCCTCGTGTTTACGAACCTGCCCACGATTCCGCTGGTGCTGATCGGTGGTTCGTGCGTCTCGCTGGCCGTTCTGCTTACCAACAAGGAGAAGCAGCAGCAGATCGCCGAGGCCGAAGCCGCCGAGGCCGAAGAGACCGAACCGGTCGAGGAACGGGTCGAGGACTATCTGATCGTCGACCCCATGGAGATGGAGATCGGCGTCGGGCTGATCCGCCTGGCCGATCCCAATCGCGGCGGCGACCTGCTCGATCGCGTGCAGCGGGTGCGGCAGAACATCGCGGCCGAGATGGGCGTCTTGATTCCCAAGGTCCGCATCCGCGACAACGTACGCCTCGACCAGGATCAGTACCGCATCAAGATCTCCGACATGGTCGTGGCCAGCGATCGCGTCCAGTCGAACATGCTGCTGGCGATCGACTCGGGCCTGGCCACGGGACAGATCGACGGTTTCGAGACGCTCGACCCGGCCTTCGGTACGCGCGCGTTTTGGATCGATCCGCTGCGCCGCGACCGTGCCGAGATGCTCGGCTACACGGTCGTCGAGCCGAGCAGCGTGCTGGCGACCCACCTGACCGAGATCGTCCGCAAGCACGCCGACGAGATCCTCACTCGCGACGCGACCAAGCATCTGATCGACGAGCTGAAGGAGACGCAGCCCACGGTTGTCGAGGAGCTGATTCCCAACACGATGAAGCTGGCCGAGGTGCAGCAGATTTTGCAAATGTTATTGCGGGAGCAAGTGCCCATTCGCCAACTCGGCCCGATTCTCGAGACGCTCGGCGATTACGCCCCGCGGACGAAGGATCCGGTGCTGCTGACCGAGTATGTGCGTCATCGCCTGGCCCGGACCATCTGCACGAAGTACCGCGACCGCGACGGCAAACTGCACGTGGCTACCTTGGAGCCGGCACTAGAAGATCGCATCAAGGCGGGCCTGGAACATACCGAGGCCGGACTGTTCGTGCGGATGTCGCCCCAGGCGGTCGAGCACACCTGCGGCCTGATCAGCGAAGCGACCGCCTCGCTGACCCGCGCGGGGCACGCCGCGGTGATCCTGGTCAGCCCCCAGATTCGCGCGGGACTGAAGAAGATGACCGAACCGCATCTGCCTCAGCTCATCGTGCTCAGTTACAACGAAATCACCCGAGATACCCAGATCGAATCGGCGGCCATGGCCACCGACCGGCCCGCTACATGATGAAGCGGATCCGTTTCAAGAACGTGCACTAAGTCGACCAATTTCGCCAGGAAGCGAGACGACGCATGGATGTGAAGACCTTTCGAGCCGGCTCGATGCGAGACGCGCTGCAACTTGTGCGGCGCGAACTCGGTCCCGATGCGGCCGTGCTCTCTTCGCGCGAGATCCGGCCGTCGCTGCTCTCGAGGGTCCTTGGCAAATCGCGCCAGATTGAGGTCACCGCGTCGTTGGCGGTCGAGGTTCCGCCGCGCGCCGCATTGTTGCCGCGTCACACGACACGGAGCGTCCCCGCCGCCGCGACGGCCGCCGTGACCTCGGGTGCCTTGGAGTTGCCGGCACGTCATCCCGTGCCGACGCCCGCTTCGGGTGCCGCGGTGGCGCCCCCCTCCGACCAGCCGGTACGTCATCCGCCCACCTTCGCCCGTCAGGCGAATGTCGCCGCGCCGATTGACCCGGCCGGCCGCTACGGACAACTTCAATCGATGGTCGACCAACTCCGCCACGGCGGGGCCAAGATCAACGCCCCCAACTTGCCCCCGGGTCTGTTCGAGTTGTTCACCGATCTGATTGAGGGCGACGTCGGCGAACCGCTGGCCCGCGAGCTGGTCGAGCGGGCAGCCCGCGAGCTTTCGCCCCGCGACCTGGCCGACCCGGAAACGGCCCGGCAGCGGGTCGTGCAACTGATTCGCGGCGAGATTCAGGTGAGCGGATCGATCGAGCTGGCCCCCGGCACGCAGCGGCTGGTCGCGCTGGTCGGTCCGACGGGCGTTGGCAAGACGACGACGATCGCCAAGCTGGCCGCCAACTTTCGCATTCGCCAGCAGCGTCGCGTCGGCCTGATTACGGTCGACACCTATCGTATCGCGGCGGTCGATCAGCTGCAAACTTACGCCGACATCATCGACCTGCCGATGGAAGTCGTCAGCACGCCCCGCGAGATGACCGCGGCGGTCCAGCGCCTTCGCGAGATGGACCTGGTGCTGCTCGACACGGCCGGACGTAGCCCTCGCGACGAGGTCAAGATTCAAGAACTCAAGGCGATGCTGGGCGAGGCCGCGGCCGACGAAGTGCATCTGGTGCTGGCCGCCACCGCCGGGGCGTCGAACCTCGTGCACACCGCGCAGCGTTTCGCCGAGGTCGGCACGACCTCGCTGATTCTCACCAAACTCGACGAGGCGGTCGGCCTGGGCAACGTCCTGCCGCTGGTGCGGGAAACCAAATTGCCGCTGAGTTACGTGACCAACGGTCAGAATGTGCCCGACGACATCGAAGTGGCCAATCCCTTGCGTCTGGCCAGCGCCGTGGTCGCCGGATGGAGCTAGTTGCACGCTTGCCAAATCCCGTTCCCCGCAGCTGAATTGAGTTCGAACTCACATCCCCCTACGCCATGAACGATCAAGCCACCCAACTTCGCGCGATCATGCAGACCAGTGCCGCCGACGCCGGCGAGCAGCACGAGGTCTGCGGTGGGGCGCCCCTGGCGGGCCTGATTGTGGTCGCGGGAGCCAAGGGCGGGGTGGGCACGACGACCGTGGCCGCCAACCTGGCCGCCATGTTGGTCTCCTTGGGCGAGTCGGCGGTGTTGGTCGACGCCGACTTCGCGCAGGCCGACGCGACGGAACTTTGTCACATCGTTCCCCAACGAACGCTGACCGACGTGTTGGCCGATCGGGCTGATCCGTTCGACGTGCTGCAACGTCACGAGACGGGACTCCGCGTCTTGCCGGCCGCCTGGGCACCGCAGCAGCCGTTGGAGCCTTCGGCGACGATGCGCCAGCGACTGGCGGCCACGCTCGCGCAACTCGCACGCCGGGCAAGGTTCACGATCGTCGACGCTGGCAGTGCCGGCACGAAGTTGACGCAACAGCTATGCTTGCGTGCGGCGCTGACGCTCTTGATTACGACCTGCGACGACGCATCGGTCACGAACGCCTATTCCTCGCTCAAGCTGCTGGCCCCTCGCAACGGGGCCGGTCGCCTCGCCACGCTGGCAAACCTCGTCGACGATTATGCGGCCGCGGACGCGGTGCAAGACCGGCTGGAAACGGCCGCGCGGCGTTTCCTGGGCGCGACCGTGGAGTCGGCAGGGCACCTGATCCGCTGCCCGATTATGGAACATCAACGTCGTACCGGCTGGCTCGGCGCGGCCTTGCCGACCTGCGAGGCGAAGTCGTTCTTCCATCGCCTGGCGATGACCGAACAACTTCACCGCGACCGCACGGCGACCGCGCCGGTGGACAGCGATCCATCGGCCATGTCCCCCGCGAGCTTCGCTCCGGCGGCCTGAAGACTCATTACGAACCAAGTCAAACCACGTTCCTTTCACCATGTTTGAGGAGATGTCCACAAAAGCTGACGATTCGGCACGAAAGACTGAATCCTCGTCGCCGCGATAGCCGATAAGGCGTGAAGCACTTGATATGCCCCAGCCTGTCAAGCTGTAACGTCTAGGCGAAGTTTTACGGCACGACCGCTTTCATTGCCCCATTTGGAGGACCGAGTCTTGGCGCGTGCGTATGCCGGAGTCTTGGGCCTGTTGGCGATGATCGTGGTAGCGATTCGGTCCTTGCTGCACGGATTCTCTGCCGAAGAAGCGCTGCTCCATTGCACGGTAGCGTTGCTCCTGTTCGCGGTTGCCGGCCTCATTGTGGGCCGACTGGCCGAATGGATTGTGTGGGAGTCGGTATGGGATCGCGTGCAGCTGGAGCTGGGCGGAACTGCCGAATCGAGCCGCGTGGATGAGGAATCGCCTGACGGACAAACATCCTAAACCGCACTCAGGAACGAGTGAGCGGTGTCGATCACGGAGGATTGCATGGCAACAGCGGCCGCTTTCGCGAACGGTACGTCGACCCAGGAAACCGACATCCAGGAAGTCTGGAAGGAATACAAGAAGGACCAGACGAACAAGGCCCTGCGGAACCGACTGGTGACGCAGTACCTGCCTCTGGTGAAGTACAACGGCGAGCGCATCTGGGCTCGTCTGCCCGACGGCGTCGAACTCGACGACTTGATCTCCGCCGGCGTGTTCGGCCTGATGGACGCCATCGACGCCTTCGATCTCTCTCGCGGCGTGAAGTTTGAGACCTACTGCGTGCCGCGAATTCGCGGGGCCATGCTCGACGAGCTCCGCACCATGGACTGGGTGCCGCGTTTGGTTCGCTCGAAGGCCAGCAAGTTGGCCGAGGCGGTAAAGAACTGCGAGGCGAAGTTCGGTCGACCCGCCACCGAAGCGGAACTGGCCGCGCAGCTCGAGATCTCCGTGCCCGAGCTCGAGAAGTTGATGCTCGACGCCAACGCGGTGAATCTCGTCAGCCTGAACAAGAAGTGGTACGAGACCGACAGCTACAAAGACGTCCGCGAGATCGACATCCTCGAGGACAAGAAGGGCGAAGACCCCACGCGTCGCGTCCAGAAGAGCGATCTCATGCGGCTCGTGACCAAGGGCCTCAATCGCAACGAGCGGTTGATCATCATCCTCTACTACTACGAAGAGCTGACGATGAAAGAAATCGGCTCGACGCTCGATCTGAGCGAGAGTCGCGTCAGCCAGATGCACAGCGCGATCGTGCAGCGGCTTCAGGGTCAGCTCGGTCGCCGTCTGCCGGAGTTCGGCAATACCTAAACGGGTGGCGGCAGGCGTGACCGTCGCAGGTCTCCTCACCAATCGCCCACAAGAAAACGAAGAACGCCCGAGCCGCCGTTGGCGGCTCGGGCGTTTTGTTTACGTGTCGCTCGCGCGGTTCCGGTCGGCGTTGCGTCGACATTGACCTCTTCCCACGTGACGTGAATCAAGTGCGATTCAGATCACGTCGCACAACACCGTAGTCGGATTGGATACGCATCGACGTACGTGCGGCAGCCGGGGCGGCGAATGAAATCCACCGCTTTTCCAGCGTCGCCAGCCGGCGCTCCATCCGACGTTCGAACCTGGCGAAAGCCTGCGAGGCCACCAGCCACTCGTCGCTCTCCGCGAGCGGCGGCAAAATGCCCGGTTCGAATTGGGGAGAATTGCTTGACATAGCCGGACTCCTCTCGGTAAGGGGACGTAGATATCCTCGGCCGCTGTAGACAGCGACCCCGAGCCGTTTCCGACGAACATCCCTTCGCCACGAATGTGGTCCCTCGGGCGCGGACGCGCCCTACGCAAGACGTGTGCCCTTATTGTACGGAAGTGTGGTCTGGAAGGGTCGCTTGGGGGCACCAAATTCCGCCGAATTCGGGGACTAATTTCCAGGCTTCTCATGGACTTAAGGCCGCGATCGAGAAGCCCTCGCCGCGCATTCCAAGGGGCCGGACAGTTCGTCCAAAGTCGTGCGAGGCCTGGAAACCGAGCCTTCTCCCGCCGAGCCGATTTCCCGTCCTGGGCTGCCGTCGGGGCTCGACCATGCCGTCCGACTGAGGCGTCGACCGCAGAATCGTTACGACCGTTCGACGCTGTCGTCGGCGAGGTGGACACTGCTAGCAACGCTGCGGTTGCCGGCGTGAGGTCCCCCTGGGGCAACGTGTCGTTCTCTGTTGATGCGTTGGGACGGGATTCCTATAATTCGACCCCTTTTGTGCAACCGGCGTCCCTTGCACGAACCGGCCACGACGACATTTGCGGCGGGTTCGTGTTCGGAGTGTGCCGCGGATTCGGTTCGGGACGTTGACGCGACGCGACGATGCGGTCGTTGTTCAACAAGCGGCGCAATCGGCGCTGCTGAAAAAGCACAAGCTGAGAGTCAAAGTTGTTACAGCTGCAAAACCAGGCACCGTTTGTGTAAGGAGGCGCCCGCGGTTTTCGATCAATGGTTTCGTGCTCGTAGTCCGATGAGCAGAGTGTTCCCCCCGGGGTTCGCGAAGTCGATTTCCAATCGACACGGACGGCGGCACCGGCCCACTGATTTGAAACGTACCGATTGGAAACAGAAGTCACCCGAGCATCCACCCACTGAAGAGCAGGAGGCCGCTTCAACCGATCCCCTCCCTCCTACGACCATCCCGGTCCGGTTGATACGGCAAGCTCATCAAGCGACGCTCGGTTCGACTTCGCACACAAATTCTGGACGGCGGCCACTCGCCTGACGTATCGTATGCGACAGCCGTCTCCACAGAATCGTGGCCCGTCACGAAGCGACGTCGCGCCCGGTTCGGACCCCGCGTCCGAGCGGTCCGCCGCCGACCTCGCCGCGTCGACCAACCCACGGGGAGAAGAAGAAATGCAGATCAACGGACCCGCTCACGTTCACGGTGCCCAGCCCATCCGCGCTCCGCACAACGCGGTCACCAATCCCACGCCCACGCCGACCCGCGCCACCCGGGGCGCCGACGAAGTCACCATTTCGCCCGAGGCGGACTTTCTCTCCCGCATCAGCGAGCTGCCCGAAATCCGCCAGGATCGCGTCAACGAACTGCGGGCCAAGATCGCCGAAGGCAGCTACGACGTCGACGGCAACCTGGAAAAGGCGCTTGAGCGTCTGCTCGACGAGATTGGCTAGCAGCGCGCCGCGGTGCTCGGTTCAGGTTGTCGCTGACCACGCCCGATCTTAAAATACGGGTATGAAAGCTGAATTTGCGCTAGGGACCGTCGAAGTCGCGATGACGCCGATGGAGCGGTTCGAGGATTACCTCCAGAGCCGCGGCAAACGGATGACGCAGCAGCGTCGCGTCATCGTCGAACAGGTGTTCAGTCACCACGAACACTTCGACGCCGATGATCTGCTCAAAGAGCTGGGCGATGGCGTGGGCGAGGCGCAGAACATCGGCCGGGCCACCGTCTACCGCACGCTCGACCAGCTCACCGAGGCGGGCCTGCTTCGTAAGATGAATCTCGAGGGCCGTAGCGTCTACGAGCACGACTACGGCTATCCGGCCCACGACCACCTGCACTGTCAGCGGTGCAACAAGCTGATCGAGTTCTCCAGCGAGCAGTTCAAGGAACTCTGCGACGCGGTCGGTCGCGAGCATGGTTTTCGCGTGACGGGTCTGCGGCTGATCGTGCAGGGCGTCTGCGCCGATTGCCTGGCGAAACAGCACCGCCCCACCCGGCCGCTCGATTTGGTTTAGCGCGGGGTCTCTACACCCGTACGTCGGCGGCGCCGGCGAGCGCCGCGGGATAGCGCCCGCGAATCGGCTCGATCACGTCGCGAAGGAATTCGTCGACTTGCTCGGGCGCCCGACCGACGAACTGTCGCACGTCGAGCACCTCGCTGAAGTCGACCGCCGCGAACGCCGGGTCGGCCGCGAGCCGCGCGACCAGGTCGTTCTCGCCCCCTTCTTCGTTCACCACGCGGGCGGCCTCGACACTGTGGGCGCGAATCTTCTCGTGCAGCTCTTGCCGGTCGCCGCCGGCCCGCACCGCCGCCATCAAGATGTTCTCCGTGGCCATCTGCGGCAGTTCCGCGGCCAGGTTTCGCTCGATCACGCGGGGAAACGCCACGAGCCCCTCGGCCACGTTCTGATAGAGCGAGAGAATCGCGTCGATGGCCAGGAACGCCTGCGGCAAGACGATCCGCCGATTTGCGCTGTCGTCGAGCGTCCGCTCCATCCACTGGGTTGCCAGCGTCGCGGACGTGTTGGTTTGTAAGCTCATCACGAAGCGGGCCAGGCCACAAATTCGCTCACTCCGCATCGGGTTGCGCTTGTAGGCCATCGCCGAAGAGCCGATTTGCGAGCTGCCCTGCGGCTCGGCCAGCTCGCGACGGCTTTGCAACAAACGCAGATCGCTGCCCGCCTTGTGCGCGCTGGCGGCAATGCCGGCCAGGGCATCGACCACCTGGGCGTCGACTTTGCGCGAATAGGTCTGCCCGGTCACCGCGTAGCTGCCATCGAATCCCATCTTGGCCGCCACCAGCTGCTCGAGCCGCACGACCTTCGCCGCGTCGCCGTCGAAGAGATTCAAGAAGCTCGCCTGGGTGCCGGTCGTTCCCTTGGTGCTGCGGGCGCGGAGCGCGGCGAGCCGCCGCTCGATCTCCTCCAGGTCCATGACCAGGTCGTAGGCCCACAGTGTGGCCCGTTTGCCGACCGTCGTCGGCTGGGCCGGTTGCAAATGCGTGTAGCCCAGGCAGGCCAGCTCGCGATGCGCGGCGGCGAAGCGGGCCAGTCGATCGATCACCGCCACCAGTCGATCGCGAACCAGGGTGAGGGCCTCGCGCAACAGCAGCAGGTCGGTGTTGTCCGTGACGAAACAGCTCGTCGCTCCCAGATGGATGATCGGCCGGGCCGTTGGGCAGGCGTCGCCGTAGGTGTGCACGTGGGCCATCACGTCGTGACGGAGCCGACCCTCGTACTCGGCCGCCTGGGCAAAGTCGATCGTGTCGGCGTGCGCTTTCAGCTCGGCGATTTGCTCGTCGGAGATCGGCAGCCCGAGTTCCTGCTCCGCCTCGGCCAGCCAGATCCAAAGCTTTCGCCAGGTGCGAAATTTTCGCTCGGGGCCCCACAGCCGGCCCATCTCGGCCGAGGCGTACCGTGCGATCAGCGGATTTTCATAGAGCTCGTGCGACATGCCAACGTCGTGCGGGGCCTTCGGGACGGTGTGGCGGTCGTGCCCCACTCAGGCGAGGCCAACCGACGCAAAACCAAACCGCCATTCTAAATGAAACGGTAGCGGCATCGAAGCGCCCCGGCGGCCAGCCGTTTGCCACGGGCCACAACCGAGGCGACGGCGAGCGGGCTACATGTTCGTCACGTCATCGCGGCCCGCCGGGCCGAGCAGCCCATCGAGCGCCGTCGTCAGTTCGTCGGCGTGGGCGTCGTCGCGGGCATAGATGCGGACGATCCGCGCGCTGGTCGGCAACTGCCGAAACAACTGGTCGTCGGTCAACGGACGTGTCTGTTCGCGTGCCGAATCGTAGAGAAAGTTGACCCCCGCCGTCGGTCCGTGTGTGTGGGGACGGTGGATATGTCGGGCCACGTCGACACGAAAGTCGCTGGCCGCCGCGGCGGCCGACAAACCTTGGCGCAGCTGTTCGGCGAGGGCCCCCTCGTAGCTGAAGAGGCTGCCACTCTCGGCGTCGTCCGCGGCAAAAACCTTGTGACGCTGGCAAACCATCTTCCAGTCGATCTGCCGATCGAGCAGTTGTCGCCACTGAGGTGCCAGCGCGCGCCGACGCTCGTCTTCCGCCTGGTGCCAGCTGGCCACGTCGGCCAGCAGCGACCACTCGGTGAAGCGCCGATAGCCGTCAAGCTGCTCGGCCGGATTGCCCGCGAAGAGCAAATCACGACTCGCCTCGAACAAATCGGTCAGGGCAAGGTCGATCGCCCGCACGGTGCGATGAAAGTAGACCGAGCGGAACAGGTCGGCCCGCACCCCGAGGAAACGAATCAGGGCGCCGATCGCCCGATCGTGAATCGTGAGCCCCTGTTCGCTGAAGAACGAATAGTGCAGCAGCCGCGCCAGATCGAAGCTGCACGCGCTGTAGCCGGTCATGTAGGCGTCGCGGAGTACGAAGTCCATGTTGTCGATCGTGTAGATGCCGCAGAACAGGCTCCGCAACAGTCCGAGCCAACGCGGCTGCTCTTGGTCGTCGCCGGTGGGGCGTGTGATCAGAAAGGCGATCTGCGCCGGGTCGAGCCGCTCGTCCTCGTCCAGGGCACTGTGGGGATTTCGCCGCACGCCGCGAAGCAGGTCGCCTAGCTCCTGCTGAATGATCTGGCTACCCAGCGTCTCGTGGGTCAGTCCGTAATGGGCGAGGAACTTGGCGTCGAAGAAATGGCCAAACGGTCCGTGGCCCACATCGTGCAAGAGGCCCGCCATCCGCAGCAGCGATTCCACATAGCCGCGGCTGGGCACGTCCGCGCAGACCTCGGCCAGGCTGTCGTACAGTTCGACCACCGCGCGGCTGGCCAGGTGCATCACGCCCAGCACATGCTGAAAGCGGGTGTGCTCCGCCGTGGGATAGACCCACCAGGCGGTCTGCAGCTGGTGAATCTGGCGAAGGCGCTGCAGCCAGGGATGATCGATGATGTCGCGCTCGGAAGTCTCGCTCGACGGCACGCCGGTCGGCGCGGTGAAGGCAATGTAGCCGTGCAGCGGGTCGTGGCTGAGGTTTTCCGACGCGAAGTCTTTCATGGCGTTGGGGCGACCGGGCGGCGTGCCTGGCTCATCGCGTGCGGGGGTTGGCGTGTCGCGTGCGGGCGGCCTGTCGCGTCTGGGGGGTTGGCGTCTCGTGGCCCGGCAGGGGACTGCTAACGGGCGACCGGCAGACGGACCCAAGGGACCGCCGCGCGCCCTCCTATCTTGCCTCGTCTTGCCAAATTTATCGGTCTCGGTAAAGATTAACGCCGGTGTAGAAGCGTGCTTTTTGCGTAGACTTTGTATCAGATTCGTTTCAAGCTGGTCAAACAGCCGATACAAATACGAGTCAATGCCGCCGGTCCCCCCCGCGGTCAGCGATCCTTCCGAAAATCAGCCAACCGAGCGGCCAACCTCCCGCGTTGGGCACCGCTCAGGAGAATTGCCGTGCAGCTTCGCGATGTCGTTCGACTCAACTCTTTGCTGTTGGTGGCCGTGTTGGGATGGAGCGGTCAAGCGACCGACCTGTGGGCCGCGCTGCCGACCGATCAGTTGTTGCCCAAGACGACCAAGGGCGTGCTGCTGATTGCCGACATCGAGCGTCTGGAAACGCAATTCGATCAGACGCAGCTGGGCCAACTGATGGCCGACCCGGTGATGCAGCCCTTCGCGGACGACCTGCGCCGTCAGATTCGCCAGAAGTGGAGCAAGGCCAACTCGCGGCTGGGCCTCACTTGGGATGACATGCGAACCGTCCCCAGCGGCGAGATCGGCATTGGCGTGATCCAGCCCGCGGAGAACGAGGGCGTCACCTTCATCATCGTCGACGTCACCGGCAAGATGGACGAGGCCGAGGCCCTGCTCGCCAAGGTGGACGAGAACTTGAAGGCCAAGCAGGCAACGCTCGAAACGCAGCAGATGCTCGGCCAGGAAATGTTGATCTACACCCACGTCCCGCGCAAGGGTGCCAAGAAGGACGAGCCCGCCGAGATGGCCGTCTTCGTCCTGCATCGCGAGCAGCAGCAGCTCATCGCGGTCGACGACGTGGCACAGATGGAGAACCTTCTCGCCCGCTATACCCAGCAGACGGACGACCGGCTGGCCGATCTCGAGGCCTATCGGGCCACCATGGAACGCTGTGCCGCCGCGGCCGGCAGTCTGGAGCCCGAGGTTCGCTGGTTCGCCGAGCCGTTCGGCTTCATCGAGGCGATGCGGGCCCGCGAGCGGGGCGAGACGAAACGCAAGGGCGTCGACATGCACGCCATTCTCCAGGCCGAAGGCTTCGACGCCATCCAGGGCGTCGGCGGCTATGTCAACTTCTACGACGGCACCCACGACATTCTGCACCGCACGATGGTCTACGCCCCGGCGATCGAGCGAGCGGCCGACGACCCCTCGACCGACAAGTACAACCTGGCGGCGCGGATGCTCAACTTCATCAACGCCAACAATCACGGGCCGCCCGCGTGGATTCCCCGCGAGCTGGCCACGTTCCACAGTCTGAATGCTGACCTGAAGAACGCCTTCGAATACTCGAGCACGCTCGTCAATCGCATCGCCAACGATCCGATCTTCGAGGACGTGATCGAAAGCCTCATCAACGACCCGCACGGACCGCAGGTCGACCTGCGCGCCGACCTCGTGGCGCATCTGGGTGAGCACGTCATGGTGGTCACCGACTACGCGCTGCCGATCACGCCCAAGAGCGAGCAACTGCTGATCATGATCGAGCTGACTGATCCAGAAGTGGTGCGGAACACGGTTGACAAGCTGATGAGCGCCGATCGTCAGGCCCAGCGGGAAGTGGTGGTCGACGGCGACAACGAATACGTGCTCTGGTACATCCCCGATGAGGAAACCCAGGTCACCGAGCTCGATCTCGACTTTGACTTCGATTCGATCGACATTCCCGAAGACAACCAGACCGAGAAGAAGGAAGAGGCGCGGGCGTTGCCAACCCAGGCCATGACCGTCGCCTTCGGCCATCTCTTCACGGGCACGCATCCCGAGCTGATCCGTCGGATGCTCAAGGACGTGGAAGCGCGGGCCACTTTGGCCGGCAGCGTCGATTACCAGATGGTTCGCGCGGCCCTCGAGCAGCTCGGTTCCGCCTCGAACTCGGTGCAGACCTTCTCCCGCACCGATGAAGAGTATCGACCCACTTACGAACTGATGCGACAGGGAAAAATGCCCGAGTCCGACACGCTGCTCGGCAAGCTGCTCAATCAGATGCTTGGCGACGACGAAGACGACGAGAATCTTCGCGAGCAGCAGATCGACGGCACGAAGCTGCCCGACTTCCAGATCGTGCGTCGCTACCTCGGTCCGGCCGGCTTCTTCGTCGACAGCGAAGAGTCGGGCTGGTTCGTCACCGGCGTCTTCCTCAGCAAGGTGCCCCCGAGCGCGCCGAAGATCGTCAAGCGCAACGAGCGGTAAGCGGG
>ERZ869936.538-NODE-538-length-34998-cov-5.995965_pt1 | contig 34998 bp, 30 predicted proteins | sample MGYA00520876_ERZ869936 | MGnify/ENA primary metagenome ERZ869936 (study PRJEB32218, sample SAMN09650985) | biofilter metagenome | isolation source: enrty point of leading RO module | place: Saudi Arabia: Thuwal, RO plant located on Red Sea | collected 2016-02-17 ... | reverse complement strand
GCCAGCGTGCCGAGGGCGAGCGCCGGGGTGCTGAGCGGGATCGCGGCGCGCGGGACCGCGCCGATGGTCGAGCCGGCGCGCAGGAAGGCGTGGGCCTTGTAGAGCGAGTGGGCGACGAGGTGGAGCAGCGCGAGGCCCCAGGCGCCGAGGCCGCACTGGATCATCATGAAGCCCATCTGGGCGATGGTCGAGAAGGCCAGCGCGCGCTTCACGCCGGGCTGGGCGAGCATGACGATGGCGCCGAAGACGGCGGTGAAGGTGCCGACCAGCGCGAGCATCCACAGCGCGCCGGGAGCGGCGGTGAAGACCGGGGCGGTGCGCAGGACGAGGAAGCCGCCGCCGTTGATGATGCCGGCGTGCATGAAGGCCGAGACCGGCGTCGGCGTGTCCATGGTGTCGGGCAGCCAGCTATGGAAGGGGAACTGGGCCGACTTGAGCATCGCGCAGAAGCCGAGCAGGAAGGCCGCGGCGGGCAGGCCGGCGGTGTTGCCGGTGGCGATCGAGGCGACGAGTTCGTCGATGCGCCAGGTGCCGTGGCCGTGGTGGAGCAGGATCGCGGCGACCAGCAGCGAGAGGTCGGCGAGGCGGCTGTAGGTGAACTTTTTCCGCGCCGCGAAGATCGCGCCGGGGCGGTCGGGGTGGTGGAGCAGGAGCCGGTGCAGGCACAGGCTGGTGGCGATCCATGCGCCGAGCAGGAGCAGCAGGTGATTGGAGACGACCAGCGTGAGAACGGCGGCGAGCGTGAGACTCATCCAGGAAAGGAAGCGTGCGCGGTGCGGATCGCCCTCGAGGTAGCGGCTGGCGAAGCGCAGCACGACCGCGCCGAGCGAGGCGACCAGCAGGGCCATGGTGATCGCCAGCGTGTCGAGCCGGGCGAGCCCGGGCTCGGCCTTGGGCAGGATCGCGAGCAGGACGGCGATCCCGGCCGCGGTTCCCGCGGCCGGGGTGGCGAGGCTGTTGGCGCGGGCGGGGAGCAGGCGGGCGAGGATCCCGGCGAGCAGGAGAAGGGCGGGAATGGCGAGCGGGTGGAGCAGGTCGTTGGCTTGCATCTGGGCGGAGCATGGCCGGGATGGCCGTTTAGGGGAATGACATGGTTTTTATGATGGCGTTAAAACAAAGTTAAGACACGGTCTGGATATGGAATTCCTGAACTACCACCATCTCCGCTATTTCCGCGTGATCGCGGGCGAGGGGAACCTGACGCGGGCGGCGAAGAAGCTGAACATTTCGCCGCCGGCGCTGAGCGTGCAGTTGAAGGCGCTCGAGGAGAGTCTGGGTCACGTGCTTTTCGAGCGGTTGCCGGGCGGGCTGGAGCTGACCGAGGCCGGCCGGGTGGCGCTGGACTATGCCGAGTCGATCGGGCGTGCGGGCGAGGAACTGATGGACGTGATGCGGCACCGGGTGGGCGCCGGGCGGCAGGCGTTGCGTGTGGGGGCGGTGGCGACGCTGTCGCGGAATTTCCAGCTCGAGTTCCTCAAACCGGCGCTTCATCGCGAGGATGTCGAACTGGTCGTGCGGTCGGGATCGCTTGCGGAGCTGGTGGTTTCGCTGCAGGCACACGAGGTCGACGTGGTCCTGTCCAACGAACCGGTGCGGCGCGATGCGGAGCGGCCGTGGCACAGCCATCGCCTGGCGGATCAGGCGGTTGCGCTTGTGGGGACGCCGGAGTGGAAAAGAAGGCGTCTGAAATTTCCAGGGGATTTCGATGGTGTGCCGCTGCTCTTGCCGAGCTTCGAGAGCGGGATGCGCGCGGGCTTCGAGCGGCTGCTGGCGTCGGCCGGAGTGCGGCCGATGATCATGGCGGAGGTCGATGACATGGCGATGCTGCGACTGGTCGCGCGCGAGGAGGACGGCCTGGCGCTGGTGCCGCCGGTGGTGGTGCAGGACGAGATCGCGTCGGGAGCGCTGGTGGTGACGCACCGGATCCCGGAGATCCGGGAGAGCTTCTACGCGGTCACGCCGAGCCGACGCTTTCCCAATCCCCTGGTCGGCGAACTGATCGAGGCGATGAAGGCCAAGGGCGTGAGGGTGGCGCGGAAGCGGCCCGGGAAAGTGGAAAGTGGAAAGTAGGGCAGCGGAGCACGGGGGCGGGCGCCGCCGTGCTCCGCGGGGAGTGTCACGCGCCGGCGCGGGCGCCTTGGTAGCTGTTGATCAGGCAACGGTAGTTCGGCAGGTGGTTGGAGAACAATGCGCCGAGGCCTTCGACGTCGTTGCGCCAGTCGCGGTGCAGCTCGCAGGCCGCGCCGAACCAGGTCATGAGCTGCGCGCCGGCGGCCGACATCCGCGACCAGGCGGCCTCGCGGGTGGTCTGGTTGAAGGTGCCCGAGGCGTCGGTGACGACGAAGACCTCGTAGCCCTCCTCCAGCGCCGAGAGCGCGGGGAAGGCAACGCAGACCTCGGTGACGATGCCGGCGATCAGGAGCTGGCTTTTGCCTGTCGCCTTCACCGCGTTGACAAAGTCCTCGTTGTCCCAGGCGTTGATCTGTCCGGGCCGCGCGATGAAGGGGGCGTCGGGGAAGGTCTCCTTGAGTTCAGGCACCAGCGGACCGTTGGGGCCGTCCTCGAAGCTGGTGGTCAGGATGGTCGGCAGGCCGAAGTATTTGGCGGCGTCGGCGAAGGCGAGGACGTTGTTCTTGAAGTCATCGGGGCTGAAGTCGTGGACGAGGTTGGTGAGGCCGGTCTGGTGATCGACGAGCAGCACGGCGCAGTCGTCCTTGTCGAGTCGGCGGTATTGGAATTGGCTCATGGTGTTGTGGGATCGGGTTGGTGTTGGTTTCCGGAGGTCGTCCCGGTTCAGCGTAAAGCCTCTCATCCGCGGGCCTTTTCGGAAAAGACTTTGTGCCTTGGCTGAGCATGCCCGGCGGGTATGCTCGGGGATGGAGCTGCGACATCTGCGGTATTTCGTGGCGGTGGCCGAGGAGGAGAACGTGACCCGGGCGGCGGCCCGGCTGCGGGTCGCGCAGCCGTCGCTGAGTCGGCAGATCCGCGATCTGGAGGAGGATCTGGAGGTGATGCTGTTTGCGCGCGGGCCGCGCTCGCTGCGGCTGACCGAGGCGGGGCGGGTGTTTCTTTCCGAAACGCGCTCGGTGCTCCGACGGCTGGATGAGGCGGTCGAGGCCGCGCGCGTGACCGCCCATGGGAATGGCGGGGAGATCCACGTCGGCTTTGCGCCCTCGCTGACGGTGGAGCTTTTGCCCGGCGCGCTGCGGCGTTTGCATGAGTCACACCCGCGGGTGCGGGTCCAGCTTCACGATCTTTCGACCCGGGAAATGGTCGAGGGCCTGGCTGCGGGCGAACTCGATGCGGCGCTGATGATCCGCCCGCCGAAGCTCGAGGACGGGGTGGTGTTCGAGGAACTCCGGCGATTGGCGGTCTGCGTGGCCGTTGCACCCGGACATCCTCTGGCCCGGGCGGGTAACGTGGCGCTCACGGATGTCGCGAGGGACCGGCTCATTTCCTACGATTCGGCGCTTTATCCCGAGTATCGCGAGTGGCTGGGTCGGGTGTTTTCCCACGCCGAGGTCGCCTTCAGGATCGCCGAGGAACACGAAGGGTCCTCGGGATTGATCGCCGCGGTCGAGGCGGGCCGTGGCGTGGCCCTGGTGCAGGAAGGCTTCGAGGGCTTTTCCGGAGTGCGGCTGGTGCTCCGGCGGCTCGATCCCGAGCTCGAAGCTTTCGTGGTGGGCGTGGCCGGCAGGGCGGACACGGCCTCGCCGCGGGCGCGGGCTTTCATCGAGGCGGCCCGGGAATCGGCGGCGGAGCGTTGACGCCCGCTCCTTGGCTTGCGGTTTCCGGTCGGGTCGCGAATCTTGGGGTGTGCTGTCGAAGGACTACGAGACCGATCAAGGGAAGGTGCGGGTGCGCAATCCGCGGGTGGAGGACATTCCGGCAATGATCGCGCTGCACCGGCGCTGCTTTCCCCACATGGTGGCGGAGGACGGGGCCTGGGAGAAAGGGGAGCTGAAATCGCACCTCGACGTCTTCGAGGAGGGGCAGTTCGTGGCGGAGATCGACGGCAGGATCGTCGGGGTGGCGTCGTCGCTGATCGTGTTCATGGGCCGCGATCCGCTGCGAAAGCACACCTACTACGGCATCACCGACGACGGCTACTTCTACAATCACGATCCGCAGGGCGACACGCTCTACGGAGCCGAGGTGTATGTGGATCCCGAGGTGCGCGGGCGCGGGATCGGCAAGGTGCTCTACGAGGCGCGACGCGACCTTTGCCGGCGGCTCAACCTGCGCCGCATCCTGGCCGGCGGGCGGCTGGCGAACTACGCCGATCACGCCGAGCGGCTGACGCCCGAGGAATACGTTTGGCAGGTGCAGGAGGGCAAGATCGCCGACCCGGTGCTGGGTTTCCAGATCTCGCAGGGCTTCGCGGTGCGCGGGGTGATGCCGAACTACATCCGCGATCCGCGATCAATGAACTACGCCAGCCTGATCGAGTGGCTGAACCCCGACTACCAGCCCCAGGAGGCGGCCGGGGCGAAGGTGCGGGTGGCCTGCGTGCAGTACCAGATGCGCAAGGTCTCGGGCTTCGACGACTTCGCCGCGCAGGTGCGTTATTTCGTCGAAACGGCGGGCGAGGACTACGGGGCGGAGTTTGTGGTGTTTCCGGAGTTTCTCAGTGTGCAGTTGCTCAGCGGCCTGCCGCCGATGGGGTCGCGGGAGGGGATCCGCAAGCTTTCGGAGTACACCGAGGATTACGTCGAGTTGATGGCGACGCTCGCCCGCGAGCAGGGGCTGTATCTGATCGCCGGCTCGCATCCGGTCGAGCAGCCGGACGGCCGGCTGCACAACACGGCGATGATCTTCAAGCCCGACGGCACGCACGTCGAGCAGCCGAAGCTGCACATCACGCCCAGTGAGAAGACCTGGTGGGGGATCTCGGGCGGCGATTCGCTGGTGGTGGTGCAGACCCCGAAGGCGCGGATCGGGGTGCTGATCTGCTACGACGTCGAGTTCCCCGAGGCGGCGCGGTATCTGGCGGATCGCGGGGTGGAAATTCTGTTCGTCCCGTATTGCACGGACAACCGGCAGGGCTACCTGCGGGTGACCACCTGTGCGGCGGCGCGGGCGATCGAGAACCAGATCTATGTGGCGACCGCGGGGGTGGTGGGGAATCTGCCGGACGTGCCGGCGATGGACATCCACTACGGCCGGGCCGCGGTGTTCACGCCCAGCGACTTCGAGTTTTCGCGGGACGGCATCCAGGGCCAGGCCGATCCGAATGTCGAAACGATGCTGGTGACCGACCTCGACATCTCGGACCTTTACCGCTCGCGCGAGAGCGGAGCCGTGACGCCCACCAGCGACCGGCGGAAGGACTTGTTCGAGTTCCGCCACAAGCTGTCGAACGAGATGATAGGCCGTGGAGTCGAGGAAGGAACGGTGGAGGAGGAAGACGGGTGAACGCGGAATTCCGGATATCCGGGTCACTCGGCCCTACGCGATGACGTGGGGGGTGGTTTGAAATTTGGAAATTGCGACTCTCGGTTGCGATTGGTAATCAGGAACCCTAAATCATCAAGGTCCGATGAACCCCCACCGCCCCCAACAACTCCAGCAGGCCTACACCGCGGGCCGGAATGCGGCCCTGCGTGACGGATTCGTCCCGGGCCTGGAGCAGAGCGCCGAGGTCGAGCGCAAGCTGGACAAGCTGTTCGCCCTGTCGGCGGGCATGTTCGCCGCCGCGGTCGCCGCGGTGACCGGCGTGGGGATCTGGTTGTTCTGAGGTGGGGGGAGCGCCGATTATGAAATCGGCATCTTCGGCTTTGAATGTGTAGCCTTGCGGGCCTTGCGTCGCTGCCACCAGATGACGGCAACAAGCCAGAGGATGAGGTGGATGAGAACGAGAAGCCAGTAGGCGATTTCGGCCGAAGTTCTGGCAAAATGTTGGCTCGAATCGGTCTTCAGGCGGAGAGCCGCAGGGAATCCAAAGTCGAGAATCGACTCTTGAGTCTTTGATGGGATGCGAGAAGTCCGCTCTGCATGGAAGTGGGAGGAAGTCGAGGAGATCGATGAAAGGCGGAACCCCAGCGAGGACTGAAAGCTCGAGAGTTGTATCCGTTTGCCACGAACGCTCCATTCCATCGCTGATGCGTGGTCCCAAGCATCTCTCCACGCCCACATCAGGAGGACCAGGCAGACGGCCCCGAGCGAGAAGAGTCGCGAGCGGTGCCAAGGGCGCGGCATGAGCTTGTAAGGTGAGGTGGCCTGACTGGTGCGTTGCCGATTTCACAATCGGCGCTCCAGTCCTACTTCGCCTGCGGATCGCGGATGAGGACGTGGTTCGATTCGCGCTTGAGATCGAAGATGCCAATGGCTTCGAGCAGGCCGCTGAGCTTGGCGTAGCCCCAGTTGCGCGAGTCGAAGTCGGGGTGGCTTTTCTGGATGTGGGAACCCACGCCCCCGAGCTGTGCCCAGCCGGAATCCTCCGAGGCGACGGCATCGACCGCGTCGCGCAGCAGGCGGACAAGTTTCTGGTCCTTCTTCAGTTCGGTCGGTTTGGTGCGCTTGGTCGAGGCGGCGGGATCGGACTTTCCGCTGAGGATTTCGACGTAGATGAACTTGTCGCAGGCCGCGACGAAGGGCTTCGGCGTCTTTTTCTGCCCGAAGCCGAAGACCGAGAGGCCGTTCTCGCGGATGCGGGTGGCGAGGCGGGTGAAGTCGCTGTCGCTGGTGACGAGGCAGAAGCCACTGAAACGCCCGGTGTAGAGCAGGTCCATGGCGTCGATGATCATGGTGCTGTCGGTCGCGTTCTTGCCGGTGGTGTTGGCGAACTGCTGGACCGGTTGGATGGCGTGCTCGGGCAGGACCTTTTTCCAGCCGCGAAGCTGGTCGGTGGTCCAGTCGCCATAGATGCGCCGGACGCTGGCGGTGCCGTATTTGGCGACTTCGTCGAGCAGGTCGGCGATGTTGGCGGGCGAGGCGTTGTCGGCGTCGATCAGGACGGCGAGGTTGGCGGTGGTTTCGGGCATGGGGTCGATTCGAACTCACCGGAGCAGCAGGAGGCAAGGGCGGTGTAGCAATCCTCGCAGGTCGGCAGGTCGCCGAATTTCAGCTCGGTCGGTGCGCCGCAGCGGGAGCAAGGGCTGTGTGGCATGACCGTCCCGGTCATGGGCGTGGAAGTGGTTTGGCCCGAGATGCGACGAGCATGGAGTGGATTGGCATTCTTCGAGCCCGCGGATTCATGACCGGGACGGTCATGCCACAGGAAGATGGTCTGTTCAGCTATCCACCAGCGCGAACTTGAGGTCGGCCTCGGAGGCGATCTCGCCGTTGACGAGACAGCGGCAGCTCGTCTGGCCGATCGAGCCGCGGGCCTTGGTCATCTCGGCCTGGATGTAGAGGGTGTCGCCGGGCAGCACCGGGCGGCGCCACTTGACGTTGTCGGAGCTCATGAAGTAGCCGATTTTTCCCGCGTTCTCCGGCTTGCGGAGCATCAGGATGGACGAGACCTGGGCCATCGCCTCGAGCTGGAGCACGCCGGGCATGATCGGGTGGCCGGGGAAATGGCCGGGGAAGAAGGGTTCGTTGACGGTGACGTTCTTGACGCCGGTGCATTTGTTGTCGCCCTCGAAATCGACGATGCGGTCCACCATGAGGAACGGATAGCGGTGGGGGAGGAGCTTCATGACGTCGTTGATGTCCAGGACCGCCTCGCCACGCGGGATCTCGAAGGGCGCGGCGAGCGCCCGCATCCGGGAGTAGTCCTCCTTCAGCTTCGCCGCCATCCTGGTGTTCGGGCCGTGGCCGGGCTTGACGCAGATCACGTGGCCGAGGAGGCGCTTGCCACAGAGCATGAGGTCGCCGATGAGGTCGAGCGCCTTGTGGCGGGCGAACTCGTTGTCGAAGCGCACCGCCTCCTTGCTCATCACCTGGTCGCCGCGGACGACCACGGCGTTTTCAAGCGAGCCGCCCTTGATCAGGCCCTTGTCGAGCAGCGGTTTGACGTCCTCGTAGTAGACGAAGGTGCGGGCGCGGGCGATTTCCCTCTCGTAGGTCTCGGGATTGACCTCGGTGGAGAAATACTGCGCGAATCGACCTTCCGGGCCGACGTTGGTGACCGAGACGCGGAACTTCTTGTCCGGCACGATGGTGATCAGCGAGCCGTCGCCGGTCTCCATGTGAATCGGCTCGCGGATCTCCCAGGTCTTGCGCGGGGCCTCCTGGCTGGCGATGCCGGCCTTCTTGATCAGCTCGACGAAGGGGGCGGCGGAGCCGTCGCCGATGGGCGGCTCGTTGGCGTCCATCTCGATCACGGCGTTGTCGACCCCCATGCCGACCAGCGCGGAAATGACGTGCTCGACGGTGTGGACCTTGACCGACCCCTCGGCCAAGGTGGTGGCGCGCTCGACCGTCTGGACCTTGTCGACATCGGCGTCGATGAAGGGTTGGTCCGCGATGTCGACGCGGCGGAACTTGAAGCCGTGGTTCTCCGGGGCGGGCCTGAGGGTGAGGGTGACCTTTTCGCCGGTGTGCAGCGAAGTGCCTTCGAGGGTGGCGGGGCCGGCAAGGGTCTGTTGCGCGTCAGCGGGCATGCGCGGAGCCTACGGGGCCGAAGTTCCACGTGAGAAGTTCCAAGTAACAAAAGGATGAGGGTGGTGAATTGGGGCTTGGAACTTGGAACTTCTCGCTTGGAACTTCCGGTGTGCGGGACGAGTGCGCCTTGCGGGTGATAGACGAGTGCGACGATTGGATCGTGGTCGAAAAGCCGGCTCCGCTGGCGGTGCATCCGGCGAATGGGAGGGAGGACGAGCCGACCTTGCTGGGTGGGTTGCAGATGTTGCTGGCCTGCGAATTGGCGGATGGGCGCGGTCTTTCGATCCTGACGCGCCTCGACCGGGAAACGAGTGGACTGGTGCTGGTGGCCAAGACGCGCGGGGCGGCGCGGCATTTCTCCGGGCTGCTGGAGCGGCGGGAGGTCGGGAAGGAATACCTCGCGGTGGTCCACGGGTGGCCGGACGCGGACCGTTGGCGCGAGGATGGGGCGATCCTGCGCGCCGGGGAGGTCGGGAAAAGTCCGGTCTGGCTCCGCCAGCGCGTGCATGAATGCGGCAAGGCCTGCTCGACGTCGTTCCGGGTCGAGCGCCGCTTCGAGAGACTCGAGGGGCGGTTTTCCCTGCTCCGGTGTTTTCCGGAAACGGGACGCATGCACCAGATCCGGGTGCATCTGGAGGCGGCGGGGCACCCGCTGGTGGGCGACAAGATCTACGGCACGGACGGCACGCCCTACCTGGAGCAGATCGAGGACGGACTGTCGCCGGCGTCGCGGCGGCGGCTGATCCTGCCTCGGCACGCGCTGCACGCCTGCCTGCTGGCGGCGGACTGGATGGGCGAACGCCGGACGTGGGAATCGCCGCTGCCGCCGGATCTCGCTCGATTTGTCGAAGGGGCGGCGCTAGACGCAGGGCATGGCGAGTCTTTCCGAAATCACGGCCTTTCTCGATGAGAAGCTCAGGATCGCGGAGATCCCCGACTACGGGGGTGCCATGAACGGGCTGCAACTCGAGGGTGGCGGCGAGGTCAAGAAGGTGGTTGCCGCGGTCGATGCCTCGGCGCCGGTGATCGAGAAGGCGGTGGCGGCCGGCGGTGACCTTCTGGTGGTGCATCACGGCATGTTCTGGGGCGGGGCACAGCCGTTGACCGGGGCCTTCTTCCGCAAAATCAAGGCGGCGATGGATGCCGGGATGGCGATTTACTCGGCCCACCTGCCGCTCGATGTCCATCCGGAGTGGGGCAACAACGCCTGCCTGGCGAGGGCGATCGGATTGAAGGTGGGCGGGGGCTTTCTCGACTACAAGGGCATCGAGGTCGGCCTGACCTGCGAATGGAGCGGAAGCCGGGATGCCTTGGTGGATGCGGTCGGGCAGGCGGTCGGCGGGGGAGTCCGTTTGTGTCCCGGAGGCCATGGTGAGATCCGGCCGAGGGGGCTGTGCAGCGGGGAGGCGGTGGGGGGGGGGGGCCGTTTGTGTGTCTGTGGTGCTGGTGCGACCCGGGGGATCGGGCCTCGTTCCGGACGTGACGGCGCGCAGGTGGTCGAGGCGGCGGCGGCGGGCATCGAAGCGTTCATCACCGGCGAGGGCCCGCATCATACCTACGGCCTCGCCGAAGAACTGGGCATCAACCTGATCTACGCCGGCCACTACGCCACCGAGACGTTCGGGGTGAAGGCCTTGGCGGCAGCTCTGGGCGAGAGATTCGGGCTGGCAAGCGGGTTCGTGGACCATCCGACCGGTCTGTAGTGACGTGGAAGAGCTGGACGCGTCGTTCTTCGAGGGTCATCCGGTCGACTGCGCCCGGCGGCTCATCGGCGCGGAATTCCGGTGGGACGGCTGCGCCGGGCGGATCGTCGAGACCGAAGCCTACGCGGCGGAGGGCGATCCGGCGTGTCACACCTTTTTTCGTCCAAGCGCCCGGGCTTTCGTGGCCGATCATCCGCCGGGAACCGCCTACGTGTACCTGAACTACGGGGTCCATTGGCTCTTCAATCTGCTGGTCAAGGGCGGGGAAGCCGAGGGCTTCGTGCTCTTCCGGGCCCTGGAGCCTGTGGCAGGTCTCGAGGTCATGGCCCGGAGAAGGGCCCGGCAGCGGATCGAGGATCTCTGCTCGGGGCCCGGCAAGCTGACCCAGGCCCTCGGGATCGTCGGCCGGGACCATGGACGGCGGTTTCTAGGCGCTGGAACCAGGGGAATCCGGCTGGGGGAACCCATTGACGCACGCTGTGGAGCGCGGATCGGAATTTCCCGCGGGGTGGATCTGCCGTGGCGGTTTGGAGCGGCGGATAGCAAGCACCTCAGTCGCCCGATTTAGGAGGGGCGGCGACGGCTGGTACGGGCGACGGGGATCGAACCCGTATCTCAAGCTTGGGAAGCTCGCATTCTACCACTGAACTACGCCCGCTCGGCAAAGGGGGATCTAGCGGCGGTTGGGGGCCCTAGCAACCGCAAAAACGGCATGCGCCGAACCGCCAAAAACCCGAAAATATCCTTGCGAATGCGTGATTTGAACTGTTTTCTTGAGCGCACGCGTTAGCGGGCATAGCTTAGTGGTAAAGCTCCAGCCTTCCAAGCTGATTAGGCGGGTTCGATTCCCGCTGCCCGCTCCACTGTCAATCTCCATGTCGATATGAAGTTTTTCTCTTGGTTCACCGCATTGCTCGCAGGAGCGGTCGGCATCGCAGGAGCGTCCGACGACTGCGTCGAGCTTGCCGTCAGCGTCCGTCACGCCGTGAAAGCCGATTCGGCCGCGGTGCTGGAGATCGTGGATGCCCGCACCGTGGCGTCGCCGGATTGCGCCTGTGAAACCGTCAAGGCCGCGATTGAGGCGTCCGAAGCGGAGCCGGAACTGGTAGGGGCAATTGTTGAGACCGCGGTGATGGCCGCGCCCGAGCACATGCGGCTCATCGCCCAGTGCGCGCTCGCAGCCGCTCCGGACGCGCTGTCCGAGATTCAGGCCGTCATGATCCGTCTGGCTCCCTCGCAGGGTGAGGCCGCTCCCAGCGCGAAGAGCGCCAAGGGCCCCAAGGCTCCGATTGATGTTCTCCCGGCTTGGAATCCACTCGACTTCCCCGGGGAGGGCATCGGTCCCAGTCCGGGGACTTGGATTCCAGAGGCGCCGATTCCGGTCCCGCCCGTTCCCCCGGTGATCAACCCGCCGGTGGTCGAACCGCCGGTAGGAACACCCACCGATCCGGGGCAGGACGATAACGATCTGGAATGAATGCTCGTCACGTTTTTCCATCCGTTCACCCAGCCCACCCACATCTAATGAAAAAATTTCTCGCTATCGCCGTGGTTGCCGTTTCGTCGGTGTTCCCATGCAGCGCCCAAGAGGGCCTCTATTACATCGGTTCGGAGGCTCAGGAGCCACTTCCGCTCCAGTGGTCACTGGGAGTTAACTTCACTTGGGACGATAATGTGACGCCCACTGCCATCGGTATTGGAGCCAACGAGTCGGCTTTCAGTGTGAATCCTTATGTGGGACTGTCTTTCGTCAACATCACCCCGCGATCGACTCTAGATGTCTATGCACGCCTAGGAACGATTTACTACATCGATTCACCATCTGCTTTAGGGTCCGACGATCTCTATCCCCAGGTTCGCGTTGGTGTGAATTGGACACATCGCTTCACCGAACGACTGCGATTTACCAGCCGCAATTTCATCGCATACGAACTCGAGCCAGACTACGCCTACGGTTTTGCGACCTCGAGGCAGGTCGATGCTTATTTCTTCTGGGGGACGGACAATGCGATCGGTTTCCGCTGGACGGAACGGCTCGCGACCTACACCGGGTTCGGCTTGACCGGTCTTGACTATGACAGTGCCGTGCCGAACCAGGACCGTCTCAGCTACAGGCTGTATCACCAGTTCCGGTATCAGCTTTCGCCCCAATCCGTGTTGACCTTCGATTATCGCTACAACGTCTCTGAGGGTAGCGGATTTGCAGGCGATTCCGCATCACACTACATTCTGCTCGGTATTGAGCACCGCTTCAGTCCGAATACCATTGTCGTGGCAAAGGCCGGTGCCCAGATGCGCGAGTCCGACGCGGTCGGAGGTTCCAACGCAACCTCTCCGTTCGTTGAAGTAGCCCTCAGGTCGAATATCAACGAGCAGTTCTCGATTCGTTCCTTTATTCGCTACGGTATTGAAGACTATGACACAACCCGCGTGATCACAGGTGGACTCTATGACTTTGATGACCGCAGGACGCTTCGCGTCGGTGTTCGGGGGAACTATGAGATCTCTCCGAGGCTCAGCGTCTTTGTCGGTGTGGACTATGTTCCCACCGAGTTCGATGAAGGTCGCCGAGTTGCCGGTGCTGGTCCGCTTCGCGCCTCCGGGGTCAGTGAAGATCTTCTCAACCTGTACGCTGGCTTTTCTGTCCGATTCACCGATCGGATTCACGGCTCCCTGTCATACAACTACACCGATAGCGACTCCGATTTTGTCGGCCAGAGCTACGATCGAAATCGGGTGAATTTCGGTGTTCACGCCCAGTTTTGATTGGCTGACTCAAAACGTAGTCGTCTTTCACCCCTAGCTTTCCACCCAAACCAAGTTTCAAGCCTCCCGCGATGGTGCATTCCATTGCGGGAGGTTTTCGTTTGAACCCACGGCATCCCGAGTCGATAAATCCGCCCACGTCAATGAACTCAGAGCAAAGCAGCGCCTCCGAAGCCGCCCTCCACGCGGTCGATTACTGGCAGGTCATCAAGAACCGCTACGGCATCATCCTCCTGACCTTCCTGCTCGTCTTCATGACAGCGCTGGTCATCACCTATGTGATGCCGAAGCGCTACGAGTCCTCGGCGACGATCCAGGTGCGTCCCAACTTGCCATCCGTCCAAGTGCTCCCCGGCTACGTTTCCCACGACCCTACCGCGGGAAGCCCGACCTTCTTCCCCACGGAATTTGAAGTCATCAAGTCGCAGAAGACCCTCGATATCGTGGTGGACAAACTCGACCTCATCAATCACTGGGGCTCGGATCGGGAGTCGTGCCGTGGCCGGTTGCAGGGAATCATCGGAGCCCAGAACATTCGCGGAACCGACCTCATCGAGATCCGGGTTCGAACTTCGAACCCTTCGGATGCGCGGATGATCGCCGAAACCGTTTCCGATGCCTACCGGGAGCGCCGGAAGGAACTGGAGAACAAGCGATCCGATCGCGCCATGGCGGAGCTTCGCGAGGCGGTTCGTTCGCAGGAGGATCTGGTGGAGGAAAAGCGCAAGGTGCTGACACAGCTCATCCGCACCGAAGGTGTGATTTACAGCCGCGAAGCCCGCGGAGAGGGGGGATACACCGAGGAGCGACAGGCGCTGAGCGCTGCCCAGAAATACGCGGAGCTGGAGACCGAGAAGATTAAGCTCGAGAGCCAGATCGACACGCTCCTTCGCTATGATGGGGACCAATTGATCACTTATGCGGCGGGCCTCAATCTGCCTGAGAACATCATCCGGTCCCTACATCCCCAATGGCTTGAGGCTCAAAGACAACTTGAAGCCGCAAAGCTCGGAGGGCTAGGGGAGAACCACCCTACGGTCCAGCAGCAGATGAAGATCATCGAGGGGCTGAACAAGGATCTTGATGAAGGGGTGGTGGCACTCCGCGAAACTCTCAGAGCCCAACTTGAGTTGGTGAAAGAGCAGGCGGAGCGCCTGCGAGACAAGAAGGATAAAGAAGAGGCGGAAGCCGTGACCCACGGCATTGCCCGCTACAGTTTCGATGATGCAAAGGCCGATTTCGAGACAGCCCAGGCGCTTCTCGAGAAGCTGAAAGTGAAGCTGATCAGTGAGGAGATGCAGCGCCGCATCTCGGAAGATCCGGTGGTCGTGCATGCCGACCCTGTCGAGTCACAGAATCCCGTCAGTCCGAATGTTAAGATGAATCTCGCCTTGGGAGCTGTGGTTGGGTTGGTGTTCGGTGTTGGGATCGCATTCTTCCTCGAATATCTCGACACATCAGTCAAAACGCTTGAGGATGTCGAAAGGTATCTTCAGGTGCCGGTGCTCGCCGTGATTCCGAAGGAAGTCGGGATTCTCTACAAACAAAGTGGCATGAGCCCCGATGCGGAGGCCTACCGGATTCTACGAACGAACATCGAGTTCAATCGGAAGAATCCCGAGGACAATGCGATCACGATCGTGTCCGGGGGTGCGGGGGAAGGCAAGTCCACGACCCTCGTCAACCTGGCCTACATTTGTGCCCAAGGTGGCTATACCACGCTGATGGTCGATGCCGACCTCAGACGGCCACGGCTGCATACGTTCTTCGACATCAACAACTCGGTTGGCCTGACGAACTACCTGACGACCGATCTCATGCTCGAAGACGTCATCCTCCAGACGCCGGTCGATAACCTTTACTTCATGCCTTCGGGAATCCTCCCCGCTGACGCCGCCGGAATTCTGAATTCCCGTCGGATGTCCGAGCTGATTCAGGACGTGAAGCAGCGCTTCGATCTCGTGTTGATCGACTCTCCGCCTATTCTTGGCGTCAGCGATGCCGCGGTGTTGGCCAGCGAAGTCGATCTCACCATGGTGGTGATCCAGCACCGGAAGCTTCCGAGGAACATGCTTCTCAGGGTGAAATCGGCGGTGGAGAATGTTGGTGGCCACGTGATCGGCGTAGTGCTGAACAACGTGGATGTCCGAAGCGACAGCCAGTATCAGTACTACACGAGCTACTACACCTACTACGCCCCGACGGAAGGATCGGCACCCTCGACATCGTCCAGAGCTTCGTCCAAGGCTGAAGTGGTTGCTTCAGGTGAGTCGTCCGAGGGAGCCAGAGACGACCTTTATTGACAGCGGTGGGAAACAGATTGATCGTCAAGCGCATGAAAACCCTCAGATTGGTATTCCTCGGGCTTCTTGGCTCCGTGGCATTGCTTCAGGCCCAGTCAACCATTCAGGTTGGCCGGGCAATCGAGATCCGGATTCAAGGTGTTCCCAGTGAGGAGATGAGTCGGGTGAACAATACCTACCCGGTTTCGGAAGGTGGTTACATTCGCATGCCCTTCATCGGGAACGTGAGGGCGGCAGGTCTCAGTCCCAACGCCCTGGCAACCAGCATCGAGAGCCGCTATCGGTCGGCCAAGATCTACACCAACCCGACCGTCCAGGTATTTGCCACCAGCGATGAAACCATGGTCGAGTATGTGGTCACGCTCGGTGGTCAGGTCCGCTCTCCGGGACCGAAGAAATACACCCGGGGGATGAACCTTTATCAGGCGGTCCAGGCAGCGGGAGGGGCCACTGAGTTTGGGAGCATGTATCGGGTCAAACTCATACGCGACGGCAAGCTCCGGCAGTTTGACCTGACCGAGACCGAAGCAAAGACTTTCCTGGTGAAGCCGAACGACACCATCGAGGTTCCCCAGAAGAACATCTTTGGTCGTTGATCCCTCGACGTGGCCATGAAAGGCGGCCTCTGGAAATTGCTGCTCCTGCTACTGCTTGCTGGTCCGGTTGACTGCGTGATCGCTGTGGAGCCCTCGTCCGACCTGCTTGAGGGTCTGACTTCGGAGAACTATCCGGAGCGGATCGAGGCCGAGCGGGAGTTGCAGGTGTGGGCTGCCGGTGCGGGCGAATCCGCGTTTCCATGGTTGCTCAACGTCGGGGCCAATCATGACGACCCGGAAATCCGGCATCGGGCCTTCTCGGTGCTGCGAGAGCGGGTGATGGCGGAATTGGAGGGGCAACGACCGGGCTTCATCGGCATCACGATGGTCGGAAGCCGCTTGGAACTTGACGGGGAGAACGTGCTCGGCGTCACCGTCACGTCCGTGCAGCAGGGATCGCCGGCTGATCAGGCGGGGCTGAGGCAGGGTGACTCCATCATCGCGATCAATGGGGACCGGTGGACCGAGGGTGAGACGCCGGATCAACTTGCGCGGAAGGTGGGCGAGATGAAGCCCGGTCAGGAGATTCAGTTGCTGGTGATCCGCGACGGTAAGGAGCGGGAGTTCGGCCTGAAACTGGCGCCGCGTCCATGGGCGGCTGGCGAGTGGGGTGAGATCCGGCCGATGAGGATGGACCCCTTTGCGGGTCGGTTTTCACTGGAGAACATGGAGAAGGAGGAGCGGGAGAACGCCTTCCGCCGGTGGCTGGAGCAGCAACGGCTCGAAGCCCCCGTCCGGTAGTCCGGCCCGGGCACGGGTTTTGCGTTCGACTTTCGGCGGGCGTGTGCGAGGCTTCCGTCCTTTCCACGCGTGAAACTTCGAACCATTTTCAGCCCGAGGAACCGCTTCCGATTCGGCTTGGCCGGTTTGGGAATTCTTGCATCCAGCCAGTTCGCCTGTGCCCAGAAGACCGATTTCGATCAGGTCGGCTGCCAGATGGCGATCATGCTGCAGAACAGTCACTTCGACCGTTCGAGCCAGCCTTTTCGCGAACTGAGCGACGACTTCCTGGCCACTTATCTCAGGGACCTGGACTACGGCAGGGTCTACTTCACGCAGAACGACGTGGACCGTTTCGAGAAGGAGTATGGAGACGAACTGTCGCAGATGCTGCTGGAGCGAAACAGCATGAAGGCCGCGATCGACATCTACGAGACCTTCGTTCAAAGGGTGGAGGCCCGCGTGGCCGAGGCCGAGCGGATCCTCAAGGAGGGCGAGTTGGAATTTGAAACCGACGAGACCTTGATGAGGACCCGCAAGGAGGCTCCGTGGCCCCGTGACGAGGCCGAAGCCATGGAGATCTGGCGCAAGCAGATCAAGGAGGCCCTCCTGTCCGAGACGTTGCGGCGTGAGATGGTCATCAAGCTCGCCAAGGAGCAGGGCAAGGAGGAGTTGTTCGCCGACGAGAGAAGCCCGACGGAGAAGATCATGCTCCGCTACGAGCGTTTCCTCAGGAGCGTGGAGGACGCCGACAGGGACGACATTGCGACCTATTTCCTGAGTGCCGTCGCCAAGACCTTCGATCCGCATACCGATTACCTCAGCTTCAAACAGATGGAGCGCTTTCGTGACGGGATGCGCAACCAGTTGGTCGGCATCGGAGCGCTTCTTCAGGCCGAGGAGGACGGAGCCACCAAGATCATGGGGATTGTTCTGAACGGTCCGGCCGACCGGCAGGGCGAACTTGAGCTGAATGACCGCATCGTCGGCGTCGATCCGCTGAATTCCGGGGACCCCGAGGACATGGTCGACATCATGTTCATGAAGATCGACAAGGTGGTGGACCTGATCCGGGGCAAGGAGGACACCGAGGTGCGTCTCAAGGTCGAGCCGGCGGGCGGGGTGCCCGGCGAAACGAAGATGATCGTGATCAAGCGCGGCAAGGTGGAGCTCAAGGACGAGCAGGCTTCCGCGGAAATCATCGAGACTTCCGGTGCGGACGGCGAGCGCCAGAGGCTCGGGGTGATCAAGCTGCCGTCTTTCTACGCCGATTTCGATGGGGGAACGACCCGCTGTTCGGTGGATGTCGAACGCCTGCTCGAGCGGATGATGACCGAGAAGATTGACGGCCTGATGCTGGATCTCCGGGGGAATGGCGGAGGGGCCTTGGAAGAGGTGCGCCGGATGACCGGATTCTTCACCAAGCGCCAGCCGGTCGTTCAGGTGAAGAACACCCTCGGCCAGGTGCAGGTCAAGGAGTCGGAACACCGCCGGCCGCTGTATGACGGGCCGCTGGTTGTCCTGACCGACAAGAGCAGCGCCTCGGCGAGCGAGATTCTTGCGGGCGCCCTGCAGGACCAGAACCGGGCGGTGATCGTCGGCGAGTCATCGACCTTCGGCAAGGGGACCGTCCAGCAACCGATGGACATCGGCCGCCAGATGCCGTTTTTCGCCGCCCGCAACCGGGCCGGAACCCTCAAGGTCACGATCCAGAAATTCTATCGTCCTTCGGGCTCCTCGACACAGAATCGCGGAGTCGTGCCCGATATCATCCTTCCGAGTCTCAGCGATGCTCTCGAGATCGGTGAGGCCTATCTCGACCGGGCATTGGACCACGACATCATCCGCCCGGCTCCCGGGTTCGAGCCGCTGGAGAAGAAGAACCTGTTCATTCCCCATCTCAAGGAGGAGAGCAGCGAGCGGATCAAGGAGTCGAAGGATTTCGCCTACATCATGGAGGACGTGATGAAGGAGCGGAACCGGTGTCGTGAGAACAGCGTTTCGCTGAACATCGAAGAGCGGCGTGAGGAACTGGCCGAGGCGGATGAGCGCCAGCACGAGCGGAACGCCGAACGGCGGAAGCGCTTCGCGGAAATGGCGGCGGAAGACCGCAGGACGAAGAAGTTCTACAGGTTGACGCTCGACCAGATTGAGAACGAAGAGCCTCTGCAGGAGATTGATCCCGCCCAGGAAGCAGAGGACTACATGCGCCGTGCGGAGAACAAGACCGAGCAGCTTGACGACACTCCGGAGTGGCCGAGCCATCTCGACCCCTTCGAACGCGAGGGATTGGAGATTCTGGGCGGGCTGGTGGATGTGACGCGCGACGCGCGCATGGCGGGCATGCTGAAGCCGTCTTCGGGAGTGCGCTGATGTCCGAAGTGGCCGAGCGTCTGGCGGCAATCCGCCGGCGGATGGAGGAAGCGTGCCGACGGGTGTCGCGCCCTCCGGAGGAAGTCACCCTGCTCGCGGTTTCCAAGACCTTCCCGGCCTGCAGCGTTCAGGAGGCGTTCGAGGCCGGGCAGATGGATTTCGGGGAGAGCCGTCAGCAGGAAGGCTGCGCCAAGGTGGAAGAGCTGCCGGCGGGACCGCGGTGGCACTTCATCGGCAAACTGCAGCGCAACAAGGTGCGCAAGATCCTTCCGGTCTTCCCGGTGCTGCACAGCATCGATTCCCTGCGGCTCGCGAGCCATATCGACCGGATTGCAGGAGAGCTCTCCCTTCGTCCGTCCATCTATCTGGAGGTGAATCTCGCCGGTGAGACCAGCAAAGGCGGCTTTTGCGAGGAGGAGCTGGGGGCGGCTCTCGAGGAGATTCGGGGCATGCCACGGCTCGCGGTCTGCGGACTCATGGTCATTCCGCCGGTGGGAGCCTCACCGGAGGACTCGAGACCCTGGTTTCAGAAGACGCGGGAGATCAGGGACAAGCTTTTGCCGGGCTGCGGACTGAGCATGGGAATGAGTGGCGACTTCGAAGTGGCGATCGAGGAAGGATCGACGGTGATCCGGGTGGGGTCGTCGATATTCGGTGACAGGGAATACGGGGAATGAGCCGGTTGATCCAGAAGGCCGTTGTCGGTGGCGAGCTTGCGCTGGCATTCGACGACGGAGTCGAGTGCTTCCTGCCTCTCGCGTTGCTGCGGCGTGCCTGTCCGTGTGCCGCCTGCCAAGGGGAGCCGGATGCCCTCGGCCGTGTCGTGCGTCCGGTCCGGACGATCGGTGAAGACGGCTTTAGCCTGCGGAGGATCGAGTTGGTCGGTGGCTATGCACTCCAGCTTTACTGGGGCGATGGCCATTCGACCGGAATCTACACCTTCGACTACCTCAGGCGGCTCGACGCGGCTCAGTCCTCGTAGTCGTCGTCATCGCCCGCGGATGTTCGACCTGCCGTCTCATCCACGCCGCCCGGAAGGATCTCTTCGACGAGCCGGTCGATCCCGCCCTGCGCGATCTCGCTGTTGGGGTAGATCGAGCGGGCCTTCAGGTACCAGGAGAGCGCGGATCCGACCTGCCGGTCCCGGCGTTCCTCGAGGGTGCGGGCGCGGTTGAGGGCCTTGGTGAAATCGGCAACGTCGGGAGCAAGTTGCTCCAGCTCACGCCCGAGGAGGGGATCATCGGGGAACTCCTCGCGGAGTTTGGCGAGTTGTTCCCAGGCGGCGTAGGTCTGGCCCATCTTGCTGAATTCGGAAGCCTTTGCCAGTGCTCCGTCGATCCGGAAGATGTTGGTGATGATTTGCTTGAAGGCATCCTCGCGCCGCTCGTCTCCCTGAACCGCGGGGGCGATCTCATACTGGCGCTTGAAGATCTCCCGGTAGTTGTTCTCGCTCAGCAGGCGGTCGAAGTCATTGCGTGTCTGGACCAGGGCGCCTCCCTGGTTCACGAGTTGGTCGAATTCCGCGAGCTTCGGATTCTGGGGCCAGACCTCCATGGCCTTCTTGATCTCGCTCGAGGCCTTCTCGGTGTCGCCGCTGGCCGCGGCGAGCTTCGCGGAGTCGATGTGCATGTTACTGACCCGGGTGAAGGTCGCGATCGCGGCCTCGGCCTTGGTGGGGTCGAAATCGGCGGCGGTTTCCTTGAGCTTCGTCACCAACTCCTCGGCGGTGGTGTAGTCCTTGGCATCGAGAGCCGCCACCAGCTTGTAGGATTCGCGCACGAACTGCAGCACCCTCCGCTTCTCCTCGCGGGGAAGGGTCTGGATCGAGGGCATGAACTCGCCGACCATGTAGGCCTCGCTCAGGCGCTTGGCGGCGCTTTCGAGTTCACCCCGCTCGGAAAGGAACTTGAAGGCCTCGACGCCCTTGTCGACGTCGCGGATCGCTTCGCTGGCGAGGGAATCGAGGGCGGCAACGGTGGGACTGGTGCCGAAGGTCTCGCTGATCATCTTCGAGACGTCGGAGTTCTTGTCCAACCTCAGGCGGTTGTCACCGTCGGTGAAGATCTGATGGTAGAAACGGGACGCCATCATCACGTGCTGGAACCTCCGTTGGACGAAGAACTGAACCATCAGTGCCTGGTACTGGATCTTTGCCTGGACCAGTTGGACCTCGTTCTTGGCGGTGTTGGTCTTCTTGAGCGCCTCGATCTCGGCGATGCGCCGGAGCGCCTCCTTGTATTCCAGCGACTCGATCCCGCGTCCCGGTGTCTGGGCGGTTCCGCGTCCGTTGTTTCCACCCTGATTTCCACCCCCTCCGCTGCCGGCCTGCCCTGTCGGCGTGGAGTTGCCCAGTTGGGCGTCGCGGGCCTGGGAGGTCTTCCAGTCGGTATCGTCGATCAATCGCTGCTTCTCATCCTCCATTCCCTCGTTCAGGGCGCGAGTCTTGGACACGTCCTTCTTGGCGAGCACTGCGGCGTAGATCGCCTGGGAAAGCGAGTCGCACAGTTTGGCGTCGCCGGGGAAGTTCGAGGCGCGCGGGAGCAACTTGACCGCCTTGCCGAAATCCGGTCCGCCCGCGTGGTGGGGCGACACGAATTCGAGGATGTCCTCGATGGTGCGCCGGTACTCGACCGCCGCATCGGAATCGTCGGGCGGTTCGTTCAGGTAGCGTTCAAAGCGCGCGGCGAGGAGTCGGTTGTCGGTGGCGGACCAGGTGTGTCCGTTCCAGGAAATGAGCTCGCTGGACGGGTCGAGGAAGGGAAGTTCGTTGCCGAGGAAGGAGCCGTCTTTCTTCTCCTCGGGCTCGCGGCGGATCACGGTGTCGCCGCTGTTGTTGCCTTGGGACGAGGATGATCCTCCTCCCCCCGGCGGCGGGGTGTAGACTTGGCCGAGGGCGGTTGCCGTGAGCAGCACTGGAGCGAGAAGGGCTTTCATGAGGATCTGGGTTGGGGCGGATCAGAGGCGGCTGATGTTCTCGGCGACCGCGATGCCGCCTTCGCGAAACCGGACGCGGAAGGCGTAGTTCTGCTCGCGCTCGATATTGATGTTCGAAAGGCTGGGGGGGATCTCGATGGCGAGGAACTCGGCGGTGTCACCGCTGAGAACCTTGAGGGAGACCACCTGACCGTGTTCCGGATCCCATTCGAGCTGGTCATCGATCGTACCTTCCACGACATACTCGTTGCCGCGGAGCGAGTTGGCGTTCTCGACCGCCGACCGCATGTCGAGCGTCGTGCCGTCGAGACTCTGGCCCTTCTTGTCGGCGAAGACCATCTTGCCGGCGAAGGCAGCGGCTGCGACGACGGCGACGATTCCGAGAATCAGGCCGACGTTGGGTCCGGAGCTGGCGCGTCTGGGCATGAGATTACTCTCTCAGAGCTTTTGGCGGAATCAAGCGTGGAGGGATCAGTCCCATTGGTGCCGCCTGCTGCCGATCCACGCGCCGAGAAGTCCGGCACCCACGTGGAGGAGCAGCGTGAAGAGGCAGGCGTCCTGCAGGCTGGGCTGGGTGCTGATCACGGAATCGACCGCGAAGGCGGCCTTTGACTCCAGTGCCTCGATGCTGCCGGACCACGCCCAGTAGGCCGAGATGAAGGGACGCGTGAACTGTTCGATGTGCTCGGGCAGCGCGAGCACGGCACCGGACAGGGGGAGCTGGAATCCTACGAGGTAGATGGACAGCAGCGATGCCTGCTCGGCAGTGCGCATGAGCGCCGAGATGCCGAGACAGATCGCCGTCATCGCTCCGTTGATCAGCAGGAGGAAGATCAGGTGCTGGGCGAACTCGCCCCGGAACGGCCCGAAGAAATTCACGAACAGGCCCATCCACAGCGATTGGGCCGCCACCAGGCAACTGAGGAAGACGATCTTGCTCCACAGGTAGGCCATCGGACGCAGCCCCCCGAATTTCTCCTTCTCGAAAATCGGCCGCTCTCCGGCGATCTCGCGGGCCGAATTGTTCGAACCCATCAGCGACAACAGGATCACCTGGAACATGATGACGCCGCTGATGGCGGAGCCGACCTTGGCCCAGGCGGCGTAGACCGCGTTGGCCTCCTTGAGTTCGACGAGAATGTTCTCCTGCTTCGAGTCGGAGAGGCTCGGGATCGGCGCATTCGCCTTGTCGGAAAACAGGATGACCAGCACCGGGAAGCAGATCAGGATCGCGAGCTGCAGGAACACCTGGCCACGATCCCGGAAGAAGATCCTCCAGCGGCGGGACAGCAGGGTGGAGAGCTGGGCCAGGAATCCGGGCGTGCGGATGCCTTGGGGAACCGGGGAGTCGTCACCTTCGCCATCGTCGTGAACTTCCGGCACGTGGAGGGCTCCGGCTTCGATGGCGCGACGCCGGCTGCGTTCCAGTTTTTCATAGTAGGCCTCCTGGTGCTTGGACCACGAATCCTGCCAGCGCTCGCTCGGCTGGGTCGCCAGCTTCGGGTAGATCTCCTCGGTGTCTTCGACCGAGAAGTAGTGGGTCACCAGCTCCGGAGGACCGTGGTAGGCGACCCGGCCCTCGTGGAGGACGAGGATGGAATCGTAGAGCTCGAGGTGGGCCAGCGAGTGGGTGACGGACAGCACGACCCGGCCGTCCCGACGCGAAAGATCGTGGAGCAGGCGGACAATCTCCCGCTCGGACCTGGGATCGAGACCGCTGGTGACCTCGTCGCAGAGCAGCAGCTTCGGGTCCGACACGAGCTCCATCGCCAGGCCCAGACGGCGCTTCTGACCGCCCGAGAGTACCCTCACGGTCCGATCCGCGATGGCGGTCATGCCGGTCTCCTCCAGCACCCGGTCGATGCGGTGATCCAGGTCCTCTGCGTCCCGCGTCTTGACCCGCAGCCGCGTGGCGGCCTCGATCGACTCGTCCACGGTCAGCGGATCATAGGCGATGGAGAATTGCGGCACGTAACCGATCTCGGACGGCTCGAAATCGCCCTCCTCGGAAAGGTTGCGGCCGTCCCAGAACAACGCGCCCTCGGACTCGGGGTTCAGGCCCGCGATGGTCTTGAGCAGGGTGGTCTTGCCGCACCCGGAGGGACCCACGATCGCCATGAAATGCCCGCGCGGCACCCGCAGGTTCGCGCGATCAACGAGATTCACCTTCTCGCCGTCCTTCTGGATCGTGAAGCAGACGTTTTTGAGTTCGAGCACGTGGCGAACCTGACTTTCGCGCGCGGAAAGGTCCATCTTTCAGAAGAAAGTTTGACCAGCCGAATGTCAGGCCCGCCCGGTGTGACGTCTTGACGTGACAGGATGTCCCGGAAGGGCGGGATCGGCATCGGGCCGGCATGGGCCGCCGATCGGTGGAGTGATTGCTAAGGTGCTTAGAATCAGGATCCATCGCATCGCCGAAGAGCTGCGGCACGCGGAGTGCTCCCCGATATCTTCGAAACAGCTTGAAGTGACCAAATATCCGGTGTTCACTTTGTGATTACAAAATAGCCTCAAAGAAATCGGGAACAAAAAACGTGGTGATGACGTTTAACCGATAGAAACCACCGGTTCCCTGAACCCGAACCCGTCCGAAAGGACCGCATCGACATGGCAATTGACTACGACTCCAACCTGAAAGTTTACCTGCGGGAGATCTCCAAGACCCCGCTGCTGACGCCGGAAGACGAGGTGAAGCTCGCCCGGAAAATCAAGCGGGGCGACAAGGCCGCGCGCACCCACATGATCAACGCCAACCTTCGACTGGTGGTGAAGATCGCCCAGGACTACTCCGGCTACGGGCTGCCGCTGGCCGACCTGATTTCCGAGGGAAACATCGGCCTGATGAAGGCGGTCGAACGCTTCGACCCGAAGAAGGGCGGCAAGCTGTCGACCTACGCCGCCTGGTGGATCAAGCAATCGATCAAGCGGGCGCTCGCCAACCAGAGCAAGACGATCCGCCTGCCCGTCCACATGGTCGACAAGATCGCCAAGATGCGCCGCATCTCGACGATGCTCGCCGAAGTGCTGGGCCGGGAGCCCACCGACGAAGAGCTTTCCGAGGAGCTGGGCCTTCCGCGCCGCAAGCTCGCGATGCTCAAGCAGGCCTCGCAGCGGCCCACGTCGCTGGACGCGCCCATCAACGAAGGCGAGGCCACCCGCTACAGCGAGATCATCGGCGACGAGCGTGCGGAGGATCCGCTGGAAGCGCTCAGCGACAAGAACCTCCACGGCGAGCTCGACGACCTTCTCTCGGTGCTCGACAAGCGTGAGCGCCGGATCATCGACGAGCGCTTCGGCCTCGGCGGACGCAAGCCGATGACGCTCGAGGAAGTCGGTCGGGAGTTCGGTGTGACGCGTGAGCGGATCCGCCAGCTTCAGAACGTGGCACTTTCCAAGATGCGCCGCGCCCTGCGCCGCAAGGAGAAACCCCTTCCTCCCGCCGTCGAGGGACTGGCGGCTTCCTGATCTTTTCCGATCAGTTTCATGGGTGACGGGTCGCGGCGCGGATGCCGCGGCCCGTTTCTTTTCTAGTCCTCGTTGTCCTTGTCGGAGTCGGAGTGGGCGGCGGGCGCCGACATTCCGATGCCCGGGATGACCTTGCGGACGAGCTTCTTGAGGCCGTTCTCGCCGGCTTCGACCTCGGCCTCCGCCTGGCGCAGGGCCTTCTCCCATGCCGGAGCGAATCCGGGGGCCTGCTCGCGCATCTGACTCACGGCGGCCTCCATCACCTGATACTGCCGGAGGTCGGCCCGTCCCGGCTTGCTCTGAGCGGTGGCGAGCGAGACCCGGAGGTTCTCGTTCTGTTCCCGAAGCTGCTTCAGTTCGCGTTCGAGGCTCTGGTTGCCCTGTGCGTTGATCTTGAGCTGGGTGTTCAGGTGCGATTGCAGTTCGCGCAGCTCGTTCTCGAGCCGGCGGATGTCGCGGGAAAGCCGGAGTTTGGTGCTCAGGCCGGACTTCCAGGCGAAGAATGCGAGGCCCAGGCCGACGGCCAGGCCCCAGACGAAGCGTTCCTGGACGATGTTGAGGAAGGTTTCCATGGAGGCAGTCAATTCGGATCGGAGTCGTCGATGGTGGCGACCGGGCCACCGAGGGCGTCGAGAACGGCGTCAGTGATGTCGTTCGGTTGCTTGGAGTAAAGCACGAAGGGCAGGCCGGTATTGGTGCGGCCGTCGCCGTCGAGCACCCAATCGTATCCCTGGGCCTCGCCGACCGACGTGGCCTTGGCGCGGATTTCCGCGAGGATCTTCTCCATCTCCGCCACCATGCGGGCGTTGATTTCGTCGGTCTTGCGCTCGCGGTAGTTCTGGAACTCGCGGTGCAGGGTGAGCGCTTCCTGACGCTTCATCGCGTAGTTCTGCTGGGCGCGTTCGAGCGTCGCGCGGTCGTCCTTGGGGATCTTCGCGATGCCCTGCCGCAGCGTGTCGAGTTCCTTGAGGACCGAGCGGTAGGCCTCGGCCCGGGCGTTGGTGAGGATCTCGGCCCGATCCGCCTCGACGCCGGCCTCGAGCGTCCTGGTGGCCGGCAGGGCGCGATAGATATCGCCGATCCGGACCAGCGCGACCTTCGGCGAGGCGCATGCGACGCCGGCGGTGACCAGCCAGAGCAGGGCGATGAAATGACGATGGCGCACGGCCTCAGTTTACGCCCGGTTCCGGACCTGTCGAGCGCGGGTCAGGAAAGGTCCATGCGCTTCCGGTAGGCCAACGGGCTGACGCCGACCGCCTGCTTGAACTGCCGCGAGAAGGCCGACTGGTCGGAGTAGCCGCAGGCCAGCGCGACCTGGGCGACCGGCTCGCGGGTCCGGGTGAGCTGCTCGCAGGCGGCGTCGATGCGGACCTTTACCAGGTACTGCCCGGCGGTCACGTGGAACAGCGAGCGGATTCGCTGGTCGAACTGGTAGACCGAGAGGCCCGCCATTTCCGCGAGCTGGGGCAGCCGCAGCGGTTCGTCGTAGTGGTGGTGGATGAAGTCGATCGTCTTCGAGAGGGCGTCGAAATTGCGGGCCTTGTCGCCGGGCGCGTTCAGGTCGCGGGAGCAGCCGCAGATACCGATCACGCTGCCGTCCTTCCCGCGGATCGGCTCCTTGTAGGTGAGGCACCAGCCGCTGCGTCCTCCCGGGTAGAGGTGAAGCTCCAGGCGGTCGTGGAAGCCGACGCCGGTGCGGAGGATCTCGCGGTCCTGTTCGAGGAAGGCCTCGGCCAGCGGCGCCGGGAAAAGTTCGTCGGGCGTGTGCCCGATCGCCGCGAACTTGTCCGGGATTCCGCAGCGCGAGGCGAAGGTTTCGTTGACCGCGACGTAGCGGAAATCCCGGTCCTTCACGAAGACGAGGATGTCGGTGATGCTGTCGAAGAGGTCGGCGATCGGAAGCAGGCCGTCGATCGATTCTCCGAATCGCTTGCGAAAGATGGCGGCGGCTTTCTGAAGTTGCATGATTCGTGGTCGGCTCCGTTCTAGGGAGATTCCGGGGAGCCCGCTAGCGCATTTCACAATACCGGGCTGTTATGACGTAAACACCGGATCGCCCGCGATGGCCCGATGCGCGACGGCACGCCGTCCCCGTCCGGCGATGCTTGCCTTCAATTCTCCCTTTTCCTCGGATCAGAACTCCCCATCCTCCCGGCATGAAGACCGAACTCCAAGGCACCTCGATCATCGGCACGGAACGCAGCCAGGGCACCGAACCCTGCGGCCAGGCGGTCAATCCGGCCTCCGGCGAAAAACTCGCACCGGGATACTTCGCGGCGACGCAGGAGGAGGTCGATCGCGCCATCGAACTCGCGGCTGGGGCGTTCCCCGAATACTCGGCCCTGTCCGGAAGGGAGCGTGCCGGATTCCTGCGGAAGATCGCCGAGGAGATCGAGGCGGTGGTGGACGACATCGCCGAGCGCGGGCCGCTTGAGACCGGCCTGCCCGAGCCCCGGATGCGCGGAGAGACCGCCCGCACCACCGGTCAGCTCCGGCTCTTCGCCGACCTGATCGAGGAGGGCTCGTGGGTCGATGCCCGCATCGAGCGCGCCCAACCCGACCGCCAGCCGCTGCCGAAGCCCGACATCCGCTCGATGCGACGTCCGCTCGGTCCGGTCGCCGTTTTCTGCGCGAGCAATTTCCCGATGGCCTTCTCGGTCGCCGGTGGCGACACCGCCGCGGCCCTGGCCGCCGGATGTCCGGTGCTCGTCAAGGCCCACTCGTCGCATCCCGGCATCGCCGAGATCGTCGGTCAGGCCGTTGTCCGCGCCGCCGAGGCGACCGGCATGCCCGAGGGCGTCTTCTCGCTGCTCTTCGGCAGCGGCCGCGAGGTCGGCATGGCGCTGGTGAAGGACCCGATCGTTCAGGCGGTCGGTTTCACCGGCTCCCGGAGCGGCGGACTCGCGCTCATGGAGGCCGCAGCCAACCGTCAGCAGCCGATTCCGGTCTACGCCGAAATGAGCAGCGTGAATCCGGTGGTGCTGCTGCCCGAAGCGGTCGACAGCCGCGGCGAGCAGATCGCCGAGGGCTTCTTCGGCTCGCTCACCCTCGGTGCCGGCCAGTTCTGCACCAATCCCGGCCTCGTCTTCCTGCCCGACGGCCACGGCGAGGCGTTCCTCGCCAAGCTCAAGGAGCTGATCGAGACCGCGCCCTCGGCCGTGATGCTCAACGAGGGCATCTGCCGCGCGTTCAAGGAGGCGACGAAGGACTTCGCCGACACGCCCGGCGTGGAAACCATCGCCCACAGCTTCACCAAGCACGTCGAGCACCGCGCGGTGCCGGTGGTCTTCAGCGTCAATGTCCGCCGCTTTCTCGAGGACGGCGACCTCCACGGCGAGATGTTCGGCCCCGGCACCCTGATCGTCCGTGGTTCGCTCGAGGAAATCGAGGCGACCATTCCCGAACTGGAAGGGCAGCTCACCGCGACCGTCCACGGCACCGATGCCGAACTTTCGGCCAACGCCTCGCTCATCACCGCCCTCGAGCGCCGCGCGGGTCGCCTGATCATCAACGGCTTCCCGACCGGCGTCGAGGTCTGCCACAGCATGGTGCACGGCGGCCCCTTCCCCTCGACTTCCGACGGCCGTAGTACTTCGGTCGGCACCATGGCCATCGAGCGCTTCTGCCGCCCGGTCTCCTGGCAGGGCTTCCCGCAGGACCTGCTTCCCGCCGAGCTCCGCGATGACAACCCGCTCGGGATTTCCCGGATCGAGGACGGCAAGCGGGTTTGAGCGGCGCAATGCTCAGCTTTCGGTGGTTTGCCGCCGCCCCGGTGGTGACGGTGCGGGCTCTTGACGCTTGTTTCACCGCTGTCGGACCCTAATCTCCGGATGATGCCGGCGCGGAGAACCGCGTCGGCTGGTTGCTTCCCGCCACGTGTCCGACAAGGTTGCCGATTCCGAAATCCGCGAGCCCATCGTTCTCGCCACCATTGCGAACGAAGCTTATTTCCACGGGCTGTGTGTCACCGTGCTGAGCGCCATCATTTCGACCTCGTCTGATCAACGACTGCGAATCTACGCGCTCGACACCGGGCTGTCCGAAGAAAGCCGCGGAACGCTCAGCCAGCTCGTCGGAAGCCTCGGGCCGGCGGCGGAAGTCGTTTTCCACGACGTCGATGGATCCCGATTCGAGGGCTTCTCGACCGATTACGGGGGAGGTCATTCGACCTACGCGCGTCTGATGCTGGGGGAGGTCGTCCCGGAGAAGCGGGTGATCTACCTGGACGCGGATTTTCTCGTGTGCCGGGACCTTGGTGAGTTGTGGTCGCGGGAGATATCGCCGCATGTAATGCTTGCGGCGCCGGACCTTGCAGGCGTCGAGGGCTCTGAAAGGCGGCTTTCCTGCGATTGCCCATTCCTGCCGGCGCATGTCGCGGACGGGTTCACCTATTTCAACTGCGGCTTTCTTTTCGTCGATCTCGAGGCATGGCGTCGGGACAACCTGGGCGTGGAAACCGTCCGGCAGGTGGCCGGATACGAGGAGAAGCTCGGGGCATGGGACCAGACGATCCTCAACTACGTGTTGCGCGGGAAGATCGGGCGTCTCGAATCGCACTGGTCCCGATCATGTTGGGTCGATGCCGTGATCGAACCGGAGAATTACCACTATGTGTCCAACAAGAAGCCATGGAACCACGGGTATCCGATGCCTCTCTATCGCGCGTGGTACGAGTTTCACCGGATTTTTGTCAGGCCGTCGCGTCGGCTTGACCTCGGAATCAAGGCCCGTCTGTCAGGCCGTCTATGCTACGTCCGCGATTTTCTCTGCGCGCGCCATCGTCGGCTTGCCGGGTTCTACCTCGGCAATCTCCGGCGCAGGCAGGGGACACGCATCGCCGATGCCTATGAAATTCATTTGAAGCGCTTCCGGCGGGCCCTTTCGGATCGCCGATGGCGTTGCACAAAGGACCTGGAGAGACTCGTGGGACGTTGGTTGGAGCTGGCAGGGAGCCGTTGTGGTGGAATTGCGGACGGCAACGATCGACCGGCCTGAACCATCGAGGCACAGCCTTGCGCCACAGCCCTCGCCCGCTAGCTTCGCGGCATGGGGATCGATTCCTTCGCCAACCAGTTCGTTTGCGACCTGCACGCCTACGAGCCCGGAAAGCCGATCGAGGACACCGCGCGCGAGCTGGGACTCGAACCCGGGTCGATCATCAAGCTCGCCTCGAACGAGAACCCGCTCGGTCCTTCGCCGCTCGCCAAGGAAGCGATGCGGGCGGCGCTTGAGAAGGCGCACATCTACCCCGACGGCGGGGGGCTGGCGCTGCGGGAGGCGATCGCGGACCGGTTCGATCTCGGCATGGAGAACGTGGTCCTCGGCAACGGGAGCAACGAGATCATCGAACTGCTCTGCCACTCATTCCTCAATCCGCGGGCCGAACTGATCGCCGCCGAGCACGCCTTCGTCGTCTACAAGCTGATGGCGACGCTTTTCGGCGCCCGCTATGTCGAGGTACCCGATCCGGGCTTTGTCCACGACCTCGAGGCGATGGCCGGTGCGATCACCGCCGACACACGACTTGTGTTCATCGCCAATCCGAACAATCCGACCGGGACGATGGTTGGACAGGAGGCGATCGATCGCCTCATGGACAGGGTGCCGGAGCACGTGGTCGTGTGCTTTGACGAGGCCTACCACGAATCTCGAAAGGAACCGCCGGACACGCTCAAGTTCGTCCGCGGGGGCCGCAACGTCTGCGTGCTGCGGACTTGCTCGAAGATCCACGGCCTCGCCGCGCTGCGGATCGGCTACGGCCTCGCCGCGCCGGGCGTGGCGGCGATTCTGCAGAAGGCGCGCCAGCCCTTCAACACGAACGCCGTCGGACAGGCGGGAGCGCTGGCGGCGCTGGGCGATGCCGAGCACGTCGCCCGCACGCGGCAACTCAACGAGGAGGGCATCACCTTTTTTCAGGATGCCTTCCGGGAGCGGGGTCTCAACTTCGTCCCGAGCTTCGCCAACTTCGTGCTCGTCGAGGTCGGCGATGGCGACGCTGTTTTCTCGGGCATGCTCAGGCGGGGCGTGATCGTGCGGGCGATGCGGAGCTACAAGCTGCCCGGCTGGATCCGGATCACCGCCGGCACCGCCGCGCAGAGCGCCCGGGCGCTGCAGGTGCTTGACGAGGTGCTTGCGGAGATCGCCACGACTTCCGGCATGCCCGCTTGAGTCCGAGGCCGGATTCCCTATCCTTGAGCGAAGATCATGCCGCCCGAGCCAGCCAACGACGACCAGCGGGAGTTCCGCTGCATCCACTGCCACGGCAAGATCCTCGTCCCCCGGGATCTTCCTCCGACGACCGGTCCGTGCCCGCATTGCGGGAAAGAGATCACCTCGCCTGGTCCCGCGCCGGACCCCGGGTTTGATCCCATCTTCGGCAAGCCCATCGACGATGGGACGGTCGGCGGTCCGCCGCCGTTGCCGCCCGGGGCTGATTCCGAGGACGCGCAGGCGGAGCGCGAGTCCATGGAGAAGGCCCGCCATGCGGCGGAGGAGGCCGAACGGAAGGCCGTCGAGGAAGCGGAACGGAAAGCAGCTGCCGAGGCGGAGCGTGCGGAAGCGGAGCGTGCGGAAGTGGAGGCTGCGGAGCGGAAGGCCAGGGAGGAAGAGGCCCGCCGCGCCGCCGAGGAGGCCGAACGGCAGGCGGAAGAGAAGCGACGCGCGAAGGAGGAGGCCGAAAAGAAGAGCCGGGACGAGGAAGAACAGCGAGCCGCCCAAGAGGCGGAACGACAGGCCGAGGAGGAGCGTCAGACGGCGGAACTTGCCGCGAAGGAAGAGGCCGAGCGGACGATGCGCGAGGAGCAGGAGCGTCGTGCTGCCGAGGAGGCGGAGCGAAAGGCTGCTGAAGCGTTGGAGCGTGCTGCTAGGGAAGAGGAGGAACGAGCGGCCGTTGCGGAAGAAGGACGCCGTGCGGCCGAGGCAGCGGAGCGCGAGGCACGGGAGGAAGCCGAGCGTCGCGAAGCCGAGAGAGTTTCCCGGGAGAAGGCCGACCAGGCCGCCGCCGAGGCGGAGGCGCTCAAGGTCGAGGCGGAGCGGCGACAGGCCGAGGAGGACCGCCGTGCCCGCGAACTCGCGGAAAAGCGGGAGGCTCAAGAACGGCAGCGGAAGGACGAGGTTTCCCCGCCGCCGTCGTCCGGACCGTCATCGGAGCCGTCCGAGACCACGGCAGAAGAGGTCGATGAAAAGCGTCCGTCCATCGCCAAGGGAACCGACAAGGCCCACGCCAACCGCCGCAAGGGCCGTTCGCCGATGGCCGCCGTGCTGGTCCTGGTGGTGCTGCTGGCGCTTGCCGGCGGCGGCTATCTGGTGGTCAATCGCATGCAGGGAGACGCGCCCGCTCCGCCGCCCGTGGCCGGCCAGGGGGCCGATGCCGTGCTACGGGAAAAGCAGTACTTGGAGAAGGGCTGGGAGGCCGATGCCTACGAGACGCTTTCGCGTTTCCTCGCCGCCCGCCGTCCGGCCGGCAAGGCCGCCTATTCGATCAACGGCAGCGCGCTGCTCGCCCGGATGGAGGGATTCTACGAGGGTGCCCCGATCGACGACTCGGACACCCCGGCCGAGGCCTTCTCGGTCTTCCCGCTGTCGATGAAGGACCGCGAGCGTGGGATCTTCATGCTCACCTATGACCAGCCGCCGGTGTTCGAGATCGACGAGTTCTTCGCGCCGCTGGCCCCGCTCGACGTCCAGTACAAGCTGCGCCAGCCGGACATGCTGCTGGCCACCGTCGCGCGCTCGTCGAATTTCTCCGCGGAGCCGCTCAAGGTGCACGCGATCTTCAAGCGCATGCCCGACGGATTGCGGCTGGATTGGGAAACCTTCGTCCAGACCAAGTACCGGACCCTGCGGGATTTCCTCGAGCTGCCGGTCGCCGGTCGTTCCGAGGTCTTCCGGGTGGTCATCAGCGAGACGGTCCCGGAGAAGCGCAATGTTCCGGCCGGACACCGGACCTATCTGATCAGCGACCCCGCGCATCGCCGGGAGGATTCGGTGCGGGTGAACGTGCCGGTCGATTCCGAGGTGGGTCGCGCCCTGTCCATCCTCAACTGGCGCGGCACCCGCGAGGGTCGGGCGGTTTCGAAGACGGCCACCCTCGAACTGCGCTGGACCCGCGAGGAAATCCCGAGACTCGAGGTCAGCCGCTTCCTGTGCTGGGAATTCCTCGGCGTCGGCGGTGAGGCGGTGGACCGCTCGGAGTGAGATGGCGGCGGGCGAAACCATCGTGGCGGTGGCGACACCGGGCGGCACCGGGGCGGTCGCGCTGCTGCGGGTCTCGGGGCCCGAGGCGGCCGGGGTGATCGGCCGGGCCTGCGGGCGGGATGCTCCCTTCGAGGATCGGCGGGCGACCCTGGCGACGCTCCGGGCGACCGATGGTTCGGTGATCGATCACGTGCTGGTCACCCGCTTTGTCGCGCCGCGCAGCTACACCGGCGAGGAGGTCGTCGAGGTCTCGACGCACGGCGGACGCCTGATTGTGCGGAGGGTCCTCGAGCGCCTGATGGAATGCGGAGCCCGGGCGGCCGGACCGGGCGAGTTCACCGAAAGGGCCTTTCTCAACGGCAAGCTCGACCTGACCCAGGCCGAGGCGGTGATGGACCTGATCTCCGCCCAGAGCGACCTCGCCCTGCGGGCCGCGCACGAACAGCTCGAGGGCGGGATCGGCCGCCGTACCGAAGGGCTGCGTCAGGACCTCATCGAAACGGTCGCCCAGCTCGAGGCGTGGATCGATTTCCCCGAAGAGGACATCGATCCGGAAACCGGCGAAGCGCTGGCCGCCCGGATGAAGGCGGTGAGGGAATCGATCGAAGCGCTGCTGGCCACCGCCGACCAGGGCCGCATCCTGCGCGAGGGATTGCGGACGGTGATCTGCGGTCGGCCGAACGCCGGCAAGTCGAGCCTGCTCAACGCCCTGCTCGGGCTCGACCGGGCGATCGTGAGCGAGACCGCCGGCACGACCCGCGACACCATCGAGGAACTGCTGGTGGTCGAAGGGGTGCCGCTGCGGGTGGTCGACACCGCGGGGCTTCACCATGCGGGCGACGCGATCGAGGAAGAGGGGATCCGGCGGACCCTGCGCGAGGCGGGCCGCGCCGACCTGCTGCTGGTCGTGGCGGATGCGACCCTGCCGCCCGACGAGGCCCTGCCGGGGGAGGTGCCCGAGGCGCCGAGACGGATCAACGTGCTCAACAAGGCGGATCTGGACGAAGCACCGGGCTGGGATCTGCCCGACGCGTTGCGGGTTTCCTCGCTGGACGGCCGCGGGATCGACGAACTTCGCCAGCGCATCCGCGAGCTGGCCGAGTTCGGCGAGGCCGACTGGGGCGAGCAATCGGTGGCGATCAACGCCCGCCACCGTGAATGCCTGGGCCGCGCCCGCGAGGCGCTCGCCGCCGCCGAACAGTCGCTGGCCGGCGGGGAGGACGCGGAGATCACCGCGTTGTCGCTGCGGGAGGCGCTGGACTTTCTCGGCGAGGTGGCCGGGCGGGTCGATACCGAGGAGATCCTCGGGTCCATCTTCAGCCGCTTCTGCATCGGGAAATGAAGGGAGTCGTGCTGACGGGAGCGGGGATCTCCGCGGAGTCCGGGGTGCCGGTC
>ERZ869936.537-NODE-537-length-35066-cov-15.489475_pt1 | contig 35066 bp, 55 predicted proteins | sample MGYA00520876_ERZ869936 | MGnify/ENA primary metagenome ERZ869936 (study PRJEB32218, sample SAMN09650985) | biofilter metagenome | isolation source: enrty point of leading RO module | place: Saudi Arabia: Thuwal, RO plant located on Red Sea | collected 2016-02-17 ... | reverse complement strand
ATTAGTTGAAGAAACAATGATTTAACCCTAACTAAATGAAACAACACTGCAAGGATTGTAAATTAGAGAAAGATATAGAAGATTTCTACTTAGCGGGAAATGGGGATCAGCGTAGAACTGATTGTAAAGAATGTGCTATGGCTTCTAGAAGATTACGACACCTAAAGAATCCAGAGAAAGCTAGGAATCAGAGAAAGAAATACTACGAAACTCACAAGAGGGAACATGCTGAATATTGTCTAAGGAAGGTAAAAGAGAGCCCTAAAAAGCATTACGTAAGGAAGAAGGTTTATTATGCTGTAAAGACTGGAAAGCTAAAGAAACTGCCATGCCAATATCCTAATTGTAAGTATCACGAGAAACGCATAGAGGCTCATCATTGGGATTATGACAAACCGTTAGAAGTTGTATGGCTATGTAGCCTGCACCACGCAATGGCAGATAAAGTTTATAAACTAATTCAAAAACATCAAGCAACACATCACTAAACAACAATGGGATGAACTGAGTGAGGAGCAGAAGAAAATACTTTGGGAAGCTATCCACCCACATCACCCTCAACCAGAATATTCAAGAATACACCTAGGATATTTGATTGAGTTCCTAGGAGAGGATCTGTACTACATGCGGTTAACTAAGTTTGGTTATTGGGATGTAACCTTTCATGTCATTGAAGATGAAGAAGAAGGCTTAAGGATGAAGTCAGGTGAACTCTGTGATGCCTTATTCGCCGCTGTAAAATACAAGCTTGAAACCAAAGCTTAAATAAGCTATAATCATAGTGTAATTTAATACTCTTTTTATGAAGAAGATTCCTTTTACTCTAAAGCTAGAACGTGAGGTTTTTCTAAAATTAGAAAATCAAGCAGGGGCTATGAAGATGGGGATACAAGAGTATATCCTATCTAAATTAAATCTTGCAGAAGCGCCAGTAGTTGAGGAGGACAAGCCAAAAAAGAAGAAAAGAAAGAAGAAGGCTGAATAATTTTACCTTTAGGTAATTAATAGTGTATAATGTAAACCAAAGGGGCGGTTATCACAATCGCTATGGCAAAACCTAATCCAGAGGTACAAAAAAAAGCAATCTTAGCAATTAGAGACTTCAATGAAGCCTCTAAGCGTCTTAGTGAGTCACAAAAGGCTAAGCTGTTTGATGTGTACAGTGAATGGAAATCGTTTAGTGAGAAGAAGCAAGCTGATTGGTCTACTTCTTTCAAGGTAAACAAAGCCCATCAAGTAGTTGAGACGGTTCTGCCAAGATTAACCGCTAAAGATCCTAGATTCATAGTCTCTCCTCGTAACAACGAAGTAGATCCTAAACATGCTGAGGTAGTACAAGACTATCTCACTTATTTGTTTGATGAATACAACCTAATGGAGCCTATTCGTCTTTGGGCTAAGTCTATGCTTATCTACGGTAACTCTTATGCAAGAGTGAAGTATAAGTATGAGGTGGCTCGTGTTGTGGATGTACAAAAAGCACAACCAGATTTAGGGTTAGAAGGTGTGGAAGGTGAAGAGGTTGAGACAGTGTCTTCAGTTAAAGAAGAAGTGGTTGGTGAATACCCTACGATTGAGAATGTATCTTGGACTGATATCATGGTTGACCCTCGTTACGTTATGATGGAGGACATGCCTGGCATTAATATCCGAACTAATGGTGTAAGACTTAGAGACCTAGAAAGACAAGAAAAGGTATTTAACTTGGACAAGGTTAAAGAATTAAGCGATCTAGACCCATTCAGAGACGATGAGAACGGATATAAGCAACGTGTATTCCAAATTACAGGAGTAGACACCGTTACAACTCGCAAATATGACAAGAATAGTTTGACTGTAGATAAGTTCTATGGTCATTTCATAAAATCTAAGGACGATGATCCAAAGAAGGAGCGAATGTATGAGATGTGGGTAGTAGAAGACTCAGTTATGATCTACTGTGAGGAGATTACACACCTACCGTTCGAAGATATTAAAGCCTTCGAAGACCCTGAACAACATTTTGCTACAGGATTCGTAGAGCCAATCATGGAGATCCAAAAGGAGATGAACTTTAAAAAGAACTCTGCTTCCACTTACATCAACAACTCACTGAATCGTTCGTGGCTGTGGAGCCCTCAGAGCGGCGTTAATCCTAAGAACCTAATTAGTAAGCCTAACAATATTGTGGTGGCTTCTATGGGGGTTCAAAGGGCACAAGCAGAGCTTCAAGAGATCCCTCATAGACAATTACCATCTGACTACTTCCAAGAGGGAAACGATCTAGAAAGACAAATACAAGCTATGAGCTTTACTGTTGATACCTCTAACCCTAGAAATCAACAGGCATTAACTAATACAGCAACAGGTGCTCGTATTAAGTTCTTTGAATCTAATTCTGTCATCAATGAAGTACGAAAACATTTTGAAGAAGGGCTTGAGCGTCTTGCTTATAAGTTACTTCTTTGCACTTTTGACAACCTAGATGATAATATCGTAATAAAGAAACAGGGGACGGAAGAATTCTGGCAGATCAATAAAGAACTACTAAGAGATGCGATCACTAAGTACTCAATTAAGGTTGAAGCCAACTCGAGTTCATTCGATGATATTGAAAACCGCAGAGAAGAAGCGATTGCGTTTTATAACATCGTACAACAGGCGTTTGCTGCGCAAATTGTTACCAAGGAGGCAGTACAGGCGGCACTAAGGGAAGTAATACACACATTTGAAAAGAAAGACGTAGAGAAGTTTGTGTCATCACAAGATATTGAAAGTTTCTTAGGGCAGCAAGGTGCTCAGGGAGGTGCTCCTGGAGGCCAAAAGCCCTTAGATCAGCCAGAAGCACCACCTAGTGCGCCTGCAGATGTAACTCAACAGGTCGCTGGAGGACAATTAGTTGCTTAATTTTATAATATGGGGCTATTCGATTATATTGCCGCAAAAAAAACAGAGGCTAGGTACATAAAGGACATTGATGAGGCAGAAAATGTATTTCTGAGACAAGAGAAGGCCATAAGAGGCATTAAAGACACACCTGGACTCGAAGAGATAGTAAACTTCTGGAAAAGACAGCAAGAGATCAATGAGAACATGTTTGAATCTTGCAAGGCAGAAGAAAAAGATAAATATTTCTCGCTCTATCGTCAGAGCAAATCGTTCCTTAACTTCATCGACAACCTTCTAGGTTAGTTCCACTCTCTCCACTTCTGGCTCTTGCCCCTTGCCAAAAATGGGGAGAATGGAGTTAACCTTATTACATAATTTTTATTACTATGGACCCAAACGACCAACCAACACGGCAAGAGCCTGCGGAGTCAACTACTGGACAACCAACAGTAAACGATCCGCAAACTGGACAAGCTACGGCCCCAGATGAAGTGGAAACTGTCGAAGTGAATGGAGAGAAAGTAACTCTCGATGAACTCAAGGCAGGTTACATGCGTCAAAGTGATTACACTAAGAAGACGCAAGAGCTCTCACAAGAGCGCAAACAGATTGAAGGAGATAAGCGTGCCTTCAGTCGCACCTCAACCGCTAAGGAAGAGGAAAGGGAAGTTGACCCTGATGTGCAAAAAGCCATCGAACTTCTAAAGGACCACGGTGTGGTTACTAAGGAAGACTTGAAACAACTTCAAGCACAACAGGAAGACGAACGCAAACTCCAACGCCTCCTAGAAGCAAACCCAGACCTAAAAGGTAAAGAAGATGCCATTAAGGCTATCGGAAAGACTGATAATAGGGCTTGGGAGGACATCATTCACAATTATGGCTTTAAAGAGTCTAACAAGATCGTTAAAGCTAAGATGAGAGGCATTAAAGGTGAGCCAGCTTCTAAAGAGCCACCTAAACAAAAATCTGTAGGTGAGATGTCATCCGCAGAATACGCTGAATGGAAGAAGAGCAACTTGAAAAACTCTATCTTCTAAAACAAAAGGGGTAAAAGTTAGGGGCAAATTATATATCTAACTTTTACATACTATGGCTAATAGTCTTTCAGCCTCATTCCCAGAGATTTGGGCTAAAGAACAGCAAGAAGTATTCTACAAGGAAAATGTAGCTATGGCAGTATCTGACACTTCATTCAAGTCGATGATGAGCCGTGGTGACACACTAAACCGTCCTTACCGATCAACTCTTACTGTTCAATCTTACACTCGTGGTACAGGGATCACTATCGATGATCTTACAGACACTAACGAGTCTCTAACTATCAATAACGAATACGCTACTGGATTCTACATTGATAACTTCGACAACATTCAATCTAACTACGATGTAGCTGCTAACTACGGTCGTGACGCTGGTGTCGCTCTATCTAACCAGGTAGATGCGGACGTTCTCGGTGATTACGCTGATGCTACTTCTACTGTAGATGATGGTGATATCGGAGGAACTGCTGGTAACGCAATTGCTCTTACCACTACTAACGTTCTATCTGTTCTTGGAGCTGCTAAGCGCAAGCTTCAAAAGCAAAACATTCCAATGAACGACCTATTTGGTGTTATCTCTCCAGAATTCGAAGAAATTCTAGTTCAATACGGAGCAGGACGTGACACTACTATGGGTGATGAAGCCAACAAGAACGGATTCATCATGAAGTTCTACGGATTCAACCTACACCGCTCTAACCAACTTGCTGGTTCTGCTGTACTTGCAATGGCTACTGAGCCTACTGCAAATGACACAGTGGTTATCGAAGGTGTAACATTCACATTCGTAGCTTCTCCAGCTGCTGCTGGTGACGTAGATCTATCAGGAACTGCTGATGGAACTCGTGCTAATCTAGCATCTCTGATCAATAACCCAGGAACTACCAACGCAAACCACGTTGCACTTTCTGCTGCTGATCAACGCACATTCAACAACATCTCTGCTACTAACGATGACTCAGCTGATGAGCTTACTGTTGTAGCTAAGGGTGTCGGAGTACTTAACGTATCTGAAACTCTCACAGCAGGTGGTGATGAATGGACAACTACAGATCAAGCACAACACAACCTGTTTGGACGTAAGGGAGCATTCACTCTAGTGATGCAATCTGAGCCAAGCGTTAAGGTTCGTGACGTAGATGACAAGCTAGGACGCAACATCCTCAACGGAGTACTTTATGGAAATAAGGTATTCGCTGATGGTGCGAAGCAACTAGTTGATGTACAAATCAAGTCAGATACTTACAGCTAGTGAGTAGACTCAGCCCCTTCGGGGGGCTGGGATTTACTTATTAACTCTCTCAACATGAAATATGTAGTTTGTACTACAAAGGGCAGTGGCAAGAGAATCATGGTAAACACTCGTGAGATGCCTGACTATAAGGATCGTTACAACGATGAATATGGAAATCCTTTCTGTGCAGTGGAAGAACCAAAGAAGGTAACTAAGAAAGTAGTAGTCGCTCAAGAAGTGGAATATGAATGTGGAGACTGTGACAAGTCATATAAATTAGAAAGTAGCTTGAAAGGACACATAACAAAGAATCATGGCTAGATTTACTACAGGAACAGGGGGCAGTATCACTGTAGGTACTGGATCCACTGAAATATTGAAACCAGACGGAGGAAGACAATATGCACTTATTGTTAACGACTCAGACACCAAGATGTACATGAATATGGGTGGATCTGCGGTCGTAGGAGAGGGAATACCATTACTACCTAATGGAGGGGCAGTCGAAATAACAGGAGAAAACCTCTTTGTAGGTCAAGTTAACGCAATCTGCTCTGTAGCAGGTAAAAACATAACTTTCTTCTATGCTTAAATATCATTTACCGACAAAACTAAACAACAAACACCTTAGAGCCATTAAATGGCTTCTAGTGATCATTATTTTAATAGAAGGGGCAAAACTTACCCTTTTATTGACCTAGTATGGGATATACAGCACCAGCATCGGACATTGATGTTACGGGGGCCGTCACAGTTGATCAGGCAGAATATGCTACTCAAATTGACGAGGCCGCTGGTTCTATTACCTATGTAGGGAAGGCAGCTATAGGCACTGCTACTTCAGCAGCGGCTTGGCAGGTCTATCGTATGGATGAGTCTGGAGATCCAGAGCTAATCATACTGTGGGCTGACGGAGATAATAACTTCGACAATATTTGGGATAATCGTGCATCTCTCTCGTATTCTTAATTCTTAATTTTATTTACCATGGCAGCAATTTCAGATGCAGATGTGTCAATTGACTCATCAGGAAACATTCGCTGGACAGGAGCCGCAACCACCAATAGGCATACTGTTCTCGAATTCATACAATGGCTCCAGGACAAACAGGACGATGGTCAAGCAGCTGGTGATGATATCTTGGATATCACGGTTGATACGCCTTTCGAAAGATCTACGGATCAAATCCTGACCTTGAACTGGCCATTTAACATCGACGATACCTTTGCCTCTCATCTATATGATGGGTCAGTGCAACAGGCTCTCGATGCAAATAACACACTAGGCGAACGGTGGTCTGGCCTAGAAGTACTTGGACCTGTAGAAACAGGAACCGAGTACATGATTCTCCAAGCAGGACGCGTACTACCAGCCTTCTGGGGTACAGGTATCAACGCACCTGGTGGATCATCTCTGGTATTCTCACGTCACCTCGTGAAATCTTACGAAGGTGGTGCAGCAATCGACGGAGGTCGTATTACTGTATTAGCTCGTACGCTAAGTGATCAATACCGACGCTTCCCAGTAACTTTGGGTCTAGCTAACTCCGTAGCCGCGATCGGTAACGGTCCTGACGTATTCAACACGTCATCAGACGCTACTCTAGCCGCCATTACGGACATTACTAACACAGAAGGATTCCAGGAGCTGGATATCGATGGTACAGGTGCCGCAGGACAAGAGTACTACTCTCAATGGACTGATGGTGCTAATACCACTAATGATGTGTATGAGTACGGTAAATTCATTACTCAAAACGCTCATACTACTGATGCAACAGGTGGTACTCCTAGTGGTACTGACTTTGTTATTGAAGACGGTACAACTACAGGGCAGGCTCAATCATTTATTCCAAGCTCAGTAAGTGAATACCTAACCGAAGCCAGATTCCAAATTAAAATTGGAGCTGGTACTCCTACAGGTACTATCTACGCAGAGCTATGGGATTCAGACGATGCAGGATCTCAATTAGCAGAACCTACAGGTGGCGCTCTAGCGCGTTCTGAGGACATTCTAGCTAGTGCTATTACATCTTCTTATGAAGAGGTTATCTTTAGATTCAACCGAAAAGATCCAACAGGAACTATTACAGCTCAAGACTCACAATTAGTACTGGATAATGCAGAATACTTTATTGTGCTACGCCACGATGCAGGGGATGGGTCAAACTACTTCCACGTAGAAGGAGCCAACACAGACCAGGATTCAACTATGAACCAAGCGTCAGATGCTTCTGGAACATGGACAGCGGTAGCAACTAATGATCTTAATCTTATTGTTAAATCATCTCCTCATATCCACGGAATTGCGGGGGAAACATTCGAAGGTATCTCAGTAGAAGTTGGATATGACACTGAGACTGGTACTGAAATCGCAGAAGACGATATCGTTGTATGGGGAACTGAAGTTACCATTGATAACTTATCAGGAACCTTCATCGAAGGAGAGCACGTTAACATTAAGGCAGACGGTGGATCTACCGTGAAGAACGGTGGGCAAGTACTGTTTGCAGATTCGACTGAAATGATCATTGCTCTAGATGACATTACTTCTAACCTGCTTGATAATGACGATATTACAGGTGTTACTTCAGGTGCAACTGCTAAAATCGCCACTACCATTACTAACCAAGATAAATCTGGTGGTTCTGGACTAGTGCTCGCAAGAGACGACAATTCAGGTACTGGTGAGCTATACCTACAACTAATCACTGGTGTAAACCCAGTAGAAAACTCACGTATCTACAAACCAGGTGATGTAGCCAACTATGTAGAGGCTACTTCTACCATTAATGTACGTACAATTAGTCCTGAGTTCCTTGGAACATCTACAGGTTCAAATATCATCGGTGCATATGGTATTGGTTATGTGCCTGCAGAAGTGGGCGCCAGTGATCGTTTCACTGACCTTAGCAACACATCTCGTGTACCACCTAACAACGTAGTATTCACGGTATCAGGATTGGTATCAGGAGAAGATCGTGTTCTAGTAGGACCACGTACAGGAACTTCACTAGATCGCGGACAATGGCTCGTTGCCACAGCACTAGATGATGGTATCGCTGGTACTCCAGAGACTCAACTTGTTGTAAAGACTGGTACAGACACTGTTCCATTCCCAGACGCAGAAGAGAACTGGCCTGACACTGGTATAGGTACAGACAACTCACGTCTACGTATCGAACTAGATACAAGTGGTCGTTATGCTCGTATTCCTTACGATTCACATGACGGTACAGATACCTTCACGCTAGGGACGCCTACAACAGGAGCTATTGATATCGATGTAACAGGTGGCAACACATTTACTCGTGTATCAGCAGGAAGCTTCCTAGATGATGGATTTGAACCTGGATGTGTATTTACTGGGACTAACTTCGCGAATGGTGGTAATAACTCACAATTCGTTGTTAGCTCAGTAACTGCTACTACTATTGTTCCAACAGATTCTACTGGTATGGTCAACGAAAGTGGTACAGGTGATGAGACACTTACATCAGACGGATGGGAGTTCAATAATGGCGACTCTTCTACTGACTTCTACAACGCTTCAGTTGATAACAACGTATTCTTAGCGTTTATAGACGTTCTAGCAGACGCTACAACAGAAACCTTTACAGGGGTACACGGGGGTACAGACCGAGACCTATTCGTGCGTGTAAGAGATGGAGGAGGTACACCGATTAAGACCTTCGAATCAGATTCTGCGCAATTCCTATCTACCCCACAGACGGTAGCTGCAGTACGCACGCCTGATGTGTAAAATTAATTTTAACCCTAATTATTATGGCAGCATCATTTCAAATTGAAGATAACGTCACTAAGACTTCGGCAGACGTTACAGGAAATCATATTTATATATCACCAGAGCAGAATAATTCACAAGATTTTGATAGCATTAAGTTAGTCGTTGATTATCATGATCTTCAATCAACAGATGGATCTACTAAGATCCAAGCTGTAATTGAAAATAAGTCAGCAGAAGGAACTTGGTATCCAGTGGCCTATCAGTTTGATGAGTTCAACTCTGTTGGTGAAGAGTTCAAGCAACTTATCATCATGGAGCCAAACATGTTCTGGGCAGATGCTGGTATCCCAGACGTGATGTTTGTAGGTGGAAAGACCATTGCTCATCGTAATCCTCAAACAGGTAAGATGACTGATAAGTATCGCCTCTGTATTACACTGCGTGACCCTAACTCAGCTTTCACATCTCTACGCTTCAGCGCTTATGGAGATCTATTCAATGCTATCTAATTATTAACTCATAATATTATGCCAATTAAGAACATGAAAGGGGATTGCCCTTATTGTGAGTTTGATGCTTTTGATCCAGCTCAAGCAATCAATGACCGCCCTGATAGAGAGGTTCAATTTTGCACAGGATGTGATAAATATTCTGTTTATAAAAAGGCCAATGGAGTTCAGTACCCACTTGTGGACCCGTCTGATCCAGAATCCTCACCATCAATCAGAACAGTATAATGCTTATTAAACTCCCTAAACCAGAGGGTGAATATAAGATCGACCCAGTAGGGAGCAGAGACGACGGTTTCTGCCCTTACTGTGGTCATACGGTATTTTTAGGATGGTCTCCGCTACCTCAGGAAATTGGAGAATGCATGAATAAATGCGGAGAATGTGGCATGGAATCCATCCACAAAGATTCAATTCAATATAAAGTTAAATAATGGCAGCAGTATCAATTTCAGCACAGAATACCCGTCTTGATGACGCAGAAGCCACAACTGACTGGGGTGATATTGGCGGGGGGACAGGGGCTGGTCTAGAGACAGACTTCCTATACCAAAACTCAAACTGTATCGCTCGTAAAGGAGCGACGTCAGCTCGTGGATTTTATTTATCTGACAATGTTAATACAGATATATCAACTTCTACTGGAACGTATCAGACAGTGATGTTTAAGGCTATATGTACTACCCCAGGACTTCTTGAGTCTCAAGCTACACCAGGGTGGTTTCTATCCATTGGCAGTGGAAGTACAACGAGTACACAGTCTTCAGACTATTACACATACGAAGTCCACGGTAACGACACCTATCCTATTGACAGATCTTGGCTTATTGTTCCTATCGATCCTAATATTGCTTCACACAGAGATTCGACTACAGGTACACCAGATCTAACCAATGCAGATTACTTTGCCCTAGAGTATGATCAAACTGGGCAGTCTAAGTCTCCAAACCAAGGACTAGATGCCGTTGATGTAGGTGCTGGCTTGACACTAACTGGAGGAGATGCTGGAGACGCTGACGGGGTATGGCAAGATTTCTCAGACGCTGACTGGGGGACTGCCAATAACCGTTGGGGATATGTTCAAGAAAATAATGGTATCTTTTCTATTTATGGGATGATGAACATAGGATCTGCAACGGCGACTGTGTTCAATGACTCTGACCAAACTGTTATCTTCCCTGATGGACTATTCGCCGCTGGATTCAGTGGTATAACTGTAGACCTGCAAAACGCAACAAATGATGTTGATTTTGCCTCCATTATTTACAAAGGACTAGGGTCAGAAACAGGAGAAGATACTAGGCCAACATTTACAGTTACATCTACCTCTGGCTCATTTGATGCTGACCTATGCACATTGGACACTTTTGCCAGTGTTACATTTACTAGTGCCTGCACTTGGACAGATGGAACTATTTCTAACTCAGGACTTGTGACCTTAGCTGAGGCAGATATATCAGGGACTTCAGTGCTAACATCAACTGTAGCGGCAGACGAAGGAGCTGTGTTTGATGACCGAACTACAACTGCAGCTACTGATCTAACTGAATACACTGGATGTACTTTCTCACAAGGCACAAATGCACACCACGCTATCCGCTTCGGCACTGGAGTAGACGATAACCTAACTCTGACTAACGTAGCTTTTAATGGATTTAGTGGTACCGATGATGTGAATGGATCTACATTCCGCTTTGATGCCACATCAGGATCACTAACCCTTAACCTTATTAACTGTACTGTTGATGGCTCAGCTGCTACTACTTCTAATATTGGAGTGGATGATGCAGCAGGAATTACAGTAACTCTAAACATCGATCCAGTTACTACGCTTGTTAATGTGAAGGATGATGATGGGAACAACCTAGAAGATGCAAATGTTTACCTTCGGGCAGCAGATGGCGCTGGTGATTTGCCCTTTGAAGAGTCAGTGACATCTATTACTCGCTCTGGTACCACTGCCACAGTCACTCATACTGCGCATGGAATGAATAGTAATGAATATATTAAATTGCAAGGAATTACAGATAAAACAGAAGATAACAATGGAGCACATCAGATTACAGTAACTGGTGCAAATACATACACATATACTACTACTGACTCAGGTTCTACGAACTATACTGGGACTATCACTGCTACTGGAGTCACTATCTATGGATTGACGGATGCTAGTGGTAACATTTCTAGCTCAAGAACTTACGGTAGTGATCAAAACTTAACTGGGTATATTAGAAAGTCTACCAGCTCCCCTAGGTTTAAGTCGTTTACTTTGACACCGACAGTTGATAGTTCCAATGGTGTGACTGTTAATGTTAGAATGATCTTAGATGAATAACCTTTTACATTATGAGTGATTTACAAGACGACTTTGTCGCAATGGGCTTTGAAAGGCTCGATGAAAAATATGTATCAGATAATCCACCTAAGATTAAGTGGGGCAAAAAATATAAAAGCTGGAGCGAAGAACGAAAGATAGCTTACTTAGAGAAATTTGCAGCCTCTATGAATGAAGCTGCCGCTAGACTCCAAAATGAGCGTGATGAACTCAACAAACTATGCGATAAAAAAGAAAGACAGATAGAATCACTTAATGAGGCTATGCGTCAAAACAACATGATGCTACAGACTCAGATTGAAAAAATAAACGCTGAGAGACAAAGCTATCACGAGGCTTACGCAAAGCTTAAACGAGAACTTAAACAAGCTGCTTAATGGCAATAATTTCTGGAGTCACCGTAGATTTCACAAAGTCGCCAAGGATAATCACTATCCCGACCGCTACAACTTCCGTAGATATGGAGGATTACCAAGATACCCTCTTGGATATTGAGGATGATGTTGAAGGAATCCTATGGGAAGACCTTAGAGAAACATCTGGTGGACAAGATCTGGGTGGTGGTGTTCAGGTGGGGTGGACAATGGAAATGCAAAACGCTATTACTGCTTTTGCGCCTAGAACTGCTTCAGTCTCTAGTGGGACCATTACGACAGCGGATTCTGATGGTGTAATTCTTATAGATAGTGGCGCCACATTTGAAACAGATGGTGTTACACCTGGTGCTCATATAGTTAATTTTACTGATCAGTCTGTCACCACGGTTATTTCAGTAGACTCTGAGACGCAATTAACTTGTTATCCACTAGGTGATGGTTCTGATAATGAATGGGGAGCAAGTGACTCTTATAAGGTTTGGAATGTAACACAATGTGAACTTGCAGGAGGCAACAACCTAGCTGTAGATGATATGGACGCAACTATTAACCCAACTCTTCCTACCTGGGGAACGCAAGTCTTAAGAACACTTAGCTCTTCTGCAACACTAGTAGGAGGATCATTAACAGCAGAAAGTATCGCAGATGCTGTCTGGGATGAAGCCATAGGAGATCACCAGACATCAGGCTCAACAGGGAAGACCGTCAAGCAAACTAACACTTTAACTAAAACTTTGATATAATTTAACCAAAGGGGCAAATTATTTACTTAATTGCTTCTTATTATGGCTCTGTCAAAAAATTCCAATAGTGGAAACTCAACACTGAGCACAGCAACTTCAGAAGTATTGCCAGCTAACGGAGGACGAGTTGGTCTTGCTCTAACGAACACAGACGCATCTATAGTTATGTCTGTTTCTTTTGGTGAAGATGCTGTAGCAACAGAAGGGATTGTTCTAGGTGGTGGAGACACTGTTGTTTTAGACAATGTTGTTCCAACCCAAGCGGTTAATGCTATTGCAGCTTCTGGGACTCCAGTTCTGGCTTATACTGAATTCTTAGCTTAAAAACATGGCAAAATCACTAGCCCAACTAAGGTCTCAGCTTCAACAGGAGCTTAGAGACCCTAACGATAAAATTTGGAATTCTACATCTAAAAACAGGTTCATCAATAGAGCCTATTTACAGGTACAAAAGGACAACAACTTTGAATGGCGTGAGAACAAAGAATCTACTACCCTATCAAGTCCTTACACCATTCCGTCAGACTTCGTTATTATGGAGACTGTCTTTGACGGGACCAACGAACTAGATGTAGCAGATAAGATCCGTCTCAAGAAACAGAACAAGGATCTTACAACCACTGGTGAACCTAGATGGTACTACTACGAGGGTACTACACTAGCTCTTTACCCTGTGTCTACTACAGACATTGATATTGACTACAAAAAACAATTAGCCGCTCTTAGCGGGGACTCTGACACGATTGATTTCCCTGACGCCTTTGCTGAGGCCATTGTAGCTTACGCAAGATACCTAGCATGGTCTTCTCCTCGTGGGAATCGCCAGGAGGCAGAAGGAGCCTTGCAAGACTATGGGAATGAATTAGCGATGCTTATGGGGTCATTTGGGCTCCAAGATGAGGGGTATCAATACTTCGGTATTCAACGGACAAGTTACATACCAAGAGATAATGTACTCTAAATGCCAAAAACCGTTCATGCAAATAACTTCACAGGTGGGTTAGTAACTCTAGATGAACAATCGATTAAAGATGACCAGCTTCCTGTGCTGAAGAATTTTTTTTATAACGCAAACAAAAGACCACAAACACGAAGGGGATACAAGAAGTTTGGTAATGCTGTGCCTGATACTGTTGTTGAGATCAATCAGTTAAACGCCACTACAGATATCACAGCTTCTTTGGATGCCACTACACTGGCTACTGGCACTGCTATTAAAGGATCTAATTCAGTTTCTTTTAATATCGATGTTAGTAATGACGCAGCCGATCAAGCCCTGGTCACATGGGCTGGGGCTTCTTCGGTTGATATATCTACTGCTAAGGGATCTGTAAGATTCTATATTTACGTTCCTACAGGATTTAACACCGATCTAACGGATGTTAAGTTCCAACTAGGGTCAGACGCATCAAACTACTATGAATGGACGCTAGGGACTCTTACAGAGGACTCAAACAACTTTATTGTATTAGATTATTCAGATGCCACCACTACGGGAACTCCAGTTGATACTGCTATTGACCATTTTGTCGTTGATGTCACTTATACGTCTAGTTATACTGATAAAACAGGTATATTAATAGACTGGCTATATTCTTACTCAGGAACTTCAACTAAACCTGTTACTAGCTGGATGTTCCATAGAACGGATGACGCCTCTCAAGAGCGGACAGCACTATGTGTGGCTGGAGATAACATGTTTGAGTATGACGAAACAACTACAGATTGGCTTGTTATTGACACAGGCCTAACTGAGTTTGAAACAAAGACAGGATTCACCACTCACCGTACACGTTGGGACTATGACGTTTATAAAAACGTATTCTATATGTGTAATGGGGTGGATGATTACCGTTCTTATGATGGAACAGCAATAACCACTTACCCAGCAGAGCCAAAGGTTAGATATCTGAAAATGGAGACCAATAGGATGTTTGGAGCTGGTGACGATGAGAACCCAAGTACTGTTTATTATACTGCTGATGCTCCTGCTAACGCATCTGACATAAATGCGAATGCTGTTGTGATTGGGGGAGATCAGATCGGTAAGATTAACGGTTTACACTCACTAGGACAGATTATCCTAGCGTTTAAAGATAAGAAGATTTACTCGATTGATATCGCTACACCTTCTGCCTTACCGATTGATGCGCGTGCTGGTGGATTTAGCGATAGATCTATAGCGAACGTGGGTAACTCACTATTGTATTTCACAGACGGTGGTGTTGAGACTCTTAAGCAACGTAGTGCTGTAACAGGATCACAGGCTCTTGAGTCTAAGTCTCTCACTGAGGATCTAAAGACTCTACTAGACAAAGTAGAACCTAACCAGTACAACGCTAACGTTGGGTGGTACATTAAACCACTCACTAATTATTATTTTGTATACGACTCTAATGATGACAATATCCCAGATAGTTGGCTTGTCTACTCCTCTTTGGTTGGAGCTTGGAGTGAATACACCCTCCCTGCTGCTTACGATATGGGAGAATACATTAAGTCAGATGGAGACTATCAATATGTGTTTACAAGTGCCAATGGAGGGCAGGTTTACGAACTAGAGACAGGCTTTGATGACAATGGCATTGCTATTGAATTTGACATCAGAACAAAGGAATGGAATTTCGATGGGCCATTTACTGAAAAAGATTTCCAATTTATGGACATTTCTGGCCTTAGTTCAACTGGTCAAGATATAGACGTTTCTGTTATAATCGATGATGAAGAAGCGTCAAGTGCTTCAATCGATAACACATTTATTGACCAATCAGCATCTCCTTTTACTATATCATCTAGCCCAATTTCGACTGAGACTATAGGTGGAGGAGGTGAAACCACAGATGGTTTGGACACTTTCCCTTATAAGATGAGGGTGCCGATTCCATTCACTAGGGGCTCTAAAATACAGTTAGGCCTTTCTTCTAGGGAAAATAAGTCTTTACAATTTACCTTAGATAGAATCGCTATAACTTATGAAGCGAATACCTTTGATGTATTCCCTATAGATAATATCGCCTAACCTTTGAATGGATGACCAATGTAACATCGTACCCATTAGAAGACGCATTTGAGACCTTCTTAACCCAGGAGCTAGACTCTTCTTCCCTACTGATGTATGTAAATGATGTAGGGGATTTTACGTTCCCAGCTAGTACTACAACTTATGTTGTAGTTAATCCTGGTAAATCAAACCAGGAAGGAATGGAGATCAGTGCTAAAGATGGAACGGCTAAGACATTCACGATTGATAATCGGAATATCACTCAAGGAAACGGAAAGACAACTACAGCACAATCTCATGGTGTAGGGTCTAAAGTTATTATTACAGACAACTATCAGTTCTGGAGAGATATTGTAGACAGCGTTGCGACTAAGATGGACATTGCTGGAGGCACGTTCACAGGTGATGTCGATTTTAGTGGTGCTTCTACAACATTCCGTATCCCCAATTTGACTGAAGCAGAGCGTGATGCTCTTACACCTCTAGATGGGATGCTTGTGTACAACACTACGTCTGGAGAATACCAGTACTACGATGGTGGTGCTTGGCAGTCTGTAGGTATGGCTTCTGTGCCCAACGCCTCTACCACTGTAGCAGGTATTGTTGAAGAAGCCACAGCAGCTGAAGTAGGAGCAGGTACGGCAACAGGTGGAACTGGAGCTAGGCTATTTATTAACGCAGGCTCTGTTTCTAAGACTTCAGGATTCACAGAGAACCAACTAGTAGCACTTAACTCAGATGGTGAGTTTGATGCTAGTGTTATACCAGCTCAAGGAGCTATTGACATAGAGTTAAACGAAACCCTCACAGCAGCAGATCTAGTAAAGATAATTAACGATGGTGGCACAGCAAAGATAGAAGCTCTGGAGACCTTCTCTATTGGCACTGAAACAGAGTTCAATGCTACCACTATAGTAAATCCAAAAGCTTGTATGTTAGATGATGATAAGATCGCTATTGGATATCTTGAAGGCTCTGATCCTAAAGTGATTGCTGCTACAATCAGTGGGACTACTCTGACATTTGGTACAGAGGTAGACCTTGGTGCAGCAGGAAGTACGGGTCTTTCACTAGCGCAATTAGGAACAGATAAGTTCGTTGCAGTATGGAGAGATACAGGCGCTGGCGATGGTACAGCTGCGGTTTGTACTGTCTCTGGAACAACAATTACAAATGGTACCGCTGTTGATTTCGATACAGCGGGAGACCCTACTAATTTCGGAGTGGCTAAACTGGATACAGATAAATTTGTTGTCGTCTGGCAGCAAGAAACATCAAATGACGGTCACGCTCGTGCTGCTACAGTATCAGGAACTACAATCTCATTTGGAACGGAGGCTACATTATCTAGTGGGACAACTAATATGACATTAGATCAAACAGTGGCACAATTAGGGACAGACAGATTCCTAGCTGTTTGGGAAGAAAGCTCCTTTGTTTACACGTCAGTTTGCACTGTATCTGGTACGACTATAACTGTAGGTGATGCTCTTCCTTTAGGAGAAGCTGTTGTAACAGAAGCTGGATGTGCAGAGCTAGATGTAAATTCAGGTCTTGCTTTAATCATGTTTGATGAGGGGCAAGGTATCAGGGCAATGGTGGCAGATGGTAATGGCCCAACAGTTTCAGTATGGGGAGAGACCCTTATATCAGGAGGAGGCATAACAAATGGAACCTCCTTTAAGGGAATATCTAGTGATAAATTTGCTTTAGTGACAACCGACTCAGAACAGCTATTGATTGGAGTGATAAGGGATGGGCAAATAGTTATGTATAAATCTGAACAGGTAGAATCCTCAGATTCAATAGGTGCATTTGGTGTAACTAAGGCGCATAGCAATGGAAAGCTGGTAGTGTGTGCTGATAATAACACGGCAACGAATGGTGAGGCATGGGCTGCAATACCACCTGACTTTGAAAAGGTAGGGGGTATCTTGCAAGTATCTGGTGTCGCAACCGACACACGCTCAGTTATTCCTGTCGGTGGTCAGTCTACAGTTCACTCATTCGCAGCTGCAGATGTTGGTAAAAAGGTATATATACAAGATGATGGAACCATAGGAACTGATGTAACTGCATTTGAAATTGGGCGCATCATCTCTACTACTACAATGGTAATCAAAACTTAAATGGCAACTTTCTTACAAGCTAGAAAAGCAGGGTTCTCTGGGACATTTAATGATTGGGTAGCCGCAGGGCGACCATCTGGTGGTTCTGGTGGAACTACTGATAGAACACAGCAAATTGGAACATCTTCAACTTCAGATGGAAGATCCTTCCTTTTACCTCAAGATTCTGGGACTAGTGTTACACAGCAACAACCTGCATCACAAACCACAACCACTCAGCAGTTTCAAACTAGACAAGCCCCTACAGTTGCCACGCCAGAACAACCTGCTGTTTCTCTGTCTTCTGGTCAAGATGATGGTTTTGACGCTCTCAGTGATCGTGATAAGCAAATACAAATCCTTCTCAAGCAATCTAAGGGTGAGAATCTTACTGATGCTGAAAGAACATTTAGGATCAGTCAGTTCCTTGATCAACAAACAGTCACACGAGATGATATTGCTCCTGGAATTGGCGATACACTTGCTGGTCAGTTATCAGATGCTGAGACTCGCTTAGGAAGAACAGAGAATGAACTGAAGACCGATAGGGATAAGGCTATTGAACAAAAGCGGCGAGAGCTAGACGCACTCGTAGCTGGAAGAGAGGATGAACTAAGAGCTGCTGGACGTAGAGAGCAAGATGCTGCTGGTACACGTCTATCATTCAGTGGATTCGGACGTTCTACCTTTGCAGCAGATCAAGCAGGACAAATCCAAAAGCGTGTTGAAGACCAAGTCACGGCTGCACGTAGAGCTGCTGATGTTGAGCTAGAACTATTCCGCAGACGATTAGAAGGAGCTGATGAAGAAACACTATCAGGTCTAAGAAATGAGGTGAGTGGTATTAGAAACCAAATCCGTGAGTTCGAACTAGAGTCAGCTATGCAAGTGGCTGAACTTAACAGACAAAACGAACTTGCCTTTGAAGAGTCATTCTCTAACCTACTTCAAACACTTGAACCACAAGGAGTTAGCCAGAAGTCTATTGATAAGAGTGTGTCTGAACTTCTTGGTTACGCCTCTGATGAATTTGGTAATCCAATCTTTACAGATGATTCAGGTAATCCTGTACCGCTTCCTAAAGAAAATGACGTTGAATGGGGATCTACTACAGATATGTTCGGGAATACTATCTTCTACGATAAGTCAAATCCAGCGAACCAAATCAGTCCTGGTCAAAACGTTGCGTTTACAAATCAACGTGGAGCACCTGCCTCATCTCCTACCTCTACAGTAGATGGGGTGCAATCATTTGGAGAGGGTGAGGTTTACACACGTGATGATGGAAGCCAAGGGACTCTTGGTGAAAACTGTGTTAAATGGGCTAGAGAGCAAGTGCCTAGCTTGCCATTTGGCCTATTCAACAAACAAGATAAGATCAATGCTATCAACTTCGCAGAAGAGCAAGGATTCGGATCTAGGAACATGCAACTTGCTCAGGTTGGAGATGCTATATTAACTGGAGAAGGTAACGTAGGTCATGCCGCTGTAATTCAAGATATTGACCCACAAACTGGAGAGCTAATCCTAGCAGAAGCTAACTACACACCAGGACAAGTAACAGCAGGGCGTAGAATCTCAATGAACGATCCTAAGATCTATGGATTCGTATCCGCCAATCTTCCAGGAGCACAGAGCTCTGTTGTCAACGAAGGTGCTACGAACGAAGGTTACAACCCAGCGATTGCTGCTCAGGTTGTGGCAAGTACCACAGAAGAACGTAGAGAGTTTGGTGCAGAGCAAGAAACAGCCTTCAGAAACTGGGAAAAGAACTTCGATCCTAAGAAGCTCCCAGCACAATTCAAGAACCCTGCGGCATTCGCTCAATTCCAAACAGACTACGCTGCATGGAATGCTAACAAGTCCCCTATTGAAAAACTAACTCAAAATGAACTAACCTTAGCTAACAGTAACGCTAACAAGTTCGACTCACAGCCTGTTGTTAAGAACTTTGTTGAGGTTCAGAACAAGGCAGCTTCAATCAATAGAATTATCGACTCTGGTGTGGGAGGTCCTGGTGATCTAGCTTTGGTATTCGAATTCATGAAAGCCCTTGATCCTACATCTGTTGTTAGGGAATCTGAATTCGAGAGTGCTGCCAAATCAGGTAACTTCTTCAAGGGTGCCTTTGCACAATTCAATGGTAAGTTCACAGAAGGTAGCTTCTTAACACCTGAAGTAAGAGAATCATTCAGAACTCTTGCTGGTGAGAAATTCAATGTAATACAGCAGCAATACGACAATACTTACGATGAGTTCGCTAAGCGTATCAATAACGTAGCAGGATCCGATGTAGCTCCGCTACTTCTAACAGACCACAGAATTGAAGGACTATTTGACTCTCCTCAAGGAGTTCAACAAAGTGGCCTTACTACAACACGGGCTGAAGTTCAGCAAGCAGCTCAAGAGTTTGGAATGAGCTTCGATGAATACGCTAATTTATTAAGACAGAACGGATATAACATTCAATAATGGCACTACCATCACCAGATCAACTTAGGAGGGGCGTAAGACCACAAGGTGGTCTACCTTCGCCAAAACAATTACGTGGCCAAAAGGGAATAGGAGGGCAAATCGCAAGTGGTACATTTGGGTTATTAGGAGAGCAGGCTAGAGGTTTTAAGAAAGGTACAAAGGAAGCCTTTGCCAGAGGAAGAGAGCTTAACCCACTGCAACAACTATTATTGCCTGCAAAGCAAGCAGGAGCACTGCTTAAAAGTGCGGGTGGCAGGGTGATAGGTGCAGGGAAATCAGCCGTAGAAACGGTTGGCGCTGCCCCAGAAGCATTTAGGGTAGCTACAGGGCGCGGTAGTGCTGAAGATGTTAAGGAATTAGAAAGAGTTACCAAAGGCCAGAAAGAGGCCGTATCAGGTGTTGCTGAGTTCATCCCTACTCCAGCTGCTCAATTCGCTGCTGGCACATTTAAAGGTCAGCAGAAGGCCACAGAGCAAGGATTCCAACCAACAGAGGCCCTTACTAGAGGACTGGTAACAGGTGGGGAGAGAGCAGCCCTATTAAAAGTTATTCAGAAAGCATTTAAAAAGCCTACAGCTAAAGATCCTACGAAGCCAGGAGTTAGACAGAAGCTTACACTAGAAAATAGGCAGATTAATGCCGCTGTTAAGCAGGCGAAAATAAATTCAAAGAGAGGGCGAGAGATTCTTAAGGCAGCAGAAAAAGCTTCAGCCGATGATTTGGCGATCAAGCCTATCGAGGTTACAGGTAAGCGTTTCAATAAATATATCAGTGACCTTAATAAGGTTAATAAGAAGGCTGGTCAAAATATTGGAACCTTCACCAAGAAACTGGGATCTAAGAAATCTATAGTTAATACTAAGGGTATTGTTAAGCAATTTGAAAAGCAGCTGAATAACGCCAACATTCGGATTAAGAACGGTAAACTAGACTTCAGTGGTTCTGACCTACAAGGTCTACCACAAACCAGTAAAGCGCTACTACAGAAGCAATATGATCTTTTCCGCAAACAAGGATTTACACCTAGAGAACTACTTGCTAATCAAAGAGACTTGGGTAATAGGCTATTTTCAGGCTCAAAGACCGCTGAATTCACAGGTGCTGAACGAATCTTGAATAAGCTTAGAGATATGTCTACAAAGACTCTAAAGAAGCAATTCCCACAAGCAGCGGATGACTTTGCAACATTCAGTAAAACAGCTGATGCGCTGGATGATGTACAAAGACTTGTAGGGCCAACTGGAGCTAAGTCGCCACAAGCTCTACGCAGACTATTCGGGAATGCTAGAGGCCAGTCTTCTGAGATTATTAGAAAGCTTGAAAAGCTAGCAGACGATCTTAAGCTTGATAGTGGTAAGAACATCGCAAAAGAAGCCAACTTCTCTATCGTGGCTGAGGAAGTCGCTGGAGTTAAACCCCCTACTAGTTTGGTGGGGCAGGTGACTGGTGAGCTTGGTATACCAACAAAAGGAGGGATACTTAAAACACTAGCAGACAAAACAGCAGGTGCTGCTGTGGGGACGCCTCAACAAAACCTTCTCAGACTTCTCCAATCACCACAAACAGGCCAGTCTGCTGTAGGTAGACTAGGCTCATTTACCACTAGAAATCTAGATAAGATATCAAGTGCCACTGGACTGAATTTTTAGTCCCTAAACAGAAGATATACGTATAGAAAGAAAAGTGCGATTGCCAAACCTAGTACAGGTAGTGTAAGCAGAATAAGCAGGTAAGTGGCGATGTAGAATAAATTAATCATATTGTTTAGTTACATATATATTATACACATTTTATTAAATAAGTCAATAGTAATATGCCACATTCATCAGGAACAATGAAGGACCCGCAGAAGATTAGAAAGATCGCTCGAAAAACCAAGCGTGTACTAAAATCTCTTCCATCTTCTGTAAAAAAGGGAGTGAAAGAAGATATCAAAAGAGAGAAAAAGAATATTAGTAAGGCTATTACCAAAGGGGTAAGAAAGATTAAGAAGGTGGTTAAGAAAGCTAAACGTAAAACTAGGAAAAGATGATAGTAGATGGCAGAAAGCTTACATTAAAGGAATTTGAATCCCTGGTGAAGAAGTACAACTTCGGTTCAAACAATCCTAATAAGATTGTGATTCACCATACCTGGAAGCCTAAAGTGAAGGACTGGAAGGGGAAAGCTAGCTTTGATGGCACTGTTGGGTATTACAAAAGTAAGGGATGGAGAGCTGCTCCTCACATCTTTGTGGCTCCTGACGGCATCTGGCTAATGACTCCTATGAACATGCGTGGTATTCACGCTGGGGTTGGTAACTGGAGGTCTATTGGTATTGAGGTTGTAGGAGACTACGACACTAAGAAATGGGAGGGCTCTATTAAAACTGACGCACTAGGAGTTATCAGGGCTTTAATGAAAGCCCTAGGGCTCAATACAACCCAAGTTAAATTCCACAGAGAATACAACAAATCTAAGAGCTGCCCTGGGCATTCTATTACTAAGGAATGGTTATTTAGGGAGCTCAACTACTATAAAGAGAAACATAAAGTACCTGACTGGGGGAAGAAGGCATGGAAATGGGCAAAAGATGAAGGTGTTATTTCAGATAAGTCTGAATTCAATGCGCCATTAACCAAGGGCGAATTTGCCGTCCTTCTTCACAGGTACCATAATGGCTAATTAACCCAATATAATGAAAAACGAAGGCTTAATCTTAGAAATTATTAATAACTTAAAAGAGGAGCTACACGACCTCAAAGAAGATATGAAAGAAGGATTCAAAACTGTTCATGAGAAGCAGGACAAAACCAATGGGAAAGTAATGGCTAATACTAAATGGCGCTATATCGTCATGGGGGCATTAGCTTTGACTAATGCAATCCTAATTCCTCTAGGCTTCTTATTATTATCAAAGGCTTTTTAATTATTTAATCGACTAATTATGAAAATGTTAAAAGGTAAAAAAACTTACCTAGTTGCTGCAGCTATGCTTGTAGTTGTTGCATATGGGTATGCAAGTACTGGAGTTCTTGATCAAGAAATGCTCCTACAGGCACTTGGTTTAGCTGGTTTACGCCACGCGGTTAACTAATGCCTCTGAGGTATATCTTTATTATAGTATCGGCATTATTAATAGCCTCTTTCGCTTTAGCGCAAGTTGTGATATCCTATGCTTGAATAAAGAATAGTTCTCCAAAAAGACCCCGTTTGCTTCTCTTGCTTGGGGTCTTTTAGGCTGCTCTTAATTCAAACATTCTATTACGTAAGTCTGATATTGTCTCACATATCTCTTTATATGTTAGATCCTCAAACTTTTGTAGTGTTAGGTTCACTGCTGCCACTAGGCAACGTACCCTTACTGTTTCCTCCATCTGTCCTAACTCCTCCTTTATCCCCCGTAGTTGGTCTAGCCTGTCCAGATAGTCTCTGTGATTTTCTTGCATATGCTGGTTTATTATTAGTTATACGGTATTTAGAGGCCCTTCTGAGGCCTTTTAGGCTCCTTCGCCTAGGTAGGGGCCCATACGTTAGCTTAATAGCCTGTATTAGCTGGTAAACAAGGGCTGCTATGCTGATAGCTAGTAGTATATCTATACTCTCTCCTTAATGATAAATTGAGTGGAATAGTTATCAATCTTCCCATTCTCATCTACCTTGAAACCATCCTTCTCAAGCTGAGCCTTGTGCTTCTTGGCCTGTTTTTTGTAATAGCTCTCTTTTTTCATAATCGTTTAATGCTGCCTCTATTTTACCACGGAAACTGTCTGTTAGCTCGCGTTCAAGCAAGTTTCTAAGGAAGGAGGCAAAGTGTCTTTCACTCTGAAAGTCAGACCTTGTAACGGTGAACTCTGCCCCATCTGCCTGCATGTATAAAGGTCTATGTAGTTCTTTCATAATAATAATTAACTATCTCAAGCCACCTTTTAGGGTTGTCGTTGCCAGTCCATTTAACAGCCATGCTGTATGTAGGGAAGGTCTTGTAGTGCTTAGACCAGATCTCTTTAAAGTGCTCGTAGGAATCCTCCTTAGTTTCATAGCGTCTTAGAGTGCGCACTCCGTTAGGCCAGTGCATAATACCGAAGCAGTTATTATATCTACCTGCCCCTTTAGTACAATCTCCTGTTTCAGCCATAGCTACTGCATAAGCCAGCTTATCCATATTGAGCACTTCCCATCTTCCATACTGTCCTATTTGGCTCTCCAGTATCTCCCCAAATTCATAGGGGTAATCTGGAAGTGAAGTACTGTAGTCTTCTATAGCAAATACAGGGCTAAGGAATAAGTGAAGGGCATAAATGCTAATACCTAGATGCAGTAACATTTGGCGGTTGCGCCATATCGCTCTCACTGCTACAGGTAAATAATCGAATATAGTGATCACTAATAGATCAAAAAGTTTTGCAATTGTTTTCATGTTTTTATTTTAGTTTTTAAAGTTGGGCAGTTAGAGATACCCAGCTCATGATTTACTTAGTTTTGAAGTCGATCAATTGCATTACAAGTATGGCAATTATCCCGATCATCTGGAAGTAATGAGCATCCATAGTTAATGGGTTAAGAACAATAAATTATTACTAAATCTACGAGGAACACATAGGCTAACCATGGTAGGTAGATAAACAGGAATCTCTTCAGTAGTCCGTTCCAATTGTACGTTCTAATAACGTGTTTAATTTTTCTTTTGTTCATGTTTTTGTGTTAAGTTGTTAATTAAATTATATCATATTAATATTAAGAAGTCAACTACTCTCCACTTACAAACTTTGATTGATGCTTAGCAATCTCCTCCGCTAATTCCGCAGTTCTTTTACAAAAATCTTCTATATCGTTAGGTTTAGTGTGAGCATGGCATAACCACATAAAAGCGTTGTTCCAAGCAGCCCCTCTTGATATGCGCTCTTGTAATGTGTCCACAGGAGGTTCATAGCTTTTCCATTTCATTGACCTGCTACTAGACCCAGGTTCAATTTTTACTTCGTGAGTAGCCCCTTTCCCACTCCCTACATCTTGGTATGCTTGTTCCATTACTTTCATAGGTGTAGCGTTTTTAATTGCAATATCTTGAGGGTCTAGGTAGTTGTAGCCCATCTTCTGTCCTGCTTTCCATTTAAGAACACAGAAGGTATCTCCTTCTCCGAAACCTGCCTCAGTAATCCCCTTGTGCATGTTCTCTGAAATAAACCACATGTGCTCTACTCCGTCTACATGAGCGTTACCCCAATAGGTGTGACCACCGTAGTTATCTTCTTTCTTTTCACCAAACTTATTAAGTTTAACGGTAACGTAGTGTTGTGCTTTAATGTCATTTTTGACTGAAAATTTTGGCAACATATTAGAACATTGTTATTAGTTATTGGTGACAATTAATGCAGAATGCTTCCATGGAAACAAAGCTCACTCCTTGTTCGTCTACTCCCGACTCCTTCTTCCTTATTTCTAGGCCTTTCCCACATTGATTGCATGAGCCAAAGGCTGGGATTTCGAATTCTTCATATTCTACTTCTATCATATTTCTAATCTTAGATTCTCCTCCGCTGATTCTATTGCTTGTCTGGCAATGTCCAGCTTCTGTTGAAAGTGTATACGGTTCTGTTCTGCATCGCTATAAGTAACTCTATTCCTCTCTTCCCCTGCTCTATTCTTTTCAGGTCTTTGCTTACGCTCTTCTCGAAACATTGTTTGTAGGTTGCATTTCTCATGTACATCTAACACCTTTCTTGCGTCGCTATATTCAATACCTTGTTTAAGTAAGTATTCTAGAAAGTAATTGTATTGTTTAGTTGTCATTTTTATTTTGGTTAAATAATATCTTCAGGGAATATTTGATTGGGATGGTAGTTATCTAGAAGGTAGAATAACTCTCTAAACTCAGCTGGTTTGTCACTCATCTTCTCTGCCAGGTCATATAACCATCCATCATCTCTAGAGATAGTTCTCCAGTAGCCATGTGACTTTAGCCATCCTGCAACGGCCTCGTCTTGCATGGCACGTTTTATGAGCCTGTAATTGTAGTCTGGGGTTTGTATATCCGCCATAGTCTTAAAGTTAAGAATTAAGGGCGGGTGGGCTGTATTCATAATAATTACTTTAGGGGGAGAGGCACAAAGTTAATGATCGTTCGACTGCCGTCTACTAGGATTGGCATCCCCCACCAAAACAATTATTCTTCTTCTTCAATATAACCTCCTGGCATTCCTGCCGTGTATACGCCGTCGCAGTTGAATCCTGCTGGAATATTTGGGTTCATAATATATAAAGTTAATAGGTAGATGTGAGGTAAGTGACGTTGTTATGATTTGTTGTCCTTCTCACTGTCTGACTCCAGTTTAGCATGGGGGGTGAACAAAGTCAACCCTTTTTTCTCAATTAATCAAAAGGTATTGACGTTTCGGGTGAACTAATATATAATAGGAACCGAACTAAAAAACAATATGGAAGATTCACTAAGACTGAAGTTTCTTAAGCAATACTTTGAACACAACAGGGTTATGCCTAGCTATAGAGAAATGGGCCAAATGTTCGGAGTAAAGTCTGTAAATTCTGTCTATAAATTTGTAAACCGTATGGAACGAGACGGGTTCCTTAAACGTGTAGGGAAGAGGCTTGCACCAACGGATGACTTTCTAACTCTGTGATATGCAGGATGATTTGATCAAACAAATGGAGGAAGTGATAGACTCACTTAACCAACTTATCCTACCTGTCAATGATGAGGTGGGTGAATTTGCAAAAGCCACAGCTAATTACGAATACCTTAAAGAGAAGAGGAAGTTTGTGTTAGCACAGGAAATGGAAAAGTATAATGGCAGTAATGCAGATAGGAAGGCAAAGGCAGAAGGCTCTAAGGCTTATTTAAACGCCCTTAGAGAGGAGAAGAAGGCAAAAGGTAAGTCTATGCAAGTTAAAGCAGAGAAGGATCTTCTAATGGCCAAGCTAGATTCCCTAAGGACAAGAATAAGTTATAATAAGTACATTGATAACTCTACGATGTAATGAAGAGACACACTAAAGTCTACCTGTCGGAAATGGGATATGATAAGACGGATTGGATTGAGTGTGAGGTTTGTGGAACTACTGCTGTAGACATACACCACATAGAACCTAGAGGAATGGGAGGGTCAAAGGAAAAGGATGTTATAGAAAACTTAATGGCATTATGCAGAGAATGCCACCTAGATGCTGAGGCTAAAAAACTGCACAAAGGCTATTTAACAAAAATACATGATTCTTTTATCAATAGACTTAGGTAAAACAATGGGCATTGTAGTTAATGCTGGCAAGGATAACTACCTCCATATGGAGGATTATAAGTTCACTTCCTATTGGGAATTTGACCACAAGCTAAAAGACCTTGTAGTGACGTATAAGCCCGATTTAATCCTCATTCCTTACCCTACCCGCTTCTACAACGTAATCATAGCACACGCAAAGCTTATGGGTATTGTATGCCTTGTTGGAGACAAGAAGGAGATACCAGTGGTGGAGGTTAACGATTCTCAAGCTAAGAAAGTTGTACTAGGAAATGGTAGGGCAAAAAAGGAAGATATAATGAATTACTTTAAAGTAGAGCCTGAACACATAGCAGATGCAATGATGTTTTGTGAGTGGTATTTAAAGAGTGTATAATTAATACGTAGCTATCTTCTTCCTAGTGAAGCAGATGCTCTCCCTCAAACGCCTGGGTAGCTCAATTGGAAGAGCGGTCGGCTCTGTATCGGCAGATGTGGGTTCCAATCCCACCCCAGGCGCTTTTCCCTTTACATTTATTTTATTTTTCTGTAACATATGTATGCAATGAGTCATGCCGTTGCAAAGGATCTTTTAGCCCGTCTGAGGTCGCGCATGACTTTAGACCGCAGATGGACTAGAGGATCTTTTTAATTTAGAAAGCAGGTTATACAGAGAATTATTCTAGCGATTGGTACGCTGTGGTGTATAGGAGTTAGTTACCCTAATCCACCTTATAACTTGCTTCCTGAATTAACAGGTAGATTGCTGTCTCACTCGGACTTACCCTGGGACAGAATAACAAGAGTGGCGAGGTGCCTCTGGGGTGGGTAAGTGCTTCTGATTCCTATTTGACGGAAAGTGAAGTTAAGTTAGCTGACAAGGGCTAGTACCTTGAACAGTACGGAGAATAAACTCCAGACCGAGTATGGTTATAAGCTTAACTGCTAGAGTCTTCTTATCTCCTTAAATGGGGGTAGGGGGAACTCTCAGCTTCCTCTAACCTTTCTCTGGAATGTGAATAACCTAACACCATGGAAACATTTGTATGTCAATACAACATAGAACACAGAGTATTATTCTGTCACAGAGAAACATTGGTTGACGGTAGATGGATACTAACGATTGATAGAGATGAATTCTGTATCTGTCCTAAAAGTAATAACCTAACCCTGTTCAATGTATCACGATAAGATAGTCCAGTTAATCACTCACAAGGAGAGCCTGGTAGCATTAACACAGGATGGGAAAATCTATGCTTGGGAAAACAAGAAGTGGATTGAAATGCCACTACCAGTAAAGAAGAAATACAAATCTAAGAACTGTCAGGAGTGTGGATTTACACTACCTAATCACGCACCTTGGCACCAAGAAGTTCTTAATAAGAAATAACTAACTACGAGATAACCTATCCAAGAATTTAAAGAACGTAAACTTAAAGACTATGAATAACCAAACTTTCTTATTTGTGAATAAACATAACCACCTATCACCACTAGATATTGAAAACCTTTTAGAAGACCTGGAAGACATGGGGTATCTTTCAGACGAGGGAAAAAACTTTAGAACCTCCTTTTGGGAATTATTTATTAAACAATGAAATACCTTGAGTGCATAACTTGTGATAAATTCTTTGAACACGGAGACTTTTTCCTAGCTCACATAAACAATGAAGAAATCATCGACTGTTCTCAGTGCATGAAGTGTGTTGACAGGATTGGTGCCAATAATAAACCTGAAAAGAACGGGGGATGGGCTGTCCTTGAAAGAGTTTACGATAAATATTTAATTAAAAATTAATGAATAACCAAAAGAAAAGACAACACCTAACTGAGACGATGGCATGAAAACAAAATGTGAACAAGAGTTTATTATGGAGAATGCAACTCCAAAAGGAGCTGGTTATGATATGCCAGCAAAAATGACACTTAAAGACTTATACGAAGAATCTATAGAAAATAGTGACTAAGTTTGCTATAATAAATGCATGGAAATCCGTCGTTATTTTGATCCAACAACGGGCATCAATAGTATTGAATTTCTACCAGGTGAATCAGATTACTTTGATCTGAATGACCAAAGGATGGCAAACAGGTACATGTTCCAACATGCCAACACAATGTTTAACTATATAGCAGGACTTAACTTAAAACAGTATGAGCAAAGGGGTAAAGAAAGGTAAGAGTCTAGGTACTATAGAAACACTCTCTATGGAGAAGTACCAGAAAGATCTTGAGAAAATCAAAGAGAAGAAGAACGCTGCAAGATCAGCCATGAGAAAGAAACTGGAGAAGAAGGTGTATAAGTTTCAAAAAGACCCTAAAAAAGTAGAGAAGAAGTTTAATAAGAAAAAGAAAGAAGGAGAACTAACCGATAAGGATATCCTACTCGCTTTTATCTGTTTAGAGTTAACCCCTATGGTACATGGAGCTACAATACAAATCCGTGGTGCTAGTGAGATGGCTCTAATTAACAACAAGGAAAAACCAGTTAAGGACATAGTCCAATACCTGCCAAAGTCTTTTCCAATGACTAATGGCTTCATGGCCTTAATAGAACCAGAGATAGATAAACTAGCCAGAAGACTAAAGAAGCATTACAAACAAGTATACTCAAAATAATGAGAGGACTATTCCGAAACCAAGCAGTGGATCATGGACTAATAGCTACGATGTTAGCTGATGCTGTAATGAAAGGTAGAAATCGTTATGGATTTATATCAGCGGGAGACAAGGTGGATGGGGAAGTTATTAAACAGAAAACCAGAAACATAAAGATTGGATACAACACCTTTCTTATGAAGATCCTTTATACTGACAATCTTGGTGTAATGGATTGCTCTGTACATATTAGAGATCCAAAGCCGCAAAAATATTTCCACAGAAGGACTATAGACAAATTATTCCAAACAGTATTTAACCTAGAGGAAGAATATGAAGAAACCACTATTTAAATCAGACCTAGAAGAAGCAGAACCTAAGCATCTAACAGAAGCCGACATCTTAAACATAGCTGTTAAATCTGTTGGCCCTATTGATATAAGAAAGAACAGAGACTCCCTTAAAGAAGATATCAAATACGCTTATGGAGTAATTAAAGAAATAGCAGAAGAATTGTAATTAACATTTAGGCTGTAAGTGGCGGAATAGGTAGACGCAAAATTACTTCGTTATGGAATAATTGAGCATTGCAGGGTGACTATACGAGTAAGATTATCGGGTTCAAGTCCCTAGTAGACTGGTCACAAAATCGGCTTAGTCAAATAACCACTCTCGTCAAATCCCTGCCTTACAGCTTGAATCTTGATTATCAATTAATTAAATAATTATGAGCTACCAATACCATAAGCCAACAGATGAGCAGATTGCTCAGATGCAAAACTTTAGAGATAAGTTCGATGAACTCCACAAAGAAATCGTAACAACAGTTGCAATCCCTGATGGAGATTCATTAAATCATTCACTTAAAGCTCTTAGAGAAGCTAGTATGTGGCTTAATGTGGCTATTACTAATAACGATTAGTCACTGTCTGGTTATCAGACACATGATTGTAAGTAGGGCGTCAGCCCTCTCACGGTTAAGTCGCGACAACAACTTAGAAACCGAAGGCTTACAATCAGCTGCTTGAAAATCAATATTGTGATATAATCAAACTGTATTTATGTCACTGTGATCACTATGACCTTCACCAAAGAGAATGCAGGGAAGTATCAAGCAAAAGGAGTAAAAACCAAGTTAAAGCAAAGAGATGACTGGTGGGCCTTTATAGCTAGCGGAGGATTAAGACAGTATAGAGAGTTGATGGATAAGTTAGCTAATGGAGAAAAGATAGAGAAACCACAAGAGCAATTCCTAGATAGAACTGAAAGATCATTCCCTTATATCAAAGGTAAGAAAGGTAACGTTGATGACAAAGGTAACACTATAGGGATGAACATAAATATACTAAACGCTAGCACTGATGACCTACAACGAATCCTTGAGGCAGGCAGCTCTAGTTGAACTAGCAACAAGGGAGCTTGAGAAAAGGTTTAAACCACAGAGTGAAGACTTACTAGAGTTTATTAAATATTTCTTCCAAGAAGAAAAGGGGAAAGAGTTTAAGGTTAACTGGCATCACAAACTAATTGCAGAAAAACTAAAAGAAGTCGTGGAAGGTAAATGTACTCGGCTTATAATCAATATCCCACCTAGAAGTGGTAAGACAGAACTAATCACTAAGTGTTTCCCTGTATGGTTACTAGGTAATCACCCAGAGAAGAAGATTATAGCAACGGGGTACTCTACATCTTTAACCCAAACCTTTTCCAATGAAGCAAGAGACTATTACACCTCAACGACTTATAGGAATGTTTTTCCAAGACGTTCAGAATTACGTGAAGACCAAAACACTAAAGAATGGTGGGTTAACCAAAGAGGAGGCAGTTACTTTGCTACAGGCACAGGTGGATCGATTACTGGACGAGGAGCAGACATCTTCGTCATAGATGACCCTATTAAACCTGATAAAGCAGATACCTCTGATATTGAAAGAGTGGGTATCAACAACTGGTACGAAAATACTGTCCTCTCACGGCTTGATGAACCTACTAAGGGGGCTATCATCATAATTATGCAAAGAACGCATGAGAACGACTTGTGTGGCCATCTAATAGCAAAGATGGAAGAGGGTACAGGTCAGAAGTTTGAAGTGTTATCTATACCAGCTATTGCAGAGGTAGATGATGACTATCGAAAGGAGGGAGAGAGTATACAAGAAGACAGACTGCCTATTGAGTTCCTAGAAGACTATAAGCGTAGTAATCCTGTTATATTTAGCACACAGTACCAACAGAATCCTATTGCCAAAGAATCTCAAGAGTTCCATGAAGAATGGTTTAGGTTTTATGAGAACGCACCGTTAAATGGAAGGATATTTACAGCGGTTGATCCTGCTTTTAGTAAGAGGAGTTCAGCAGACTACACAGCTATAATCACAGCTAAGTTCCACGAAGATTACATGTATCTACTAGAAGTAACTCATGGACGCTTTGATCCAGGAGAGTTAGAAGATAAGATTGTCTATCATGCTAGGAAGTGGAGCCCAGAAAAGATAGGAGTAGAAGCCTTTGCCGCACAGAAGGTGGTAGGATTCTCTCTAAGGAATCGGCTGAGAAAGGAAATGATCCCTTGTGATGTAGAGGATATTACTCAGACAGGTAGTAAAGAAGCTAAAATAAGACGTTTAATACCACTGTATCGTAATGGGCAGATTTATCACACAAGAGACATGGGTGAGGTTGAACAGCAATTAATCAAGTTCCCTAGAGCAAGACATGATGACATCATTGATACAGTGCAAATGCTGTATGATATGTACTCACTCCAACCTAACGTAAAAACAATGTACCAAGTCCCAGAGATCAAATATGATTCAATGGGCAGACCTTTAATCATTAACGCATAACTATGGCAGATCGTATAAAAGTGGAACTAAGAATCCCTAGAGCAATATATAACGCAGCTAATAAGAAAGCTGAAGAAGGTGGTATTAAGCTAGAACAGTTTATTATTGGCAACATCATGGGAGGCACTAAGACAGTAACTAAAGAAGTTGTTAAGGAGGTAATCAAGGAAATACCCACACTTGAATGTGTTAACTGTGCAAACAAGGAGGAAGTGGATGAAACTAAACCTTTCAGAGTAAAGAGTCTTTGGAGTAGAAAGTAATTGACTCAAAGGTGTCAAAGGTGTACAATGACTACATGAAGTACATTAAGTTAAAAGTAGAACCAGAACTACACAAGGAGATTAAGATTAAAGCAGCAGAAGCTGGTAAGAGTATGCATCAGTATATTTTGGATTGCATTAAATATCCTCCTAAGACCGTAACGGTTAAGGATGCTGAAGAGCAGAATTGGAATTTAGATTACATGGAGATAAAAGAAGACTCTTGTAAACATGAGTGGAGGGACAAGGAAGACTGTGAACATGAAACACCTGCTGGGGCTTTCTGTGATGACTGTCCGAAGCCCAAAAAGAAAACCAAGAGTGTTATGAGACCATCCTTAAAGGAATATGGTAAGCAAACACCAGTTGACCATACAATTACATCCACTCCTGCTTTATGCCAAAAATGCCTTTATCCAGCTAAAGCCGTAGAACACACTTGTAAATAACCTATATGAATATGAAGAAGATTCAATTTAGCGGAGAGGACTGGGTAACTTTCCACGGTGAGGACATTGAGAGAGTCTATGAGATTCCATACATGCAGAACCTGTTAGTGCAGACTAGCGGAGGAGCTTATCTACTCTCTAAGGGTGAGCCTCATGTTGCTACAAAGCTTGAGGATGTCAGCTCTAAATATGGTGTTTAGCCATTAACCATACAAGCTGATGAGGAACTATAGAGACCATTTGAGAAATCAATATATCAATAAGTTAACAAAATCTAAATCAAAGTCGGAAGCTTCTCTATTAGATAAGATTTTAGTGTGGCTATGCTTATTTGGAATCCATGGAGAGAAAGAGGAAACATATCACACTTTTATTGTCCATATATTTAAACCATTGTAAATAACCTAAATTATTATGAAGACTTTAGCAGTAGCATTACTCTTAAATGCAATAATGGGGATTTATACAGAATTTAATGATTTCACTAGATATTCACTCAAGAATGAGTATGGAGCTGTTTATGATGTGGTGACAGAGAGACACAAATGGAAGCCAGTTAGTAGAATTTTATTTTTCATATTTATGTTCCCCTTTTCTTACGGTATAGTGTTAATAATTGAGATTTTACTGGGGTTCTTTCAACCTCTGCTAGCTACTTAACTAACCAAACAACCCATTAATTATGAAGCTTAAAGAACTTACACCAGAGATGTATTCAGAACTTGTAGATAAATTTGGGGATTCAGAAATGTTATCATACAGTATGCCAGTGCTTAGTAAGCATGTATGTGATTGCCCATGGGGTGTTTTTTGGGACTACGAGCTTATAAGTAAGAGCAGAGTATTACAAGAATGGCTTAAGGAAAATAACTACTATGAGTAAAGAATTGGAGACTAAACCCTAACCATACAGAAAGATGAAGAAGCCTGTATTAAATACATAACCGATACGATGGTATGAAATATGAATCAAAAGAATGTTTCTCCTTAAAAGGAAGGGGGAAGGTATACATTGTTGAGAACGAGAAAGGAAGAGCTTGGCATGATTTTGATGACCTTATAGGGAATGAAGTGGAGATCAATGGAGAACTTAAGCAGGTAATAGGTGTTGAAAAGTATGCAAAACATTATATATCAGAGGGAGAGCCCATAGGATTATTAGTTGAAGAAACAATGATTTAACCCTAACTAAATGAAACAACACATCACTAAACAACAATGGGATGAACTGAGTGAGGAGCAGAAGAAAATAC
>ERZ869936.536-NODE-536-length-35067-cov-33.555752_pt1 | contig 35067 bp, 34 predicted proteins | sample MGYA00520876_ERZ869936 | MGnify/ENA primary metagenome ERZ869936 (study PRJEB32218, sample SAMN09650985) | biofilter metagenome | isolation source: enrty point of leading RO module | place: Saudi Arabia: Thuwal, RO plant located on Red Sea | collected 2016-02-17 ... | reverse complement strand
TGCCGGCCGGGCCGCAAAGGCCCAGGCAGCAGAGACCGGTCACGCACAGCCGTAGCGGCTTGGACTCGAACATCTTGTTCCCCCCTCAGAGACGACGCGGGTGGTCGTCGAAAGTCGAACGCGGATCGTGGAAGTTCTTCTGCGCTCAGGCCAAAGTTGTCGTGGCATTGGACGTGACGGTCTCTGGGCCGCCCGCTCCGAAACGGATTATGCCGTCGACTGGTTTATTCGACCCGCGTGAAAAAGGTGTTGTTGTTCGCCACGTCGAACAAGGGCCGGAAGGGATTCTTCGCCGCCGAGCGGGCACTGCAGCGCGGGTGCCACACCAGGTTGATGGACACGCCGTAGGAGTCCTGCTCTTGAGCAAAGGGTGTCTCGCCCTCGGCAAAGAGGTAGTTGAAACCGGCGTTGACGGCCAGGCTCGACGTGATGGGCATGCGGAGATCGCCGCCGACGATTCCGCCGTCGTCGCCCGAGACACCACCCCAAAGGCGGCCTTCGCCACAATTGTCGAACTGACGTCGGATAAAGAACAGGTACTGATTCTGCGCTTCGAGAGTCAGCAGCATATTGGTCGAGATCAAGGTGTCGGTCTGGTCCTGTTCGTCGACCTTCTGCATCACGAGCACACCCAGCTCATTGCCCCAACAGGCCTTGCGGCTAAGTTCGATGCGGACCTGCGAGAGGTCGGCGTCGTAGTGGTAGCGATCGTGCAGATAGTCGTAGGCGATGCCCCACTGCCAGGGGCAGCAATGGCGAGCTCGACGAAAGATACCGGCCGTGAAGAACGACTGGGAACGCGTGTCGTCGAGGAACGTGGTGCCGAACTGGGCGCCGTTGAAGTTGCTACCGACGTAGCGGTAACCGATTTGGTAGCCGATCTTGTGGCACGGGAAGATCGCGCCGCCGGCGTTGATGCCGACGCCGAATCCGAAGTCGCCGTTTTCGCCGAGGTCGCCGGGACCCTTGAAGGCCTCGGGACCGCCGAAGATCGTGATGTTATCGAGTCGCGGCAGGATGAACGGGAAGCAGCACGAGGTGTCGCCGCAATTGCCGCAGTCGCCGCACGAGCCGCCACTGCAGGAACCACAGCAACCGGCGTCGCCACACGATCCACAGCAACTTCCGTCGCCGAACGAACCGGAATCGCCATAGATGTCGCCCATGCCGTGCATCGTTTCCGGTTCGACGACGATCTCGCCCTGGGGCACGACTTCGTCATCGCTGATCAGCGTTCGCGAAGTGCGGGCCGCCGTGCGAATGCCCGGCATGCCGTAGGCCGCGGCACCCCGTTGCCAGGGAGCCAGCAGCTTCGACGAGGGCGTGTAGGCCGAGGCCTGACGCACGCCCTTCGACTTCTTTGTCTGGGCGACGCGTGGAGCCGGTTCCTGGCCCGCTGACTTGGCGACGCGGGTGGCTCGCTTCTTGGCGGGTGCCGTCGCGGCGGCCTTCTTCACGCGACGCGTGGTCGACTTCGTCTTGGTCGATTCCGTATGGGCGATTTGCCGCGTCTTGTTGCTCGTCGTCGGACGGCGCGACTTGGCGGGGGCGCGCTTCTGGTCCTGCTCGGACTTCTCCTCCGCGGCGGCCTTCTTCGACTCTTCCTCCGACGTGACGGCTTCGTTGGCCACGAGCCGTTGCGGCGGCGAGTGCAATCGCGTGCCGCGGATCTTGTCGTTCTGCGGCGGAGCCATGCGCTGCGACGTCGTCGGGCCGGCAGCGCGCCAGTTTAGTTCTGCGGCGGATCCCGCGGTCGTTGCCAGCAGCAGAGACAAGCCGAAGCTGCCCAGCGCGATCTTCGTGAGCAAACGTGGCAGGACGTTCATCGTGTCACCTTCCTAGATATTAGGCTTTGCGGAAGCGAAGGCTTCGCACCCCCTGTGCTCGCCCAATCGTGATTCCGAAATCGCCGATGTCCCGGTCGAATTTGCTCTGCGTCGGCCCCTGCAACCTTGGACCTCAGTCCCCCAGAGCCAAGGCGTACGCAGATTCGGTATCGTTATTCGCACCCTAGGTATCGGAACCGCGATGATCCGAACTTCCGCTAAAATCGTTTCGACTCGCAAAGTTCTCCCAAATCGCCAAACGCCCGGACCCGGGCCGCTAGCAAACGAGATGCGGTGGCGATCAGGTGCTCGCAAAGCGTGGCCGCGGGGCGACCGCGCGGAGGGCGTGCACAAAGAGTCGGCAGGCGGTGCCCCGAATCGAGGCGTCCGCGGGTGAAGGTCCGCTTGCTTGGGCAGGGCGCGCAGCCGCCGCTAGCGGACCGGCGTCGCTGTCGCGGCCACTTGGCGTTCGCCCACGACGACGGCTGCCCGTGTCGCCGCCGGCAATGCCTGCGCCAGGTCGTCGATCAAATCGCGTGGGTTCTCGATGCCACAGGCCAGCCGAATCATGTTGTCGCCGATGCCGTAGCTGGCACGCTCCGCCGGCGTGCAGCGGTAGTAGCTCATTACCAGCGGCTGCTCGATCAGCGATTCCACGCCGCCCAGGCTGGGGGCGATCCGCGGAATTCGCACCGCGTCGACCACCGCGGCGGTCTGCCGCCAATCGGCGTCCCGCAGGGTAAACGTGACCAGGCCGCCATAGCCCCGCATCGTCTGTCGGGCCACCGCGTGATAGGGGTGATCCGCCAGACCGGGGTAGTAGACCCGCTCGACCTGCGGATGATCGGCCAGAAAGCGGGCCACGGCGAGTCCGTTCTCATTGTGTCGCTGCATGCGAAGCTCAAACGTCTTCAGCCCGCGGCTGAGCAGGTAGACGTTCTGCGGCGAAGAGACCGCCCCCATCACGCCGCGCAGCTGGCGGACCGGTTCGAGGTCTTTGCGGCGGCCGACCAGCACGCCTGCCAAGAGGTCGTTGTGGCCACCGAGATATTTGGTCGCCGAGTGCAGGACATAGTCGACGCCCGCGTCGATTGGACGCAGGTTGTACGGCGAGGCCAAGGTGGCGTCGATCAACGTTTCCACCCCGTGGCGGCGGCCGAGCGCGACGAAGCGATCGAGATCGACGACACTCATGTGGGGATTCGTCGGCGACTCGCTGATGAGCAGCTTCGTGCGAGGCGTGATGGCGGCGGCCATCGCCTCGTAGTCGCCCGTGGTCACCTGGCGCGTCACGACGCCAAAGCGGCCCAGCTGCTTGACGCAGAACTCGCGGCTGCGGTGGTAGCACTCGTCGAAGAAGATGATCTCATCGCCGGCCGAAAGCTTGGCCATGACCAGGCCGACCAGAGCGGCCATGCCGCTGGCGTAGAGCAAGGCCCTTTCCCCTCCCTCGAGCGCGGCCAGTTTGCCCTCGACGTACTTTTCGCCCGGGTTGCCATAGCGGCCGTATTCTTCGCGGGGCTGATCCTGCTCGATGAAGTCGATCACCGCCTGGGTATCGGCAAAGCTATAGGTCGACGTGCAGAAGATCGGATCGGTGAGCGAGTTGCCCGGCTTCTGCCGTAGTTCGCCCGCGTGTACCGCGAGTGTCGAAAGCCCCCACGCGTCCGCGTCGAGATCTGCGAGGCCGAGATGTTCGCGCTGGTCCATGGTTCGTTCCCCTCATCACGTGGTTCGAGGTGGTGAAGACTTACGACCATCCACAAAAAAAACCGCGATCGGAACCAAAGTTCCGCGCGGCTTGCAACGTTTCTGATTGATCCGACGTCCTTCGAGGAAACCGTGCCGCAAAGGACACGTCCTCGGCAGGACTCGTCGCGCGGATGACACGTGACCGGGAAGTTCCCGCAATCGCTGCGAGAGACCCGACGGGGCACTGTCCGATGACGCGACGTTGGCTCTTTAGCAGATTCTGGCTGCAAGCGGCCGCAAATCCCAGTAGTTCGACAATCGTAGACCGGATCGGGGTCCACGACAAGCCTACCTCAATTTTCGGCCTCGTGCGTCCGCCTCGTCGCGCGAGGCGGGAAACAGGGGAAAGCGAAACCGTGTGGACGTTTGCCGGTCGGTCGCCATAATTGAGCGGTCGTGGCAGCTTCGCCGTCGGGCGTGGCGTCTGGGACCCTCGCCACGGCATTCGCCACCAACACCTCCGTTCGCCTCGATTTCGTGCCCTCAGCCGCTGGGGGCCCTCAATAGCTGGGGAAGCAACCTTCATGAACGACTCTCCCGCCAGTTCCGGGGTTGCGCCCGACACGCCGGCGACATCCGTGCGGCTCCGGCCTGCCTTCGCAATCGTCGTGGTCGCCGCGGCGGTGATCGTGGCCCTGTTTCGGCTCCCGCTGGACGAGCCGATCGAGGGCTGGCAGATCGAGGGCTGGCAGCGGGTCGTCTTCTCGGGCGTCGTGCTGATTACGGCCGGCGTGGCCCTGCTGATCTGGTTGTTTCGCCACTCGGGCATCCCGGTCCGCTGGTCGCTCAGAATCGTGGCGGTCGGGATCGCGCTGGTCGTGTTGGCGTTTGCCACGCTCCGCGTCCGCTACGACGGCAACATGCGCCCCATTGTCGGCTGGAACGACTGGGTTCTATCGCTGTTCGGCCTGATGCCGACGGCGACCGAGGGGCCCTGGGGTGAATTGGCCGAGCGCGAACGAAGGGGACGCGAGTTGGCCGCCGCCGGCGATCGGGCTCGCGATTCGCTTGGCTTCTTGGGATCGAGCCGACGACCGGAATACGAACTGCAGCTCGTCGCCGATTGGCAGGCCCATCCGCCGGAAGAACTATGGCGCCGTCCGGCGGGCGAGGCCTTCAGCAGCTTCGCCGTGGTGGGCGACCTGGCCGTGACCCAGGAACAGTTCGGCGAAGAGGAGACGATCGTCGCGTTCGAGCTGGCTAGCGGGGAGGTGCTGTGGAATCACGCCGACACCGCGCGGTTCGCCTCCGGCTTGGGCGGAAACGGCCCCCGGGCCACGCCGACCATCGAGGGCGAACGGGTCTATGTGATGGGGGCGACGGGCTTGTTGACCTGTTTGAATCTGTTTACCGGCGAGCTGATCTGGCAGCGCAACGTGATCGAGGACAACGCCGCCAGCGTCCCGCAGTGGGGGATGAGTGGGTCGCCGCTGATCGTGGGTGACAACGTGGTGGTCGCCGGCGGAGATCAAGGCGACGGAGCAGCCGCGGGCGAAGCGGCCGGCAGTGGTCGACCGCACGCGGTGTTGTTGGCCTACGACAAACAGACCGGCAAGCCGGCGTGGCGCGGCGAAGATGCCGAAGATGCGAGCTACGGATCGCCCCAGTTGGCCACGGTGGCGGGCCGGCCGCAGATTCTCATCTTCACCGCCAGCAAGATCGTGGGCCACGACGCCGCCACCGGCGCGCAGCTCTGGAGTCACCCCTGGCCCGGCAACATGCCGAACGTTGCCCAGGTCGTTGCCCTCGACGAGCGGCGGGTGTTTGCCGCCAAGGGCTATGCGACCGGCTCGGTCGTACTGGAGATTGTCGACAACGGAGCCGGCGGCATGCAGGTCGAAGAAGTTTGGCGCGATCGCAAGTTGATGAAGACCAAGTTCACCAACGCCGCCATTCGTGGCGACTATGCCTACGGCCTGAGCGACGGGCAGCTCGAGTGCGTCGACCTGGCCAAGGGCAAGCGGGTGTGGAAGGTGCGATCGGACTACGGCCACGGCCAGGTTGTGCTGGTCGGCGAGCATCTCTTGATTCAGGCCGAGTCGGGCGACGTGGCCCTGGTCAAGGCGACGACCGAGGGGCACGAAGAGGTGGCCCGCTTCTCGCCGCTGTCCGATCGGACTTGGAACTATCCGGTGCTGGTGGGCGATCGTTTGCTGGTTCGCAACGACCAGGAGATGGCCTGTTATCGAGTCCAGCTGGCGGAGTAGGGCGGGGCGGTCTGAGTCGCGTCCCCGCAAGTGCGGCGTCAGCGAAATCGCGCGCCCTGGCAACGCGGCCCGACCTTACTGCAGGTAGCGATCGATGTCCATCGCCCCGTGGTAGATGCCCAGAATCTGGATCCGGGTTTCGCTTTGCAAGAGATACGCGATGCGGTAGTGTCCGTAGAGAATCTCGCGGACCTCGCGATCGACGATCGCTTCGTAGCGCTGGCCCAACCGTGGACTGCCTTGGAGCAGTTGAATCTTCGTGTCGATTCCCACGACGACGCGGTGAGCCGCCGACGGGCTGTCTGCGGCGATGTAGTCAAAGATGCCCTGCAAACACTCGACGGCCGTGTTGGTCCAGATTATTTCTGCCACGAGTCGATCTTGTTGCGGAGTTCGTCGCTGGAGACTCCCCGACCTGCGTCCACGTCGTCGAGGCCCCGCTGCACCATTCGCGCATAGGCCAACTCGCGGAGGATCTCGTCGTAGCTGCTGTCATCGGGCTGCTGCGAGATGATCTCGATCATGGCATTCTTGACACTCGACATGCTTTCGCTCCGCAAATGATCGCTGGGAAATGAAATCGGCCTCTTGCCGATCCACGCACTCGGCCCCGTCTATTTTCTCCAGGGTCGACTGGCTTGGCAAGCAAGGCGTGCCCCGAAACGGTCTTCGATTACGGTGCCTGCTCGAGCAGCCAGTCCTCGAGCACCACGTGCTGCAGAAACGGCGCGCGCAATAGGGCCGTGTGCGAGGGCAGCAGCGCGGTCAGCCAGGGACGCCGCGCCATGCCGGAGACGACCCGCAGGCCAAGACTCGAAGGTGAAGTGCCGCTAAGCTGTGCCTGCACGTTTTCGCTCAATCGGCGGTAGGTGGCCGGAAACAGGTTGGGTTCCGGGCCGACGTGCACGACCGTTTCGATGCCTTCGCCGAGCGTGCGTTCGACCGCGTCCCAGACCCGCTGCGGGTGATCGATCCAGCGGATCAGCATTTCGCGCGAGTTGAAGTCGTTGTAGCTTTCCTTGCCGGTCACCAGCGAGAGCACCGGTGGCTGGGGCGCGACCAGACCGCCGCCGACCGCGTGCATCTGCACGGCCGCGCGATTGGGAATGCTTCGCTGCCACATGATCGGCGTATGCAGCGGTGGCCAGTAATAGCGGTTCTTGCGAACGTGGACTTCCTTGGGCAGCGTCTTGCCGATGGCCACCTTGAGCCGATCGACGGTGTCGCCTTGGCCGAGTACGAGCAAGCTATTCGGCGAGAGATAGGTCGAGCTGCCGATGAAGCCCCGCCCCTGGCAGTTGATTTCGACGCAAAGCCGGTGCACGGCGTCGAAGTCGAGCGCGGCGGCCCGCGAAAAAACAATGCCCATGCGGACGTTGCGGCCCAACTCCGCGCAGTCGTCGGCCAGCAAAAGGGGCAGTTTCAGCGCGGTGGCGAAGTCGAACACCCCGCTGGCCACCACGGCGCTGGCCTCGCCCAGGCTATAGCCGATGCCCATGCGGACGTTGCGATACTCGACGCCGAAGAATTGCTGCAGCAGCGCGAGGTGGGCACGTTCGACCGCCATGATCAAGGCCACCGCGTCGGCGAACGAGTCGAGATCGGTCTCTTCGCCGCGGCGCACGCGATCGACCAGGTCGATTCGCCGCTTCAGTGCGTCGGCGGCGATCTCTTCGGCCTCGGCCAGGATCGGTTCCACCACCGGACCGTAGGCGTCGTGGGCCAAGAGCTCGGCCGTCCTGCCCAGGTTCGTAACGTTGTAGCCGCGAAAGATAAACGCGGTCTTGTCGAGATGGTTGCGAAAGTCGCCGTTCACGTTCCCCTCACATCGCGGGTTCCAGCGGGCCGGACACCCTGCTGCGCGTTGGCCGCCCGCCGCTGGATCATAGCGAAAGCTCGCTCGACGTGCCTGCGCCAGTTGCCCGTGCCGCGTCGTCGCGATAAAAACCAAGGGTACGGCGACGAGGTTCCTCCGCGAGCGAAACGAGCAATGACGGCCATCGACGACCTGACAGCAAGTTGGAATCTTCGCGGCCGCGCCGCTGTCGTGACCGGCTCATCGAGTGGCATCGGTCGGGCGATTCTGCTCCGCCTGGCGGCTGCCGGGGCCGACTGCCTGGTGCATGCCGGACGGAACCGCGGCGGGGCCGAAGCGGTGGCCGCCGAGGCGAGTGCCGCGGGCGTGGGGACGCAAGTCGTCGTGGCCGATCTGGCCACGTCGGCGGGACGCACCGAGTTGCTCGAAAAGGCTCGCGATTGGCGCGGCGAGTTCGACATCTGGGTCAACAACGCGGGCGTTGACGTGCTCACGGGCGAGGCAGCCGACTGGCCCTTTGCGCGAAAGCTGGCGGCGCTGTGGGAGGTCGATGTCGAAGCGACGATCGAACTGGCCCGCGCGGTCGGGGCACGGATGAAGCAGGTCGGCCGCGGCGTGATCTTGAACATGGGTTGGGATCAGGCAGGGCAGGGCATGGCCGGCGACAGCGCCGAGATGTTCGCGGCCACGAAAGGCGCGGTGATGGCCTTTACCAAGTGCCTGGCCCAATCGCTCGCGCCCGAGGTGCGGGTGAACTGCGTCGCGCCCGGCTGGATTCGGACCTCGTGGGGGGAAGAGGCGTCGGAGTATTGGCAAAAGCGGGCCGAGCAGGAGTCGCTGGTCGGTCGCTGGGGAACGCCTGAAGACGTCGCCGCGATGGCCCACTTCCTCTGCTGCGACGCCGCCAGCTTCATCACCGGCCAGGTGGTCCCGGTCAACGGCGGATTTCGAGCTCGTTAACGTGCGAGGTGAATCTTGACGAGTCGCGAACCGCGGGCCGCGCTGGCGAGTTATGCCGGCGAGAAGATCCACGTCGTTACCGGACGGCTGGCCGAGTTTTCGCTGCGGGCGATGCTCGACGAGTTGTCGCGAAAGTTGGAGTTCACCTACACGCTCGACGTGTTGGGCATCACCGTTGCCGCGCTGATGACGCCCGAGTGGGTCGCCCGCAAGATTCAGATTCCCAGCGATGCCACGCGGATCTTGTTGCCGGGCTACTGCGAGGGCGATTTGGCTCCGCTGGCGGCCATTACGCAGCTGCCGATCGAACGGGGGCCCCACGATTTGCGAAAGTTGCCCCGCTTCTTCTCGCAGGAAGCGGGCACCTCTGAGTACGGCGCCTACGACATCGAGATTCTTGCCGAGATCAATCACGCCCCGCGACTGGAGCTGGCCGCGATTTTGGCCGAAGCGGCCCGACTGCAAAGTGACGGGGCCGACCTGATCGACGTCGGCTGCGTGCCGGGCGAAACGTGGGTCGAAGTCGGCACCATTGTACGGGCACTTCGCGAGGCGGGACATCGCGTCTCGATCGACAGTCTGAACGTCCGCGAGATCGCCGACGCAACGGCCGCTGGGGCCGAACTGGTGCTTTCGGTCAATTCCGACAACCGGCACGCGGCGGCCGACTGGGGGTGCGAGGTCGTAGTAATTCCCGACGATCCGGCGTCGGGCGCGGGCCTCGAAGAGTCGATCGAAATGTTGGCCACCGCCGGGGTGCCGTTGCGGATCGATCCGGTGCTCTCGCCCATCGGGTTTGGTTTCGCCGAGAGCCTGAACGGCTACCTCGAAGTTCGCCGCCGCTATCCCGACGCGGAAATGATGATGGGTATCGGTAACCTCAGCGAATTGACCGACGTCGACTCGGCCGGGGTGAACGTGATGTTGCTCGGCATCTGTCAGGAGCTCGGCATTCGCAGCGTGCTGACGACGCAAGTCATCAACTGGGCCCGCTCGTCGGTGCGGGAATGCGATCTGGCCCGTCGGCTGGTCTACCACGCGGTGCGAAACCAGGTCTTGCCGAAGCACCTTGAGTCGGGTCTGGTCATGCTGCGCGATACGGAGTTGCCCGAGTATGGCGACGAAGAGCTGCGACGGCTGGCCGAAGAGATCAAGGACACGAACTATCGCATCTTTGCCGAGCGCGACCAGCTGCACCTGATCAACCGCGCGACGCACATCACGGGCCGCGATCCGTTCGCGATGTTCGACCAGTTGCTCTCCAGCGAGCCGAAGAACCTGGACGCCGGCCACGCCTTTTACTTGGGATTCGAACTGGCCAAGGCCCTGACGGCCCTGACGCTGGGCAAGAATTATTGTCAGGATGAAGCCCTCGATTGGGGCCATTTGACGATCGCCGAGAAGCACCACCGGCTCGCCCGCGGTCGCCCGGCCGCCGATCGTTCGCAGCAGCCAGAAGACTAACCAGACCCGGCACGAGCCCGAGCGTGAGCATCGAGTCGATCGAACCGCAGACGACCGCACGAGTGGCCCCGCTGGTGGTCCCGCTCGACGCGGCACCCGAGCCGGTAGAGGCGTTTTGCCGCCTGGCGCGGCTACCGCACTGCGTCTTCTTCGACAGCGCGCAGCGTCATGAAAAGTTGGGCCGCTTTTCGTTTGTGGCGGCCGATCCGTACGATTTCCTCGAGGTGCCGGCCGCTGACGTTGAGGGTGAAGGTGCTGCAGCGTTGTTGCAGCTGCGGCGGCAGTTGTCCGCCTCCGCGGTCGAGACGATTCCCGAGCTGCCGCCGTTTCAGGGCGGGGCGGCCGGTCTGTTGGGCTACGATCTGTCGCGAGCGATTGAGAGCGTGCCGCGCTGCCGGTTCGACGAGTTCCAGGTGCCCGCCCTGGCGGTCGGACTCTACGACGTCGTGCTCGCCTACGATCATCGGCAGCAGCGGGCCTGGCTGATTTCGCACGGCCTGCCGGAGGCCGCCCCGGATCGTCGCCGCGAACGTGCCGCGGCCCGCGCCGCGAAGTTTCGCGCGCTCCTGGAGCCAGGTTTCGTCCGCGAAGAAGCGGAATCGGTCGCCGCCGCTTCCCTGTCTTCTTCCTCTTCGCGCGCGGTCGCCGCCGCCGAGCTTTGCCCGCAGTTCGCCACCATGGCCGGCGAGTCGGTCACCAGCAACTTCACGCGCGATGGCTACCTCCGCGCGGTCGAGCGGATCATCGAGTACATCTACGCCGGCGACATCTTTCAGGCGAACTTTGCCCAGCGGCTGCTCGCCCCGGCCAGCGATTCGTCGCTCGATCTCTATCTGCGACTGCGCGAGCGCAACGCGGCGCCTTTTGCGGGCTATTTCGACTTGGGAGAGTTTCAGATCGTCAGCGCCTCGCCCGAGCGCTTCCTGCAACTGCGCGACGGCGAGGTCGAGGCCCGGCCGATCAAAGGCACGCGACGGCGGCTCGCCCTGCCGGAGGCCGACTTCTACGCCGGCGACGACCTGCAGCAGAGCGAAAAGGATCGGGCCGAGAACGTCATGATCGTCGACCTATTGCGCAACGATCTGGCGCGGGTTTGCGCGCCCGACAGCGTCCGCGTGACGCAGCTCTGCCACTTGGAGAGTTACGCCTATGTGCAGCACCTGGTCTCGGCCATCGTCGGACGTTTGGAAGGAAGTTGCGACGCAATCGACCTACTGCGGGCGAGCTTTCCGGGCGGATCGATCACCGGCGCGCCGAAGGTGCGGGCGATGGAGATTATCGCCGAGTTGGAGCCGACGGCCCGCGGGCCTTACTGCGGGGCGTTGGGCTACGTTGGCTTTGATGGCTCGATGGATACGAGTATCCTGATCAGAACGATCGTCGCCGGACGCGGTTGGTGGCAAGCCGGTGTCGGCGGTGGCATCGTCGCCCAAAGCGATCCGGCCGCGGAATACGAAGAGACCTGGCACAAGGCCGAAGGCCTGCTGCGAGCCCTGAGTTGACGGGACCAATGGTGTGGCCGTGAACCAGCCGAAGAACGAAGTGGCATGATTCTGCTAATCGACAACTACGACAGCTTTGTGCACAACCTGGCCCGGCACTTTCGCCGGCTGGGTCAAACGACGCACGTCGTTCGCAATGACGCGGTGACGGTCGCGGAAATCGAACGCGAGACGCCCGCGGCGATTGTGATTTCGCCCGGACCCTGCACGCCGCGCGAGGCAGGTTGTTCGGTCGAGGTGGTGCGGCACTTCGCCGCGCGGGTGCCGATGCTCGGTGTCTGTCTGGGACATCAGGCGATTGCCGCGGCGCTCGGCGCGGAGATCGTGCGAGCACCCCGGCCGATGCACGGTCGCACTTCGCCGATCGACCACGACGGCCGCGGTGTGTTTGTCGAGGTGCCGTCGCCGCTGGAGGTGTGCCGGTATCATTCGCTCGTGGTCGATGAAGGCACGTTGCCCGCGGAGCTGGAAGTGACGGCCCGCGACCGCGAAGGCGTGGTGATGGCGCTGCAACATCGTGAGTGGCCGCTCGTCGGTTTGCAGTTCCATCCCGAGGCGATCCTGACCGCTTCGGGCTATCGCCTGTTGGCGAACTTTCTCCGCATGGCGGGTGTCGAGGTGCCCGTCGACTTGCCGCCTGAAGAGTATCAGCGGCCCGAGCCCATGGCGGTGGGAGATGTGCCGGGCACCGGCGTAACGTTTTGACCGGTGTGACATTTGGAGCCGTGGTCGCAGACATTCGGCAGGCCGAACCGATGAGGATTCATCAAGCGTATGCAAGCGAATCAGCGAATTCTCGAAGGCCTCATGACGACGACGTCGGCGGACGGCTCGGCGAACATCTCGCCGATGGGCCCCATCGTCGACGACTCGATGGGGACACTGCGGCTGCGGCCGTATCGCACTTCGACCACCTATGCGAATCTGAAGCGGCGTGGCACCGGCGTGTTTCACGTCACCGACGACGTCCTATTGCTGGCCCGCGCGGCCGTCGGGGCCGTCGATCCACCACCCGAGCTGCTGCCGTGTCCCGCGGTTGATGAGCCGATGCTGGCCGGAGCGTGTCGTTGGTACGCGGTTCGGGTCCGCTCGCTCGACGATTCGCAAGAGCGGACGGAGATTGTCGTCGACGTCGTCGATCGCGGGCGGCTGCGCGACTTCTTCGGACTCAATCGCGCCAAGCACGCGGTTGTCGAGGCGGCCATCCTGGCCACGCGGGTCGAGTTCCTGCCGCACGAAGAGATTCTGGCCGACTACGAGCGGCTGCGGGTGATGGTCGAGAAGACGGGGGCCGCCGACGAGCACGCGGCATTCGAGTTCTTGTTGAACTACGTTCAGACCGCGACGGCGGGGAGCCAGCAGCAGCATGTCTGAGGCCGGATCGGATCTCGAAGTGATCGTGGAAACCGGGGCCCGGCTTCACTTCGGGCTGCTCGCTTTCGGTCAGCAGCACGGTCGACAGTTTGGCGGCGTGGGAGCGATGATCGACGGCGTGGGGTTTCGCCTCGCCGTTTCACCGGCCGAGTCGCTGCAGGTTGTCGATCGTTCCGAGACGGGCAGTTGGTCGCCGCGCATTGAGAGCACCGTCGCGCGGTATGTCGCGGCTGAATCGCTGACGGCGCCGCCGCCGTGTCGGATCGAGGTGATCGCCGCGCCGCGACCCCACACCGGTCTGGGAAGCGGCACGCAGCTTGGCCTGGCGGTTGCTGCGGCGCTCGATCGCTATCGTGGTTGTCCCGTGCGCGACATTGAGGAGCTGGCCGCGGTCAGCGGCCGCGGTCAGCGTTCGGCCGTGGGTGCGCATGGGTTCGTGCAGGGCGGATTGCTGTTCGAAGAGGGCAAGCTGCCGGGCGAGATGCTCTCGCCGCTGGCCGAACGGGTCGCCTTGCCCGACGAATGGCGGTTCGTATTGTTTTCCAGAGACGCCGTCGAGGGGCAATCGGGAACGGCCGAGCAGGAGAGCTTTGCTCGCTTGCCGCCGATCTCGGGCGAGGTGACCGCGCGGCTCCGCAGCGAGATTGTCGAGTCGATGCTGCCGGCGGCGCGGCAGGGTGACCGCGCGGCGTTTGGCGAGAGTCTCGACCGCTATGGTTCGACCGCGGGCGCCTGCTTTGCCGCGGCGCAGGGGGGCGTCTATGCTTCGGCGGAGTCCGCGCGACTGGTCGAGCGTCTGCGCACCGCGGGCGTGGTCGGCGTCGGGCAGAGCAGTTGGGGTCCGACAATCTTCGCACTCGCGGCCAATGCCGGCGAAGCGGAGACGATTGTCGAGCTCGTCGAGCGCGAGGCCGCGCAGGATACTACCCTTGCCGCGTGGCGCACGTCGCTTGTTTCGGTCCGCAATCACGGCGCGCTCATCGAGTCGCGCGAGGCGACAACGCTCAAGACCACCAGTTGACGCGCTTCGTTGCCCGTGAGCTGCTTCAGGCGGCCGCCTGCCAAACGCGTTGCAGGCGCCACTCGGGGCGCGGTATCGGTGAACGCATGGAGTTCTGCTTGTATCTCGCTAGCTTGTCCAAGCAACCTATTGCAGGGTGTAGCGAAAACGCGCAGCGCGGTCTTAAGCCGTTTCGGCGTCAGTGGTAATCCCTTGCACATGGTGGTCGTGGTCCCTCGCCAGCGGTGCCATCTTGCCGGTCGTTCGTCGGGGCGGCCGGGCAAACTTGTTTGACACACTCTGGCCAGGTTATTACGTTCAAGGATGTAGAGACGGTCGGACAGGTTTCACATCCTTTGCCTATTCACAACGGGCGACCACGGCGAGCGATCGGTTTCTCTGCAGTGTTTTGCTCGTAGTGTGCGACGCGTGTTCTGTGCGTCGGCGAGCGTCGCGTGCCCCTGGCGGTGCGACACGGGACAGCGAAGAGGCAAGACTCGTCTGGGCGAGTTGATCGAGCAAGTTCCTGTGGCCAGATGCGAGGGATGAGTATGGCTATCGTTACCCGAGCGCTTACGCTCAATGCCGCCTTCCTGCAGGAGATCAAAGAGGACAATCGTCTGCTCCGCGAGTTGCTCGCTCAGACGTCATCGGTCTTCGAAGATCTCGGCGAGGGCTTTCCTCCGCATCGCGATGTGGTCGACCTGCTGTGGCGACTGCGCGATCAGCTGGCCATGCACTTTGCCTTAGAGGATGCCTACGGCTACTTCGACGACGCGATTGCCGAGGCACCTCGATTGAGCCAGCAGGCCGAGCAGTTGCGTCGTCAGCACGACGATCTGTTCCTGCAGATCTGCGAGCTGGTGGAAGAGGCCGAGCAATTGCTCTACGGCGAACGTGCCGAACAGAATCGGGCCACGCTGGCGGCCAGCTACCGATCGTTTCACGTCACCTTCCACGAACACGAGAGTCACGAGAATCGTCTGATTCTCGAGGCCTTCGACGACGACATCGGCGTGGGCGACTAGGTCGCCCCCTGCCGTGGTCGAGGAAGATTCGTGATTCGCGGCTGCGGCCAGAGCGGCACCCGCTAGAGCGCGTCTCGTTTATCTCTAGCGTCTTGGCTAGCTGCGGCTGTGCTTGGCTACGTCGACCTGCATCGACGAATTTACCAATTCGTCTGCTTCGGTCTCCTTGCCAAACTTGCCTCGCCTACGCCAATGACGCTACACCTATCCTAGACACGCTCTAGAAGTCGGTCGGCAGGTCGGAGACGACGTCGAGAAACCAGTAGCCGGTGTCGTCGAGTTCCCGACTTAGCTGCGGTCGGCGGGTGACCGGATCGAGCGAGAGGAACTTCATGTCGCTGGTGCCGAGTTCCGCGACGGTCTGCACGACGAAGGCGTCGTAGCCGTTATGCTTGCCGGCATAGCGAATCCGCCACTTCGAAGACCAATTCTCACGGTGCGGAACCAATCGTAGCTGTTGCGTCTCTTCGTCGACGGCCAGGTACCAGCTGTTGAACACCCCGTTGCCGCGCTGCTGCAGCGAATAGACACGTCCGTAATCGCGATGGCGGTGGACCAGTTCGAACTGCCAGTAGGAACCGCTGTTGTTCTCGTCGCGATCGAGGTTGAGCGAGAACTCGCCCGTGTCGGGGTCGGCCTGAAAGTAGTGTCCGAAGACGCCGTCAATCGTATAGGCCAGGCTTTGCAGGCTGCGTACGCGGCGCAAACCGGGCAGGTCGCCGAGGGCCGGCGCGACGAACAGCATCGAGACGAAGAGACCCAGGGCGGCAAGGCCCAAGCGGCCGCGGAATCGGGTGGACAAGCAGGACATGGCGCGGGCTCCGATCGCAGGTTGACAGGCTTCACAACTCGAGGCGCTTTCTCATCCCCGTGAAGCCATGTCCCATTCTGGTTGGAGCGAGGAGCGCAATCAAATCGAGCCGGTGGCTCCCGCGAAACTGGCCCGAAGGTCCGGCCGATCGGGCGCACGGTATCCGCGGCGAGTGCCGGGAAAAGCAGGCCAGCGCGCGGGCCGTACCTGGCCCGACGCGGGGCGAAAGAGGGATCTGCCGCGGGGAGCATTGCTGCTCACGTGGCGAGGACGCCCAGCGCCACGGCGGCGCTGGGCCGCCCGCGACTAGAGCGGGTTGGCTTGCAGTCCGCCTCGAATTCGGTTGCCGCCGTTTCGATCATTGAAGGCCTGGGCCATCTCTTGATATTTATTGTTCGCCTGCTGGCGACGTTCGTCCGCCTCGACGCGATCTTCAAAGCGGCCCACCAGCACGTACTTGCCCTGCGGCGGCGGTGGCGCGTTCGCGAGGCGGCGTTTCGGCTGTTTGCGTTTGATCTTGGCCAGAAACTCGAGCACGGAGACGGCGGCGGCGCGGCGGCCGTCAAACACCTCGACTTCGTAGCCTCGCGTCGGGGTCGCGCGGCCCCGATCGCCTTTGTGATACTTGGTGGTCTCAAAGGCGAGCACGAAGTACCCCGTTTCCTTCTTGCGGCTAAGCCGTTTTTCCATAGCGGCGATCAGTCGCTCGCGGGCCTTCTCCTGCTTCTCCTTGGCCTTTTGCGCGGCGCGTTCTTCGCGGGTGAGCGGACGGTCACCTTCGTCTTCAGCGGCTTCGTCCGCCTCTTCCGTTGCTGTCTCGTCGGCCTCGTCGTCCGCCCAGACGGGACCTGCATTCATCGAGAGCACACCGCACAACAGTCCGCCCAAGAGAATCGCCAAACACCAACGCCAGAATTCGCTTGCTGCAAGCGCCATGCTGATTTCCTTTCTATCGGATTCGCCGCCGCCGCGTTGCCCTGACACGCACCGATCGCAAGACGCGAACCATCAACCAATCTATTGTACGAGCGAAACGCGGGCAACGTCAACGGATTAAGTTGTCCGGTCTGAGGAGCTTCGCTTGCGGTCCGATGCTGTCCCCGCCACGGCCCGCGACGCCGTTCAGCGAGGTGCCGACTCCCCGCAGCCCTTGGCTGCCAGGGCCTGGCGATAATGCTCGATCAGACCGGCCGCCGCGCGACGATGATCAAAAGCGTCGCCAATCCGCCGACGAGCCGCGGCGGCTAGTCGGTCTCGCAACGCGGGATCTCGGAGCAGTCGAGTGATGGCGGCGGCCAGTTCGTGGGGCGCGTCGGGCGGTACCAGTAGCGCCGCCTCAGCTTCTTGCGGAAAGATCTCCCGCGTGCCGCCGACGTCGGCGGCGACCATCGGGCAGCCGGCCGCGGCGGCCTCGAGCAACACCCGGCCCAACGGCTCCTGACGCGCAGGGTGCACTAGCAGCGTAAGTTCCGGGAGCAGACGCGGCAGATCGTCGCGCCAGCCGAGAAAGTGAACGTGACCTGCCAGCGGTGGCGCGGCGGCCGCGTCGTGCAGATCGTGCTCGAACTGTCGGCTCTCGTCCTTCTGCGAATGGCGGGCCCCGACGATGAGGAAGTGGGGTGCGGCGCCTGGCGAGCCACCTCCCGCACCTTCGCCCAAGACGCGCCGCGCTGCCTCGAGTAGCACGTCGAAACCCTTACGCAGACCGACTTGTCCAACGCTGCCCACGAGCGGGGCGGCGACGGGGATTTTCAACTCCTCGTGGAGGTAGCCACAAGCATCACGCGGCCGAAATGCTTCCAGATCGACTCCGTTGTGGCAGACCTCAACCCGTGCGGCGTCGAGACCCTGGGCCACGTGAAAGTCGCGCGTCGCCTGGGAGACGGCCAGCAGTCGGGGGTGGCAATTCAGATCGGCGATCGCCGCGGCACGGAGTTTGAGAATATCGCGAAGGTGCCCGAGGCTGGCGACACCCAACTCGCGGGCCACGGGTCCGGCAAGTCGCGCGGTACTCAGGCTGTTGGCGTGAAGCAGTTGAGTCTCGTGCCGTGCGACGATCTGGGCCAGTGAATCGCGCAGCGCCGCGAGATCATGCCGCCCGCCCGATTCGTCAAATACGTCGAACGGCCAAATGGGCACTTCGCGGCGGCCAAGCTCGTCGGCCAGCGGCCCGCGGGACGGCGCGGCAGCGGCGACCTCGAAGCCCGCGCGACGACTGTCATCGAGCGACGCCAGCCAGGAGCGCTCGCCGCCGTTGAGCGTGGGATATTCGAAGACGACCAGCAGGCGGATCATTGTCGCGGCGACGCAAGGCAAAAGAGTCAGGTGCCGCGATGCGCTAGAGCAGCCCGTAGCCGACGAGCGTATCGCGGAGCGCCGCCTCGGCCGCCGCGGTGAGCGGGGTCATCGGCATCCGCAGCTCGCCCGAATCGCGGCCGAGCAGTTTCATGGCGGCCTTGATCGGAATCGGATTCGTATCGAGCGACAACAGATCGCGGCAGAGCGGAAACAGTTTCTGGTGGCGGGCGATCGCCGTGGGCAAGTCGCCGTCGTCGACGGCGCGGGTCAGGGCGATCATGTCGCGGGGCACAATATTGCCGACCACCGAGATCACGCCGCGACCGCCGACGGCCATCAGCGGCAGCGTCATGCTGTCGTCGCCGGAAAGCACCGTCAGGTTGGTCTCGGCCAGAATGTGTGAGGCCTGGTCCATGCTGCCGGTGGCTTCCTTGACCATCGTGATGTTCGGCAATTCGGCGAGACGGACGATCGTCTCGGGCTCGATGTTCTTGGCCGTTCGGCCCGGAATGTTGTAAACGCAGATCGGAATCTCGACGGCCTCGGCCAGCGCCTTGAAGTGGGCGAACATGCCCTCCTGATTCGGCTTGTTGTAGTAGGGTGCCACGACGAGCGCGGCGTCGGCTCCCGCACTGGCCGCCCAACGCGTCAGCCGCAGGGCTTCGTCGGTGCTGTTCGAGCCGGTGCCAGCCATGACCTTGATGCGTCCGGCGGCCGCCTCGACCACCACGGAAATCACCCGCTCGTGTTCTTCGTGCGAGAGGGTCGGACTCTCGCCCGTCGTGCCAACCGGGCAGACGCAGGTCGTGCCGGCTTCGACTTGGAACTCGACTTGCTCGGCGAGGCGTTGCTCGTCGACCTGGCCGTCGGCAAACGGGGTGACGAGCGCGACGCTCAAACCGGCAAAGGCTTCGCCCTTGGTGCTCATGACTTGGCTTCCTTCTTTCCTTGCTTTCCTTGGTCGCGTGCGGCGTCGTGCCCGGCGGCGTGACGCCTGCTTAGCGCGTGATCAGGTCCTTCATTTCGCGAACCGCCTGTTGCATGCCGACCATGACCGCGCGGGCGACGATGCTGTGTCCGATGTTCAGCTCGCACATTCCTTCAATGCTCGCCACGGGGCAGACGTTCTGATAGTTCAGTCCGTGTCCGGCGTGCAGAACCAGCTCGGCCTGGCGGACCAGTCGTCCGGCGCTGCTGAGCTTGACGAGCTCCGCCTCCTGCGCCGCGGGGTCGACAGCTTCGCCGTACTGACCGGTGTGCAGTTCGACCGCCTCGGCACCCGTTTCGGCTGCGGCCTCGATTTGCGACGCCTCGGCATCGATGAACAGGCTTACCACGATGCCCGCGTCCTGGAGCTTGCGCACGTAGTCGGTGACCGTGCCCGGCTGCCCGGCGACGTCGAGTCCGCCTTCGGTGGTGATTTCCTCACGCTTCTCCGGCACCAGGGTGACTTGCTGCGGTCGCAGGCGGCAAGCCAGCTCGGCGATCTCGTCGACGCAGGCCATTTCCAGGTTGAGCTTCACGCGTGTCGTTTCCCGCAGCACCTGCACGTCGCGATCCTGGATGTGGCGACGATCTTCGCGGAGATGGACCGTGATGCCGTCGGCCCCGCCAAGTTCCGCGAGTGCCGCCGCCCAAACCGGATCGGGTTCGGCGGCGCGGCGGGCCTGCCGCACCGTGGCGACGTGATCGACGTTGACACCCAGTTCCGCCATGTTGGCCTCAAACAAGAATCCGACCGCTCGGCCGGTCCGCTGCCTGACATGTTGGCACCGGGCCGCCGCCACGGCCCTGCGCGCCGCATGCCTCGGCAAACCAAGGGTCGAATTATACCGGTGCTTCCGATGCGAGGGAATGTGCCGACGGCGGTAAGCACGATGCGGAAACCGCGAGCCGCGGCGACTTCGTGGGGTGCGGTTCTGCAGGGACTATGTGTTGCGCCGCCACACCAAAAAAACTAAGGAAGCCGAGACGCTCATCCGAGGCGCAGAATTCGGCGTGCTAGACTTCCTTTGTGTAGCGAACGACTCGCCGGCAGCGGCCACGTCACGCGCCGCGATTGGGGGTTTCCTTTCCCAGCGACCGTTCACTCGCGCACTCAGCTCCCGCGAATTCGAAACGGCAACTTTGATCGAGGAACTTGAGATGGACTGTCAACAACTGGCCCAACGAATCCAGCAGATTCAGCCCGACGCGGCACCGCTCGACGTGGCCCGTCTCTGTCTGCTGCTCACCAACGCTGTCGACGCCGTCGAAGAGCTGGATGACGAGCATCGTTTGGCGGATGCCTGGCAGGAGACCAATCTCAAGCTGCAGGCGGCTACCGATCAGCACGCCGCCATGACGGCCGAGTTGGAAGCGCTCGCCAGCAGCGACCCGCAGGAGTTCAGTCCCGAACAGGTGTGGGTGTTGATTCGGGCGATCAAAGTGCAGAGCCAGGTGCTGCAGCTCTACGTGGGCAGCGGCTTGCTCGACGTGTAATTCCGACGTGTAAATCCGTCGAGATTCGCGCTCCGCGACGGCCGTCGTCACGCGTCTTACGCCGCCAGCAAGCGGCTCGCGACCGTCATGTAGATGACGATGCCGACCAGGTCGATGATGCCGGCCACGAACGGCGTGCTCATGATCGCCGGGTCGAAGCCCAAGCGACGAAACAGCAGCGGCAGCAAGGAGCCGGTCAGCGTGCCGCAGAGCACGACCAGTAGGAGCGTGATCGGCACGACGGCCGCGTCGAACGAGGCCACGCCCAGCATGCGGGCGGCCCCGTAACCGATCAGACCGAGAAACGCGCCGAGTAGGATTCCCTGCACCAGTTCGCGGACCACGATCCGTGACCAGTCGGTCAGCGAGATGTGCCCGGCCGCCAGCGCAGAGATAATCAGCGTGGCCGACTGGCTGCCGGAGTTGCCGCCGCTGGAGATCACCAGCGGAATGAAGAGCACCAACCAGGCCCACTGGGCGAGTCGATCTTCGTAGCCGCGGAGCGCGATGGCGGTCAGCAGCGCGCCGAAGAAGAGGATGATCAGCCAGATGCCGCGCTTCCAGGTGAGCGTCAAGAGCGACGTTTCCAGGTAGGTCTCCTCGAGCGGATCGACAGCACCGATTCGCTGGGCGTCTTCGACGGCCTCTTCACGCACCACGTCGATGACGTCGTCGTGGGTGATCACGCCGAGCATGTGGTGTTCCGCGTCGACGACGGGAATCGCGGCAAAGTCGTAGCGAGCCACTTCCGCCGCGACCTTCTCCTGGTCGGCGTCGACATCGACCGACACCACCGATTGATTCATGATGTCGCCGATTTGCATCGCGGGCTTGGCCAAGGCCGAGAGCAACTGGGCCACCGAGACGACGCCCCGCAAGTGGTCCGCTTTGTCGACGACGTAAAGATAGTTGATCGTTTGCAGGTCGCCCTCGCGAAGACTCCTGGTAATCGCCTCGACCGCCGCGTCGATCGTGTCGTCCTCGTTGAGCCGGGCATACTCCGAGGTCATAATCGCCCCGGCCGTGTCCTCGGGATAGGCACTCAGCCGCAGAATGTCGCGCCGCTCTTCATCGGGCACCAGCGGCAGCAGTTCTTCGACCGTCTGCGGCTCGGCATCCTGCAGGATGTCGACGCGGTCGTCGTGGGCCAGGTCGGCGACCAACTCGGCCATCTCCTGCGGGTCGAGCGTCTCGAGCATTTCGACCTGACGCGGCTGCTCGAGGAAGCTGAATATCTCGGCCCGCCGCATCGGCTCGGCGTGTCGCAGCACCTCCCAAACTTCGGCCGCGTCGAGCCCTTCCATGAACTCGGCGGTTCGCGCCGGGTGAATCGCGGTGCAGAACTCACCCAGTCCGGCGGCATCGCCCTCGGCGAGCATCTCGCGAAGCTCCGGCAGATAAAGCGTATTGCGGATCATCGGAAGCGCTCGCGGCAAGCGGCCAACGTGGGAACATCACGACGAGGGCAGGGAGAAGGCAGGAGATGCGGGGGCGGCCAACGTGCCGGCGGCCGACGAGCCCGCGCGTTCGCGCACCTCCCATTCTACTTGAGGCGAGCACCACGGATACCCGGCCCGCGCTCGCGCCGACGAGCCACGTTCAAGACACGACCGACTGCGACGGTCGCGGCCCCGTCAGGAGCGACCGGCTATCAGCTGCGCCTGGATAATCGTGAAGATGCCGCGGGCGACCTCTTCCTTCGGCCCGGCAAAGGTCCCCAGGACGTTGCCGGCGGCGTCGAGCACTTCGACGTGGTTTTCCAGCGAGTGCATCGCCTCGGGTCCGTTGAGGACCATCAGATCGCAGCTCTTGCGTTCCAGCTTGGCCAGGGCCCGGAGCCGATGATCCTCCGTCTCCAGGGCGAAGCCGACGACCCATTTGCCGCCCTTGTTTTCGGCCAACGTGGCGACGATGTCGTCGGTCTCGATCAGTTGCAAGGCGAGCGGCTCGCCCGTCTTGGCGATCTTGCCCTCTTCTACGCGGACCGGTCGATAGTCGCAGGGGGCCGCCGCGCCGATCATTCCGTCGCAGCTGGCAAAGGCCTCGCGCGCGGCGGCGAGCATCTCTTCGGTCGACACGACACGGAGCGTCTCCACATCCTCGGGATACTCGATGTCGACCGGGCCGGTCACCAACACGACCTCGTGGCCCCGCTGCTGTGCGGCCTCGACCAGCGCCCGACCCATGCGACCGCTCGAGGCGTTGGTCAGATAGCGGACCGGGTCGAGGTACTGTCGCGTTGGCCCGGAGGTGATGAGGATGCGTGCCATGGCGACCGATCTTCTGGCGAGCGGGGCCGACCGTTTAGCCGAGTTTCGCGAACTCCGCGGCGATGGCGGCGTGGATCGTCTCGGGCGAGGCCATTCGGCCCGTGCCAGTCTTGCGACAACTGAGCCAGCCCGACTCGGGATCGACGATGATCGCCCCGTCCTCGCGCAGCTGAGCGAGATTTCGCTGGACCGCGGGTTTCTCCCACATGTCGGAGTTCATCGCGGGGGCCAGCAGCAGCGGACCGGGGTTGGTCAGGTAAAGCGTGCTCAACAGATCGTCGGCCAGACCGCCGGCCGCCTTGGCCATGAAGTTGGCGGTCGCGGGGGCCACGCACATCAGTTCCGCCCGTTCGGCGAGTTCGATGTGGGCGCCCAGCGGGCAGTCGACGGGGTCGAACACGTCGCGATGCACAGGGCGTCCGGTGAGGGCCTCGAACGTCGCCCGACCGATGAAGTGTTGGGCCGCGGCCGTCATGACGACGGTGACACGGGCCCCGCTTTGCACGAGTTGGCTGGTCAGGGCGGCCGCCTTGAAGGCAGCCACGCCGCCCGCGACACCCAGCAGCAGCTCGCGACCTTGCATCAAGAGGTTTGCCTCGAGGTGTTGTCGACTAGAGATTCTCGAGGTCGAGCTCGGGCGGTCCACCGGCATCGGCCGTCTCTTCGGCCATCCGCAGATTGGAGGAAGAATCGAGATAGATCTTGTCTTGGATGATTTCCTGGATGACGATCTCGATGTTGCTGGCGCCGTCGAGCTGCACGAGCGGCCGGCTGCCGCCGTTGAGCGCCACGAGCCGCTTCTGGATGAGCGTCGAGAGCTTGAAACGACCGCCGACCTTGTTCACGATTTCTTCTTCACGCAATTCGTCGAGCATGCGACTTATTCTCCTGCTCCGCTGAGAATCTGGCAGATTTCCTCGGCGGCCCGGTCGACGTCGTCGTTGATGACCAGGTGCCGGTATCGGTGTTCGAGGGAAATTTCGTGGCGGGCAACTTCCAGCCGGCGGGCCAATTGCTCCGCGGTTTCCGTGCCTCTTTCCTGCAGTCGACGGCGCAGTTCGTCGAGCGATCGAGGCCGGATAAAGATCGAGATCGCGGCGGGATACTGCTCCAGGACCGACATCGCGCCGTCGACATCGATTTCTAAGACTACCCATTTTCCTGCCGCGAGGCCAGGGGTTACCGCCTTGCGAAGTGTCCCGTACCAGTAGCCGCGGCCGAACACCTCGAAGCACTCGAGAAACTCGCCGGCCGCACGACGGCGTTGGAATTCCTCGTCCGTCAGGAAATGGTAGTCGCGGCCATCGACCTCGCCCTGGCGCGGCGGACGCGTGGTGGCCGAAACACTGGCCACCAGCGGGACCTGGGCCTGGTCGAAGACCCGCCGCAACACAGTCGTCTTGCCCGCGCCGGAGGGACCGGAGATCACGACCAGCTTGCCGGGCGTTTGCGATGCGGGGGGCGTTTCCATGGCGTCGACCGACTCGTCTCGACGTTACTCGACGTTTTGAATCATCTCGCGAATTCGCTCGATGGCCCCTTTGATTTCGATCACGTGCTTCGAGATTTGCGCGTCGTTGGCCTTCGAGCCGATCGTGTTCGTCTCGCGGAACATTTCCTGGGTGACGAATTCGAGCTTTCGTCCGGGGTTCTCTTCGCCGTCGGTCGTCTCGCGAAATTGCTCGGTGTGGCTGCGCAGGCGAACGATCTCTTCCGAGATGTCGCTCCGCTCGGCGAACAGTCCGACTTCGCGAATCACATCGGCCGGCTCGACCGCGATGTCGTAATCCGCAAGTAGCTTCTTGAGTCGCTCGGTCAGCCGTTGTTGATAGGCCTCGGCGACCTGAGGGGCTCGGGCCGAGATGGCATCGAGCTCGGTATCGATCTGTCCGAGGTTGGCCAGCAGATCGGCCTGCATCGAATCGCCCTCGCGTCGCCGCATGGCGGCCAGGTCGGCCAGGGCCGCCGTGAGCACCGACTCGATCAGCGGCCAGTCCTCAGCCGGCTGGGCGACGGCAGCCGCTTGTTGGATGACGCCCGGCAGCATGAGTAGGTTGTCCAAGGAAATGGGCGCGGCGTTTTCCGAAAGCCGTCCGTCGCTGGTCAGTTTCTCGAGCTGCTGCCAGTAGGCGGCCAGCACGTCCTCGTTGAAGCGATAGTTTTCGGCCGCTTCGTCACGCCGAACGTGGACGGTCACCTGCGCGGTGCCCCGGTGAACCTGTCGGCGGACGACCGCCTCGACCTGCGACTCGAGCGAACCGTAGCCGTCGCTCAGTCGGGTACTGACCTTCAGATAGCGGCTGTTGAGCGTCCGCAGCTCAACCGACACGGTGACGCCGTCGGCGGTCTCTTGCGCCTCGCCATGACCGGTCATGCTCAACAACAAACCAGGACTCCCTTCCGCCCAGGGGACGTTGTCGCGCACGCGTGCGGCGCGTTAGCTGCCGGCATCGTTCTCGCCGCCCGGGGCGGGCGTGGTCGGCGACGCCGGGGTCGAACCGTCGGGACTGGCCGGTGCGACCGTCCGCGGCGCGTTCATGCCCGCTGGCTGGTTTCCCAGTTGGTCCGACTCGCCCCCGGCATTGACCGCCAGCACGGTTCCCACACAGAGCAGGATCCACGCCGCCGAGGCCCACATGGTAATGCGGGTGAAGGTGTCGCCGGCCTTGGCTCCGAAAGCGCTCTGGCCGCCCATGCCGCCGAGGGCCCCGGCCAATCCGCCGCCGCGACCGCGCTGCACCAGCACCAGTAGAATCATGAACAGCGCCGCGACAATCAGCAGCAGCATAAAAAACGTGAGCATTTTTGTTTCCCAAATTGGTTGTCAGCGGCGGCGGGGGCGATCTCGCGACTCGACCTAGACAGGCGTCTGGCTTCCCGCGGCAGCGGCGACAATGGCGAGAAAGTCGTCCGCCTTTAGGCTGGCCCCCCCGACCAACGCGCCGTCGACGTTCGCCTGGGCGAGCAACTCGGACGCGTTGTCCGGCTTCACGCTACCGCCGTATTGAATGCGGACCGCCTCGGCCGTGGCCTCATTGTATCGCCCGGTGAGCATCTTGCGAAGATCGAGATGCACCTCCTCGGCCTGGTCGGGGGTGGCCACTTTGCCGGTGCCGATGGCCCAGACCGGTTCGTAGGCGATCACGATCCCGGCCGCCTGCTCGTCGGACAGACCAGCCAGAGAGCCGTCGAATTGCCGGCTGATGACGGTCGTCGTGTCGCCCGCCTCGCGCTCGTCGAGCGTCTCGCCGACGCAGACGATGGGCGTCAGTCCGGCCGCCAGCGCGGCGTGGACTTTGCGATTCACGTCCTCGTCGGTTTCGCCGAGGATGTGCCGGCGTTCGCTGTGGCCGAGAATCACGAACTGGCAGCCGAGATCGAGCAGCATGCCGGCGCTCAACTCGCCCGTGAAGGCTCCCTTGGCCTCGTGATACATGTTCTGAGCGCCGAGTCCCACGGTCACTTTGCCGATCGCCCCGGCGACCGCTTCGAGATAGACACTCGGGGGGCAAACCGCGACGTCCACGGCGGCGAACTCGCCGGCCCGCGCGACAATGGCCGTGGCCAGATCGACGGCGGCCGCGCGATCGAGGTTCATCTTCCAGTTACCGGCGATGAAGGGGCGTCTCATGAAGGTCTCCAGCAGAGGTCCAGGTCGTCGTCTCGTACTCTCTTCCGTCGGTCGAAGCCTCTATTGAGTCCTGCGCAGCCAATGAACCAGGCCGACCAGCGGGAGGCCGGCATTCCAGCTATCACTGCCGCCGCGAAGGGCTCATTAACAACGCAGCCATCAATAATATCCCAATATCCCGATCGCTCGGCGACCTGGCAATCCCCGCGCCGCTGCGCCACATTCCCGCGCGGTGTGTCACTTCACCGGCTCGGAACGGGCATAGGAACCGAGCGTCTCCAGCCGCGTCGTCTTGCCGGCGAGCGACTTCAGCGCCCGTCGCATCCGCAAATCGTCGGCGTGTCCTTCGAGTTCGATGAAGAACAGGTACTCGCCCCGCGCGCCGATGACCGGGAACGATTCGATCCAGGTCATGTTGATGCGGTTGCGTTTGAGAACGGTCAGGGCGTCGGCCAGGCTGCCCGGATGATGGGCCACCTGCAGCATGAGTGAGGTCTTATCGTTGCCGGTCCGCTCGCCGGAGGTGCTGCCGATCACGGCAAATCGGGTGAGATTGTCGGGATTGTCCTCGATGTCGGCGGCCAGCACGTCGAGGCCGTAATTCGTGCCCGCCTGCACGCTGGCCACGGCGGCGGCGCCTTTCTTGTCGTGGGCCAGCTGGGCCGCGGTGGCGGTGCTGGTCACTTCGATGGTGCGGGCCGACGGAACGTGCGTGGCCAGCCAGCGACGACACTGCGAGAGCGCCTGCGGACGACTGTAAACCTCGCGGACCTCGCTGCGCGCGCAGCGGCCGAGCAGATTATGGTGGATCTGCAGATTCACCTCGCCGCAGATCTTCACGTCGCAGCGGGTGAAGTTCTCCAGCGTGTCGGCAATGCGGCCGTCGGTCGAGTTGTCGACGGGCACGACCCCGTAATCGGCCTGACCGCGGGCGACTTCTTCGAACACGCTGCCGATGGTGCCCAGCGGCAAGAAGTCGACCGACTGACCAAAGCGATGAATCGTGGCCAGGTGCGAATAGCTAAAGGCGGGGCCGAGAAAGGCAACGCGAACGACCTTCTCGAGCGACTTGATGCCGCTGATGACCTCGCGCACCACCGCCCGTACGGCCGTCTCGGGCAGGGGACCGGCACTGGCCGACACGGCCCGCTCGATCGATTGCAGGTTGCGACTGGAACTGGTCTCGCGGGCAATCGTGCTGTTCTCGCCGGCGGTCAGATCGAGAACGCAGCGAGCCCGTTCGTTGATCTTGTCGATGATCTCGCGATCGAGGCGATCGAGCTGGCGCCGTAAGGTGGCTGGCGATGGCGCGCTGGAATCAGGGCTCGACGATGTCGTCGCACCGCGACGCTTCTTCTTCGCCTTCTTCTTGACGGGGTTTTTCTCTGTGGCCTTCTTTTTGGCGGGGCTCTTCTTGGCCTTGGCGGGCGCTGAGGAGGACTTGGCGGGCCCCGACGAGCCCTTCGCGGTCGTGGGGGCGGCCGTTTTCGCCGACGCTCTTCGTTGTTTGCGTTTTGCCATGGAAAGCCCGAGCGAGCTGCGTCGAGCGGCTCATCGGCGAGCCTGCGATGGGAGCGCTCGGCCGACTGAAGTGCAGGTTGTGGAAACCGGAAGATTAGCGGTTACTTGCGGCGGTTGGCAGTCCGGCGAGGCTGTCAATTTGGCAGGTGCGGGAGAGGCGGAGGGGACGCGGTGTCAACTTGGCAGTCGAAAGGGGCTTTGGACGGCCATTTTGGTACGATTTATCGATGCATAAGTTCTTTATTTGAATGGTGTTGTGACTTCTTTGTCACGTGCGCCGACCGCGGCATGGCCTTTGCGTTACTTACAACGGCAGCCGCGATGGACCGCCGTTTTGGCGGGGCGGGTCGCGTCTGCGCGGGGCCGATCAAAGGTGCAAGTGTGTACCTGTTGGTGAGGAGAAGAGGTGACGGTCCCGCTTCGAAGCTGCAAATGAATCGCCAAGGACCGGAGTTGCCCGCTGGCCGGGTGCGAGGTCGCCGGCGTTATTGAAGGAGAAAGGAGCACGGTATGGCTCAGGGTGAAAAGATCATCGGCATCGACTTAGGAACGACCAACAGCGTTGTTGCCATCATGGAAGGTAGCGACGCCAAGGTGATTCCGAATCCGGAAGGCCATCGCATCACGCCGAGTGTGGTTGCGTTTACCGACAAGGGCGAGACGCTCGTCGGGGAGCCGGCCCGTCGCCAGGCGGTGACCAATCCGCAGCGGACGATCTACTCGATCAAGCGTTTCATGGGTCGTCGTCACAGCGAGGTCGAGTCGGAAGAGAAGATGGTGCCGTACGGCGTCACCGGCGGGGCGCAGGACTTCGTCAAGGTGAAGGTCGGCGACGAAGAGTTCACGCCGCCGGAAATCTCCGCCAAGGTGCTCCGCAAGCTCAAGGAGTCGGCCGAGGCCTACTTGGGTCACAAGGTCAACAAGGCCGTGATTACGGTGCCGGCTTACTTCAACGACTCGCAGCGACAGGCCACCAAGGACGCCGGGCAGATTGCCGGCCTGGAAGTCGCGCGCATCATCAACGAGCCGACCGCGGCCGCCTTGGCCTATGGGCTCGATAAACAGAAGCAAGAGAAGATCGTGGTCTTCGATCTCGGTGGCGGGACGTTCGACGTGTCGATTCTCGAAGTGGCCGACGGCGTGTTTCGCGTGATCAGCACCAGCGGCGATACGCACCTCGGTGGTGACGACTTCGACGAAATCTTGATCAATCACGTGGCCGACGCCTTCAAGAGCGAGCAGGGGATCGACCTGCGCGAGGATCCGATGGCCCTGCAGCGTTTGCAGGAAGCTTGTGAAAAGGCGAAGAAGGAACTCAGCTCGGCCCAGTCGACCGATGTGAACTTGCCCTTCATTACGGCCGACGCCAGCGGGCCGAAGCACCTGCAGATGTCGATCAGCCGCGCCGAGTTCGAGAAGCTCGTCGATCCGCTCGTCGAGCGAACCCGCGGGCCGGTCGAGCAAGCGCTGAAGGATGCCAAGCTCAATCCGGGCGACATTGACGAGGTCGTGCTGGTCGGTGGTTCGACGCGTATCCCCAAGGTGCAAGAACTGGTCAAGAAGATCTTCGGCAAGGATCCGCACAAGGGGGTCAATCCCGACGAGGTCGTGGCCGTAGGCGCCGCGATTCAGGGTGGCGTGTTGGCCGGCGAGGTCGACGACGTGCTTTTGCTCGACGTGACCCCGTTGTCGCTCGGCATTGAGACGCTCGGCGGGGTGTTTACCAAGCTCGTCGAGCGGAACACGACCGTGCCGACCGAGCGGAAGCAGGTCTTCAGCACGGCCGACGACAACCAGACGGCGGTCACGGTGCGGGTCTTTCAGGGCGAACGGGAGATGGCGGCCGACAACCGGCTGCTGGCCCAGTTCAATCTCGAAGGCATCAATCCCGCGCCTCGCGGCATGCCGCAGATCGAAGTGAAGTTCGACATCGACGCCGACGGCATCTTGAACGTCGCCGCGAAGGATCAAGGCACCGGCAAGGAGCACTCGGTGAAGATCGAGCAGTCGGGCGGCCTGTCCGAGGCGGACATCGAGCAGATGAAGAAGGATGCCAGCGAGCACGCCGAGGAAGATAAGCGGAAGCGCGAACTGGCCGAAGCCCGCAACGTGGCCGAGGCGAAATGTCACGAGTTGGAGAAGCTGATCCAGGAGAACGACGACAAGCTCTCCTCGGCCGACAAGGAGCCGCTCGAGGCCGCCATCAAGAAGGTGCGCGAGGTGGCCGCCGGCGAAGACGTCAACGCGATCAACAGTTCGGTTACCGAGCTGGAGCAGGCTTCGCACGCGTTGTCGAAGACGCTCTACGAGGCGGGTGCCGCCACGGCGCAGGCCGGGGCGACCGCGGCCAGCGAGCCGGCGGAAGATTCACCCGGCGACGACGAGGCGATCGACGCGGAGTTCGAAGTCAAGGATTCTTAAGCCGGCGACGGCCAAGGGCGGTAAGTTGCCTTGGCAACTCGCTGGTGCGCCCGCGATGCGTGCGGCGATCGCTGCTGCGCACTCTCGGGACTCTTCAGGCACGAACCCAAGGTAGTACGGGAAGTAGAAACCCAATACTCAGGCAGAACGGACCATGGCATTTCGAGCCGACAAATTGACGATCAAGGCCGGCGAGGCGGTGCAACGGGCCCAGGCGATGGCCGCCGATGCGGGCAATCCGCAGGTCGACACGCTCCACTTGCTCGCCGCGCTGCTGGCCGAGTCGGACGGCATCATTGCGCCGCTGTTGGACAAGATCGGCGCCGATCGCGGTCAGCTCGAGCAAATCGTTCAGTCCGAGCTGGGGCACTTTCCCCAGGCCAGCGGGGCAGGGCAGCCGGCCATCGACGCCGCGCTGATGAAGACCCTGGAACAGGCTCAGGACGAAGCCGACCGCATGAAGGACGAGTTCGTCTCGACCGAGCATCTGTTGCTCGCCATGACCAAGGTCGAGTCGAAGGCCCAACGCGTGCTCAACCTTTGCGCCCTGTCGGAAGAAGAGATCGTCAAAGGGCTGCAGGCGGTCCGCGGCAGCGCGCGGGTTACCGATCAGTCGCCCGAGGGAAAGTTCCAGGCCCTGGAGCGGTACGGCATCGACCTGGTCGAGATGGCCCGTCGTGGCAAGCTCGATCCGGTGATCGGTCGCGACAGCGAGATTCGCCGCGTCATTCAGGTCCTCTCGCGGCGCACCAAGAACAATCCGGTACTCATCGGCGAGCCGGGCGTCGGCAAGACGGCCATCGCCGAAGGGCTTGCGCTACGAATCGTGCACGGCGACGTGCCGCAGAGCCTGAAGGACAAGCGGGTCGTGGCCCTCGACATGGGTGCGTTGATCGCGGGCACCAAGTTCCGCGGCGAATTCGAAGAGCGACTCAAGGCGGTCCTAAAAGAGGTGCAAGACTCCGACGGTTCGATCGTGCTGTTCATCGACGAGCTCCACACAGTCATCGGGGCCGGGGCGGCCGAAGGCGGTAGCGACGCGGCGAACCTGCTCAAGCCGGCGCTGGCCCGTGGCGAGTTGCGCTGCGTCGGCGCGACGACGCTCGCCGAGTATCGCAAGTACATCGAAAAGGACGCGGCCCTGGAGCGGCGTTTTCAGCCGATCTATGTCGGCGAGCCGAACGTGGAAGACACGATCGCCATCTTGCGCGGGCTGAAGCCGCGTTACGAAGCGCACCACAAGGGCGTGAAGATCAAGGACTCGGCCCTGGTGGCCGCGGCCGAGCTTTCGCACCGCTACATTGCCGATCGTTTCTTGCCCGACAAGGCGATCGACCTGATCGACGAGGCCGCCAGTAAACTGGCCATGGAATTGGAAAGCGTGCCGCTGGAGATCGACGAGGTGCAGCGGCGGCTTACCCAGCTCGAGTTGGCCCAGCGTCAACTGGCCGAGGAGACGGAAGAGCACGCCAAGGAACGTCTGGCCAACATCGAGGCCGAGATGGCCCAGCTGCGCACGAAGCTGGCCGCGCTGCGCGAGCAGTGGGAGCGCGAGAAGCTGGGGCTGGGCGACGTGCAAAAGGTCCGCCGGGAGCTGGCCGAGGTCGAGCTGCAGTTCGATCAGCTCGACACCGCGATCAAGGAGAAACAGGCCGTCGGCGCGGCGATTGGCGAAGACGAGTATCAGCGACTCTACGAACTCGACGTGCGCAAGAAGCAGCTCGCCGAGCAGCTCGAGGCCGAAACGGCCGAAGACACTGCGGCGGACGAGGGTGACGGCGACGAGTCGTCAAAGGACGGTCGCCGTCTGTTGCGACAGGAAGTGACCGAAGACGAAGTGGCCGACGTCGTGAGTGCCTGGACCGGCATCCCCGTCAGCCGCATGCTCGAGACCGAGCGGGCCAAGCTGCTGGTGCTCGAGGAGCGACTGCATCAACGTCTGATCGGTCAAGACGAGGCGGTCGAAGCGGTTGCCAACGCGATTCGCCGTAGCCGCAGTGGACTGCAAGACACCAACCGCCCGATCGGATCGTTCATGTTTCTCGGCCCCACCGGTGTCGGCAAGACCGAGCTGTGCAAGGCGCTGGCCGAAGTGCTCTTCGACGACGAGAACGCCATGGTACGGCTCGACATGAGCGAGTTCATGGAACGCCACACGGTGAGCCGGTTGATCGGCGCGCCTCCGGGCTATGTCGGTTACGAAGAGGGCGGCAAGCTCACCGAGGCGGTGCGTCGTCGGCCCTACTGTGTGTTGTTGCTCGACGAAATCGAAAAGGCCCACCGCGACGTGTTCAACGTGTTGTTGCAACTGTTGGACGACGGCCGCTTGACCGACAATCATGGGCACACGGTCGACTTTACGAACACGCTTGTGGTGATGACCTCGAACACCGGCAGCCAGGCGATTCAGGAGATTGCGGCCGACGGCGGCAGCGAGTCGCAGATGCGCGAAGCGGTCGAGGAGGCCCTCCGCGTGCGGTTCCTGCCCGAGTTCCTCAACCGCATCGACGAGACGATCATCTTTCATCCGCTCAACCGCGAGCAGATTCGCCAGATCGTCAACTTGCAGATTCACCACCTGGCCGAACAGCTGGAGCAGCGCGGACTCTCGCTCGAGGTCAGCGAGGCCGCGGCGGACGAGTTGGCCAACCGCGGTTACGATCCGACCTACGGAGCGCGGCCGCTGAAGCGGCTCATCCAGCAGCGGTTGCAAAACCCGCTGGCCACCGAACTGCTCAAGGGCGAGTTTCCGCCGGGCGCGGGCGTGCGGATCGACTTCGACGGCGAGCAATTCACCTTCGCCCGCCATGACGAGGTCGCCGCGGCCACCTCATAAGAATGGGGCCGGGTCCCCGCCGGCGCGAGCGCGAACTGAACGACGTGACGACGCGCGTCGCGTTACGCGGTTGGTGAAGCCGCGGGCGGACTGCCGTTCTTGCCGCTGCCGCCTGGAGCTGCGGTGAGGGCCTTTGGCTCGTCGCCAACGGCCGCGACGGTCGGAGGCACGATTTCCGGGACCTGACTGGCCTGCACCATGTCGCCGTCGTAGAAGCAGATGCGATTGCGGCCCGTCTCTTTGGCCGCGTAGAGCGCGGCATCGGCACGGCTGAGTAGTTGTTTGCCGTTCTGACACGATTCGGCCGCGGCCACACCACCGCTGACGGTGACCGAAAGCCGTTCGGCAATCTTGCTCCGCACGCGCTCGGCGAAGAGCAACGCCCCCTGCAGCGGCGTGCCGGGCAGCAGCACCACGAATTCCTCGCCGCCGTAACGAGTCACCACGTCGGTGTCGCGGGAAAGTTCGCCGATGACGCTCACCACGTCCTTGAGAATCTGGTCGCCGACCAGGTGTCCGTGCATGTCGTTCACCTGCTTGAAGTGGTCGACGTCGACCAGCAGGAGTGAGAAGCAATAGCCGTAGCGGGCCTTCATCGAGAACATCGAGTCGAGCGATTCATTGAGCGCCCGCCGATTGTGGGCGCCGGTCAGCGGATCGGTACGGGCCTCGCTGAAGGCCATCAGGTGATTCGTCTGCTGGCGAAGCTCGTCGTAGGCGCAGGAGATCTGGTTCGAGAGTCGCATCGTGGGTCGCAGGATCTCTTCGGCCTCGCGGCAGAGATCCTGCAAGGTGGCCTCGCTCGGCGAGGCCTGAATGTTCGCCACTCGTTCCTTGAAGCGATCGACCCGACCACGATGGCTGGCCAGGTCGGCCCGCAGCGCCTCGGCGATCTTCTCCAGCTCGCGGGCGACGTGCGCGGCGCGGCGGGCTTCGCGGCGGGTTGCCTCACTGTCGCTGGAGACGATCAGCGGACTGCGGCGGCAGAACAGATAGGCGAGCAGACAAACGGCTGTCAGGGCGACCGGTGCCGGCACCTGAACATTCCAGCCGTCCCAAAACGCGAAGAGGGAGAGTCCCAGGAGGCAGCTTTCCACGGCGGGGTCTTTCTTGGTGGTTCGTCGGAGCCGTCGAGGTCGTGTCAGGGGTCGTGGGCGGTTGTGGTGCCGGCGGTTGTCCGGCACCGGCGCGACCGCTAGTAACCCGAGCGGGAGCCGAAGCCACGCAGCGCGAAGATCCCCACCACGAAGGCCGCACCCAGCAGTAGGAACCACTGGGTCTTGTCGAGGCCTCCGGCCCAGTACATCATCGATTTGTAGACGTCATGGAGCATGCGAAACCTGCCTGAGGTAATGGCGATCGTCGCACGACGACGTGGCGAGCGATGCGACGCGCCGGGTCGTGTTCCGTCCGCCAGCAGACGGGGTTCTTCGGTTGCACTGCCGCGGCGTGCCGATCGCGGAAGCGCGGTCGTCGGCGCACAGCCTGTCACCCAAAGTCTAGGTCACGCGAAGGGACGGTGCGCGACCGCATAATCGCGCCAGACGGCATACGCGGCGCGGTGTCGGCGGTTGGCGTGTGGGCGAATGCCGTGGTGGCCTGGCTCGTGCCGTGCCGGGGTCTGCTTGGCGGTGACGATGTGGGTGTCGATTGCGGCGCGCGACGTCGTCGCGAGAGACGCGGGCATGCCGCCCGTGGTGCGGCGGCGTGCTCTTGCTGAGGTGCCGGGCGTCGATATAATCTACGGTCTTCCCCGCGTACCCCGCCTGGCGAGAAGGGGGTGCGACGTTCCGGGGCCGTAGCTCAATTGGTTAGAGTACCGGACTGTCGATCCGGTGGTTGCGGGTTCGAGTCCCGTCGGCCTCGCTT
>ERZ869936.535-NODE-535-length-35132-cov-15.308464_pt1 | contig 35132 bp, 25 predicted proteins | sample MGYA00520876_ERZ869936 | MGnify/ENA primary metagenome ERZ869936 (study PRJEB32218, sample SAMN09650985) | biofilter metagenome | isolation source: enrty point of leading RO module | place: Saudi Arabia: Thuwal, RO plant located on Red Sea | collected 2016-02-17 ... | reverse complement strand
CTGCGCACCCGCCGCGGCGACAACTACTACGCGCGCTACGGCAACCTCGCCGGCACCGACGAGCAGCGCGCCGCCGACCTCAACGGCTTCTTCGCCGATCCCGAGGTGCGGGCGATCTGGGCCACCGGCGGCTGGGGCTCGGCGCGCCTGCTGCCGCTGCTCGACTACGACGCCCTGCGCCGCGACCCCAAGGTGATCGTCGGCTACAGCGACGCCACCGCGCTGCTCAACGGAGTGCACTCGCAGACCGGGCTGGTGGTCTTCCACGGGCCGTTCCCGCGCAGCCGCGTCTCCGCCGACTTCCAGAAGCAGCTGCTGTTCGGTGCCGAGTCGATGCGCTACGAGAACCCGTCGCGGATCTCCGACGGCGAGACGGTGCAGACCTCCCACCGCATCCTGACCATCCGCCCCGGCCGGGCGCGCGGACCCCTGCTCGGCGGCAACCTCACCGTGCTCTCGGCGATCGTCGGCTCCGCCTACCTGCCGCGGTTCGATGGCGCCATCCTCTTCCTCGAGGACGTCAACGAGGCCGTCTACAGGGTCGACCGCATGCTCACCCAGCTCAAGCTCGCCGGCATCCTCGACCGCATCGCCGGCTTCGTCTTCGGCAACTGCAGCGACTGCGACTCCGGCACCTCCTTCGGCTCGCTGACCCTCGAGGAGGTGCTGTACGACCACATCGCGCCCCTCGGCATCCCCGCCTGGCAGAACGCCATGATCGGCCACATCGCCGACCAGTTCACCCTGCCGATGGGGATCGAGGCGGAGATCGACGCCGAGGCGGGCACGATCTCGGTGGAAGAGGCGGTTTCTTGACCGCTGGGCAGGCGGCGAGGGTCCTGCTCGTAGGCTGCGTCCTCGCCATGCTGGTCGGGAGCTGCCGACCGGCGCCTCCAGAGCCGGAGCGCAGACTCAACGTCGTCGTGCTCTGCCTGGACACTCTGCGGGCCGACCATGTCGGCCGCTGGGGATACGAGCGGCCGACGACGCCCAATCTCGACGCACTCGCCGACGGCGGCGTGGTGTTCTCGCGCGCCTACACCCACTCCCCATGGACCGTCCCCGCCACCGCCACGCTCCTGACTTCTCTGCTCCCTTCGCAGCATCTCGCGGGCCTGAGCGGGGACTTCGATCGCAACCTCGCCAAGACACCGCCGAGCGACATCCAGCCTGGAGCGACCACTCTGGCGCAGGCGCTCTCGTCTGCCGGCTACCGAACGATGCTCCTGTCGGCGAACCCGTTCCTCCGCGGTCGTTTCCACGACGGCTTCGACCAGGCGACCTCGACGCGACGCAGCGCTACGGAGCTGAATGACGCGGCTCTGCAGTGGCTGGCGGAGGGCGACGACCGGCCGTTCTTCCTCTACCTCCAGTACATGGACCTGCACGAGCCCATCGAACCGCCGGCGGAGTTCTTCGAGTACTTCCCGGTGGACCCGGAGCACGGGCCGAGGTCCGACATACATCGCGCCTGGAGGCACTCCAGAGTCGAGAACCTGTCGGATCCGGACTTCGTCGCCTACCGCGAGCACAAGGTCGCCCTCTACGACGGCGCCCTGCGCTACCTCGACGAGGAGGTCGGCCGACTGCTCGACGCGCTCCCCGGCCTGCCCGACGGCGATTCGACCCTCGTCGTCGTGACCTCTGACCATGGTGAGGAGTTCTGGGACCACGCGACCATCGGGCGTGAGCTCGGCGGGGACCCGAGAGATCTCTGGGGGATCGGCCACGGCCATACCATGTTCGAGGAGCTCCTCTCGGTTCCTCTGCTCTTCAGCGGCCCGAATCTGCCGGATGGCGGAGAGAGCGACTGCGAGGTGGGGTTGATCGATGTCGCCCCGACGGTCCTCGATCTGGTCGGCGTCGCCCAACCCGATTCGATGCAGGGACGTAGCCTGGCGGGCCTCGCCCGAGAATCGGCCGGCGGCGAGGTGCGCTGCCCACGTCGTCCGATCCTTGCTCAGTCTCCAGCCTACGGCCCGGATGCCTCGGCCCTCGTCCTGCAGCGGAAGAAGCTGATCTCCAGAGCAGACGACGTCGAGCTGTTCTACGACCTGCTTTCGGACCCCGAGGAACGAAATCCCAAGACCTCCGACGGAGACGGAGAGCTCGATGTCTACCGCGACATCCTCCAGCGTGCGGCGCGTGCCGCTGCGCCGACCGATTCCGCGCCGCCCGCGATCGAGCTCGACGAAGAAGCCAGGAAGCAGCTGGAAGCGCTCGGCTACCTCTCGGGTAACTGAGAGACGGCAGAGGGATGGCGAAGGGCCGCCGGAGAACGAGCAACCGTGGCAGGGCGGCTACGATCTCACGATCCGGCCAGAGATTCCCCGTAACGAAGATCGCGGTCAATCGACTAGGGATGTAGGAACGGGCGAAAGGCCCACGCAGTTCACCAACAGCCGACCAGGAGACAACCATGAAGCGCATCCTCCTCGCCCTCGCCGTGCTGGCGCTGGCGGCGTCGTTCGCCGGCGCAGACTCGCTCGACGTCAACGCCACCGCAGCCCTCAACGGGACCACCAACGGTCTCGAGGTGATCCACGACAACACGTCGGTCGCCTACGTGCAGGACGACACCCCCAACAGCGAGACTGTCTACCGGTTCGAGTTCCTCTATGACCCGAACCAGCTCGGCCTCACCTCGAGCGCGCAGTTCCGCTTCAGCCTGTTCGGCGCCTACGCCAACAACCCGCGGCCGAACAACCCGGGCAACCCGTGCCCGCTGAACCCCAACATCCCGGTGTTCCCGGCACGTGTCTTCGCCGTCTTCGGTGGTGCGAACTCCGAGTATCCCGGGGTGCGCATGACGCTGATGACGAATCAGTGCGGCATCGTCGGCACCGCGGCCCAGTACTTCACCACCGGTGGCGTGCCCGACAACAACCCGCGCAAGATCTGTGGTTACATCGAGAACTCGACGACCCCTGCCGGCGCCGGTGAGGGTGGTCTCGCAGTCGTCGCGGTCGGCGCAGCCTGCCCGCCGCACGGCGATCCCGCCTACTCGACGGCTCCGGCCAACAACTTCGAGATCCCGACCCAGTTCGTTCGCCTCGGCAACCTGGCGATCAACCCGTTCAACGCCGGCGAGAACGGCAGCTTCTACGTCGACGAGTTCGCTTCGTTCCGCACGATGGCCCCGTAGGCCCCTAGCGCCAACGACCCGCTCTCCGCCCGCGGCCCGAGTCTCGGCCAACGGGTGGAGCGCCTCCCGACGGTTCCTGGAGCCTGGCGCTTCAGGAACCGTCTTCGTCTTTACGATGCCCCGAGGACACTGAAGTGCCGAGCAACGATGCCGATCGGGCGCTCGAAGAGCGCTATCTGCGAGCCTGCGCGAAGAACATCCAGTGGCTCGTCGACCGAGTCACCGTGGCCGAAGGCATGGAGATCACCGGCTGGGCGATCCCCCCGGACGAGACGGCCACCGGCACCTTCCTGGTCGGAGGCAGGCCGTTCGAGGAGATCGAGTTCCCGCAGCCGAGCCCGGACCTCGGCTCCCACTTCTGGCCGCTGCCACAAGCCGCCAGAGCGCGCTTCCGCTGCCGGACCGGCAGCGCCGACGGCCTCTTCCGCGATGGCCTCGCCCGTCTCGAGTTCTGCCCCGAAGGCGAATCGACACTCGAATCGCGGCTCCGTTCGTGGTCGTTCCCCAACCCGGCCGACGACAGCATCCCGGTCCCTGACGGAGTGCGGATCAGTCGAGTCATCGGAGCGGAGGACTCGACGAACTACCTGCTCGGCGGTGCATCGCTGGTCGACCGCTTCGACACGCTCCTCGGTGAGCGCTACGAAGCGACCCTGGCCACCCGCCGACGGGTCCTGGACTGGGGCTGCGGATCGGGACGATTCGCACGTCACTTCCACAGGTGGCCCCATGTCGAGCTCTGGGGCACCGACATCGACCCCGACAACATCCGTTGGTGTCGCGAGAACCTGGCTCACGGGCGTTTCGAGCGCCTGCCGCTGCAGCCACCCACCGAACTGCCGTCGGGGCATTTCGATCTCCTGGTCGGCATCTCGGTGTTCACCCACCTGAGCGAGGCGCATCAGTTCGCCTGGCTGGACGAGCTGCACCGCGTCGCCGCTCCCGGGGCGCTGCTCCTGATGTCGATCCAGGGCCTGTCCCAGATGGGACTCTACCGGCCTCCGGGGGCCCTCGTTCGGCAGGTGGAACGCGACGGCTTTGTGATCACCGGACGCAACGTCGCGCTCGACGAGGTGATCGAGAACGACACCTACTACATCGACGTGATCCATTCCCGCGACTACGTGCGCCGGGAGTGGGGGCGCTACTTCGAGGTCGTCGAGTTCGTCGACGGTGTGGCCGCCAACCAGGATCTGGTGGTGCTCAGGAAGGCCGGCTAGTGGCAGCCAAGCCTCGGCGCAGCGCCTCCGCCCAGTCTGCCAGCGAGGCGAGAAGGCTCCGGCGCCGGACGAGAGCCGCGTCACCGGCGCGGCACGGGGAACTACACCACGCGACCACAGCCGACGTCGTGTCCTCCATCCGATAGGACTGCAGAACGAGCTCCCGAGCCCTGCACGCCTGCTGCTGCAGTGCGTCACGGTTCCCCGCCGCCCACACGAGACGGTCGGCGAGCTCTTCGCCCGACCCGGCCGTGAACGACAGCGCGCCACCCCGCCGTGTCAGCTCGGCAGGAAAGTCCCCGATCGGATTACAGAGGATCGGCAGCCCACACGTCGCCCATTCGAGCAGACGGTTCTTGCTGCCGAGCTCTCCCTCGTAGCTCTGGTGCTCGACGACCAGACCGAGGTCCGAACCAGTGAGCACCGACTGCAGCTTTGCGGGATCGACCCAGCCGAGCATCTCGAAGCGCTCTCTCTGGTCGCTTGCGGCGACGAGACTGGCGAAGCGGCGGTAGGCGCCGGTCGACTGGCCGGGCACCTCGCCCCCGGTGCAGCGGAAGCGGATGCGAGGGTCGCGCCGCATCGCACCGTCGACACCGGTGAAGAGAGTCTCGACGTCGGACCACGCGTTGAAGCTGCCGCTCCACAGCACGACGAATTCGGCCTGCTGGTCCGGATCGGACTCGCTCGGCCGCAGCGACTCTGTGTCGACCACCGGACAGGGTACGACTTCCACCAGGCGCTCTCCGAAGGTGTGCCTGTTCAGGCGACCGAGCAGACCGAGCTCTCCGACACAGGCGAAGAGCTGCGACCTGGAGACGACCGAGAAGCGGTCGGCGATCGCCGAGACCCGACGCACCCGACGCCGGAAGTAGCGCAGCACCCGGTCCTCTTCGTCGCTGTGGGCCTTCACCTGAGCCTCGGCCATGGCGTGGCCGAACTGATCGGCCCAGAAGGGCGTTGCGCCTCCCCGCACCACGGCGCGGGCCGCGGCGAAGGCGCCGTGGATCGTGGCGCCGATCACCGCGTCGTGGGCCTGGCCACCGGCGGCCGCGGCGACCGCCCGCCAGTCGTCGAAGCTCCCAAGGGGCAGGCGTCGGATCCGTACCCCGGACCTCTCTTCGACGGCCCTGGGAGTGTGCTCGCCGTAGGCGCCGGGCGCCGGCATCAAGACCAGATCGACCTGCGCTCCGGAGCGGCTCGCAGCGTCGGCGAGCTGCCACGACCGGATCCCGACGGCGGGATTCGAACGAGTGGCCTCGAAGGGAAGTGGTCCGACGCCGACCACGAGGACGCGCGCGCGCACTGCTAGACCGCCTCCTCTGTCGCCACCCGCCTTCCTTCGGTCGGCTTGGCAGGGAGCGTGATGACCGGCACCGTGCCGCGAGCCCGCATCATCCGCCACCAGCTCGTTGTCCATCCCGAGCGACGCCGCTCCCAGAGAGCCCTCGGCAGCAGCTTCAGGCTTCCCAGCCAGGACCTCGCCTGCAGCCCGGCGTCCCGGTGCGCACCGACGGACCTGCGCTTCAGGAACACCGCAACCTCCCGCGCCCAGTACTCGGGCACCCAGCGAAGCAGAGCCAACAAAGGCCAGCGACTGACCATGAGGACGAACCGATTGCGCCAGGAGAGAAGGACCTTGAAGTCGCTGATCCCGTCGGAGCTGGCGGAGATCTGGTGGAGGACCCGCGCTTCGGTCTCGAGCCGCACGCTCCAGCTTCGGCTCCTCGCCTTGAGGCAGAGGTCGATGTCCTCCTGGTAGAAGCCGTAGTGCTCCGACCACCCTCCCACGTCGGAGTAGCAGCTGGCGCGGATCAGGAGTGCCGCACCGGTGATCGCCAGCACCTCCCGCGAGCGGATGCTGCCCTCGTACTCCGAAAGCTGCTGGCCGATCCCCTCGTCCCACGCCTCGGCGGTCACGGTGACGTTGAGCCCGAGACTGTTGATGTGGTCGGCAAAACCGTCGATGAGCAGGAAGGGGCCGACGATGCCGCACTCCGGACGCTCCTCGAGCACCTCCACCAGCCGCGCCAGCGCGTCGGGCTCGACCCGTGTGTCGTTGTTGAGGAAGAAGTAGGCGTCCGCGTCGCCGAGGTTGCGGCAAGCCCAGGTGATGCCCCGGTTGTTGGCCTCGCCGAAGCCCACCCCCTCGGGAAGCGGTACGAGATGGAAGTCGTGGTCCCTCCTCAGCTGCTCGGACACGGGCTCCTCGGCACCGTTCTGCACGATGACGACCTCGGCTTCGACGCCGCGGGCACCCGACAGCGCCTCGAGACAGCTCCTCAGCACGGGTTCGCCGCGGTGATGGACGATGACGATCCAGACACGCACGCGAGGACCTACCGGCGAATCGAGGCGCGGCGGGACCCGCCGTTGTTGGCGAACGGTTCGGTCACTTCGTCTCGCCCCTGGACTGCCGAGAGCTCAGCGGCCCTGGGAAGTGCTCCAGAGGGTCGTATCGCCGGACTCGAACCCGTCCGAGAAGATCAACTCCTGGCACTCTCCGGACCATTCGACCACCTCGGAATCGAGCTGTGTCGACACGGTCGGCATGGTGGCGTCCGGCCAGTCGACCTGGCTCTGCCCTGCTCCCCCGACCAGGGCAACCGAGGCGGGCATCACGGTGCCTATGGTCGTGGAGACATCGACGAGTCCCGGTGTGTTGTTGCCAGCCGGCTGAGTACCGTTCGACGCCTCGAGGAGATCGAAGGCGATGGTCCCGCTCGACACCGAGGTGCAGAGCATCTGATTGCGCAGGACGAGCCACGGGTCCGAAGGCAGGCTCGGAGTCGAGCTCTCGCAGCCCGGCTCGCCAGGACCTTCGTTGCACCCCCACCAGTTGTTGGTCGCGTCGACGAAGGCCCCGGCCACTCGGGTCACGAACCCGCCGAAGCGATTGAAGGATGCGTCCGTGGTCATTCCGTCGAAGTAGGTGGGCCCGTCGATGTCGTTCCCGTCGACCATGTGCAGTCCGGGGCCCACCGCTCCGGAGGCGATGAAGCTGGCGTTCTCCCGTACCACGTTGGCCGTCGTCCTGAAGTTCGCCGCCAGCGAACCGTCGACCCCGAACTGGATCGTGTCGAGCACGTTGTCCGAGATGAGACCGGGACCGAGATCGCCACCGGCCAGAGTCCGCACGGTCAACGACGAGTTCGGGGCGTTGGCCGGGGGCAGGACGTTGCCGGAGACCGTGATGGGGCCGGCGATCGATCCGCCGGTGGAGTCGACCGCGAGGCGCAGGGCGTCGTTGTCGACCACCTGCCAGGTGCCCGAACCGTTGGTGTCGAAGTTCTGCACCGCGATGAAGGCTGCGGAACCGGTGGTGTCGGTGATCGTCACGTTGCCGAGGATCGGTTCGCCGTCCACCTGGATCCGCACCGGCTCCACCAGGCCGCGGTCGACGATCTCGTTGTCATCCACCAGGATCGGTCCGAAGAGCGGCGCGTCGCGAGACGAGATCTCCACCGCATGCAGGATGTTGCGTTCCACAGTGACCTGGCCGATCGAACCGCCGAGGGAGTTGGTGGAGACCACCGCGAGCCAGGCAGCGTCGTTGTCGCGAACGATGACGTGGCCGGTTATCGGGCCCGACGCGTTGCCGTTGTGGCTGACACCGAACTTGCCGTTCGAGGGCGACATCGTGTTCTCCTCGAAACGGATCGTGCCGCTGATCTCGCCAGTCCCGACCGGGCCGTTCGAGTTCACGATGATTCGCGGACCGTGGGAGACGTCGTTCCTCGCGATGGTCACGTTCGCTGTGATGTCGGCGGGATCGCCGACGGCGACCAGGCTGATGATGTTGATCGCGCGAAGGTCGTTGCAGTCCTCGATGGTGATCGAGCCGCCGATGTCGACCCCGGGATCGGAGATGATCGAGATGAGCGCCTGCGGATTGCCCCCCATCGTGACGTTGCGCACCACGATGGCGGCGTTGGTGTCCTGGGTGAACGAACCGATCTGCATGCCCGTCGTGGTCAGATTCTCGATCGTCAGCGACGTCGCGATGTTCTTCACCAGCATCCCGGCAGTGAAGATGAGATCTCGGAACTCCCAACCGGTGGTGGTGCCGCCGGTGATGTTCACACCGCCGGTGATGGTCCGCGTCGGCACGTCGCCGCGAATCGTCAGTCCGGTCTTTCCCCGGTTCTGCAGCACGGCGTCTGCTCCGTTGGAGAGCACGATGACCTCACCGCCGTTGTCGACGTTCTGAACGCCCTGATCGATGTTCGGGTAGCAGGGGCTGAGGCCGCCGCAGGTGCCATCCGTATGGTGCACGTAGACCTGAGGGGCGGCCTCGAGCACGGTCGCGAGGAGCATGCAGGCGAGACCCGCGAGCCAGCTGACCACGACGCAGCGCCGACGTCGTCCACGATGGCTTGCGCCGGCGTTGCCGGGCCCGGATTTCGACATCTTGGTCCTCTGGTTCGAGATCGCCTGCGGGTAGCTGCTTACAGCTGCACGACACTGCTTTCAACCCTAACCTACGCGTCTCGCCCACGCCACGCGGCGGCCTGATCGCCGGCTCCCCCGAGCGGCCGGAAGCCACACTCGGCCGAGAGCCACGATTCCCTCACGGCATCGGATGCCGACGGGCAGGTCGGCTATACTCCTCCTTCGCTGATCGACACCTTCTCGAGGCCGCCTTCGTGACTCGTATCCTCGCTGTCGGCGCCGCTCCGTTGCCGACCGAGAGCCGAGGCCGGCTCGATGCGTCCGGGCTTCGGACCTGGCATCTGGTGCAGCCACTTCTCGCTGCCGGACACCGCGTCCGCCTCGTCGCGGTGCGCAACGAAGCTGCCTACGACTCCGGAAGTCCTCCGGTGATCGAGGAGCGGCAGGGAGCACTCGAGTACCTCGCGGTACGCGGCGCCCTCTTCCATCGCCCTGAGCAGCTCCAGCGCTATCACGACGACTTCGAGCCAGATCTCGTCGTCGGTATCAACACGTACCCGGCCTCGCGGGCGGTGGTGATCGAGACACAGGCGCCGATCTGGGCAGACCTGAACGGATGGGTGATGGCCGAGGCGCAGGCGAAGGCGAAGGTCTACGACGACGACGTCTACCTTTCACACTTCTGGCGCATGGAGAGGCGCATCCTCGATCGCGCCGATGCCTTCTCGGCGGTCTCGCGGGCGCAGGCCCACGCCATCGCCGGAGAACTGGCCACCCGCGGCCGGCTCGGCCGGCAGAACTTCGGCTACGAGTTCACCCACCACATCCCCAACGCGATCGTCGACACGCAGCCACCGAGTGGCGGACCGCGGCGACTCAGGGATGGCGACGCGCGCCTGGGCGACGACGCCTTCATCGTCCTCTGGCTCGGCGGCTACAACACCTGGACGGACACCGACCTCCTCTTTCGCAGCCTCGAGAGTGCGATGGAAGCGAACCCGAAGATCTGCTTCGCCTCGACCGGGGGCACCCTCCCCGGACACGACGAAACCACCTTCGTCCGCTTCCGCGAACAGGTCGATCGAAGCCCCCATCGCGATCGGTTCGTCTTTCTCGGCTGGATCCCGACCGCCGAGATCTCCCCACTGCTGCAGGAGTGCGATCTCGGACTCAACGTCGACAGCCGCAACTACGAGACCGTCTTCGGAGCCCGCAACCGGATCAACGAGATGGTCCGTCATCGTCTGCCCGTACTCTCGACCCAGGGCACCGAGGTGAGTCTCGAGCTGAGCCGGTCGGACCTGATCTTGACCTCGCCGATCGGCGACGCGAGCGCGTTCGCAGAACGCATCACCTGGGCTTCGCGGAACCCGGCCCGTCTCGAGGAGATGAGTGAGGCGGCGCTCTCCTTCGCCGAGAGAGAGTACAGCTACGCAGCGACGACCAGGCCCCTGCAGCGCTTCGCCGAGGCTCCTCGCCGAGCCCCGGACCTCGGCGAGCGAGTTCCCTTCCGCGATGTCGACTTCTATCGCTCGGTCCCGGTGACCGAAGCGCCGTTCGAGGACGACCTGGATCCGGGCTCCCGCATCAAACACCTGGAGGACTACTTGGATCGTCTCCAGAGCTCCAGGTTCTTTCGCGCCTGGATGCTCTACCACAAGGTGCTGCGCAAGCTGCGCCTCCTCCCTCCGCACCGGGACAACGAATAGCGTTCCAGAGTAGATAGATGCGACTCCACCACGATCTCGTCTTCGTCCTGGTCAAACGCGAGCTCAAGGTCCGCTACCGCGGCTCCTTCCTCGGCGCCATCTGGACGATGCTGCAGCCGCTCCTGATGATGCTGGTCCTGCACACGGTCTTCAGCGCCATCTTCCGGTTCTCGATCAAGAACTACCCCGTGTACGCGCTCACCGGCGTGCTTTTCTGGAACTTCTTCAGCCAGAGCATCACGAACTCGATGAACAGCCTCCGCGGCAACGCGATCCTGCTCAGGAAGGTCGCCGTCCCCTACGCGGTGTTCCCCTTCGCGGCCGTGGTGTCGGGCGTCGTCAACCTGGTCCTCGCACTGGTGCCGCTTCTGGCTCTGCTCATCGTCACCGATCACAAGATCGGTCCCGCGCTCCTCTTCCTCCCCGTGGCGATCGCGATCGCACTGCTCTTCACCCTCGGAGCAGGACTCGCGCTGTCGCCGCTCGCAGTCTTCTTCACCGACGTCATCGAATTCGTCACGGTCCTCCTGACGCTGACGATGTACCTGACGCCGGTCTTCTATCCGAAGGACATCCTGCCCGACCACTTCTATTGGATCGTGCACTACAACCCCATCCGATCCGTCCTCGAGGTCTTCCGCGACCCGATCTACCTGTCCAAGATCCCCCCGATACAACATCTCTCGGTGGCGCTCCTCTGCGCTATGGCGTCCTTCGCCATCGGCGTCTGGATCTACCGGAAGTCCGAACGTCGCATCGCCTTCTTCGTGTGAGTGAGCGAGCTCGATGACAGTCGTACAACTGCGCGGAGTCTCGCTGGACTATTCGGTCAAGGAGCACACCGCGACCAGCATCAAGGAGTACTTCATCCAGGTGCTGCGCGGGCGCAGGAAGCGCAAGGTCATCCGGGCCCTGCGAGAGGTCGATCTGGAGGTCGAGCGGGCCGAGTGCGTCGGCATCATCGGCCGCAACGGGGCCGGCAAGAGCACCATGCTCAAGGTGGTCTCCGGCATCCTCCGACCGACCCGCGGCACCGTCTCCGTAGACGGTCGCGTCGCACCGATTCTCGAGCTGGGGACGGGCTTCGACTACGAGCTCTCGGGCCGAGAGAACATCGAGCTCAACGCCCTCTTACTCGGACTCAGCCGTCGAGAGATCAAAGCTCTCGAGGAGAGCATCATCGACTTCAGTGGCATCCGCAGATCCATCGAACAGCCGGTGAAGAGCTACTCGTTGGGAATGGTCGCCCGGCTTGGTTTCGCGATCGCGACAGCATCGATCCCCAGCGTGCTGATCCTCGACGAAGTCACCGCCGTCGGCGATGCGGAGTTCATGCTCCGGTGCCAGAGGCGGGTCGACGAGCTGGTCTCCTCGGGCACCACGACCCTCGTGGTCAGCCATGACGAGACGACGATTCGGCGACTCTGCACCCGCTGCGTGCTGCTGGAGGGTGGAGAGATCAGGGCCCAGGGCAAGGTCGACGAGGTGCTGGCGGAGTACGGCAGACGCACCCTCCATCGCATCGACTCCGCCTCGGGATCGCAGTCGCACGAGACCGAGGACTCTGCCCTGGAGGCGTCGTCCGCGGTCTAGTCGGCCCCCGGGAGCACTCGGCGGAAGCACTTCCGACCGAGGCGTCTGCCGGGACAGACGACGCCAAGGCATCTCGCGGTGAACAGCTCCTCGCTGGGCGCCCGTCACACCACGGCCTGGCGTGAAGGGCCTACCACCGGCGCTCCAACTCAGCCCCCCATGATTTCGATCACTGGCTCCCTTTGGGGTCAGGACTGCGGCTTCGAGCGACCCGAACCGCCCATCGCCGAACGCACGGCCCTGCTCCAGCGGACGGGTCGCGATGCCTCGAGGTCCTTGACGACAGCGAGAGCGGCCTCGAGCTCGGCGGTGGTCGACCTGAGCTCGTTCCGGAGCCTCGCTTTCGCGTCGTCGCACTGCTCGACGAGCCGCTCGAGCCGGCCGACCTCGCCGCGCAGCTCGGTGGACTCGGTGACGGCGAGGTCTCGCCCCCGGCGCTGCTCGTCCAAGTCTCGGGCAGCGTTCGCCAGCAGCAGGTCCCGTCTGCCCTGGGCGGCTCGCTCCGTCTCCACCAGCCGATCGATTTCGCGGTCGCGGTCTGCGATCTCGCGTTGGCGTACCGAGATCTCCTTCTCGAGGGCCGCGATCTCGCCTTCCCGCCGCTGGAAGAGCTCGTCGTACCTTCGCTCGAGTGTCTCGACCAGGCGGCGGTGATGGATCTCGAGCTCTCGGAGACGGTCTCGGTTCCCTACTGCCTGCCTGGCCAGCTCCAACACCTCGCGGCTGTGCCGACCGATCTCGGTGACGGGCAACACGACCGGGCCGGGTTCGCGGCCCGCCTGGCTGAGCCGCGCCTCCAGACCCGCAAGCCCGGCCGGCAGCACCTCTTCCTCCCCCAGCGCCGAGACTTCGTTCCTCAACTCGGGCCGAATCGCCGACTCGAGGACCCCTCCGGAGGGCTCTTCGACCGCAACGCCCAAAGAGGTCAGGTAGGCCCTGATCCGCCCGCACTCGGCTTCGGTGTGCTCGAGCAAGCGCTCGTAGGAGACCACCAGAACCTCTTCGCCGGCGACCGCGGAAGTGATCGAGGTCAGGTAGGACTCGCACAGGGCGAGCGCGTGGGTGCGAGTGAATCCGTTGCGCCGGATGAGCGACGAAGCGACATCCCTGGCGTCGCGAGCGCTGACGATCCACGCGCACTCGCCGAGCGCCGTTCGCCAGACCGGCAGCGTCAGAGCGAGTCGCGGGTCCTTCAGAACCGGAAACCGTCCGGCACCGTCAAGCCCCTCGACGATGGCGCGAGCGCGCATGCGGAACCGTTCGAACTGGCCCGCCGAGAACCGCGTCGCCAGGTCTCCCTCCGCCGTCGACCAGTCGACGCCCGCAGCCTCCAGTACGTCGTCGTTGAGGGCGGCCGTGTCCACCCGCTCGTAGAATCCGAGGGGGTTGTCCGGGCGCGCCGGCATGAGATCGTCGTCGCGACCAACGAAGCCGCCGAGCGAACAGAGATAACGGGCCACGGCAGACGTGCCCGAACGGTGCATCCCGAGCACTACGACTCTACGCATCCATCCTCCGAGAGTTCCTCGCCCCTGCTCGAGGGGAAGGACTCGGATGGAGGAGCGCTGCCGCTCGCCGGTGGCGGGCTTCGGTGAACGAGACGTCAAGACAGCGCCCGTTACACGCGTCCCGTCGGCACGCGATCCTAGCAGTCCCGGATGGCCCTTCGGGCCACCCTCAAGATGGATGCAGATGGGTGCTGGGGTAAGGACGGGCAGCCGCGGGCAATCGTGGATTCTGGCGCTTTACGATCCGTCTCTCGGGCCATTTTCAAAGCAGCCAGTAGTCGAGGGACCCGAAGGGGCTGAGCGAGGGATCTGCGGTCCCCGGCGAGGCACCGTCGACGAAGGCGAGAGGATCGTCGAGGCGATGCAGCGGAGCCGAGAGACCGAAACCCCGGCGCCGCTCGGTGGAGTGATGCTGGTCCGACTGCGCCCTCGGCCTACGCCTCGGGCTCTGGTTGAGTCCGGACTGCCGCGAGCGGCACTCCCTCCCCTTCGTCGCCCTCGGCCTACGCCTCGGGCTCTGGTTGAGTCCGGACTGCCGCGAGCGGCACTCCCTCCCCTTCGTCGCCCTCGGCCTACGCCTCGGGCTCTGGTTGTTCTCGCGGGAGAGATGGCGCCACGTCGCCTTCGCGGCCCGGTGGCACCCGCTGGGCAGGCCTCGGATCTCTCCCGCGAGGGCTCCTGTCACCAGCCGCTAGCGCAAGTCGTCGTCGGGCCTCATCGGCGAGGCGACCTCCGTCGACCACATCGACAGGTCGCCGCTCTCGAAGTCGCTGGCGAACAGCAGCCCCTCGCGCGCCTCTCCCGGCGTCTCCAGCAGCTCGGCCGTGGCCCCCTCCGGCGACGACGAGGTCTCGTTGGTGCCATCGAGCCCGATGTAGATCCCCAGAGCCAGGGCGGCGGCCCCGAGACCCGCCGCGATCAGTCGGAGAGATCGCCAACGCTGCGAATCCGATGCGCCCTCGCTGGTCGCCGGCCCCGACAGGAGCTCCTGCCGAGCCGTCGACAGGTCGAGCCAGAGCTCCGAAGTCGAGCCGAGCTCCTTCTCACACTCCGCGCACGAGGCGATGTGGTCGTAGAGACGTGTCTCGGCGCGCTCTCCGAGGGAGCCGTTCAGCAGCCAGGGCAGACCCTGGCGCACCCGGTTGCAGGTGAGTGGGCCGTCCCAGGGCCGCGACTCTCTCGTTCCGTCTTCCACTGCTTCGCAACCTCGAGGGGTCGTTCTTGCCGCGGCGTCGGAGGTCTGGTCCCTCACCGAGCGGGACCGTTTCCGCGGCTTCATCCTCTCAGTCGTCCGACTCCGGATTTCGTGACGCGTTCCGCCGAAGTCTCTCCCTCTCGGCCAGAGCCTTCTGCCTGCACCGCATGACCCGGGCGCGAAGGGCACCTGGGGCTATGCCCATCCGGTCGCTCATCTCGTCGTACCGGTAGCCCTCCTGCAGCAGTGCCCAGAGTTGCCTGCACTCCTCCGGCATCCCTGCCACGACTTTGCGGACGATGTCCAGCTCGCCGAGTCGCTGCTGGGCTCCATGGGCCACGAATCGGGGATCCGCTTCGATGTCGCCGAGATCGACCCAGGTCCTGCGAGCGTGATATCGGATCCGATCGACGCAGCGGTTGTGGGCGAGCGACCGAACGTACGGCGCAAGACCCCTGTCGCCACGGTAGCTCCCTTCGCGGATGCCCTCGAGCAGGGCTTCCAGGACCTCCTGCTCGAGATCCTCCAGCTCGCGGTGCAACGCGTTGCGGAACGGGGTCAAGGCCCCCCGGATCCACCTCCTGACGGCTGCTACGGCGTCCTGGCGACCCTCGAGGAGGGCTACGATCTCCGGATCTTGCATCGCTCCAGGAGGGCTGGAATCACTCTGCCCGATCGTCCCCGAAACTCTCGTCCCGGGCGTCGCGCCGTCGCGACCATTGTGCTCGAACCGAGGCGGTGCGGCCATTGTAGAGTGTCGAGCGGACCCCGAGGCGACGAGAGGTCGGAGTCGGTGCCGACGAGGCGCTCCGCGCGGCGGAGATCACCTGCGGTCGCCGCCAGCGGGCGCCCGCCAGGGAGCCGACGTGGCGAGGCGGTTCGGGGCCTGGCGGGCCCGAGAGACGGAACGGGGCTCGCTCGCAAGCGAGGCCGAGGACTGACGAGACCGGAACGGCGACGGCGGCGCCTCGCGCCACCGGGGACGACCACAGCTCCCTCGAAGAGAGACCGAACTCGATGACTACGCGGGACGAGACCGTAGCAGCGTACTGGGACCACAAGACCAACGACGTGTTCGACGGTCCGACCTACTGGCTGGCGAACCCCCTCGTCGCCCAGAGACACCAGCAGTTGGCCACCCGGGGCCAGAACACCCACTGGGTGAACCACTGCGTCGAGCGCCACCTCGGCCCGGCCAGGCCGGTGGAGCGCATCCTGACCGTCGGCTGCGGCGATGGAGACCTCGAACGGCACCTGGCGCTGCTCGACGCGGCCGTACGAATCGAAGGCATCGACATCGCGCCGCGGCGCGTGGAGATCGCGACGCGACGGGCAGCCGAGGCCGGCCTCGGCGATCGGCTCCACTACCGCGTAGCGGACGCCGAAGCGTTGGAGCTCGAGGAGGAGGCCTACGATGCGATCTTCTTCGACTCGTCGCTCCACCACCTGGAGAATCTCGAACAGGCGCTCGAGTCGTGTTCCCGCGGTCTCAAGCGCGACGGGCGCCTGTTCGTGAACGAGTACGTTGGACCCGACCGCTTCGATCTCTCGCCGGAGGAGAGGCGCGTGATCGAGGCGACCTTCTCGCTCATTCCGGCGCGATACCGTCGCTCACACGCCGAGTTCGATCGCGGCAAGGTCCGGCAGCGTGTCGCCTTCCCCGACCCGGCGGAGGTCGCCAGGGTCGATCCGTCGGAGTCGATCCGCAGCTCCGACATCCCGCGGGTGCTGGAGGAGCGCTTTGAACTGATCGAGGTCAACTCCGCAGGAGGCACCATCCTGCAGTTCCTGCTCGACGGTATTGCCGGCAACTTCGTCGCCGACGACCCCGCGTCGGTCGAGATCCTCGAGATGATCTTCGCCATCGAGGAGCGCATGTTGAGCAGCGGGCACCTCAGGCCGCACTTCCTGCTGGCGGTCTGCGCACCGCGCTGATCACGCCACCGCCTGCTCCCCCGCTCCCTCTTCTTCCTCCTCTCCCCCCAGCACCCTCGCCACGCCGCGCTTGAAGTCCTCCAGCATCATGTAGGTGCACGGCACCAGGACCAGGGCGATGCCGGTGACCAGCAGCACTCCGTAGCCGAGGCTGAGCACCATGGGGATGAGGAAGCGCGCCTGCAGGGAGCGCTCGAAGATCATCGGCGCGAGGCCGAAGAAGGTGGTCAGCGAGGTGAGGAGCACGGGGCGCACGCGGCGGGTGGTGCCCTGCACCACCGCCTCGAGCACGGGTACGCCGGCACGACGCTGATCGTTGATCGCGGTGATCAGCACCAGGGAGTCGTTGACCACGACTCCGGTCAGGGCCACCAGGCCGAAGACGCTGAGGAAGCTGAGGTCGTAGCCCATCACCAGATGGCCGAAGATGGCGCCGATGAGGCCGAAGGGCACGACGGAGAGCACCACGAGGGGCTGGCCGTAGCTGCGGAAGGCGACCGCCATCAGGCCGTACATCGCCATCATCGCCACCATGACGCCGCGGCCCAGCGCGGCGACCGAGTCGGCCTGCTCCTCCTGCTCGCCGGTGAAGGTGAAGCCGAGGCCGGCGATCTCCTGCTGCACCTGCGGCAGCACGTCGTCGGCGAGGATCCTGGAGATCTCGCTGCCGGTGGTGACCTGGGGGTCGACGTCGGCGGTGACCGCCACCGTGCGGCGGCCGGCGAGGCGGCTGATCTCGGTGAAGGAACGCCCGCGCTCGACGTAGGCCGCCTCCTCGAGTGGGATCTCGCCGCCGCCGGGTGTTCGGATCATCAGGCTCTCGATGAAGTGAACCGAGTCGCGCTCCGCCTCGGGTAGGCGCACGTAGGTGCGCACCTCGTCGCGGCCACGCTGCTGGCGGCTGGCCTCGGCGCCGAAGAATGCGCCGCGCACCTGCAGCGCCAGGTCGCGCTCGCTGATCCCCAGCGCCCTGGCGACCGGCTTCAGCTCCAGATCGAGCTGCGGCTTGCCGCGTTGGAAACCGTCGTCGATGTCGAACACCCCGGGGTATTCGGCGAGCGCGGCGGCGACGCGGGTGGCGGCACGCTCGAGGGTAGCGATGTCGTTGTGCGACAGTTGCACCGAGACCTTGGCGCCGGCCGACGGGCCGTCGGCGAAGTTGAACGCGAGGCGCTCGACGCCGGCCAGCTCGCCGACGCGCTCGCGCCAGCGGCGGATGAACTCGGTGGAGCTGGTGTCGCGCACCTCACCGGAGACCAGGTTGACCGACACCTCGCCGATGTGCGACCCGCTCTGGGTCTGGATGCCGCCCGGGCTGAAGCCACCCACCGACGTCGAGCCGACCCGCATCAGGATGCTGTCGACCACGTCCTCGGCGCTACCCTCGTCTTCCTGGTTGAGCTCGGCACGCACCTCTTCGGCCGCCTCGAGCACCCGCCTGGTCACCCGCTCGGTCTCGCTGTCGGGAGCGCCGAACGGCAGCTGCACCGTGGCGGCGATGCGGTCGCCCTCGACCGAGGGGAAAAAGTTGAACTTCAGCCGCCCCGAGACCACGAAGGACAGCGAGACGACCAGCAGCCCGGTCGCCACCGCCAGCACCAGGTAGCGGCGACCGCACAGCCCTTCGAGTCGCGGCGGCATGCCCTCCTCGACGCGCTCCTCGAAGCGATCCGAGAAGCGGCGCTGACGGGCGGAGAGACGCTGGAAGAAGCTGGCGTCGCCGTTGCTACGCACCTTGAGACGCGGCACGTGTGCCAGGTGGGCCGGCAGGATGAGCAGCGACTCGACCAGTGAGATCACCAGGATCGGGATGACGATCAACGGGATGTTCTTGAAGAACTTGCCGGTGACGCCGGGCACGAAGAGCAACGGCGCGAAGGCGATGATCGTCGTCAGCACCGCGAAGACGACCGGGGTCAGCACCTCGCGGGTGCCGTCGACCGCGGCCTCGAGCCGCGTTCCGCCGGCCCGCCTGCGGTGGTAGATCGCCTCGCCGACGACCACCGCGTCGTCGACCACGATGCCGAGCACCAGCACGAAGGCGAAGAGCGAGATCAGGTTGATCGAGATCCCCGCCATGGGGATGAAGAGGAAGGCACCGAGGAAGCTGATCGGGATGCCCAGCGACACCCAGAAGGCGATGCGTGGCTCGAGGAAGAGGCCGAGGATGCAGAGCACCAGGACGGCGCCGAAGAGCCCGTTGCGCAACAGCAGCGACATGCGCTCGCGGAAGTTGGTCGACTCGTCGTTGAGCAGTGCGATGCCGACCGAGTACGGCAGCACCTCGGAGCGTTCCTCGACCAGCTCGCGCACCGCGTCGGAGACGTCGATCGGCGATTCCCTGCCAACCCGGTACACCGCCAGCTCGACAGCCGGCTCGCCGTCGAAGAAGGCCCTTTCGTCGGTGTCCTGGTAGCCGTCGATCACCGTCGCGATGTCGCGCACCCGCACCCGCGAGCCGTCGGGGCGCGCCAGGACCACGATGTCGCCGAACTCCTCGCCGTAGTCGCGCCGCTCGGTGGTGCGCACCAGCACCTCGCCGGCGCCGGTCTTCACCGAGCCGGCAGGCAGGTCGATCGAGGCGGCCGATACCGCCTGGGCGATCTGCGGCAGGGTCAGGCCGTAGCGCCGCAGGTTCTCGGAGGGAACCTCGATGCTGATCTCCGGCGGCGGCAGCCCGGCCTTCTCCGCCACGGTGACCCGGTCGTCGGCGAGCAGCTCGGCGCGGAAGTCCTCGACCAGGCGATCGAGGGTGCGCACCGGCACGTCGCCGTGCACCACCACGCGCACGACCTCCCGGCGCAGGTTGGCCAGCGAGATGATCGGGCGCTCGGCGTCCTGCGGGAACGAGGTGATGCGGTCGACGGCGCTCTTGATGTCGGCCAGGGCGCGGTCGGGGTTGGTGGTGATCAGCAGCTCGGCGACCACGACGCCCGAGCCCTCGGCGGCAGTGGACGAGATGCGCTTGATGCCGTCGACGCCGCTGATCTCCTCCTCGATCGCGAGCACCACGCCCTCCTCGACCTCCTCGGGCGAGGCGCCCGGGTAGGGCACCCGAACGGTGACGATGTCGAGATCGACCTCGGGGAAGACCTCCTGCTTCACCGAACGCGAGAAGACCAGGCCCCCGACGATGAAGAAGAGCATCATCAGGTTGGCGGCCACCGCGTTGCTGGCCATCCAGGCGAGAGGGCCGCGGCGGGTCGGCTGCGGCTCGATCGAACCCGGACGCGGGGAGGTGTCCCTCATGGCGTCGTTCCCTCCTCGCCGACCGGCTCGGAGCCGGCGGCGCCCGCCGCGGAAGGGGTCTCGCCCCGCGCGGGCTGCGCCCCCGAAACGTCACCACCGATGCGCACCGGCGCACCGTCGCGCGACGGCGACCGCCCGGGATCGGCGAGCCGGCGCAGCTTCATGCCCTGCACCGGCGTCGCGATGCGCGAGGTGACCACCAGATCGCCGTCAGCCAGTCCCTCGTCCACCCATACTCGGTCGGCGTCGCGCCAGGCAACATCGACCTGACGCACATCGAGCGTGCCGTCACGAAAGAGCCAGACCGAATTGCCGTCCTGCAACCAGTTCCGGGACAGCTCGAAGAGCTGGCGCTCCTCGGCGCCCTCGATGGTCACGTCGACGTACGCGTCGAGCAGCAGCCGATCGGCAGGATCGCCGCCGCCCTGCGGCGCATCGAGCGGGTCGGGGACCTCGATCAGCACGCGCGCCAGCCGTCCGGCCGGCTCGACGTCGCCGAGCAGTCGCAGCACACGGCCGGTTCTCGGCGCCGCCGACTGTCCGCCGTCGGCGCGCACCCAGGCTCTCGAGGTTCCGGGCCGGTCGCCGCCCGCCTCGAGGTCGACCGCCGCGAGCTGGTCGACCGGCACCGCGGCGCGCACCCAGAAGACGTCGGAGCCGACCAGGGTGGCCACGACACTCTGGATCCCCACCGTCTGTCCGACGTCGAGCGACTCGTCGAGGACCAGAGCGTTCCAGGGAGCCCTGACCGTGGTGCGCTCGAGATCCAGCTCCGCACGCCGGAGACGGGACTGGGCGGCCGCAACCGCCGCCCGCGCCGACTGCAGCTGGGGTTGGCGCAGAGCCAGCGCCGCCTCGCGCTGCTCGTCGTCGAGCTCGTCGCGGAACAGCTCCCACTCGCGCTCGGCGACGCGGCCGCGCCCCTGCTCGAGCGCCAGCTGCGCCTCGGCCTCGGCGAGCGCCGAGCGCGCCGTCGCCACTGCCAGCTCGTAGTCGGCCTGCTCGATGCGGAAGAGAGGAGCGCCGGCGGAGAAGCGCCCGCCGGGCTGGAAGGCCTCGGCGATCCACTCGACCCGCCCGGCGACCTGCGGCTGCACCACCACCCGACGCGCCGGCAGCACCGTGCCCTGCGCCTGCACGTCGATGCGGTGGGCGTCGCGCCGCACCTCGACGACCTCGACCAGCGCGCCGAGGTCGACGCGCTGCTCGGGCTCGGGCTGCTTCGCGGTCTTCACCACCAGCGCCGCGATGGCGACGAAGAGGAGAAACGACAGGAACGGAATCGCGACCCGGATCTTCATCTCTTCTCCTGACCTCTCGCCGCGGAGAGGGAAGCGGTCTCGGACTCGGCGCGCTCGGCCGGCTCGGCGGAGGTCCTCGCGGGCCGGAGGAAATCGAACATCTCGCGCGGCGCGCCGCTCGGCAGGCCGAGAGCGCGGCACAGCCGCACCCGCCCGGCGAGCTGCTGGCGCTGCGCCTCCACCGTCTGCTGCTCCAGCGACTGCGTCGCCTGCAGCGCGGTGATCACGTTGAGGTAGTCGGTGGCGCCTTCGCGGTAGGAGGCGCGGGTCAGCTCGAGAACGCGCCCGGACTCCTCGGCGCGACGCTCCAGGTTGTCGAGCAGCTGGCGCTGGGAGACCAGCGCGATGACCGCGCCCTCGACCTCGCGCACCGCGCCGACCAGGGCAGCGGCGTAGGCGGCCAACGCCTCGTCGGCCGTAGCCTGCGCCTGCTCGATGCGGGCGGCGCGTGCGCCGCCCTGGTAGACCGACTGCGAGGCGCTGCCGACGACCTGCCAGAACAGGTCCTCGAACAGATCCGACAGGGAGCGCTGGAAGTCGAACAGGGTGCCGGTGATGGTCAGGCCCGGCAGCCACTCGCGCACTGCCGCGGCGAGCCTGCGATCGGCGGCCTCGAGCCGGCGTCGCGCCGAGCGCACGTCGGGCCTCTGGTCGACGAGCTCGGCCGGTACCCCGATCTCGGGCAGCGGCGCCTCGACGGCCTGGGACAGTGCCTCGCCGATCCCCGCCGACGCCCCCGCGTCCGACTCCGCGAGCGGATCCAGCTCACCGAGAAGCGCCGCCCGCTGCGTCAGCAGACCCCGCAGCCGGCCCCGGGCGAGGTCGATCTGGCCGTCGAGGCCGAGCAGCTGTTCCTTCTGGCGTCCGATGTCCTGCGCCGCGCCGAAGCCCTGGCCGAAGCGCAGCTCGACGAGCTCGAGGAAACGCTGCGAGGACTGCCGCTGCCGCTCGAGTACCTCGAGCAGCGCCCGCTCGGCGGCGATGCCGAACGACAGCTCGGCGAGGCTGGCCGAGAGCGACACGCCGAGTCCTCGCAGATCCTCGAGCGCCGCGGCGCTGTCGGCGAGTGCCGCGGCACGCCGGGAGCGGAGTCGGCCCCAGACGTCCACCTCCCAGCTCGCGGCGACCGCCGGCTGGTATGTGGTCACCGCGCTGTTGCCGAATCCGGCGCCACCGATGCCGGCGGCGGCACCGAAGGCCCCGCCCGCGGCGCGCGTCACCTGCAGCTGGGCGTTGACCTGCGGTCGCAGAGTGGCGCCGACTTCGCGCGCCCGCGCGTCGGCGGCGACGAAGCGCGCCAGACCGGCGGCGAGATCCCAGCTGCCGGCGAGCAGGCGCTCCTGCGCCGCCCGCTGCTCTTCGCCGCCGAGCACCGCACAGAGCTCGTCCGCAGCCAAGCCGGTCTCGGCCGTCAGCTCCGACTGCCAGGCGTAGGCCGGCGGCGGCTCGAGCTCGGCCGCGCTCGGCAACACGCTCTGGTGGGCGCAGCCGGCAAGCCCCGCGAAGCCCACCGACGCCCAGACGATCCGGCGGTGCGCCGAGCGCCGGCGGTCGGCGAGGGGGAAAGCGCCTCGAAAAGGTGTCATCCAGCAACCTCCTCGGCCTCGGCGCGACGTTGCCTCGTGCACGCAGCTACGCGGCGGCGGTCGGCGGCGATCGCGGCGAGGACCGCCCGCGCGATGTGGTCCGCCAGGCGCTCCATGTCGGTGGCGCCGTAGCGGCGCCGCGCGACCCGCTCCACCACCGGCCTCGAATGACGGTAGAACACCACCTGCGACACCACGCCGAAGGCGTGGTCGGTGACCAGCTGATCGATCGGCGCCGTCCGATCTCCCGCTACTCCGAGCAGCTCGGCGACCGTGGCGTGAAGCATCTCGAAGTGAGGACGGATCGCGCCCTGCACCAGCTCGTCGAGCAGCGGAGTCGGGGCGGCGAACTCGTGCGCCATCACCCGGGCCTTCCAGGGCTGCTCTTCCCCACCGAGGGTCTCGGCGAGGAAGTAGGCGATGAAGGCGCGCAGACGCTGGCGCGGGCTCGCCTCCTCGATCAGGGCGACCGGCGGCGCGTCCTCAGGTGGCCCGACCTGGCGCAGGATCTTGCGGTAGAGGTCCTCCTTGGTGCCGAAGTGGTAGTTGATCGAGCTCGGGTTCTGTCCGGCGCGACGGCAGATCTCGCGCACCGTGGCGCCCTGGTAGCCGTGTTCGGCGAACACCTCGCGCGCCGCCTCCTCCAGGCGGCTGCGTGCCTTCTCCGAATCTGCGGGTGTTCCCATCGTCGAATTCCTCTGCGTCCACCACCGACCTTCGAACGCATGTTTGGAACGGATGTTTCAAACAATCGTTCGACAGGGATCCTGGCGCACCCGGCGACGGGACGCAACCCACGGCGCCGCCGATCGCGGCGGCGACCGACGGGGCTCCCACGCCACCCACCTGCTCCGCGCCCCGGACTCGGGGCGCTCAGCTGCGCGCCTCGAGCTCCTCCCAACGGGCGTAGCTGCGGGCGAGCTCTAGCCGCACCTCCTCGGCCCGCTGCCTCAGCCGCGCCACCTGCTCGCCTTCGGCCCGGTAGAGCTGCGGATCGGCGAAGCGCTGGTTCAGCGACGCCTGCTCCTGCTCGAGCTCCTCGATCTGCTGCGGCAGGCCGTCGAGCTCACGCCGCTCGCGGTAGGAGAGCTTCGCCGCCCGACCGCCGGAGTCCCCGGTGTCCTCAGCCCTCGCCGCTGCCCGCGCCGCCGCGCCCCGCTGCCGCGTGGCCGCAGCCTCGCCGCCGGCCTTCGCGCCGGACTTGGCCGCCGGCTGCGGCGGCCGCCGCTGAGCCAGCCAGTCGCTGTAGCCGCCGGCGTACTCGACGGCGCGGCCGCCGCCTTCGAGCACCACCGTGCTGGTCACGACGTTGTCGAGGAAGGCGCGATCGTGGGACACCAGCAGCAGCGTGCCCTCGAAGCCGACCAGGCGCTCCTCGAGCAGCTCGAGGGTCTCGAGATCGAGATCGTTGGTCGGCTCGTCGAGAACCAGCAGGTTGAAGGAGCGCAGGAAGAGGCGCGCCAGCAGCAGCCGGGCCCGCTCGCCTCCCGACAGCGCCGAGACCGGGCTGCGCACCTGCTCGGGGCGGAAGAGGAACTCCCGCAGGTACGAGATGACGTGACGTCGCCGCCCCTCGATCACCACCTCGTCGGCACCTTCGGCGACGTTGTCGGCGACCGTGCGCTCTTCGTCGAGCTGCTCACGGTGCTGGTCGAAGACCGCGGTCTCGAGGCGGACCCCGTGCCGGATGGATCCGGTGTCGGGTGCGAGGTCGCCGAGCAGCAGCTGCACGAGAGTCGTCTTGCCGGAGCCGTTGGGCCCCAGGATGCCGAGCTTGTCGCCGCGCATCACGAGCAGATCGAGGTCGCGGATCAGCGTCTCGCCACCGGGATGAGCGAACCCCATTCCGGTGGCCTCGATCACCAGCTTGCCTGAGCGCTGCGACTTGTCGAGAGCGCCGATCCGGAACGAGCCGCGTCCCGCCTCCTCACGCCGCGCACGGCGCTCGGCACGCAACCGCTCCAGCGCCCGCACCCGCCCCTCGTTGCGGGTGCGCCGGGCCTTGATCCCCTGGCGCACCCAGGCCTCCTCCTCGGCGAGCCGCTTGTCGAACTTGGCCGCCTGGACCTCCTCCACCTCGCGGTGCCGCTCGCGCCGCTCGAGGTACTCGCGGTGGGTGCACTGACCCCAGTCGCGCACGGTGCCGCGGTCGACCTCGACGATGCGCCGCGCCACCCGCTGCAGGAAGGCGCGGTCGTGACTCACCACCAACAGCGCCATCTGACGGTCCTCGGTCTCGCCGACCAGGAACTCCTCCAGCCACTCGATCGACGGGATGTCGAGGTGGTTGGTGGGCTCGTCGAGCAGCAGCACGTCGGGCGTCCTCACCAGGGCCCGCGCCAGCAGCACCCGGCGCCGCATGCCGCCCGAGAGCCCCGAGAACCTGCTCTCGGGCTCGAGACCGAGGCGCGAGAGCACGGTCGAGACCCGCCGCTCGAGGTCCCAGGCCCCCACCGCCTCGATCCTCCTTTGCACCTCCTCCAACCGCACCAGGTCGACCTCGCCGCCCTGCTCGCTCAGGCGGGCGAACTCCGCGAGCAGCGACTGGAACTCGGGCAGGCCGTCGCCGACCACGTCCGAGACCGTGCCGGCGACGTCGCGCGGCACCTCCTGCTCGAGCCGCCCCACGCGCAGGCCCGAGGGCGAGCGCACCACCTCTCCGCGGTCCGGCTCGAGCTCGCCGGAGAGCAGCCTCAGCAGGGTCGACTTGCCGGCGCCGTTGCGGCCGACGAGACCGATGCGCTCGCCTGCCGCGACCTGCAGGTCGACGCCTTGCAGCAGCGGCGCCGCGGTGCCGTACGAAAGACTCAGCCCGCGCAGCGAGAGGACGTCACCCATCGGAGAGCCTGTCTAGCCCCTTGGCCCGCACCGTCGCGCGATCCCGCTCGCCAGGCGCGGCGCCCGGCAGCCCGCGCTGGAGCTCAGCGCCCAGCTGCGCGCTTCAAGCCGGCATGCCGGCGGCCTTCAGCGACCGCTCGAAGAGATCTGCGATCGCCTGCCTGCCCGAGTCGGTCAGGTTGCGGGTTCCGGTGGCGGCGAAGGTGGCGTCGGCGATCACCGGCTGGTGCTCGCGCCAGTCGTGTCCGTCCCAGGTCAGCCAGCGGTCGCTGCCCTGGTCGAAGACGAAGACGGGGCGGTTGAAGAACTTCGCCAGCTCGACCCCCCAGCCGGTCCCACCCTTGACGGTGTCGTCCTCCTGCAGCCAACCGACCGCGTAGACCTCGTCGGCCCGGGTCACCACGTGGAAGATCGACTGGATGACCCGCCGGATCCCCTTGCCGCGATTGAAGCGCCGGCCGAGCCGCTGGAAGACGATCGCCATGCTGACGTCGCCCTGCTGCAGGACCTCCTCGGTGAGCGTCTCGACGTTCACCCCGCGCTCCATCACGTGTCCGTCGAAGGAGATCGTGGTCTCGGGAATGCCGGCGCGCTCGGCGCAGCGGCCGAACTCGGCCTCGGTGCCCTTGTGGCCACCGTGGATCAACCTGGTCTTGGTGCGTTCGATCATCGATCCTCGGTCCTCATTCGCTTCGATCGGGGAGACTTCCACGCGCGCCTCTCCGCGTGGCGAGGTGCAGGCGCGTCCGAAGGGTCCGTCGGGCGCGGCGTCCGCGATTGTTGCAGTCGACCGGCGGCGGGTCCAGCATCCGCCGCGAACGAACTCCCTGCGCGGTTCCCGGCCGATGCCTGAGCGACGAGCGCCGGCGACCGTCCGCAAGCCCTACTATCGGATGTCGTGGCCCATCCCCTGATCATCGACCGCACCTGGGACGGCGCATCGATCGGCGACGGCGAACGGGTCGGGATCACCCTCGAGCTCCCCGGCGACCCGGGCGCCACGGCCGACCGGCGCGGCGCGCTGGTCCTGGCGGTCGACGCGCCGCTGCACCGCGATCCGCCGCCGAAGGCCGAGCCCGGCCCGACGCCGGGGCTGTGGGAGCACGAGGTGGTCGAGCTCTTCCTCTATCGCGCCGACGGTGCCGACGAGGACGGCACGGTGCGCTACCTCGAGCTCGAGCTGGGACCGCACGGCCACTGGCTGGCCTGGAGCTTCCACGGCGTGCGGCGACGGGTCGGGTCGCTGCCGGCCCGGGCGCAGGTCGAGCGCGACGAGGCGGCTCGACGCTGGCGCGGCGAGCTCGAGATCGCCAGCCGCGACCTCCCGGATTGGCTGCGCACGGCGGCCCGCAGCGACCTGCTGGCCAATGCCTTCGCCGTGCACGGCCTCGGCGCAGCGCGCAGATTCCTCGCCTGGCGGCCGAGCGGCGCCGAGAGGCCCGACTTCCACCAACCGCAGTCCGCGGCGCCGCTCGCCGGCGAATGATCGCGAACCTCCTCTGGCCAATGCGCGCAACCACTGTAGAATCAGACAGCTAGACGAATACCGACACGAGCGCGGCGGCCCCGCCGTCGACGACTCGCTCCCCTCGTTGGCGACGACCCGGAGCCGACCGGCGTCCTCCGGGAACGGTTCGCCTTTCTCGTTGCCGAGCCCCCGAACTCTCCGCGTCCCGAGATCGCGCCCCCGCATGAGCTCCGTCTCCGACCCGTATCGCTCACTCGCCGAGCGACCCGAGGACCGCCTGCCCGCCATGGACGAGGCATCGACGCCGAGAGCGGTCGTCGAGCTGGCGGCGCTGCGTGAAGAGCTCGAGAGGGCGCTCTCGCACGCCTCGCGCACCGCCGAGCAGATGGCGCTGCACACCATCCACGTCCTGGTGCCCGAGGACCGTGTGCGACGCGGCCCGATCGTGGAGAACGGCGAGATGCACGAGCGCCACGCGAGCTTCATCGGCCGCCTCTGCTCGCACGCCGCCGCCATCGTGCGCACCAACGACCTGCTCGCGATCGGCGGCCCGCGCACCCTCTTCCTGCTCCAACGCGGCATCACCCACTCGCACGGGGTGCAGCGGCTCGCCGAGGTGGTGCGCCATCGTCTGCGCTCTCACCTGGTACGTCACCTGTTCGGCGAACCGCGCATCACCGTCGGTGCCGTCGTCGCCGAGCCGGGGATCGCCGCCGAGGCGCTGGTGCGCGAGAGCATCCGGGTCGCCGACGAGGCGCCGAGCGGGACGATCCACGTCGCCGGATCGCCGATCGAGGACGCCGACGGCGTCATCGTGCGCGAGATCCAGAGCGCCCTGCGCAACGACGGCTTCTTCCTCGAGTTCCAGCCCCAGGTCGACCTGCGGACCGGGCGCCTCCGCGCCGCCGAGGCCCTGGTGCGCATGGACTCGCGCCAGCGTGGCGTCATCAACCCGACCGAGTTCATCGCCGTCGCAGAGGACCACGGTCTGATGTGCCAGATCGGCAGCTGGGTGCTGCACGAGGCGGTGCGGCAGTGGGACGAGTCACTCAGCCGCCACGATCTGCTGCTGGCGATCAACGTCAGCGGCGTCCAGCTCGAGAACCGCCACTTCGCCGCCGAGGTGCTCGGTGAGCTGAGGAGCTCCAAGCTGCCGGCGGAGCGCCTCGAGCTCGAGATCACCGAGGGCTGCTCGTGGGAGCACAGCGCCTGGGCGGCCAACAACCTGCGCACGCTGCGCGGCGAGGGAGTGCGCATCGCCTTCGACGACTTCGGAGAGGGCTTCTCGACCCTCGGCCGGCTCGGCCGCAGCAACTGCGACCGGATCAAGATCCCTCGCGCCCTGGTGCACGGGATCGGCAGCTCGAGGAGGAGCGAGACGATCGTCGAGGCGCTGCTCCGCCTGGCCAGCGATCTCGGCATCGCCACCACGGCCGAGGGCGTCGAGACGAAGACCCAGCACGACTGGCTGGTCGACAGTCTGTGCGAGCTCGGTCAGGGGCTCTTCTTCGGTCCGCCCGGTCCGATGCGCGCCCTCGCCTGACGACCGTGCAGCAGCACGCGGTGAAACCCTCGTGGAGCTGAACGCACGCATCCGCGGTCCCCGACCAGACGTCGCCGACGAAGGCGATGGCGGGACACTCTCGAGGCGGCGCGTCGAAGCCAGGGACCGCAATCCACTGGTTCGTCACGGAGTCACGCCATGAGCGTCGTCGCCGTGATCACCGATGCCGGACGGGCCGCGCCACTGGCGCGCTGGGCGCAGCGACTGGCGCAGCGCATCGAAGAGCCCCTGATCGTGGCGCGACCGGAGGGTGAGCGCATCGCCACACCGACGCGCAGGCAGCGAGCCGATGGCGACGCAGCAACGCCCGAGCAGCCCTCGGACCAACAGCCGAAGGCCGGCGCGCTCGCGGCCTGGGGGCTCGACAGCGAAGAGGTCACCGTAGCGCCGTACGCGGACGAGGCCGGCCTGTTCGAGATCTGCAACGGCGGCGACGTGCGCTACGTGCTGGCCGAGGTCCCGCTGCAGCGCGACCGTCGCGGTCCCAGTCTGGCGCGCCGCCTCTTCGACCGCTGCGCCAACACCACGGTGCTGCTGCGGCTCGGCGAGGAGGAGGGGGCGTGCGGGAAGATCCTGGTGCCGCTGCTGCGCGGCGCCGACAACGGCGCGGCGCTGCGTCTGGCCGAGGCGCTCGCGAAGGAAGGAGATCGCCTCACCGCGCTCGCGGTGGAGCCGCGGGCGTTCACCGAGGGCGAGGGGGTCGGCCGCCGCTGGATCCAGCGCGAGCTCGACGCCGCGGGTCTGGCCGACGCCAGCGCCGTCGAGATGAGGGTCGAGCTCGACGATTCGGTGGAGGCGGCGATCGTTCGGGCCGCCGAGCAGCACGAGCTGGTGCTCTTCGGCGCCTCGGGGCTCGGCACCCAGATCCCGAGCCTGCGCTCCCCACGCGGTCAGCTGCTCGGCCTGCTGCCCGACCGGATGGTCCGCGGCCGGACTCCCCTCGCCGCGGAGCTGGCGCTCGGCGTCGTGCGCAGCCGCTGGAGCCTCGGAGCACGGATGCAGCTGCGGCTCGGTCGCTGGCTCGACGTCGTCGTGCCGCAGCTCGACCGCGACCAGCGCGTCGGCCTGACCGAGCGCCTCCAGCACGGCTCCGAGTCGAACTTCGACTTCCTGTCGCTGATGGCCCTGTCGACCGCGATCGCGTCGCTCGGCCTGATCCAGGACAGCGCCGCGGTGGTGATCGGCGCGATGCTGGTGGCGCCACTGATGATGCCGATCCTCGGCGCCGGTCTCGCCATCGTGCAGGGCAACCTGCCGCTGCTGCGCAGCGCCGCCAAGGCGCTGCTCCTGGGCTACGCGATCGCGCTGGCGATCTCGGTAGCGGTGGGCGTGATCACGGCGACGCACAACCTCACCCCGCAGCTCGAAGCGCGCGGCAATCCGAACCTCCTCGACCTCGGTGTCGCCTTCTTCTCGGGTCTCGCCGCCGCCTACTGCCTCGCCCGGCCCGATCTCAGCGCCGCGCTGCCCGGCGTCGCCATCGCCGCAGCTCTGGTGCCGCCGATCGCGACCACCGGCATCGCCCTCGCGGCCGGCGTCCTCGAGGTCGCCACCGGCGCTCTCCTGCTCTTCCTCACCAACGTCGCGGCGATCGTCGTCGGCGCCTTCATCAGCCTCTACGCCGGCGGCCTCAGGCCACAGTCGGGCAGCGGCGCGATCCGTCCGTGGATGCGCAGCGCCTTCCTCGGCGTGCTGGTCGCGGTGGCTCTGCTCGCCTGGCCGCTCGCCCGCGCCTCGGTCGAACGCACCGCCCCCGAGGTCACCGAGCGCGCGGCCCGAGTGGAGACCATCGAGACCGTGGCGACTGAGCTGCTCGCGGCCGGCCAGCGGCTGGTGCGGGTCCAGCAGGCTCCGGTCGCCAGTGCACCGAGCGGCGGTCGAGAGGAGAGCGGCGAGAACGACGACGCCCTCGCGGTGACTCTGGAGATCGAGGCCATCAGCCCGCCGGCCCGGGGCCAGGTCGACCGCCTGCGCTCGGCGCTGTCCCAGGCCCTGGAGCGGCCGGTCGCGCTCGAAGTGCGCACCACACTGGTGGCCCGCTCGGCGGCCGACTGAGGCCGCGCTGCAGCCGCGGAGCGGGGAGGGGCGGGTCTGCTACCCTGCCCCGATCCGTTCCAGTCGTCCGGCCGCGCTCGTCGGCCTTCCAGCTCTTCTACGTCACTGAGGAAGTCCTCGATGAAGACTCGTCCCGCAAGGCGGGCGCTCCGCGCCTGCGCCCTCCGCACCACGCTTCTCGTCCTGCTCGCGCTGCTGCTCGCCGCAGCCTCCCAGACCGCCGCCCAGAAGGTCCGGGTCGGCGAGTACGTGCACCAGACCTTCGAGTCGCGCCACCCCTATCTCGGGGTCGAGACGGAGGCCGGGCCTCAGCTGATCGTCGAGCAGACCATCCACCACCCGGGAGCGACCTACATCGCGCCGCACTTCGCCAAGCTCGATCTGCCGCCGGGCGATCGCATCGTGGTCCGCTCGCCGGACGGCCAGCAGAGCTGGACCTACCGCGACCAGGGCCGCCGCGGCCTGGGCGTGCAGGGCGGCTTCTTCGCCACCCACATCAAGGGCGACACGGCCGTCGTCGAGCTGTGGTCCGAGAGCCCGGCCGGCGGCTACGGCTACAAGATCGACTACTTCGGCCGCGGCTACAGCGATGCCGAGATCGCCGACTTCTGGCTCCAGGGGGTCGGCGAGAAGATGGCTCTGCCGGAGCCGTTCTTCGCCGACCGCTCGGTGTGCACCACCGCCGACTGGAGCGAGGCCGGCGACGTCGCAGCGTCGGCGAACCCGGACCTGCAGGCCGCGCACGACACATCGCGCGCCGTCGCCCGCCTGCTACTCAACGGCAGCGCCCACTGCACCGGCTGGCTGGTCGGCGACGAGGGCCACGTGATGACCAACGAGCACTGCATCACCAGCCAGACGCAGACCAACGACATCGACTTCGAGTTCATGGCCGAGGGCCCTTCCGGCATGAACTGCCAGAGCGCTCTCGCCTGCTCCGGCACGATCGAGGCCAGCGGCGGCACCTTCATCACCGACGATGCGGCGCTCGACTACGCTCTCATCCTGCCCGACACCAGCACCGCCAGCGGCACCGACCTGGTGGCCACCTACGGACGCCTGCAGCTGCGTGACACGCTGCCGGATCTCGGCGAGCCGATCTTCCATCCGCAGCACCCCTCGGGCTGGGGCAAGCAGATCGTCTACCTGTCGACCTATCCGGACGATCCGCCGGACGGCAACACGCCGCCTCCGGGCAACACGGTGGTCTCCAACACCAGCGACACGCCCTGCTCGGGCGGCCCCGGCGACATCGGCTACTGGACCGACACCGCCGGCGGCTCCTCGGGATCGCCGGTGATCGCCTGGTCGGATCACAAGGTCGTGGCGCTGCACCACTGCCGCGGCTCGGCGTTCTGCACCAGCGGCAATCCGGCCAGCGACGACCGCAACCGCGGCGTGCCGATCCCCAGCGTGATCACCGACCTCGGGCCCGATCTGCCAGCCGGGGCGGTGTGCGACGCCCCCGATCCGGCGACCGCCACCGGCGCCGCCGCGAACGGAGACAACCGCATCGACGTCAGCTGGACCGTCGCGCGCGGCTCGACGATCTCCAATCTCGAGCGGGCGCTCGGCACCTGCGCCAGCAACGACGGATTCGCCCAGATCGCCACCAACGCAACGTCGCCCCATGCCGACAACGGCGTCAGCGGCGGCTCGACCTACGCCTACCGGGTGCGGCGCTACGACCAGGTCGAGGAGTGCAGCTCGCTGCCCTCGAACTGCGTCGAGGCGACCGCCACCGGCGTCTGCACCCTGCCGCCGGACTTCGCCGGCGTCACCGAGGTCGCCAGCGCCGGCACCCAGGGCTGCGGCATGACGCTGAGCTGGACCGAGGTCTCGGACCGCTGCGGCGGCGTCGGTGACGTGGTCTACAACGTCTACCGCTCTCTCACCCCGGGCTTCGACCCCGATGCGACGACTCCGATCGCCACCTGCGTCGCCGGGTCCTCATACGTCGACAACCAGGTGATGCCCGGTCTCGACTACTACTACGTCGTGCGCGCCGAGGACGACAGCGGCAACGGCGGCGGTCCGTGCCGCGGCGGCAACGAGGACACGAACACGGAGGAGCTCTCAGGCGAGGCCTTCGGTCCGCCGATCGTCGCCTTCGAAGACGACGTCGAGGCCGGCGGCGCCAACTTCGTCGCCGAGGCGGGACCGAACAACGGCGGCGGAACCGCACCGTTCTCGATCGTCGACACCGACTCGCACTCGCCGACCCACAGCTGGTTCGTCTCCGACCAGGGATCGGTGAAGGACCAGGTGGTGCGTACCGCGAGCGGCATCGCGCTGCCACCCGAAGGCGGCGCGCTACTCAGCTTCTGGCACCACTTCGACACCGAGTCCGGCTTCGACGGCGGAGTGCTCGAGATCTCCACCAACGGTGGTTCTACCTGGGTCGACATCCTCGACGGCAACCCGGGCCGCTTCCTCGCCGGCGAGTACGTCTCGACCCTGAGCACCGGGTTCTCCAACCCGCTGCCGGGGCGTGCAGCTTGGAACGGCGACAGCGGCGACTTCATCGAGACGGTGGTCGATCTCGACGACTTCGCCGGCCAGACGATCCACCTGCGCTGGCGCTTCGGTTGCGACAGCTCCGTCTCGGACGTCGGCTGGTGGGTCGACGACTTCGAGATCTCCACCGCGACGGAGTGCACCGCGGACGGGATCTTCGCGGACGGGTTTGAGTCTGGAGACACCACGATGTGGTCGTTGACCACACCTTAGGAGCCTCCAGACGTCAGCGGCTTGCTCATCGCCTCACGGCTCGAGCGCGGCGTTGAGTCTGGAGACACCACGATGTGGTCGTTGACCACACCTTAGGAGCCTCCAGACGTCAGCGGTACGAACGAGACCGGCAACTTGCCGGGCTCGTTCGTGCGGCTCGGCTCGCGCAGCTCGCCTCGACGTTGCTCTGCCGCTCTCCCTGCGTCTCGCCTCGCATGAGCTCGGCTCCGAACCTCCTCCCCCTTCAGGGGGAGGACCGAGGTGGGGGTGTCCCGGTTTCGCCAGCTCCCTAGAGCGGCTCGCAGACGAAGATCGGGATGTCGCGCGTGGTCCGCTTCCGGTAGTCGGCGTAGGGCGCGTAGTGCGCGTCACACACCGGCCACAGCTCCGGCTTCTCCTCCGCTGCCGCGAGCCGAGCGCGGTAGCGACGGGTGTTGCCGCGGTGGGTGATGGCGATCTCGGGGTGCGCCTTGAGGTTGTGGTACCAGGCCGGGTTCTTCGGCGCGCCACCCTGGGACGCGACGAGCAGCAGTGCGTCGCCGTGCGGCACGTACATCAGCGGCACGGTGAGCCGTCGGCCACTGCGGGCGCCGGTCATCTGCACGAAGCAGACCTCGTCGCCGCCGAGAGTGTTGAACAGCTTGCCGCCGCTCAACCGGTGCAGGAAGACGTGCACCCGCGTGAACAATTTGAGCACCGCCTTCGGCGGCGCCTTGCCGCTGGACGCCGCGCCGCTGCCACTGGTCCCCTCCGTCTCGCCCGTCTCGTTCGTCTCGCTCATCCCCGAGCCTCCTTCTGCTGACTTCCGGCCGCACCCAGGAACTCGAGCGCGGCGCGGCGGAACGGCGGCGCCTGCGACCCGAAGATAGGCCCGTGCCCACCCTCCGGCACCACCCAGAGACGCGCGTCGGCGAGGCCCTCGTAGAGCTGCAGCGCGAGCGGCAGCGGATAGAGCGGATCGCGATCGCCGTGCACCAGCAGGAACGGCGTGGCGATGCGCCGCAGCTCGACGTGGCCGAGCTCGACGTCACCACGGCTGTGCCTCAGATCGCGGCTCCACTGCCAGAGGCGCCGGATCTGCGCGTCACCGCCGGGGTGGCGGGCGCGCATCGCCTGCCAGTCGGCTTCGGACTGCTCTTCTGGATCCACCGCCGCCATGAAGTCGCGCGCCTGCGGCGGGAAGTAGGGCGTCGCGCTCACCGCGACGACCCGGCGCAGCAGCCGCGGATGACGCTGCGCGAGCAGCAGCAGGGTCAGGGCGCCGCCGCTCAGTCCGATGGCGTCGACCGCCGCGAGCTCGGCCCCCTCGAGGGTGGCGGCGAGGCGCTCGGCGGCGCGGCGGAAGCGGAAGCGGCCGTCTGCGTCGGCGCTCGAGCGGCCGTGACCCGGCAGGTCGACCTCGATCAGCTCCCGAGGCTCGTCGCCCGGCTGCGAGGACGACCCGGCGCCGGGAGGCTCCGGGAAGACGTGCACCCAGTCGGCCGCGGCGCCCTGGAAACCGTGGACGAGGAGCAGCGGCCGACCGGCGCCGCGCCGGTGCAGAGCCAGCGGCGCGAGAGCCGGGGAACCGGCCTGGAACTCATCGCTCGTCATTGGTAGATCCTTACACTCCTCCGTGCGGTTGCCCGCCCGGATAGATGTCAA
>ERZ869936.534-NODE-534-length-35236-cov-8.802166_pt1 | contig 35236 bp, 43 predicted proteins | sample MGYA00520876_ERZ869936 | MGnify/ENA primary metagenome ERZ869936 (study PRJEB32218, sample SAMN09650985) | biofilter metagenome | isolation source: enrty point of leading RO module | place: Saudi Arabia: Thuwal, RO plant located on Red Sea | collected 2016-02-17 ... | reverse complement strand
TAACTCACTGATACGCTGAGTTACAGGTAACTCACTGATACGCTGAGTTACAGGTAACTCACTGATACGCTGAGTTACAGGTGACTCACTGATACGCTGAGTTACAGGTAACTCACTGAAACCAGGTCGATCCATACTTTACTCTCGCTAGACTATTTAACGAGAGGCTTTTTTTATTGTACATTAGGTTCTTTCTTATCGAATACGTAATGAGTTCGATCGTGATAAGGAGCAATCTTGCTGCGAAAACAAACGAACAGAACGACGCCCGCCGTCACGGCCACGGTAGTGACGGTTACTATCACGATGATGAGCCAGAGAGGAACTGGAGATTTGGTGCACGCTCCGTAAGTCACACTCAAACTGCTCTGAGCCAATTGAACGGTCGAACACTCCGCTCCTGAAATCTCGGTGAAATTTCCCGTACTAGAGTTGAACTTGATCAGTACAATCGTTCCGTCACCTTCCGTTGGAATGAGCAGTCGACCTGCAGCGGTGAAGTTTCCTAACACCTCTACGGTAGTCATGAATTGAGTCAGATTCAATGTGGAGTTTTCCATAAGAATTAGATCACCTCTCACTTCCAACTGTGAAGCCACGATGAGAGTTCCGGCCATTACTAGAGAAGAATCGAGCACGAGTGGAGCGGTCACGTTCAAAGAGAGCACCAGTCGTGAAACGGTTCCGTTAGACAAGACGAAGAGCTGATCCGTCGATCCGTGCACTTGTTCGGCTCTGGACAGTGAGGTACTCTCTTCATTCCAAGTGAGACCGTCGTCCGTCGATCGATGGATGCTAGAGTTAGTCACTACCAACCACTCTCCTTCACGATCAGTGATTAAGAATCCAGGCTCGAGTTTGATGGGAGCAGACCAATTACCACCACGGTCTCGGGAGATGTAAAGATCTCCCGATCCTGTCAGGAACGCTACTGTGTCCGAACTAGAAACGACTTGAGGACGGCCCGATCCACTGACGTTGAGTAGAACTACTCCATCGTAAATCTGACTGAGCACCTGCGTATCGTTAATGCTGAGCGCCAAGATGCATCCGTACTGTCCACCTGCCGCCATGGAAGGATGAGTGAAATTGGTATAAGCGGATGCTAAACTGGAATTCGGTCGACCGTAGGAATACGATCCCGTAGACCAGCTCAAACCGTCGTTAGTAGAGAACCCTACAGTGAGAACACCCATAGCATTCTTCCAAACGGCTCCCCATTTACCCGATGAGTACGGAGTGAGTGCCACTTCTTCATCTAGTGCTCCGGTTCCGAATACTAAGTTCCACGGACCATCCGGCTCAGTCGCTCGAAGAATATTGACTGATCTGTTGTAGACGTAAATCAAGTGCCACGTACCGTTGGCCACCCGAACTACCGGATACCTCCCCACTGGGCGGATCTGTCCAGTGGTGTTGAACGGACTGAGTGAGTAGTTCAGGCCTTGGGGGGTCTCGAACACCGCCAGAGTTTGATCATTGTACGAGGCTACGGACAGATGAGAAGCGGACCAAGGGAGGGCTAGGGCCGAAGTCGCCAGACACAGAAAGAAGAGAGCTATTTGCATCGCAAGATCGAAGTCTGACCGGCCTCTCGAACGACCGAATTCTGAGTCAATCTTCATTCATACTAAATGCTATCGTGCGTAGGAAGTCCTGTGAAACGAAGTAAAGATAAATGATAGATGGATAAATGGTACCAGCGCTCTACTCGAAATCGTGTTCGGAGCACTGGTGATAAACGTAAAAATCAGATAGATCGTCCGTGCTTCAAAGGATCATTGGAAAATGATCTTCTTACTCACGGTGAGGACACGGAGCAACCATGAGCGCGATCGTCAACCTGAAAGGAAGGAAGCCTCAGGCTCTGTTGCCGGGAGAAGTGTACTGCGGTCGTTCCATCAGAATGGGAGGATGGAATTTAGAAGGTAGTAAGTGGGCGAATCCGTACAGGGTGGGAAGAGATTGCGACACTCCCGAACAATGTCTGGCTTTGTACTGGCAATACGTATTGAGCCGTCCGGACCTGATCAGTGATTTGTCTGAGCTAAGAGGAAAGGTTTTAGCGTGCTGGTGTGTCCCAGCCAGGTGCCACTGCGAAGTGATAATGGCCCTTCTGAAATAACATTAAAAGTATTCTGTCTGCATGAAACATGCTGACAGTGAGTAATGTCGTACTAGAACACATAGGAAGAGCGGGAGAGGATCGTTATTGCTCGCTCAAACTTCCGAACTTGGAATTGTACGCGGTGTTCGACGGTCACGGTGGTTCCGAGGTGTCTGAGTTTTTGAGAGCAACTCTACCCTACAGACTACTGTCAAAATTACAGCAGATCGATCTGACAGATCCGTGTGCTGTGAAGAGAACCATCGTTTCCGCATTTCTAGAGACGGACGGGGAGATTGCAGAGCTGAAGTGTAAGTCTGGCTCCACGGCGGTCGTTGCACTGATTCTCTCTGATATTATTTATTTGGTCAACCTAGGCGACTCCAGAGGTGTGATCTTCAACAATCGAGGCGAAATCTATCTCCGAACGTCCGATCACAAACCGGACCGACCGGACGAGAAGGATCGAATTTACAAAGCAGGAGGTCGAGTGGTAAATTACGACGTTCCTAGAATAGACTCTTCAGGATCGTACTCTCTGGCCTTGTCTCGAGCGTTCGGCGATATGGAACTCAAGAGACCTCTCGCTTTGGTTTCAGTCCATCCTGAAGTTTACGCATTACCGACCCGAGAGTACATTTTCGGAGGTCTCAACATCATCTTAGCTTCGGACGGATTGTGGGATACACTTTCCACTGAGCAAGTAGTCCGTGCTCACCTCAACCTTCCGGCTGTTATGAACTACGCTTGCAACAAAACTACGGACGACATCACCGTAATGTTCATCAAAGTAGTGTAATTCGTTCCACCGGAACGAATTATAAAAGACGCGATCTAATGAATGAAACGACTTCTGGAGTACTGTGGGTCGAGGCGAAGTCCAAGTTCGCCTGAGTCAAAGTAACATAATTGCTCAGTAGTTTCAGATGATGCAGGTCACTATGTGTAACGCAGAAAGCACATTCGATGTCGAGTCGGTAGCGTTCTAGCTCTGTGAGTGTGTTGTCGTAACACATCATGAATACGTCCAGACGTCGTTTAGCTTGTGGAGAGTCGCTAAGCCAGATGAGTCGAACGATGTAATCGATGGGTCGATGGTACCTGGCAATACCCTTCGCAAACTCCCAATCGTTGATCTGTGCGGAGTCGAATATCAAATCGGACAATTTGTCATCGCGATCTGGATTGTAATATGTTAGGAGTGGCTCAACCATTGCACTGTCATTACTGCGAATAGCACTCAAGAACGAATCTCGTAGACTGTGCTGAATGGCCCCTTCTGTCACTCGTGAAACCATCATACTGAGACTTATCTCGAGCAATCGAGGACTACCGATCATTACGGCTCTGTTGATGTGCTCTCTAAGAGCAGGACACACGTACTTGTTGGAAGATGAGAATTCGACAAATCGTAACTCGATTGAGCCGTTCTTGGCCGTCTCCAAAAACTTGTAAAGAAATCGATATTTATCTCGAACGGTCCGTCCGGGAAGGTCTTTGAGGGATAATTGCATGTTAGCATGAGCCCAACGGTACACGACGTCCTCATCGTTGCACTGATCGTAGCTCAATCTGTTGAGCTGTGAATACGATCGAAGAATGGAGTGATCTCCCCATGAAAGAATCTCAACCAGAAGATCGTTCGGCAGCTCCATGGTTGAATGGAAAACTAGTCCTAGTTCAAAAGGATGTCTCGAACATCAAATTTAATCGAGAGATATCCGGAGCGCGTCCCTGTGATAGTGAAATCCTTGGTTAGAGGAGACGCTCTTCCGATCAAAAAGAGTAAATTCCTAGTCCCTCGAGAAATTACTGCTCAGAAGTTAGTTCATATACTTACGGGGTACATTCCGGACCTAAAACCTGAACAAAGTGTGTTCTTTTTCGTGAAGAACAATATTGTAGGCGGACTCGATTCAGTCGAAGAGATGTATCGAAAGCACAAGCAGGATGACGGGTTCCTATATTTAACGTACACTACGGAGAACACTTTCGGACGATAAGCTTGGCGAAAAAAGTCGTTCTGTTAAAATGTCAACAGTCAGGTTGCATCCTAGCCGATGGTTCGAAGACGTCAATTGGCGCTCCGTTCAAGTGGTTGGAAGGTTGCGTGATGAAAAATCCATATATTTACGGATAGCTTTCCGTCCCTACTTCACAGTTAGGTACGAGCAACTCGATCCGCAACTGGTACAAGACCATCATGATTATTTGCTCAGTGAAACTCCGGTGGTCAACATTGTTCAGCTGCAGCCAGATTTGTACAGAATGTACGTCGTCGACAAGGACGATTATTACAACGGACTGAATTTCTACAAGAAGAACGGACTGGGTACTATTCTGGATTCTGACCAAGACGTAAAAAGCAAATTCTTCACCGAGCGAAGGATCGATCCGGGCTCGTGGCAAGAAGCATCTGACTTACGTTCTCTTTTGCACAATGTTAATAGAGGAAGAAAATACAGTTCGGCCGATTTAGAATATTACACTAACAACATTCGGTCCGTTCAGATCACCGACCCTCCTCCCGTCGGAGTGAACGTCTTTTTCGATATCGAAGTCGTTCCTAGTGATGACGTCTCCTTCCCGGAGGCTAGAAACGTCGATCCTCCGGACAGTATTACTTCTATCAGTATGGTAGTGCAAGCTTCTGGAGTGGATCGTAGTGTCGTCTACATGTTGACGGATCGACCCGTACAATCAACCGATGTGCGATCGTTCTCGACGGAGCGAGAGTTACTGCAGAATTTCTTCAATGCATTGGCAGAAATTCGCCCTGATCGACTCATTACTATGAACGGTAGACATTTCGATATTAATTACATCGGTCTACGAGTGAAAGCTCTGGGAATGACGCTTCCGGCATTCTCTAAGATTAACGGATTCACACCCTATTTCTATACTACTACCATTGTACAGAGCGTACCATTTCCTTCGCGTGAACAAGTCATGGCACTGTCCGTTCCGGGCATCTCTCAAATCGACTTGTTGGACTACTTCAGAAGAGTGTATCCACAGTTCGGCAGTCACAGTCTAGAGACTGTCTCACAGATTCTTCTGGGCAGAGGAAAGGTGGACTTGCCCATTCCTGAACTTATCGCAAAGTACAGACGTGGTACTCCTGAAGATTTGGCAGAAATTGCCAGATACTCACTGGAAGATTCTGTACTGTTGCGAGATCTGTGGATTCGAACGCAGATTCCAGTCCGACTGTTAGAGATGGCTAACTTTTGGAAGGCCGATCCGGAATGGCTCATTACACATCAGAAGGGAGAGTTGTTTCACGATTGGCTCAGGTATTTGAGTCCGGATGTTCCTGAGAAACGTTGGGATCCAGGATCTCCTCCGATCATCGAAAGGAAACCGGGCATTCATCGGAACGTCTACCACTATTCTTTGTCAGAAGTGTACCTGACGGCGTTGGAACAACTTCAGGATCCAGTGGCTACGGCAGTGGTTGATTACTTTCGAGAAAACAATTCAAACGACGGTATTGTTGCCTTCCGATCGGGATACTTTCCAGTCAAGTTCAATGACGTGCTCGAGTTCGTCAAGACGAACGTCAAGCCTGAGTCAGTAGTCTGGTTGGAGGAGAACAGTCTGGCACTGAGCTCGGAGTTTCCGTATTTGAACTTGATCGAACGCATTCCGCTAGTGGTGGTGATCCAGAAGAGTTGGATTTTAGTAAGTGCCTCCGGAGTCGTATTCAAGAAAGGTATGAGTGCTATGGTGAGGCCTCCTTTCAGACTGATTCAGCGGTACGTCGACTACCTCATAGACTTCTTGAGACAAAATCCAGGAGTTCAGGTGGTCTTCCCGGACTTTCCCACAACTTTGGAAGACTTCGTTCTGGACACCAAGGTGACTTCAGAGGATTACTCCCGACCAGGAAAGAAAGAAGAAATAGTGACCCAACTACGTGAGTTAGGTCTACCGATAACAAAGACATGGCGTCGAGTGCACTACATTCAGACTTCGATAGGACCCATCCTAGAGGAAGTGTACTCCAAAGATCCGGGCAAGTGGTCGGCCGCACTCGATCTAGACTTCTACAATCAGAAACTGCAAAGTGTGTTACAACCAATCTTGCGAGGAAAGTGATTGTGAAATCTATGAATTAGGAGGTGGTCAGTCTACCAATGTTTTCTGTTCGAGTGGACAAGGACGATGACATCATCGACGTCACTCTAAAATACGATTCACCCACCGTCCGCTTCGAGTTCGACCCGGAGAACCCTCATGCACTTCCGTCTCCGATTGGTGATAGTGGTGAATTCAGAGGAACCAACTCTAATGGAGAGTTTCATTTCTCTTGGTCTCCGGAGTCAATCACGTTCGTTTCGGCCAGGTACGGCGATGGTGAAGGTGGCTCACTGTCCATCACAGTGACTAACACCGCCGATACCATGGCTTCGTTGAAGAAAGCATTGGAAGGATGGAGTGCGTCCCTGACCGATTGAATCGTCTACTGTAAATGATTCGAAATACGATAGTTCGTGACTGAGTCACGCACTATGATTAACTTGAAGTGTGGTGAAAACGAGTTCACCGTTGGCCGATGGGCTTTGGATGACAATGAGTACTTCCGAGCCATTCTTAGAGGAGGCTTCAAGGAAGCTACAGAGAACACTATTACTGTAGGAGAGGAATGGAAAGACGCCCTCCCTAAGTATGCGGAGTTTCTAACTCTAGGTAAGACCAGCAGCCGTATCGGAAGTGAGGATTGGTCGTTGGCCATGTACTTCAACGATACAAAATACATGAAATATTGCGATTCGGCCCCGAAGCTGAGCAACAAGCTGTGCAAACGACTGAGACACAACAGCAAGTTGTCACGATTGCATCCGCTACTCGATCAAAAGAACGTGCACACTCGTATCTACTATTCGGACCTGAGCGATGACGACTTCTACCTCATCGTAAAACACTGGCCGGACGAAGTTCCAGTCTACGATGCGGCGCAGGAATGGGTCTATCGTAAAGGTACCATGAAGGGCATACCTCTAACTTGTTATAATTATCCCCGATGGAACACAATAGAAAAGTGGGAATGCACCTCACTCTGGGCTTACTGGTTCTTGTTCAACCTAGAAAAGGAATTCGTTCGACTGAGAGAGAAGGGTCGATTGGTTCCCTTGTACACGGAAATGGGTCGGCTCATCACTCTTCACAGTAAAAAGGTGGAACGAGAACGTACTGTAGTGGAGCTGAGTACTCTATTAGGTAGCAGAGTGGACGATTCGTGGCTGATGCATGCCGTACAGTTCCTTAAATACAAGTACGCAGGGTACCTTCGCGATGTGCACACGCTAGATCGCGAGGGAATGAAGTTGAAGTTGTTGTGGATTCATAGTTTGTGCGATCGTAGAAAAGATATTCACAAAGTCGACTGCGAAAAGTGTGGTCTGTTGCAGTTCAACAAGTTGTGCGATCTCTGTCGACAAAATGAAAATAGCTCGTCTGTATTGTAACATCTCCTACCCATTAGGGTGGAAGATGTTTCTCTCGGAACATCGAAGAATTGCTTATCGCGTCTCCTCTAGATCCGAGGTTTGCGGTCGCCCGCGGCCTAATCTTTGTTGTATCGAGAACACTATTTAAGACTGTGTTAAGTTAACAGCTTCAACCGAAAGTTGAAGCTGAGCTACTCAGAACATCGAAGAATTGCTTATCGCGTCTCCTCTAGATCCGAGGTTGTGCGGACTACCCGCTTTTCCTATTTGTAAATTTGCGATAGCACAAAATCTTCTCATCAATTTCTATTAGAGGAAAATGGAGGCAATCACTCTTCCTGTAGCACCACTAGTCCCAGAGGACATTCAAGATACCGTAGGGCCTCTTCCTGATCCCGATCGACTTCCCACCGTAACCATCAGACAGAGAGGTTCTAGTGTTGTGAAGGTGGCACCCATCGGCGAACATCCCATGTGAACTTCTGCTTAAATTTTTAAGCATGAGTAGAAATGTACAGAGGTATTGCCTTCGAAGGAGGTGGTATTACTGGATTAGCTCACATCGGAGCATTGGAGGTACTGGACGATCAGAAGATCTACTCTCAACTCACTCACTTCGCCGGCTCGTCCGCAGGATCTGTTTTTGCCACTCTGGCAGCCTGTCGTTACTCTCCGACCAACATGCGCAAGATGCTCTTGGAGATGGATATCAGAAAGCTCAAGAGTAGTCCTTGGTTAATAGTTATGAACATCTATCGACTCATCGAACAATACGGTTGGTACGACGGATCGATCATTGAGAAAACTGCAGGCGATCTGCTAGAAGAGGTGAGCGGTGATCGCAATATCACCTTCAAACAAATAATGAACAAATGGGGATCCTTCCTCATCATCACCACCACTAATGTGAACACAGGAGAGACCGAGTATTTGTCTCCGGAGACCACTCCGGACATGACCGTCGCTCACGCCATTTACACGTCGTCGAGCCTACCTCCACTCTTCCCTCCTGTACTGAAAGACTGTCAGTACTACGTGGACGGAGGTTTGTTGAACAACTATCCTATCAGGGTGCTCTATAAATACATTCCTGAAGACTCAGTGATAGGCATTAAGCTGGTCGGCCCTAGCGAACCTCGGAGTTACACCAAGAAAGATCAACTTAACGTAGTTGGCTATCTCTGTCGATTGGTAGAACTATTGCACGATCAAAACTTGAAGATTCACGTGGAGGACGCAGACTGGGAGCGTACTATAAAAGTTAAAATTGGCAAAGTCAGTGCGACCGACTTCGACATCACCGATCAACAGAAAATCCTTTTGATCGACAAGGGACGCATCGCGGCTCTTCAGTACTTCGTCTGGAAGAATAACTGATCTCGAATGCATTGATCTGAACGTAGGTCCAACATGGCGCTGACCGGTGTGCGAGATGTGGATATCGAAATCTTATTGTTCGTCGATGAGATTTCCGTTGGGCATCTAGCGACAGTTTGCAAAACGCTTCACGAGCTCGTTCGAAGTGACGAGTACTGTTGTCGGAAAATCATTCGAACGTACGGATCGAGCGTTGTTCTGTTCAAACCCGAAAGAGACACCTTCGCTCAACAATGGGCTTACTTGAACGATCGACATTTGGACTTCTCCAAACAACCGGTGAAGGACGGTCGATTGGACAAAGCGCTGGTCATGAAACGATCCGATCTGTATACGACATGGAAATACCATAAACTACTCAAGATATACTTTGAATTGAACAAGCACGTATCGCACATCCAAGGAACTATCGCCGCCAATCTGGCGGTGAAATGGAATCATCGTGAAGCACTGGAATTCCTGGAAACGAGAGGACACCTTCCCGACAGTCGAGGAGCTAACGAAGCATTAGAAAACGATCGATACGAGCTTTTGTACTGGATGGAAGCACGGGGTGTTCTTCCGGACAAAAATGCATACTGGAAGTCGTATTGGTGCAATAAACGATTGGGATGGTTGTTTGAACGGAAAGTACTTCCTGACGTGGAACACGCAAATTTCGCGGCAAGCATTGGCCACATCACAGCACTTAAAGCGTTCGAATCGAAAGGAATCTTTCCGGATTCCAGTGGCGCCGATATGGCTATATCGAATGCCATGATATCGACTTTAGGTTGGCTCATAGATCGAAAAATACTGCCAAGTCAGAACGGTGTGGACTTGGCAGCCGGGAAGGGCCTCGTTACAGTATTGAAGATGCTGAAAGAACACGGACTGACACTGAGTCCGTCTGGAGTAGAACTCGCTAGGAAGAACAATCGTCATTCGGTCATTCGATACTTAGATAGACTATTATAGTTCGTTCGTGCATTGCACGAACGAAAATCACGCTGAGAAGAAGAGATCGGTGTTGATATTGACCACACGAGTGACGGCATTGTCTGGCATAGAACCGACGACGATGAGAGAGATGACGAAGACGATCACGAGAGCCCAGAGGAAACCGACTGCTTGGAAGAGGGCGAAAAGGGCGTAGACCGCGAGAACGACCACCAAGGCGACGACAATAGAGACGAGGATTGTTCGGAGAAGATCCATTATCTTTTCATGAGTGGAGATTTTTTTTCCGTTCGATCCACTCAAGGGTTCTTTTGTAGTTGTGCTCGTCACCCCGGCCAGCAGTACCAATTACCAATCAAATCAACAAACGGCATCGAAACGTTCGAAACGCCCTCTTAAAAAAACTTCCGGATGAGTAAAGATGAACGAACAGATGAGCAACCGGTTCTCAGCGCTGGCTGAGTCAGGACAACTAGTGACCGTCACTTCACTTCCTCAAACCTGTCGTCCTCTAAGATTCAAAAGATCCGACGAGCCTTTTCCTCGAAAGAACTCACCAGACGACAGTCGACTTCGTAAGAAGGCGCATACTGTCGAACTTCCTTCAGCAATTGTACAACAACAAGCTCTGCGGAAGAAACACAAGTACGTCTATCGAACTGTTCAGAACGGAAACGTGGAGAACAATTGCACTCTCTACGTGAACACTCGAGTCACACATCCGCATCAAGTGGAGTATCTGTTCAATGATGCGATCGTACGCGCTAAGTCCATGCCAGAGGTGTTCGGTGATGACTTCGATTGTAACGCTCAGGTCAATCTCATTCGAAAGCACACCGGAGAGTATTTAGGGTACGCCTTCGTAGATCTAACTAATCCTAAATTGTACTACGCATTGATCGGATGCAATGTGGACGGATCGGAACGAGACGGAGATCCGATTATGACTCTAGGAGAGTACGAATACGATCAACAACAGAAAGAACATTTACAAACAGATGAAACGCACGGAACCGTCAGTGTCTCTCCTGCATTCATCACACCTGGAGTGAAGGAGGATCGAGACGACTGTAGATTGTACGTGAGCGAAGTTCCTGCAGACGATCTTGATTTTCTGTACGCTTTGTTCGCCAGATACGCTCGACAACTCAGTCCGTTGGAGGATGCTGTGACCTTCTTTCCTACAATTACCATCCGGAAAGACTCCGATTCATCCAATCACTACGCTACTGTGCAGTACAGCAATCCGTACGACGCCGCATTCGCTCTCACCATGCTCAGAAAGGTTCGAGCGAAATACAAAGGACGAGACGTAATCATGCCCGTTCGTTACGCATACAAAGTGCGTCGGTAAATACTTTTCACACTGTTATTGTGAAAAGTTCACGATTGTGAAGATGGACATCTGTAAATAATTCCGTCGAAGTTGGTCGGAATGAAGCTCACACACGAGCTGAACTCTGAGTAAATCCCGTCCACTTTGACCACATCGAAGATGTAGTTGATGGGTTGTCTGATGATCGTTCCTTTAGGGAGCGTTCGATAGTCAGTACAAAAGTCCATCAGAGCTTGACTCAGTGCTGCCTTGGTGATACGAATGTGATCATCGACGAACAAGACAACGTTGACTAGCCAGTGCAGTTTGTCCAAAGCATACTCCACCTGTTCGTTCTTCAAAATCGATCGTACAGTCTCACTGAGCAGTGACGAGATGTTCATCAAGGTCTTCTTTTGTTCGGAATGATGAATGCTCAGCGGATTGTACACAGGATAGTTGAACGAAGCTCTTTTCGACTCAATGTGTTGTCCGGTCACTCCCGATCCTAATCCCTTTCTGAAGTCTAGTTTCTCTCCGGCCTTCACGTAACCGTCGGCATGTACAGGAGGTCCTGAAGTGAACACACTGACCTCTTCACGATGTTTTCGTTGAGGAACGACCTTGCAATTGACAGGAACAGTACCCTCCTGCGAGATGCACTCTCCTCTTTCGTCTCGAATGAAGAGCACTTTGTGATTGTAGTTGTTGTCGTTTGACAGAATGATACCACCACGATAACCGTGTGGCGTACGGAAAACAGCAATACAGCTATCCGGACGAGGGAGTTGATCGAAAGCCTTGACTAACGGACATGAACTCGGACTGAAATCCGGGCTGTTTCTGTATTTCAACAGATTGAAAGAAGTTCCTCCGCACGGAGGAGCAGAAGAAATTGCATTCAAGTACATCTTTTCCACAGGACGTGATAAAATTCTCGTGTACCCTTTCAGAAACTTCCTAGCTCAAACTGGAGACAAGTTCATGTATTCCACGAGGTCTGGTGTGAATTTACATGCTGCGAAAACTACAATGAGTACTAACGAGATCGAGATGATAGCGTAGAGCAAGTAAGCCCAAATATTCTTCTTAGGAATGTAAGTTGCGATGATGGCCTCGATGAGTTCGTTGACGGATTGAGCGGCAATGAGGACTAACGCTCCTACTAGAAATAAGAACATAACACGACACAAATTCCAGTATTCTATGTTTCCCTGTTCGTTGACGATTTTGATCTTGTCCGGCATTCTCTTTTACCGGACGGTGATTTTTAACAGTCACCAATGATGTCCTGTCGCAAACGCACCTGAGCCTCCTCGTACGCCTCTAAAATGTCCACGTAATCGTCGTGAGAGATGTCCGGAGCGGAGTTCAAAATAGCAGTGAATTCGTCTTTGTGTTGTAGAATGTATTGTTCTGGATCCGTCCTGTATTTCATGGGAAGTGACTGTTCAGAGGTGATGGATGCAACTAAATTCTCCACCTTATCCAAGTACTTCTGACAACTCTCCACTAATGTGTTCCACCCTAAAACTCGACTGATACCAGTACTGATTGCCGCCGACACAGTGAATGTAGCAATGATACCCTTGAAAGCATAGGAAACGGTCGGATAGTCCGCATCATTCAGACCGAAATTTCCCAAGGAAAGTAGAGTGCACAGAGATGTCAAGACGAAGGCTGTGAGAGAGCTGGAGTTTAGTTTCTTTCTGTACTTAGTCACTACGTAATCGTAGACGAAAGCGAACTTGATAGCCTTCTTCTTCCATTCTTTCAATGTGCCTTCGTAACCTTCGATAGTCATAGGACTGTAGAGAGTATCTGACGAAGTGTCAATCCCGGTCGATGCCCTCATCTTAGGCAGACTGATGTTCGATGCTTTCTTGACGGGTCCGATTTCACGTTCTGAATCCTCTACCACCACATCTTCTAGGTTACTACTTTCAGACATTTCATTAGTGCTTCCATTACTTAAAACTATCATCGGAGCTCAGCTCCGATGATGGTGGCTTTTTAAGGTTCCAGTTTGAGAAGGTACCCGTTCTCGTACGGCTCGAGTTCCGTGATGTTGGTCAAATCGCCCATAGCGTCGACCAACTTCAATTGAACACCGTTCGCTAGATCTTCGTTGAGAAAATCGTAGGACGGATCCATCTGTGTGTAGACCGAAACGTTTTCCTCCGTCATCGGTGTAGCGTACACTCCACTGATGGTCTGAAGAAGTTGCAAAGGCGTGACTGGACCGTTCGGTGCATAGGTGACCGGAACAGGATCGAGCTGATCGTACCGATCGATGGGGTAGTAGAGGGTGAACTGACTGAAAGTACCCAGAGGTTCGTTCACTGAAGGTCCCACCCGTTGTTCCCAAACGTCTGCAGTGTAAATAGCATTAGTCTGCAAAGGAAAGTTGGCTCGTCTGACGAATTCGTTGAAGGCATCCGCGAGACTCATGTTGAGGGATTGGTGAGCCCACCCCAGATTTAAATCAACGATCAATTTATACGAATTCGACTCTCTCCTACAACGAATTTACCTAATCTAATCAGAAAGCATGCCCTCCCAGAAGGCGATGCGCTGTAATGGCCTACAACAGATTTATCAATCTTCATAAATACGGTCATCCTGAGGGATACGTATTCGACTACAGTGAGGATTGAAGAGGAACGTGATCGAGATTAATTATTCTAATACATACAAAGATGCGTCTAGTCTTCTTAGACATCGATGGTGTGCTGAACAGAGAGTTTCCTCGAGGTAGGCCCACTCGAAAAGACGTTGAGCGACTGGATTCTCAGGCTGTCAACAATTTGATGGATGTTGTGGACGACGTTCGCGGCTTGACAGGTGACGATGTGGCTATCGTTCTGTCCAGCTCGTGGAGGAATGCCGGAGACCTGGAACACTTACGCAAGTTGTTCCAGCGCACTCCGTTCGCAGTCTATCTGATCGACAAGACTCCTGCCTTGAATTACATCTATCGTCCTGCAGAGATCTTGGTATGGTTGTACCACAACGTTGAGAAGTACAACGTAGAAAACTTCGTAATTCTCGACGACTATCCTGAAGGATTGGACTTGTTCGGAGATCGCTTCGTTCGGATCAACCCCAACTCACTGTTGACTTCTCAAGACGCACGACGGGCGGTCGAAGTGTTAACCGAGAACGATGGACCTATAAGGGTTGAAAATCTAGATAAATATCCGTTAGATCTGTCCGGATATCAACTGTACGCTCCGGAATACAACGATTGCACCCTGCTATAATTTCCGACTTTGGTAGCGGGAAAATATTAATTCCGACATTGAAAGATGTGCGAGTCGATTCAGTACCGGTTGAAGATTAATGAGAGTATGAACGGTCAGACCTTCCGACTGAGAACCTTTCCGGAACTGGAGCTGACCTACCTAGAAGGGAAGAACGCTCTCTGTCCTAGCAACGTGAGATGTTTCTGGGAAGGCGATCTCACTCTAAAGCTGAGAGTGAACGGTGAAGAGATCGTTCTGAACGATCACGATCGACGAAGAAAGAAGGAGTCCGTTGTAGAGACCGATCAGTACAGGTACATCTTTCAAGGTGTGAGTTCATCAGTAGAGAACGGATCTCAGGACGAAACTTACTTGATCTTCACTGTTGAAAGGTGTCCTTTAGTTCAGAGATCGTAGGAACGGACGTCGAGCTCAGTTCAAACAAACCAGGAGGCGGTGCGAGGACCAACAAGAATTGGTCGGAAGGTACCGACGTGCATGGAAGCACGAAGAGGTCACTCCGAAAGTCTTAAGATTCAGATCTACGGACGAGAAGAATTGAATCTTGAGAAGATCGAATGGACTACTACGCAATTCACAAGCTATGGGTCCGTTCGAATGCCCGGGGTGTAAGAAGACTTATCTCTCTAAACAGAGTCTGAAGTACCACATACAAACGTTCCACCAGGGTCAACCGAAGAAACGACGACCGTGTCAGTCGAACAAGAGTGAGTATCCGCATCAATGTCCTTTCGCGGAATGTCCGCGGGGCTACGGTTCTCTGACTCGACTTCAGAACCACTTGGTGCTCAGTCATTCGGCTCCGGCTCCCCTCAAGGTGACTCATCTCAAACGATCTCGTGATAAGACCACGATGCCGTACCCGTGTCCCTATCAAGGCTGTCCTCACGCCTATTTTTTCGAGAAACGACTGACGGGTCACTTGCTCCTCTTTCACAGCCACGAAGAGATCCCTCCTTCGTCGCCCACCTCAGAGTCTGAGCCCGTAATGCCAGTTGAAACTGCGGAGGAAGCGTTGGTATGGGACGAACCGTTTCCGGGTGATCTTTTCATTTAAAAGTCATTCCGATCTTAGTTATCGGAATGAATCCACTTAAAATCAGCCTTCACAGTAGAAGAATGTCTATGAAGTTAGATCCCGAGGTCGTTCTTGTCATTGAAACACAGTATCCCTACTCCAAACTCAAGAAGGAGACCACGATTGACTGAGTCAAGAGCTTTTAAATTAATATTCACCCTACAGTAGAAAGATGGAGAGAAAGCTTCTGCTAGAAGAAGAGACCGGCCGGTTGTTATACTACCACGACCAACAGTATTACAATGCCGAAACGCTTCTACGAACAGACAGACCGACATCTCCTCGTTTACTAGAGATTGTCAACTTGGATGAAGATGTGACACCTCCAGAGGAGTTCATGTCCGATCCGGTCTTCGTTCGTATGGGAGAAGACGATTGGGCTGTGTTGGTCACTCGCGGACAGCACGACGTCGACCTGGGGGTAATTCAGAGTTTTGCCAACGAGGAGGAAGATGATATCAGAAGCGATCCTTTTGAGAATGACAATCCGGTACAATCGGTCATTCCGTTCCGGATTCCGGACTATCGAAACATTCCTCCAGGAACCTTAGATCGACTTCCGGGGGTCAATCTTCCTTCGTTCAATTCAGAATGGCTCGGTCGTCTTCTGGATGTGGAGAGACGTGAACTTCCCCTCTACGCGATGAATCCGGTCAAGACCAATCCGTCGATGAGTTTGTCTCCTTTCGAGACTGTCAGAAGGTACGTTCTGGCAGCGGTGAGCGATGAAGAAATAAGAGAAGAGTTGGAGAGGACCGGAGATGTAGGTGAGACCGTTCTCTTCTTTCAACGAGAATTAGATCTACCGTGGTCATCTGAGCCTAGGAATGATTACGTTCCATCTTTCGCTGTTCCCAGACGCGTTGACAGTCCCAGACGCGTTGACAGCCCAGCGCTCCGTAGATCTCTGGATGAAACTATTCTGTCGCAAATTCCGGTCGACCCTGAGCTCAAAGAAACGTTTCAGACTTTGCTCCGTCAACTGTACGGTCTTCCAGTGATGATGCCTACTCATCTACTGGTGAACGGACTGAATGTCGAGGTTATCCCGTTCGATCAGCTGGGGACTTTACAGATCGAGCGGTTCACGATCGATCCTCTCCTTCAGCCTTGGGCCGGACCACCCATGGGATTCGGAACCGCTCTACAAAATCGAATCATCACACTCATTCTGAGAGACGGTCGGGTCGTCGTGGTGAAGGCCCTATTCGATCCCATTACCAATCAAATCTTCCCACCAGTATAACTTCGATCCCTTAGATCGGAGTTCATCTCATCGAGTTTATCTTTCAGAGTGCTCTGTCGATTCCAATTCTCATTCTTAACCTCTGAGGGAGAGAGGTCAGAGGTTAACTTCCACCTCTCATTAGGGTGTTGATTACCCTACAGTTCGGAGATGAATTCAGGCTTCCGGTGAATAGATCTGTTGAGTTTTCGGATCGTATTTTGCTTTCACGTACCACTTCAGAGCGTCCTTTCCGATAAGAGTGATGATTCTGTTCGGGCTGGTGGGTGGTCCGGCCAGAGGTTGCATTAACGGATCGATCTCCCATCGCTCGATTTCGTCCTGCTGTAACTTCTGGACGGCTTCCTGGAAGCTGATCAGTGAAGTTTCGACTGATACAGGAAGATTGTACAATTGTCTCAGCAGCAGCTCGTAAGATTCCCAGAAGGTTTTGTCCGACTCAGCAGGAGCGTTCAATCGATCGAGATAGTTTCGGCGCGCCTCCGGAGTCTGTCGCTCCAGATACCGAGTCATTAGTTCATCGTAGGTCTCACCGATGTGTCGTTGCATGGCCTCACGTAAAGCTGAGGCTTGCCGGTTGTCACCTGCAGCTCCAGATCGAGCCATTACCAGAAAGGGATTGTCGGCTCTCATCCTCTCAATGATCTGTTCCATACGCTCTTCTGGCGCATCGAAGTCCATCTTTTTAAAAGTGAAAATATCCCTTATCATAAAATGGAGGACTACCTTCTTACACTTCCGGACGAAGTTCTAATCAACGAGGTGTTACCTAGAGTGCCTCTGACCGAAGTCAATCGTCTGTGTCAGGTTCATTCACGCTTCGCTGCCCTCTGTTCGAGAGAGGAAGTCGTGATTGATTTCACCATCCAGAAGTAATCATCCCGACAGATTGAATTCATATAGACATCCACTTGACAAGCATTGAGTAGAGAAGGATAGTCCAGTTGGACCAACACAAGTCGATCGGTATCCTGAACTTCAGTGAACGACATTTCTAATCAGAAGAAAATGTAGAACAGAACTTACATCAGTTGATGTAGATTCTTATTGTGGATAGATTCCACGCTCAGCCAACCAATTCAAGACGTCAAGGTTGCCCTCTCTTGCAGCCTCATTAGCAGCCCATACAGTAGGAAGAATGCCTTTCTTTGCCAACCATTCCAAGACTTGAATCTGACCTTTCCCTGCAGCCCTATTAGCACTCCTTACAGCAGGAAGAATGTTTCTCTGTGCCAACCATTCCAAGACGTGGAGATGGCCCTCCCTTGCAGCCTCATCAGCACCCCCCTCATCAGGGAGAATGTCCCTCTTCTCCAACCATTCCAAGACGTGGAGATGGCCCGCCCTTGCAGCCAAATTAGCACCATAATCATTAGGAAGAATACCCCTCTGTTCAAGAACGATCAATGCGTCAAGTCTTCCTGCTGCAACTGCATAAACTGGATCAACCACCCAATACAAATAGTCGTACTGCTGTCGGAAAGTCTCACTCGAAGGCTTCCATTTGAGAACCTCGGGTCCGAAGTCGTGATTGACTTTCAGCATCCAGAAGTGGTCATCTCGACAGATCGAATTCAAGTAAGCATCCACTTGACAGGCATTGAGCAGAGAACGATAATTGAGTTGGACCAATAGGAGTCGATCGGTATCCTGAACTTCAGTGAACGACATTTCTAATCAGAAGAAAAAAAAGTATAACACAATTTACATCAGTTGATGTAGATTCTCATTGTGGATGGATTCCACGCTCAGCCAACCACTGAGAGACGTGAGGGTGACCCGCCCTTGCAGCCAAATTAGCACCCTCTCGAGGATCACCTTTAAAAAAGCTTCTCTCTCCAATTGAAGAGAGAACTCGCCTGTACCGTGTAGAAGATCTCTTTGCAACACCTCGGGTCAGAAGTAGTAGTCTCGGCAGATCGAATTCAGATAAATATGCAAGAGAAGGCCAGTCAAGAGAAGGGCTCACCCAAGCTATAGAGAAGGTACCCCTTATTTTATTAATCTTAAGGACTTTTCAGGTCTTCAAAATGTCACTCTCTTACGATGTTTGGGTGCAATACATTCTTCCCTTGTGCGATCCACTGCGATTGCACGTTTTGTACTGTACTTGCAGAGATCTTCACGATTGGGTGGACGCTCACGTCCGGGCTTCCTACCAAAAGGAACTTCATTCAATTCATGTGAGGAAAGATCCGTTCACCTTCACCAAAGAAGAGTACGTGGCCAGGTACATTCCCGTTCCCGGACTGCTGGTATTCGGACAATTCAAATGGTCGTGGAATGACGCTCTCATGGCCAATTTCAGTCTCTCGCTGCTCGATTGGCTGGGTTCTGAGAGAATCAGAAGAGCTCTTCGGTGGCGTCACGCTCATGCAGGATTCAGTCTACTACTACGAAAAGAGAAGGACGTCGTTCCCATCATCGACGTACTGCTCCAGCACAGTCTCATTCCTGGACACATTCCTAAAGTCAGAGGTTCCACAATGTGTCCGTTCCCTGACCATTTATCCGAGTCACCTCGAAACGATCTACTTAGTTACTTCATTAACACCGGACGGCTGGACTTGACGGACTACTACTTTGAAGAAGATATTGAGAAACCCGAGTCGGAAATCGGAAATGACTTTTGGGAAGAACGATTGTGTTGGGCGATTTACTCTGATAGTATTTCTATGATGGATCGCATTCTCGAACTAGCTCGAAAGAACGATTCACACTTCACATTGTCACTGTCTCATTTGATAGAGGCTATCTTGTGTTCCGATCGAGCCACTGAGTGGGCCTTGAAAAAGTGTATCTTGACCGACGACTGGGTGCAAGATGTGTACCAATCGATGCTATATCTAGAACTCTCCACCGAGATAATGTACCGAGCGGACAGATATTTAGGATTAATCGATCTCGGTACCGATTACTTACTCGAATCTATTTGGAGATACTTCTCCCGATTGGGCTGTCAACTGGACGTAGAGGAGGTGCAGAAACTTCGTCCTATATTCGACTGGGGTTTCCACGAAGGCATCTTCACTCCTAGCGAAGTGAACACAATCCTAGTACCACTGTTCGGACGACATTGGAGAAATCGTCCTGAAGAGAATCTAGAACACAACACCGAGAACTGTACGTGTTACGTTCACGTCTTCAGTAACTTCCTGAAAACTCACTACGGTTGTACCGTGTGATGACAGACTTTTCGAGTTATAAACTAGAGAAGCTCACAAGACGGGCGGACTGAGCTCGAACGATATCAGATGAACGGTCGGTCGATCTTCAGTGAAGTAGTGAATGCAGTATAAGAAGTCCGAAAGAGACTGTTGGATAACGGACATGTTAGAACCTGTCTGAACGTAAGTCTTTCCAACTTTCACTACGACCCATTGGTAACATTTCGGAAAAGCTATGACCACCATTCGACCTAGATCGAGTTGCTCTCGAGCGAATCGTTCGATTGCTTGGTAGGAGTTGTCGATTCGGTGGTGCTGTGCGAACTTTTTACCTTGAAGTTGACAGATTCGATACACGTACGAATCGAGCATTTTCAGATGACCTTCGGGCTGCACTTCTTCGCCTTCATCCATCTCTCTCCGGACGCCTTTGAAGAAGTTACGCCAGTACGAAACTTCCTTCGGCTTCTTGAGGAAATTCATGCTGAGATAAAGATGCAACAGTACTTTCGACTGTCCGAAATTATCTTTCGTCCCGGAACCGAAGTCTCCGTTCCGAACGTGGCTCCTCATTTCCCTGCCGTGCCTTCAGCTTATTACTATTATCAGAATCGTGATGGTGTTAGAATTCCGGCACTAAACACTGTAGGAAGTACTGAAGAACAGCAACACAGTCTTCAGATTTGGTACGCACTGAACTCGGATGCTATCTTCCCACTAAAGGTGTCGTACGCAGCGACTAGACAAGATCAAGCTGCTTCGAAGAGAGGAAGTGCTGAAGTCTACCCTCCCAGTGAGATCTCTCTCAGTATGAAGTCTCAAATCAGACAGTTCCCGGACGACTCGGACGTTATCTTCGACGATCGGTTCGCGATCGTTACAGGAATGACTAAACGAATGACTTCATTCGATCTTTTAGAGGATGTGTACCGGTTTCCTCTCAGTCCGGCGGCGAACATTTTTCGGGCCGCTCGACTGGTGGACGAATACTTCAGTTCAGGAGATCCTGAAGGAATCGACAGTTACCTTCGACAGAGAGGAGTTCAACATCTGTACAATCACAACTGGGGATACTATCCGGCTTACGAACTATTCTTTCTACTCACTCGTTTTTGCAGTCGACCACTTACCGAAAATCAGCTCAGACTCATGGAGAGGAGAGCTCAGACCGTCTTCGGATCTCCCGCTCGAACCTTCATCGATGCTATCTTCGAATATCCCACCGAGGATCCTGTACAGGTGTTGCAAATGATCGACAGCATACAATCACAGGGTCCTGAGACAGTAGGAGCTCTTCTTAGAACGGACAATCCAGAATGGGTACGATGGGCGAACGAGTACCTGAAGAACGCGAACGTACCTCCCACTCCCGTTCCTAACTTGGCCGATACGTTGAGTCCGTTGACAGATCGATTGTATACGTGGACGGATCGTCAAATCGACGAACTGGCAAAGAAACTTCAAATGACGCTACCGTTCCCTCGAGAGTACCGTTCACGTTACAGTTGGGTCGCGAGTCTCGCCGGAAGCATTCTCCTGCATCGAGCCGATCCGGCAGACACCAATCTGTGGGAGTTGCTGACGGCGCAATAAAGAAATTTCCGGACATTAAAATGGGAACCGAACACAGTAATCACATCGTTGAATACGATATGCCTCCCGAACGGGACGACTCGTCGGTGAAGAATGAGATGTACCAACTCAGACTGACGCTCAATCGGATTAGAGACGAAGTGCACGCTATATGGAAGAACGTGGATCGGTTACAATCGGAAGTGCGTTCGTTGAAGGAAGTTCTAGGAGAGCCAGAAGCCAGTCCGCTGTGTAGAATTTGTTGGACACGACCATTGGAAATAGTAATGGAAGAATGCGGTCACGTGGCCACCTGCTCTGAATGCACTCAGAAACTCAAAGAGTGTCCGGTATGTCGGCAGACTATCTCCGGTTACAGAAAAGTCTACTTGGTGACGTAAATTCCGCTGCCACGCAACGGAATTGTAGCTTTTTTTTAAGCGAAAGCGACCTTGAGCTGATCCATCTCGGCCTGCAAGTTGGCCACGACCAGCTCCAACTGGGTCACTCGCTGGGCCAACGTGATCTTCTTGGAAACCTTCTCTTTCTTCTTTCCTTTGTCGTCGGGAATTTCGGCATCTTCATCTGCCCAGTTCATGCTGGAGGAGGAGGACTCAGCAGGCTTTCGTCCCTTCGCCTTAGTCTTGCGATCGACCTCTTTCTGAACGTTCTCCACGTCCACGCACCACTTCTTAGCGGCTTGTTCGACACTGAGATCGTGACCGACCTCTCCTGCGGCAATGCGAACCAGGCGCAGTTTAATGGCGTTCTCAGAACGTTTGTGGGCGGTGGCGATGTCGGTAATGGACATGTCGGACTGTATCTCGGACTTGAGCTGTTTCTCCTCATCCTGGGACCAGAGAACTCCGACACGATTGTTCTTGTTCTTGCGAGTCTGGTACTTCTTGACGCGAATCTCTTCAGCCATGTTGTGGTGATAGGGTGACTTTGAGGTCACCGAACGAATTATAAATCAATTGCTGAGGGGTCCCCTCGAAAAGTTTTCCGGAAGACCGTCCGTGAGGCGGTGAGTTTGGATCATTTCATTCAGGTAATCGTGGGTCAATCCCTATCCTAATCAATAAAGAGAATGCGTTTCTATCCTCTGACTCAGAAATTGAGAACGTTACAATCAGCATCTCTCAGAACAATGCTGAACATGTCTGCGCAAACGTACAAAGGAAACCCGTCCTACGCTACCATCGGTAAACCTCACTTGGATTATTTCGGTGGAGTAACCCGACAATCCCACCTGACTCATGTGGAGAAGTTGGCACTCGAGTGTTACCAGAGTGATCCCAAGTTGGCTCTGGCATGTTTCTTTCAGAAACGCGATTGTCGAGGTGGTGCAGGAGAGCGCCTACCCTTCTATCACTCCATGAAAGTCTTGCCACCGGAGGTGCGTCGGAAGTTCTATCGAATGATTCCGCATTACGGCTATTGGAACGATCTCAATTCGTTAGCCGAGCTCATTCCGGAAGATCGAAAGTTCATTGCCGGGTTGTGGGCTGACGCTTTGCTGAAGAATCTTATAGGATTCGAACACGGAGTGATCTCGAGAGGAGTGGAGAAATGGTTACCGACCGAAGGTGGACACGATGACACCAAATGGCAAGCAGTCGACGCGATCATCGAAGCGCTCAACGCTCTGCTCAGTGACCCGATCGAATTGCGCAACCCTGTACAGAAGACCGTTCTGGCCCAGTTTCAGAAACAAGTGGGGAAAGATTGCAAAGTGGTATGGACCGGGAGCACTCTCAATGCGGACCTAACTGATACGATTGTATGTCAACGCACGGCATGGATCCTGAACCTGACCGAGAAGCTGCCATTGACCGTCAAGAAGTTCAATAAGAGAAACTATCGAAAATGGTGCTCGTTCATGCGAGCGTATTCTGAGGTGTTAGAGCACTACACTTCGACTCAGCATTGGGACTGGGTGGACTATGCCAAAGTGCCCAGTATCGCGTTCGATCGCACCAAGAAACAGTTCATGCAGCACACTCCGGACAGATTCAAAGTGTTCATCGAGAGCGTGAAGCAGGGTGACGCTAAGATCAATGTGAGTCGTTTGGCTCCGTACCAGCTCGTGGCTCAAGAGAGTTCAGAGGTGGCCGACCAGCAGTGGAATTTGGTGGTGGAGGAGACCGAGCGATTTTACCAAGGTGTACCCTCCGACTGTATCTTTCGTCCAGAGAACAGCATTCACGTGGCCGATGTGAGCGGTAGCATGACCTCATTGACGAGTGGAGTGCGTCCTATCGACGTGGCTTTGAGCATGGCCGTTCTATCTGCAGAGGTGGGTCGTCGTCCGCTTTACACTTTCTCAGGACAACCTAAACGGTTCGAGCCCACCTGGGAACGCCTCAGTGAAGCCAAGAAAACGATCATCGACCACAACTACAACACTAACTTCAAAGGACTGTTGGACAGAATCGCCGTTGACACCAAGGATGCTCCACCGAAGTGTATTTACGTGTACACTGACGGAGGTTTCGACCAAATGTGTCAAGAGAACCCGATATCTGCAGCCGATTACATCGAGAAACTGTGGCCGGAAGATCGACCCGTAGTTATTTTCTGGAACGTGGCAGGCAACGTGACCGATTTTGCCACGACCACTGAACACAGTGGAATCGTGCAACTATCTGGGTTCTCCAAGGACTTGTACAGAACCATGACTCGTTTGAGCTCGCTAGGAGAGTTGAATCCGGAAAGCTTCTTCAGGTCGGCGGTCTTGTGTGATCGTTATCAACCGGTTCTAGATCACTGGGACTCTTCGTAAAGTTTCTCATCGCTGCGATGGGAATCTTGATACCATTACACAAACGTGAAATCCAAAACAATCATGGATCTAGACAACATTCTTGATAAAATCATAGCACATCGGCCAGAGTCAGAAGACTTACCGTCTAGAAAGCTAGAAACAGTGGTCCGGGCACCACCGTTGGGAGTCGGAAACGCGCCTTCTCTGGGGATGATCGCATCACCCATAGGAGAGCCTAAGTCAAAAATCCGAGTCATGTTGTACGACGGATCAGTGCATCACATCAACTTGAAGACGGTTCCGGTCATTCAGAGATCTGTGGATGATATTTACACTCTTATGTGGCCGGACACATCGAACGGCATACTACTCAAACCTCTGTACGCGTTCAGTGAATCCAGCGATCCCGTCTCGTATCAAATCATAAAAGACTATTTAGATTCAGACAATTGACTGGCTTATAAAAACGAAAATGTTCCGATGGGCATGTCAGCAACAATGTATTTAACAATGCCCAGTAGGGGACATCAGCAACTTAACAATTTGATAATGTCTCGTCCCCTGTACGGGCGGAATGAAGGGCTTGTCACTCCAGTATTCCTGCTCAATCCGAAAGGACCTAGTGGGAGCCCTGCGGTAGAGCACATCAGCAGATTTCAAAGAAGGGTATCTTTAACAAAGGTGCTCTGAAGCCGCGGCAAGGTCACCTTGCCGCAGCATAAGCGAAACTTTCAGTAAGAGTAAGTTGAAATGAATAACTCACAGTACGTTTCACTGACCGGAGAAATAGCTCATCCCGAGCCACTTTTTCTGCATTTGAGAAGTCCGGAACAGGAATGTCCGTCACTCAAAGAATGCATGCCTGAAGAATACGATAGAATCGTCCCTCGACACAGACGACCGACCCCTGTGGCGCCTGCTGAAATTACGGAAATTCTTCGTAACGGTGGACGATTCATGGTAGTTCCATCGACTTCCGGAAAGAACGTTTATTTGAAGTCAGATCATCCGAAGTGGCCTCATTTAGGCTTCGTTCATGAGATGATACCTTCATGTCTACAAACTGAGAGAGTGTGGTCGAAGAGCGTTCCGTGGAACGAACTCTCACAGTGCCAACTGAAGCTCACTACGATCGATGGTTTGGATTATTTAGTATTTCTCAAAGATCCCACTTCTTACGATCGAATCGTTGCTCTAGACTATCGATTCGTCCCCGTACTTAATGCCATCGTGGTGCACTATCACTGATGAATTTCTTCGGTCGAAGAAATTTAGATAATGAAAATGACAGATCTACCGTACGAGATACAATTTCAGTACCTGCTCGATCTACCGTATCAGGACGTACTGAACTACTGTCAGACCAGTACAGCTGCGTATGCTGTCTGTCAGTCAGAATCGTTTTGGCAGAAGAAATCCCTCAGAGACTTCGGCATTCCGCTGCTCAATATAGTTTCGGGTGGTTCTCCTCAACAGCAGTACTTGTCGTACGTTCAGCTGTCTCAAAATGCACCTTTCGAACTCACCGTTCCATTATTGACGTTAGGACGCTTTCGACTATTAGCTGATCTCATAGAAAAGGTCATCGATCGAGTAGGAATCTATCCGTACTTTTGGCAGCTGATTGCTCGAGCCGGCCCAGAAGCAGCTCGAGAATTCCTCAGGATAGCTTTTGCTAAAGGACAACTCAATGAATTCTACTTGGCAGCTGTGATGGAAGGCCGGCTGGATGTCATTGACGTGATCTCTCAATATTATGACGTGGAACTTTCTATCATCGATATTTATGACATAGCTCTAAACTCATATCCGTTACCAGTCATCCGATACATTCTGTCGAACTATCCTGAGGTTGAGACACCAGATCTAGACATCTACACTGTCATCACTAGAGGTGACAAAGGAATCATTGACTATTTCAGACGGCTCTATCCTGGCTTCTTCAACAACGCTCAATACATCAACGCAGTGATGCGACAGATGATCGAGGAAGATGAAGACCTGAATGCTCTACGGTCTCTGATAGCGTTGGCCGACGAAATCATCGATTACGATGCTGCTTTGAGGCTGGCACGAGAGCTAGAGCGTGATGACATCGTAGAGTATCTCGAAAATATAATGTATTAATTCCACTGCAATGCAGTGGAATATTATGCAAAATCGAGTCCGAAACCGGTCGGAAGGGACAATGCCTCTATGGGCGGACGTTCTCCTATCGGTGCTTCTATGGGTAGCGGGGCGCTCTCTTCATCTTCATCTTCATCTTCATCTTCCGTTCCTTGATAGTCGCGATCTGCTATACCGATTACTTGAATCTCCTGTGCTACTTCGTCCAACAGAGCTAGCTTCAGTTGATGAAGGTTGTATCGGGACGGATCTGTTTCTTCATCTAGTTGGAGAAATTCACGAGCACACTCCCAACTGTCGTAACATCCCAACCATCCTCCTCCGAGCCTAGGAACTCTCACGGCATGATGGTACGATCGAATCCGTCTTGAACATTGCAAACAGTATCCTCTAAACCAATCCTCGAGTGGTCGATCGTTATCATAATCGTACTCTATAGACATGTCGGTGAACATGCGAGCTCCACCGTAGATTAGATCGGTGTCAGGTTCACCTTCAGGAGTAGTGAGTACAGAAAAGTCTGTATCAGAATACGGATTGACCGGACCGTAAACTCGAGCGATGTCAGGATCGTTCTGGATTCTCTCTAGTTCCTCTCTGTCCACCCGGAAGGCCACCGTGAACATTTCTTTATCCTGTGGCGTCATCTGCTCGAGCATATTGATGAGTACGTCTTTCTCAGTAGATCCCTCCTCAGGCTCGATGACTAAGCCGTAATTATCTACTTGTGTCAGCAAATAGTCGGCGATGAGTTCGTTGGGTAGATCGGATGTGAGTAGTAACTCACGCTCTCGTAGTCTAGGCAAACGCTCTACATTTATATCGAAATTCTTAATCCAAGAAGGTATCGGGGCGTACGGCGCGACGCGATCGAGCTTATTTCTAAAATATCGGTCGATTGCGTCGATTCCCGGACCCTCCATTTCGGTGTCATCGAGCAACCTGAGTGCTTCGCTGAGGAACTGGTCGTCCAGGACTATTCCGAAAACTTCCTCCAATCTTTGGGCGTACAAAGCAGCAGACGGATCTTCCTGATAATAAGTCATGAGAGGGGCGATGAGACTGTGGTATCCTTGATCGCCTAATGCTTCGTAGAAGTTTCTTAGTGTGCGCGTAGGAAATTGCGTTCTGAGTTTGAGAACTTCTATTTCGAGAGGACGAACGTCCACTGTCATGTCGTACTTGTCACGTAATACTTTCACATGTTCCGAGTAGGGTGTGACGCTCTCTGCAGAACAAATGAATGACAAGAGTGCTACTATCTCTTCATTGGTGAGTGCAGCGTTCCTGAGGTCTTCTATCCGAATCTGACTCAGCGACACGGAACTCATCTTTGAATTATTGATGCATTTTTGCCAATTACATCGAATTCAATTCAATTACTATGTCTGCTGACGAATTGCTGTTACAGGCCTGCACTCAGCTGGGTTTCGATTATGACAAGATCACCTCCGAACTCATGACGGATCGCTCCTCACGACACCGAACTACTGTCGTGAAATATATATTCAGCTTATTGGAGCGTCCGGCAGAGCATTCGGAATTGGCCGGAGCCATTCTCATGTGGGAACTGTACCGAGAAGCTCCCACAGACGTTCGATCTTACTTGAAGTTATTCAAGGAGGACCTACGTTCGGATGTGGTTGAATTCATGTCTCAGAACCAAGAGTACATCGACCGCTCGATCAAGGAGAATGCTTGGCGTGACTTCCGATTGAACGTTTTCTCTGTTCTGTCCTTATTGGGAACGTACTTGAGCAAGGATCGTGAGACGGGTGAGGTGGCGGAAATTCCTCAGATGTGCTGGATGAGAATTGCCGTGGGTGAGTTTTGCAATCGTGAACCTCAGCTCGTCTGGAAGACCTACCAGGACCTCATTGAAAGAAAGTACATTCCGGCCAGTCCTACCATTTTCAATATGGGATGGAAATCGGGCGCACCCAGCTCATGCATGATTTACAGCATTGCCGACGATCTTGAGGACATTTATGACGTCCAGAAGGAGATCGGGCTCGCCTCTAAGAACAATGCGGGACACGGATTGGACCTGAGCGAACTACGTCATTCGGAGATCGGTCGGCAGGGGATGAGTGAGGGAATCATGCCTCTGGTGAAAGTGTTGGACGATCAAACAGAATACGTGAACCAGGGCGGACGTAGAAAGGGTGCTCTCACTATCAGCATCCGAGCGCACCATTTTGACCTTCCTGAATTCATCGATTCTGTGGACAAGCTAACCGAAAAAGGCGTGAAAATCAATCGAGCGAACACTGCGGTCATGCTTCCTGACTTGTTCTTCAAACGATGCACTGAAGGTGGCAAGTGGACTCTGTTCTGTCCGAAGCAAACCAATCTACTGAACAAGCTTCACGGTAAGCAGTTTGAGGAAGCGTACGTGGAGTACGAAAGGAAAGCTCACATCTGGAAGATGTGGGAGGAGTACACGAAACTCAAACAACTCAATGCTGCAGCAGGCTTGTCCGGTGAGCATTCAGCCAGATTCTATCAACTCAGTCGAGAGTTCGACGGACAATCGCAGCCGGAACGCATCTACTCTAGAGAGTTCGTTGCTGACGAACTCATGAGTCAGATCTGTGAACGACAGACGGCAACTGGGATGCCCTACGTGACCCACGGATGCAACATCAATCGCAAGAACAATATGTGTAATGTTGGTCCGGTCAGAAGTCTAAATCTCTGTCAAGAAATCTGTATTCCGGCAGTGCCCAGAGAACAGACTGGATGTTGCAACCTGTCTTCGGTTTCTCTTCCGGCCTTCGTGAAAGGACCTCGCGATTACGACTTTGTCGGATTGGGAGCAGCTGTTCGTCACGTGGTTGCTTGTCTCAACCAAGTCATCGATAACGGAAACAACTTGTCAGACAAAGCTAAGAAGTCGAATGAGCTCAATCGTCCGATCGGTATCGGCGTGAGTGGATTCGCTGACGCTTGCCACTCGTTGGACATTCCTATTACGGATGTGAGTCGACTTCCCACGTTCGTAGGAAAGAGCAAGGAAGGAGAATCTCTCTATCGAAACAGAGATTATCGAGATGCATTTCCGTCTTACGACGAAGCTTCGTTGAAGGAACGAACGCTCAACCCGGAGTTGTCTCGATGGAACCGCAAACTCTGGTCGTGCATGTACTACAATGCCTTGTTGGGTTCATTGAACGAGGCTAAGTTGATGGGTCCGTATCCGAATTTTGCTACATCTCCTCTTGCTGCTGGAAAATTACAGTACCACTTGTGGCAGGAAGAGGAGCGTGAGACTGGACGAAAGTATCCGTTCTCTCTTGTTCCGGACGAGCCTTCTACATGGGGTCAGGAAGGTACCTGGAAGGACCTCATCGATGAGATCAAGAAATGGGGTGTGCGTAATGCTCTTCTTCTTACTGTCATGCCCACAGCTTCTACAGCCCAAGTTCTGGGAAATTGTGAAGCGACCGAGTTTCACATGCAGAACGTGTACACCAGAAAGGTTTTGGCAGGTGAGTGTCCTGTGCTCAATTACCACTTGGTGAGAGACTTGAGTGCCATCGATCTGTGGAACGAACGGACGTACGCTCAAATCATCAAAGATAACGGTTCTGTGTTGGGAATCAGTGAGCAAGGTTTGACGGAGGAACGAGTTCATCGTCTCCGTTTCATTAAGGAGAAGTACCTGACTATGTGGGAGATTCCTCTCCGTATCATGATACAGCTTTCTGCCGAGCGTCAACCGTTCATCGACCACTCGCAGAGCTTCAATTGGTACTTGGCCAAACCGACCAAACAGGTACTGAAGGCTGCTCACACACTTACGTGGAAATGGGGGTTGAAGACTAGCATGTACTATCTCAGAACCCGTTCGGCCAATCAAGCAGTCCAACTTGGGGTGAACAAACCAGAAAGTGAACTGGACGCACTCATCAACAAAGCGAAGAGTGAGCAGGACAAGAGTGCTTTCAAGGCAGGACAGAAGAAGGCCGAAGTGATCCTCACGGATCAAGTGTGCAGACTGGATGCTGAAGGAAATTGTATAGGTTGTCAATAGAATTTCGTACTGTAAAGTACGAAATCTTATTTAATTGCAATGGTTGCTGGTATCCGTGTTGGTGTGGGGCTTACAACCGTAGTTGTCACAGGCTCCGTTCTTCTAAACAGCAGAACGATCGCCACAATGATTAGTATTGCGATGGCTGCTAGAATGAGCCAGAACCACCACTCTGACCAAATGGAAGTGGGAGTATTAATGTTTCCTTGAGAACCCTGTGCGCCTAACGGAAGCACTGGACTGAACGGCGCCAGAAGTGCGTTCAGTCCGGCAGTCACTTGAGTGTTGTTGCCGTTACAACCACAACCGTTCTTAGGAGTAGCCGAAACTGGTGCCACCGGGCCGTTAGTCTGACCTTGACCTCGAACGGCTCGATCTGTTTGTAGAGTGCTGTCCTGCCAGAGTGCCAGACTCCTAGGTTCTGTATAGGCCAAATTTGGAAAATTGTCCGGAGTGAGACTGAACTGTCTCCAGTTCACCTCGTTCGTTGGTCGGAACGCTGCAGTATTGTTCTGAGGTGCTGAAGTGAGAGTGTAAACGGAAGCTCCTCCGTCCATTCTCTGCGGAGACGACAGGTATCTCTTCTGTCCGTTTACAACTATGTAAATAGGATAGGTGGTTCCTGCAGTGTAATAGTTTTCATCTTGTCGGTAGTCCGCGTAAAAGTATCGCTCTCTCACAATATCGTCCGTCTCAATGTCGGCTGAAACGAAGTCGGGCTTGGCTGGAGCTAGTACGGCTTGATTATCATTCATGACTCGATACGTGTAGACCACTTGTTCACCGTTAGCGTTACCACGAATACCGAAGCTGGGACCTACACCAGTAATGTTCACACAACCGCGCTGACCTGTGCAAGAGAATTGGTCGGGACAGTATCCGCACTGTTGACAATTTCCCATACACGAGACCGGACTGATAGGAATGGTGCCCGATCCATTCGATTGCATCGTGAAGGTCTGGGCGTTTCCCGGCATGAAACTATCAAATCGTACATTTCCAATAGCAATGGGTCGGTTCCACTCAGTCATCGGACTGAGCAAAGCCATAGAGAATGTCGGACCAGTAGGAATGTTTCTGGAAGCAGAATAGGTGTTAGGTGAACTGTTAGGTTGTAAGTAAGCGAAATCGTTTCCTAGTTTGAGTTGAGGACTGTACATCTTTCCTAGGTACAACTTTCCTTGAGCTTTCGGGTACGGTTCGATGTCCATCAATCCGAACTCCGCTACGGTTCCTTGACCGTCAGTCCTCAGGCGAATGTTGTCCGGTGTTCCTTCGTAGGTGATGGGTTGCGAACCCAGCACAATTCGGAACGTGTTCGGTGTACTCATCTTTGAACAACGAGAATTTTTCAGAGCACGTTTATCTGATATCCGATCGAAGTCAAGAAAGCCCGATGGTACAACAAGAACTCGTGCATATCATCGAAATAATTCAATTCAGTGACCTTCTTAGGCGCGACCGTAACAAATGCAACCTCAGCGTAACGTTTCAGATATAGTTTCTTGACCGGTTGGTCGATAGACGAAAGGAACTTGTTGAATACTCTGGTGAATCTAGGAAATTCATCAGACGCTCCCACCTCAGCGAAGCGTTGTTTGAATTCATTGCGAATAGTGAAAAATTGGCCATCGATCGAGCCCTCTCTAGAGATACACGCGTCAATCTCGTGCACTGTGTTCATGTTGAGGTGTACAGAAATGTCACTCAACCCTCCCACCACTCGAGCTCGTCGACTCCTCAGAACTGGTTCTACGAATTTCCAAAAATCTCTAGGAATAGCCGCGAATTCTTCAGACGTCAAGTTGTTCTTCAGATACCGTTTGAGATCGAAACGTCCACTTCTCTTAGAATACTTTTCGTAGAACTCATCCACTGACTCCATGTTGACCATACGATGACCACCCAGAATGACCTCGGTCAGTGACACCATGAACGCCCAGTATTCAGAATGATACACACTGGTACTGGCCGGCGGACGATACTTTTCTATAGCTCCGTAGGCTGCGTCTGAATCAGTCAAGAAACGAGACTTGCCGAAGTCAGCCAATTTGAAGAACGGACCGGTGGACGTTTCCTGAACCAGAATGTTGTTCGTCTTCATGTCGTTGTGTATCAGTGAGAAATAGTGCATCATGGCCAAGGTGGAACCGATCATTTCGATGATATTACCGAGATATTCGATTCTACGGTGAAACGGATTACGACGAGACCACTCGGACAAATTACAATCTAAGGCTTCCATACAGAGGAAGCCTTTCCTCTGATGTTCGTCGTACACTACTGCTTTGATCGTGACAACGGTCTTGAGCGGTCGTAATTTCATCAATGTGTCTACTTCATTTAGAAAGTCCGGAGGGTAACCTAAACTTCTGTGTGATAACTTGGTCTCCTTCACCACACACCGACCGAGTGGTGTATCGTACAATGAAACAGAACCAAACGTTCCTTCACCGAGAGTCTCTAGCTTGGTGGATCGTTCTATGAAATCGCTGGGGATTGTGTAGCTCATGGGTCTTTCGTATCTTTAAAATTTCCTCAGACGAATTCTGTCGATCCTGTAGTCGCTCCAACGGAACTCAATTGTGCGCGATGTCGCTGGATGTAATCTATGTATCGTAGCAGGGTCACTTTAAAGTTAGCTCTGGTCATGGCCAAGGTGCTCGCATCCTTTTTCAATCCAGAAGACGTGCTGCTAGGTAGCAGCCGACTGCTAAAGTAAGTGAAGAATTGTTCAAATAGTTCCGGGGTGAGTTCGTTAGTGTCCAAACGAGTGTTCATATAGTAAATGATGTACCGAGCCACTGCCAAGAAAGTGAGATTGTTGTGTACCAGAGGCACTTCACTCACCAACAAGTCTACCAGAACTGCACGAAGGTTGGCATCCACATCCGGAAACTTCGTTTCGTACTCTTTACTGAGTTTGTAAGTGAGTGACTCTTGTTGGGTGAGATTCTGACCTAGCCTAGACGATCGATCGTTGAATCGAAAGAAGAGTCCTTGGAATGAGCGTCGGTCGGGGGCGAAGGAAAATTCTGGAGCTGCCATCTTTACAATATCGGAGAAACTTTTATCGTAGAACTAGAAAGCACACGCACTTATGAAGAAGGCATTCGTATTCGGATCGAATTATAAGGGAACTGACGCGGAGCTCAGTGCCTGTGTCTCAGACTGTGAGAGAATTCGAGATCGGTTCAAGTCTCGAGGGTACCACGTCGAAGAGTACATTCAGGAAACCGTCCTGTCCTGGAGGGACATCAAACCGAAGTTGGTCGCTTTCATCAAATCACTCAACCGAGGTAATGTTGGAGTCGTGTACTATTCTGGACACGGCTTTCAACTTCCAGACGTGAACGGAGACGAGAAGGACGGCAAGGACGAAGCCATTTATTTCAGTAAAGGAGATTGGGTCGGAGATGACGAGCTCAGACAGATCTTTCAACAGGCCAAATTAGGTGTGAATTTGTTCTTAATGTTCGATTGTTGCCATTCGGGAACTATGGCCGATCTACCGCTCAGACTAGACAACCTCAAAGTGGTTCGTGAAAATAACTTTCGGTTCAGAGCTAACGTGTTGTCAATCAGTGGATGCGCTGACCCTAATTTATCATACGAAAACTCCAAATCTGGCTTTCTCACGGAAGCCTTCCTACAGGTGTTCGAGAAGTGGACTCCTAAAGTTCATACCACTCGTCAATGGGTGGACTTGTTCGTGCAAATCTCTTCCCATTTGGTGAAAGCATCGGGTGGTGTCCAAAAGCCGGCCCTCGCTTTCAATAGCCTGGCCACACTCAGAAAGGTTTGGTTGTAATTATCTCCATTCTGCTCCGATCGGAGCGAAATGGTTCATCTGTTCAAAACTATACCGACAGGGACGTGATCACTATCGGTAGGTCCGTCAGTTAAGATATACGTGTCGACCACCTTGGGCATTAGGGTGTCAGAAACGATCACGTTGTCAATACGCATGCCGTATCCTTTCTTTCTCAAATATCCTAACCACGAATACTCTCTCGAATTAGGATGTTGCAGTCTCCACGGATCGAGCCAATGGCCCGTGCCTAGCAACGCAGCGAAATTCGCTCGTTCTATCGGAGTGAATCCCGGCCAACCGCTCATTCCTACAGGATCGGACACGTCGACATCGCTCAGCGCAACATTCACGTCTCCCATCCACAGAGTAGGTCCGGACGCTCTGGCGATTTCCAGTAACTTGACGAAGGCCGGATCCCAGATTTCAGTTCGGTATTCTAAGTAACGCCCAGAATTGGGTGTGTACGCACCAATCACGTTGATTTCTTCGTTCAATTGAACGAGAATGACTCTTCCGGTACTGGCCTCTTGACTTTTCGTATCATTCCTGGATGGAATGTTCATTTCAACCGGATACTGAACGAAAGTGTGATCTTTCTTGATGAGCATGGCCACGCCGTGCATTCCGGCAGGAACGTGCGGATTCAAAACGTAGTTGTACTGTTCGAACGTGTCGAAGTGCACTCGTAAGATTGCTTCCGTTCGTTTAGTTTCACTGAGAAAGACTACGTCCGGCTGGTCGGTGAGTAGAACGGAGCTGAGCCATTCGTGGATTGGCTCACTGTATCCGTCCACGTTCCAAGATATTAAATGGTAACTCATTCAAGTTGTGCCGGCGAGGAAGTTTCGTTTATATTTTATCAATCTGAATGGAAAGCACGATGTCGACGTGTCATCAGAAGTGCTATATCAAGGAGAATAATAATAAGTTAATAGTTCTCCCGGGTGTTCAAGGACCTCAAGGACCTCAGGG
>ERZ869936.533-NODE-533-length-35354-cov-53.856710_pt1 | contig 35354 bp, 26 predicted proteins | sample MGYA00520876_ERZ869936 | MGnify/ENA primary metagenome ERZ869936 (study PRJEB32218, sample SAMN09650985) | biofilter metagenome | isolation source: enrty point of leading RO module | place: Saudi Arabia: Thuwal, RO plant located on Red Sea | collected 2016-02-17 ... | reverse complement strand
ACTCAGTACTCAGTACTCAGTACTCAGTACTCAGTACTCAGTACTCAGTACTCAGCATCCCCCGACTCCCTTGACACCCCCTCTTCCCCGACCGTATATTTTACGTTCGGCTAAACCCTCCAGACGTTTTCCGAAGCACACCAAAAGCCACCCTAGCTCAGCTGGTAGAGCGACGCATTCGTAATGCGTAGGTCGTCGGTTCGAATCCGATGGGTGGCTCCATTTAGTATTACGATCACCTCAGTTTATTACCTTTCTGAATACCGTTCACTTGTATCGCCGATGATTCGGCCCGAGTGATCCTGGAGGGAGAAAGCCCGACATTCCGCATACTTCAGGTCGGCAAACCGAACGGGATAACAAATCGATAAACGACAAACGGTCCTTCCTGGTACACAGCCAAGTATCTCCTTCCGCCAAACCCATATCTTGGCCTTTTCACGCGTTAGAACACCGTGCGCGATCAAGCCACCTCGCAGAATACCTTGACCACATCGATTCCATTGGTGAGGTTCTTGAAAAGCTCCTCGTAGTTCTCGAGACCCTTGACGGGATGCGTCAATAATCGCTCTAGCCAGCCCGGGAACTGCAACGATGCCTGGGAAAGGTCCTTCACACCCATCTCGAAGTACTCGCGGTTCGCATTCACCGTACCTACCATCACCTTGTTTCCAAGCACGAAATCGAGGTTTATCCTGTCAGCCGGCACCTCAACCGTGCGGTCGCCTCCGGTGACGCTGGAAAGGACAAGCACGCCGTTCTTCGCGAGCGCCTGCATAGCATCAAATACGATCGGCGAGAATCCTGTCGCTTCAAAGACGAGGTCGAACCCTCCCAGCTTCTCCGCAGCTTCCACGACCGAGATCTCCTTTGTCGATTCATATGTCGCGCCGAGAGCTTCTATCAATTCCGAGTTGAGATATGGGCCTTTCTCAAGCCCAAAGGTAATGACCTCAAGGCCCTTCAGCCTAAGCACGAGAGTTGCCAGAAGACCGATCGTTCCGGCACCCAGGACCGCAGCTTTTCCAGGTTTCCAAACCCGGAGCCGACGCTGGATCTCGTACGCCTGGGCGATCCCCTTTTCGACCACTGTCGTCGGTTCGAGCAGTACCCCAACCTCCTTCAGGCCCTCCGGCACTTTGACGATGAACTCCTCGTCGTCAACGTAGTACTCGGCAAGATAGCCGTGACGGAGGTTGATCCCGCGCTCGAAATAAGTGTCGTCCGTCGTCATATCGTTCGTGCCGATCAGGTCGTACACGCTCGTTCCCGGCCTTCGCACTGTGGCGACTACGAAGTCTCCTTTCTTAAGGGACCTTACAGCCGGACCGACTTCTTCTACGACACCAAACCCTTCGTGGCCTATGATGAGGAACTGGAACCCGTCAGGAGCGGCGCCGTATTCCGCGGCATTGATCTCTTTATCGGTACCGTCCACTCCGACCCGAAGCACTTTGACAAGCACACCTCGTCCGCCGTCGATCTCCTCGACGGACGGCTTTGGCGTTTCCACAAGGTGAACGGAGTTCTCGACTCCGGGAAGAACTGCAACTGATTTCATAAATCCTCTTCTGCGATCCGCAAGGCTGATCAGGCGGCGTACGCCATCCATTCGGTATTCATTCCAAGCGTGCTGAGAGTTCCCAGGACCCTCACCGGTTCTCCAAGGTCGCTCCAGCCGACATCGCTCACCCGGAGCACATGCAGATCACTTGTACATTTCTCAAGGATCTCATCCGAGAAGTTCGTTTCCGGCAGATATCGATAGATGATCTCCTCGTCGACAGCAGGTAAAGCCTCAAACGAGTCAGCCATCAAGCTGTAGAGTTCCGGAAGGTACCTTTCGAACTGCCGAAGAAGGTCACTCACCCTTGCGATCATGATGAACGTATTCCAAAGCCCACCGCGCTCAAGCAGCCTTCCGGCCGTTATCGGGTCAGGCTTTTCCCAAAATTTCATTACTGACGACAACGACGATGAAAGTCCGCCAAAAAGCGATTCAGAGGGCTCGATCCAACCGTATGAGGTCTCTGCGGAATCGGCTTCCATCCCGAGCAGAACAATTCCCGCCGCCCGGCTTTCGACCGATCGGAATGCTTGCTCGACACTACTCATCAGCAGGGCATCGTCGGTGAAGAAATGGTCCGAAGGGAAGAACCCAACAACGGCGTCCATTGATTCACGGCTTATCCTGAGCAGGCTGTAAAGGATCGCAGGTGCCGTGCCCTTGTTCATCGGTTGAACGTGAAGGCGGCGATCCGGTACATCGGCGAGGATCGTACGGAAGTATTCGCCGTGCTTCGCTGTAAGACTGTAATGGATATTTGTCTGGTCGATCGCAAGCGAGACCCTCTGTGTGGTTGCCTCGATAAGGCTTTGTCCGCCGATGATGTGGCAGAATTGCTTGGGCCTTTCGTCGCCTTCGATCAGACGCGTGAGGTCTCGCAGCCTTGATCCCTCGCCGCCGGCGAGGATAACGGCATGACGCTCGTCACGCACCTCGTTCCTGGCTCTTGTTTCGTTTATCTTTTTCAACATTGCTACCTCGATCACGCTATAAGTCGTTGGCGATTAGATCAGGGAAGGCGCCGACTTTATTCCTTCCCGGTCAACAAAATGCGGGATCCTTTCGGACCCCGCGGGCACCCTTCCGAAGTGCACAACAAAGCTACTCTCCACTTTGCTGAAGAAGCTTCGCGACTAGTCCAGTCCAGCCGGTTTGGTGGCTGGCGCCAATGCCGGAACCGTTGTCGCCGTGGAAGTACTCATAGAAAAGTACGTGATCGCGGAACTCCGGGTCGTTCTGAAGTTTCTCGTTCGATCCCCAAACGGGCCGCCTCCCGTTGTCGTCCAGAAGAAAGATATGCGAGAGCCTTCTAGAGATCTCTTGCGAGACCTCCCAAAGGTTCATCTTGTTGCCGGATCCTGTTGGGCACTCAACCTTCAGATCATCCCCGAAATACCAGTGAAACTTCTGCAGCGACTCGATGATCAGGTAGTTGACCGGGAACCAGATCGGGCCGCGCCAGTTGGAGTTCCCGCCGAACAGCCCGCTCGACGACTCGCCCGGCTCATAATCGACTCTGTGCTCGGATCCGTTCACATTAAGTACATAGGGATTCTCGAGATGGAACCTGGATACTGCACGAATCCCGTGCGGCGAAAGAAACTCGTTCTCGTCGAGCATTACTTTCAAAACGCGTTCAAGCCGTTCGCGGAAGGCAACGGCGAGTAAACGCCGTTCACCTTCGCCGGGAGTGTTCATACAGGCCACGTGCGCAGTCAGCTCGGGCCGGTTCTCGATGAACCATTGCAGATGACTCCTGAAATCGGGCAGTGCGGCTAGCGATTCAGGTTCGATCGTTGCGACCGCGAAGAGCGGAATCAGCCCGACCATTGAACGGACCTTGAGCGGATGGCTTCCCTTTCCATGAAGATGGAGGACGTCGTAATAGAATCCGTCCTCTTCGTTCCAGAGCGCGATCCCCTCGTGTCCCAGATCGTTCATTGCGGCGGCGATGTACAGGAAGTGCTCCCAGAATTTGGTCGCGACATCTTCATAAGTGTCGTCGGTAGCCGCCAGCTCGAGCGCGATAGCCAGCATGTTCAGACAATACATTGCCATCCACGAAGTGCCGTCCGACTGCGCAAGTTTGCCGCCGGTCGGTAGTGCCTGGCTTCTGTCGAACACTCCGATGTTGTCGAGACCCAGGAAACCGCCCTCAAAGACGTTCATTCCTTCTGAATCCTTCCTGTTCACCCACCACGTGAAGTTGAGAAGCAGCTTCTGGAAGACCCGCGCGAGAAATTTCACATCGCCTTTTCCGCACTTCTTCTTGTCGATCTGGTAGACACGCAATGCGGCCCACGCGTGAACGGGAGGATTCACATCGCCATAGGCCCATTCATAGGCTGGAATCTGGCCGTTGGGATGCATGTACCACTCGCGAAGCATCAGGACCAGCTGTTCCTTCGCGAAATCAGGATCGACCATCGCAAGCGGGATGCAGTGGAATGCAAGGTCCCAGGCCGCGTACCAGGGATATTCCCACTTGTCGGGCATCGAGATGATGTCGGCATTGTTCAAATGCCTCCATTCGGCGTTCCGTCCTTTCTTTCTCGACTCGGGTGGAGATGGCTGTCCTGGATCGCCCTTAAGCCAAAGATCGACGTCATAGTGATAGAACTGCTTGGACCAGAGCATCCCGGCAAATGCCTGTCTTTGTACGTGTCGCGCGTCGGAACCAAGGCTGGTTTCCTGCAGTCCGTTGTAAAATTCGTCGGCTTCTGATCTTCTATTTTCGAAGGTCACGTCAAAGTCCCTTCCGAACGGCTGCTTTAGGTTTCCAGCCGAAAACCGCAGCTTGACGGTCTTCGAACCTCCGGGCTCCAGCTCCAGCTTGTAGTGCCCGGCGGCCTTTGTGCCGCGATTCATCCCATTCACCGCGGACTTGTTGGCCGAAACTATGTAATCGTTGATCCCGTCCTTTGCGAAGTTTCCGTCCTCGAGGCCCCAGATCCGCCGCTTGTTCGTTTCATTGTCCGTAAACAGGATCTCGTCTGCCTCCTTGAAGTAGAGGGTCATTCCCTCGACCGTGTCCGATTCAATAGAGACGGTGCCGACATCCGAAAGTGAAAGCTCGGGCCTCTTTGATCCGCTCCCGTTCCAGGACCACGTGTTCCGGAACCACACGGTGGGCAGTATCCTGAGCGCTGCGGCTTCCGGACCGCGATTCTCCGCGGTGATCCTGACGAGAAGGTCGTTCTCAGATGCCTTCGCGTACTCCACATACACGTCGAAGTATCTGTCTTCGTCGAAGACACCGGTGTCTAAGAGCTCGTACTCTCTTTCCCGCTTTCCGCGCTCCCGGTTAACCCGGAGCAAGTCTTCATACGGAAACTCACCCTGCGGGTATTTGTAGAGGAACTTCATGTAGGAGTGAGTCGGAGTGGAATCCAGGTAATAGTAGAGCTCCTTTACGTCTTCCCCGTGGTTCCCTTCAGTGCCCGTAAGTCCGAACAGACGTTCCTTTAGGATAGGGTCGCGCTCATTCCATAACGCGACGGAAAAGCACAGGTTCTGACCGTCGTCGCTTATTCCTCCGAGACCGTCTTCGTTCCAACGGAATGCACGGGAACGAGCGTGGTCGTGCGGGAAATGATCCCATGCTGACCCGTCTTCAGAATAGTCCTCGCGAACAGTGCCCCACGCGCGTTCGCTAAGATATGGTCCCCACCTTCTCCAGTTCTTCTTGCCTTGTCTTGTTTCTTCAAGGCGCTTCTCTTCTGCGTTCATCATCATTGCGCGGCGCGGCCGCACCCTCCAGGCCTATTTTGACGCTATCCGAACGGCGTGGCCGTCAGGGTCCCTGACGATCAGTGCTGAACCAAAGTCATAACCTGTTCCGCGCAGATCTATCGTTCCCGAGGAGACTGCGATGGATCCGGCCCTCCGGAGGCGCATCGAGATCGATCCGAATTCCTGGATCTCGAAACTTGTCTGCCAGTGCCAAAGATCACTGCTTCGAGTATCTGAGGGAAACGGCCGGCCATCGGTCGGTGCTTCGTACTCAAGGAACTCAACTGCTACTCCGGGTTCGCCGGTACGTAGTCCTGTTATCCTGAGTCTCGCCCCGAAGACGTTGTTCAGGTGCTCCTGCTCGGTCCCGAAGTTCATGCTTTCGCCAGCTACCGAGAGCCCGAGCGTGTCTCTGTAGAAACCGAGGCTTTTGTCAGTGTCCTCGACGACTATCGCGGTGTGATCAACCCCGAGGAACAGATCTCCCGAGGCCGAGCGTTCACGCCATTTCGGATCGCCTTTGTCCGGGGGAAACTCAAGGATCTCCAGGACGTGTCCGTCCGGGTCCTTGAAGTAGAAAGCCTTTATACCGGCGGCATTCGGGATGGTCTTCGGGAGCGTTTGCGGGCCGGTCGAAGCGTGTCTGACCTTATTCTTCCGCAGCACCGCGTATGCCTCGTCCATATCACGAACGATGATCGCAACGTGCTGAAACCAGCGGTCGTTGCTGCGCGAATCTGCCGGTATCGGCCTTCCCTGATGGGTGAGGTATTCGGTCAGCTCGAGGATCTCGTCTCCGAGCCTGAACCGCGCCACGTTCACCCGGGCACCGAACACTCCCGTGAGCAATTCGACCTCGCGGCCCCAAAGTTCTTTTTCCGAGACCTTCTTGAACCCAAGTACTGACGTATAAAACTTTTCTGCTCTCTCAAGGTCGGAGACGGTGAAACCTACCGATTCGACCCTTGAGACGGGCTGCCCGAAAGCACTCGATAGAAACACAGCGATCAGAGACAAACCGATCAGGAACCAGCCTATCGGCAGACCCTGATATCGCATCCGTACGGGGTACCGTGTGTTCATCATCATCTCCTAATTAAGCCTCTCCGCGAGGTGATCTCCGACCCTTAGAGCGTTCGCCATTATCGTGAGCGCCGGGTTGACCGCCGAGCTAGAGGGAAAGAAACCACCGTCGACGACGTAGAGGTTGTCGATATCGTGAGCCTTGCAGTTTCGGTCGAGCACAGATTCTTTGGGATCGTCTCCAAACCTTACGGTGCCGTTCTGGTGAGCGACCCCCGCCAGGGGTATCTGTTGGCCAAGGTACAGGTTCCTTGAGAAAACCCCCTGGTGACATTCACCTCCGTGAACATCGCACTTGCGCTGGTTGTTCATAAGGTGTTTCAGCTTATTGATCAGCCGCTTGTGGGCCTCGACGTTGTTCGGCGTGTAGGCAAGGACTATGTTCCCGTTCCGGTCAAGCGTTACTCGGTTTTCGGGGCGCGGAAGGTCCTCGGTGGTAAGCCAGAAATCGAGCGAGTGCTTTGCCATAAGATCGAGCGTAAAACCTGGCGCTATCGAAGGCGCTCCCGCCGAAAGGGTCACGCCGTCCAGCTTTCCGACAAACGAGATGTGACCCATTGGGAACTGCCAGTCCCTGTCACCGAAATAGAAATCATTTACCGCCAAGGTCTTTTGGAAGACGGTCGGGTTCGGACACTTCGAGACCGCGAGCACAACGGAATTGACGTGACCCATGTAGTTCCGGCCGACCTGGCCGCTGGAATTGGCAAGACCGTTCGAATGGCCGTTGCCCGCCGACCTCAGGAGTAGCGCCGCGGAGTTGATCGCGCCGCAGGCGGAAACAACGATATCCGCCGAATAGGTTTCCAGTTGTCCTCTGCGCTCGACCTCAACCGCTGTGATGGTCCTGCCGGACGCATTGGTCAACAGCCGTGTCGCACGCGCATTGGTCAAAAGCGTCACGTTCGGATGATCAAGAGAAGGCTCGATAGCGCAGACCTGTGAATCGGATTTCGCCTTGACGAGGCACGGAAACCCGTCGCAGGTTCCGCACCGTATGCAGTTGCTTCGGGGATCGCCTTCGTTCAGCATTACCCCGAGCGGAACGTGGAACGGCCTGCATCCCGCAGCCGCAAGATCGTCCGAGAGATGCTGGATCCTCGGCTCGTGGCTGACCTCTCTATGTGGAAAGGGTGTCGACGACCAGGGCTCCGTCGGATCTTCTCCCCGTTTGCCGTGGACCTGGTACAGCTGCTCCGCGAGACTGTAGTACGGCTCAAGCTCCGAATAGGTGATCGGCCACGCGGGCGAGGTCCCGTCGTAATGATTGAGCTCGCCGAAGTCTTCTTCTCGCATGCGGAACAACGCCGCTCCATAGAACTTCGTGTTGCCGCCGACGTTGTAGTTCGTATGCGGATGCAGCGGCTTGCCGTCCTTGTCGTACCAGACCTCTTTTGTGTTGTACTTTCCTTCGACGTTGACGGCACGAGATTCCCAGTTGTCCTTTTCACGGACCACGTAGTCGCCTCGTTCCAGGATCAGGATCTTTTTGCCCGTCGGCGCAAGCCGGTATGCAAGTGTGCCGCCGCCGGCTCCGGTGCCGATAATGATCACGTCGTAATGTCCGTTGTTCATCGGTTTCGTCCTCATCGGGCACTAGTCAGCCCTTTGCCGCCCGCTTGCGCGTCCAGCCTTGAAGTATCGTTTTTTTGTATCCTCTTACCTGCGTACCAGCTTGGCCGTCCCGAGCGGCACATCGTAATCCGTGCACCAAACCCAGACCTCGTCAAAATCTCCGGTCTTGATCGCTGCCGGGATCCTGTAAAAGTGTTTCCCTTCGTTTTGCCTGAGTGAGCCGATCTGCGTTTCCTTCCTGTAGCCTTCTCTTCCAAAGGCGACCACCGGTGCCGGGGCACCGTCGAAGACAAAATCGTCACCGAACTCCAGGATGTAGCCGCTACCGGACTGCCGCAGGCTGACCGTTCCCGACATTGCGTGGCCGCCCCTTCCTTCAAGCGCGCCCGAAGCGATAAGGTCAGAATCGGCTGCGAGTTCCGCCGCCTCTTCGCCTGCCCGTCGTTCACTTTCGGTTACTTCTACAGCTCCTGCGCAGGCGGCGAAGGTCGCCGCAAATATCGCGATGGAGAGTGCCAGTGATCTAAATGTCATAACCATAACTACCAATACCTCTTAAGAAATTTTTGCCCCGCTCCCTTCGTCCGGCTTTCCGCAGAAAATGCATCTCTGCCGGTTATGGTGGTGATACTTCGCACATTTAACTGATCCCTTTCCTTTTAACGTCACGTAAACCCTTGCTGCGGAAAGCATCGCCAATGGGGGCGCGACAAAGTAGAGCCACGCTTCTGTCCAGACATTCGCCGATGCCGCCGATCCGAAGGTCCTTGCCGGGTTCATGCTCATCCCGGAGAACGCACCTTCGAAAACTATGAAGTTCGCGATCAGCAGTCCCGCAAGAAACGGCGTGGCGCTCATAAGCCGCGTGGAATTCGTTGTAACGAGGACCATCGTCATAAGAAGGAACGAGATTACGAATTCGGCGGTAAACGCTGACAGCGCACCGCCTGCGCCCGGCACCGTGACCACGAAGTTCACCGAAGCGTCCGCAAGCAGCCCGTCAAGGAACACCCGCGACAGAAGCACCCCTGCAGATGCCCCTGCAAACTGAGCGAAGATGTAGAACACGGCGTCTGCGGGCTTTATCTTTCCCAGCCAAAGGAACGTGATCGTCACCGCCGGGTTGATGTGTGCTCCCGACCGTTTTCCCCAGGGCGACAGAATTATCCCTATCGCCGTCAGGCCCATCACCAATCCCATCATCGCGTCTGACACGATCTTCGAATCAAAGAACAAGGGAGAACCGGGGTGATAGAACGCTACTCCGAACGTGCACGCCGAGACCATAAAGATCCCGAGTCCCCATGCCTCCATCAGGTATTCCGGCCAATGTTCCTTCACCGCTTTCAGCATCTCTGCAACCGTTCCCGGCGACCAATTAATCACTCCTCGAAGCACCCTTATTCCATTCCGGACTCGATCAAATGAGATCGAGTATTGAATTGAATCCCCCAAAACCGTCTTCTTCCTTCAGCCCGTGGCTGCCGTCTTCAGTCCACCGTTTTCCATCAACCAGGAACTTGTAGGCGTACCGTCCTTTCGGGAGGCAAGGCGTTGAAGCGCACCAGAGTCCGTTGCGGCAGGAATAGAATGAGTCGGAAGTCTCGTTCCAGTCGTTGAAATTGCCCACCAGCTTCACGTCGGTGGCGTTGTCGTCGTGAAATGAGAAGACGATCCGCCGTCCCTCGATCCGAGGGGGCGAGTAGTCCTCCTTAGAAAGGAAATGGGTCTCCGATCTCGCTGCGGCGACCGCGGCCGCCGCGTTCACTATCCCGAATCCCTGCCGGACCGAAGGAAAGCCCGCTAGCCTCCTTGCAGTGGAAACGAGAATGTTCTTAACAACCGAAGGAGTGAGACCGGGGTTCGCTTCCAGCATCTGAGCCACGATCGAGGCCGCGATCGGAGCCGCAAAACTCGTCCCGTCTACGTGCTGGTAGTGCGCCGCGACTATCTTTCGCGTCTGCATATGACTCTCTACTTCGGTTCGCGCCGCGGCTGGTTCGGACTCGCGACCGATCCCTGCAATAGGCCCAAGCACCGGAAGGAGCTTCGCGAAAAGATAGTCAGGTGCCGAGTACAAAGCGGAAAGTGCTTCGGCTGCACGGTAATCATCAGTTCCCGGCAGAATTGGGGCGGCGACATACATTGCCGGAGCGATCACCTCGGGCTTGATCAGTCCGTCTGAGGTTGCTCCGAAGGTCGAGTGATAAAGGTCAAAATGATCTTCGTCGAACGAATTGCAATCGCTGTATCCGCCGACCGTGATGACAGAGGGAGCGCTCGCGGGGGGAATCGGTTTAGATCCCGAGTCGTTTCCTGCGGCGACCGTAATGACGACGCCAGCATCGGTAAGCCTCTCCGCAAGAGTGTTTATGCGACTGTCAACTGTTTTGACGTTAGCGTCTCCGCCCAATGAGAGATTCAGGACCCTGATCCCAAGCCGCTGGCGGTGCTCCAACACCCACTCGAGCCCGGCTTCGATCGTCCGGTCCGTGATCATTCCGTTCTCGCTTGCCTTTACGAGAACCAGGTTCGATTCGGAGGCGAGTCCCCGGTAGACCCCGTCAGAAAGCGCACCCTCACCTGCGCAGGAAACAACTGTCTGGGTGCCATGCCAATGATGCGGCCTCGGCTCGTGAATCCCAGACATGTCGCGCTCCTCGCCGGCGACGTCGTGGAACTCAATGATCCTGGCTTCGATGTCCGGATGCAGAACGAAACCCGAATCCAGGAACGCGACGGTCACTCCGCGCCCTCTAAGGTCGGGGTCGGCGTTCAGTTTTTCGCGGGTCGGTATGACCGCCCAACGGTTTTGTCCGTGATGATGGTCGTGTGCCTCTGATGAAAGGCGCTGGATCGTGTTCATACGCGTTCTCCCGGACAGGTGTCCGAGGCGCGTATATCGCAGTTCTAAAGAGGATTATTCCAAGATGGCGGGTCCTGGCGGTACAAGGCAGGTGACCGGGAATCACGATGCACCTTCAGTTTACTCGTCAATCTGTCCCTGCCGATTTCTGAATTTTTCGCGGATGCGTTCGACGGCATCGTCCGACAAACCGTCCCTGCCATCGTCGCCAAGGATCGGTTCAGCAAGGACATCCCCCATCATCTTCAGGTTTGACAGATAATTGCGGCAGGCTCCGCAAACCATAAGGTGAAGACGCAAGCGGAGCCGCTCGCGGATAGTGAGTTTGCGGTTAAGTGAATCGCTGACCAGCTCGGTCGCAACGCGGCAGCTGGACGTCGTCTTTCTGATCCCGCTTCCGGCGAGGGACCGAAACGCTCTTGAGAATCTTCCCGGCATTCGTACCTACTAAGAAGAAAGATAACACGGAAGGATTCCGGGATACATTCTCTGAGTCACTCTCGTATCACTCGTAGGATCTCCGCCACGCTCCAAGCCTGGGCGAAGCAGCCCTTCGGTTCATGAGGCGGCTCGGCATCAAAGATCTCCGAGATCTGGTTCAATCCTGTGCCGAACAGGTGCCCTTCGATTGCACCAAGCATCTCGCTCACCCTTTTCTCCGTCGTTTCGTTAGGCGGGTTGACACGTCGGAACGCCTCAATAAACGGACCGAGAAGCCACGCCCAGACGGTACCCTGATGGTATGCCGAATCGCGCTCGAAGGGACCGCCCTCGTAGCGTCCAATATAGCCAGGATCGGATGCGGCTAGAGAACGGAGTCCGTACGGGGTAAGCAGCTCCTGTTGCACTTTGCTGACTACCTTCCTCGCTTTCTCTTTGGACAGCATCGAGTGATAGAGGCTGACAGCAAAGATCTGGTTCGGACGAATACTCGCGTCCGCTCGGTCATCTGCTACCACGTCGTACAGGCAATCCTGTTCATCGTTCCAGAAGAGATTCGTGAAGCTCCGTTTTGCCTTTAGTGCAAGATCTCTGAAGCGCTTTGATTCGCCAGTTTTTCCAAGCTGTTTTGCAAGGTCTTCCATCGTTCGGAGCGCGTTGTACCAGAGAGCCTGTATCTCGACGGGCTTTCCGGCTCGCGGCGTCACGACCCAGTCTCCGATCCTCGCGTCCATCCAAGTCAGCTGAACCCCTGGTTCGCCAGCTCTGAGAAGCCCTCCGTCGTCGACAACGATCCCGTGCCTTGTACCCCGAAGGTGCCAATCCACGATCCCGGCCAGAACCTTGTACAGACTTTGTCCCACAGTATCAACTTCCCCTGTCTCCTGAAGATATGCCCGGATCGCTTCGAAATACCACAGCGTTGCATCGACCGTGTTGTACTCGGGCTCTTCGCCGTCGTCTGGAAAACGGTTTGGCAGCATCCCTTCAGAGACATGATCTGAAAATTCGAAAAGTATGTCCTTGGCTATATCGGGTCGTCCGGTAGAGAGAGTCAGCCCCGGCAGGGAGATCATCGTGTCGCGTCCCCAGTCGGAGAACCAGGGGTATCCCGCGATCACGGTGTGTCCGCTTCCGCGCCTAACCAGATACTGGTCAGCCGCCAATGTCAGTTGCCGAGCGAGTCCGCTTCCAAAGCCGGCTCGCGCCACTAATTCGCTTCGCCTTCTTGTTTCAGAGGCCTCGAGTCCTTCCCATTTGCCCGGATCAACGTTCTCGGTCGACGCGAACAACCTCGCTGGAACAGACAGGTCGAATCTGAGGACGAAGGGCTGGTAAAGGTCTTCGGTGTAGTCGAATCCTCGCTCCTGTTCTATCCCGTACTCAAAGTTGCGGTACCAGAACCCGGTCATTTCGATCAGGGCACCCTCGCTGGAAAAGTACAGTTCCGGCGAACCGACCGAAGATCTCACCGCGACTTTTCCGCCGACCGATTCAAACGAAACTTCGAGGTCTCCTTCCTCGCTCAGAAGATGGTGATAATCGCGGAATGCCAACAATGGTCTGACCTCCAATGTTACGGGTGCGTCGGCATTCTCAATTGAAACGACCTCCCACGAGAATGCGACCGTGTTCCTGCCGTGCGGCATGAACAGCCTTCGTTCGAGCACGACCCCGCCGACTTCGATCGTCCATACCGGATAGGGATCAAGACGGAATTCCCTGATGTAACGAAAGCCCTCGGGATCGACCGCGCCGGGATATCGGCTGGCCGAAAGTCCGTATCTCGAGTCACCGATCGTCAGCACTTCCTCGAACTTCGAAAGAAGCACCATCCTTCCGAGTGGAGGGTCCGTTGCGGCAACTAGAAGGCCGTGGTACCTGCGGGTGTGGATCCCGGAAACGGTCGAGGAGGAGTATCCCCCGATTCCGTTCGTCTCGAGCCATTCCTTTCCTGTCGAGCTTTGAAGCTCAGATACTGCTCGTGTTTGTAGAGTGATCATTGCGGTCCTCCGCCGGGCAACGCTCTGCCGGTCCGGCACCGCTCTGAAGTACGGATTGTCTTTACATTATTCCAAAAGGCTGTTCTGAGCAGGCGGGTAAAGAGGGGTGATGTCAGTGGTCGCGGAACTTTTCACGGATCCTCGCTTTGGCATCTTCTGTAAGCCTGGCAGATGGTTCGCCCGGAGCGAAGCGCCCCGTTTCAATATGCAGGAGCCTGATCTGATCGAGATACCGGACGCACGCATCGCAGATCAGAGAGTGAAGCCAGACCTTGTACCTTTCGTAGAAGGTCAGATCGCGGCCGACTGAATCAGACATTTTTCGGGTGATCGCAAGGCAACTATCCGACCTGGCAGCAATGAATCGGACAATTCTCCCGCGCAATCTTTTAGGAACGAACTTCATTCTTGGTTGTGTCTTGAGCGGACCGGACCCTGCGCTGCTCAAAGGGCCTCATCTGTGCCGCAGAATATCGATCTCACACGCGCTTCGAGATCGGGCGGTGCAGTTTCACGGTTGATAGCTTTCTTCAGTGCCTTGCTCAATCTTTCGTCCGCGACTGACCTGAACTTCGGCACTGTCGGGTTCCTGCCGGATATCACTACCATTCCGGTTTTCTTGTAGCGGCTTCTTTCCATTTTGCTCCTGTCCCCCTTGCTCTAAAGATGCGGGATTTCACCGAACCTGAATCGCCTGAACCGGGGCTTATATTCCAGAATTTTCTTCTTCTTGAATTGGAATAGCCTGGCGTTCGAAAGCGATTGAATGCTTCCCGGAGAGATTCAACCTATGAACACCAAGAAGCGAATTCTTATCCTCGGAGGCGGCTTCGGCGGTCTCTACACTGCGCTGGAGCTCGAGAAGGTCCTCGGCCGTCGCGGCGACATTGACGTGACTCTGATCAGCAGCGAGAACTTTTTTCTCTTTACGCCGATGCTTCACGAGGTGGCGGCCAGCGACCTCGACATCACACATATCGTGAGTCCACTTAGAAAACTCCTGAAGCGGGTCAGATTTTTCGTTGGAGATGTGGAAGCCATAGACCTCGAGGCGCGGAAGGTCTCGGTCTCACACGGGGAAAGCCATCATCACCACGAACTGGAATACGACCACCTTGTTCTAGCTCTTGGAGCGGTAACCAATTTTTACGGAAACAAGGGACTCGAGCGGACCGCTTTGACGATGAAGTCCCTCGGGGACGCGATCCATCTGAGAAACCGCCTCATTTCAAAGCTCGAGGAGGCTGATTTCGAATGTCTTTCGGACAGGAGGAACGAGCTCCTGACCTTCATTGTCGCAGGCGGAGGGTTTGCCGGAGTTGAGACGATCGCGGGAGTGAACGACTTCCTGCGCGAAAGCCTTAAGTTTTACCCGAACCTGACCGAGAACGATCTCCGGGTAGTGCTGGTTCACGGCGGCGACGTGATCCTCCCGGAGCTCAGCGCAAAGCTGGGAAGGTATGCGGAGAAAAAACTCGAATCGCGCGGAGTGGAGATCCACGTGGACAAGCTCGTGACCAAAGTTGAAGGCAAGACCACGACGCTGAGCGACGGTACGCGGATCGAAGCTGGAACGATCGTGTGGACAGCCGGAACCGCTGCGCATCCGATTCTATCCACCCTTCCCTGCGCAAAAGAAAGTGGTCGCGTGCTCGCCGACGAGACGATGAGTGTCGCGGGGTTCGACGGCCTATGGGCACTTGGCGACTGCGCCGCCGTTCCTGATACGGCATCGGGCGGTTTTCACCCTCCGACGGCTCAGCACGCAATACGGCAAGGCAAGGTACTGGCCCGGAATCTTGTTTCCGCGATCGACGGCCGCAAAGCAAGACCGTTCAGCTTCGAGACGATCGGCCAGCTTGCTGCGATCGGGCGAAGGACAGGTGTAGCGCAGATCATGGGCGTGAATTTCTCTGGATTCGTCGCCTGGTGGCTATGGCGGACCATCTATCTGATGAAACTTCCAAGGCTTGAGAAGAAACTCCGTGTTGCGATCGACTGGTCTCTCGACCTTCTGTTCAGCAAAGACCTAGTCGAGTTCCTGACGACCCGGTCGGACTTCGTTTCTCACGAATCAACGGTACCCGGGCAAAATGTCGAGGCTAGCGTGGTCCCGGCGCCCTGATCAGCCGATACGAATTATTTTTGCGGGATCTGTAAGGATTTCCGATTCCGAACGACTAACGGAAAACGGCGCCGGTTCTCGGGCCGATCATTCTGGAAGGAGTTATTGAAATGGAATCGGATAATACACTTGAACTGTTTGAAGCGGAAGCGATCCAGTATCTGAACGAGCTGTACAGGACGGCTAACAGGCTGACGATGGATCATTCGGAAGCGGAGGAACTGGTCCAGGAAACCTATATGCAGGCCTGGAAGTCTTTTTCAAAATATGAACCGGGCACAAACTGCCGTGCGTGGCTCTACAAGATCCTGTTTAACAAGTTCGATCACCACCGCCGGAAGAAATACACGAAGGCCAAGTACCTAACGGAGGCGGACGAGTTCGTGTTTGAGAACGCGACCGGGAATGAACCGGTTTCCGAAAGGATCAATGACCGCCAGATCCTTACCGCGCTTGATAAATTACCGGAGCATTACAGGTCTGTGCTGGTGCTTTCAGACGTGCAAGATTTCGAGTACAAAGAGATCGCAGAGATTCTTGACATACCCATCGGAACGGTAATGTCGAGATTGAACCGTGCGCGGGGAATGATGAAGAAGAGCCTTGCAAGGGTGGCGGTCGAATACGGGGTGATACGGGCGGAGGCAGCACTGCTGGCCGCAGCGTAGAGTCCTTTTAGCAGAATCTCCTGTCTGGCAATTATGGCCGTCGTTTAAGACGGCCTTTTTTCGTGAGCACGGAAGAATGAAGGCGGCAGGCGGGCAGGACTAATGGATGGTCTTTTGATGTTTCGGTTCAAACCAGTTCTTTTCGAGGAGGTGCCGGAGTTGCAGGCGGGCCCTGTGCATCGTGACCCAGAAGTTGGACGAAGAGATATTCAGTACAGAACAGATCTCCTTGCTCGGAAGGCCTTCGATCTCGCTGAGGACAAAGACCGCCGCCGACTTCGGAGGCAATAGAGCAAGCGATCTGCTCAACGCACGCCGGAATTCCTTTCTTTCCAGATCATCGGCCGGCCCGGGATCCCAGGAACGGGGCGCGTGGTCATCGGTCCAGTGGCCGTCGTCGTCGAAAAAGCCCGGGTCCTCCCGTTCATTATCAAACTGAACTTCACGCATCGCCTTGCGGTAATGATCGATCACCTTATGTTTGAGAATCGCCGTAAGCCAGGTTCGCTCCGAACTACCCCCCGAACGCTTTGCGCCCTTCAGCGAGGCAAGCAGAGTTTCCTGAACCAGATCTTCGGCGACGGATTCATTGCCGACCCTCGACAAAGCGTACCTGAAAAGGTAGTCGCCGTGTTCGTCGAGGAGGCGGCCCGCATCTTCACGCGGTGCCGTTTGCCGCTTTTCAATGGATTTTACTGTGTTTTCAAGCATTGCATTCGCCGAGCTTTAATTGTTCGGCCAGAAACGGCGAGCAGTTGATCATTAATACGCGGTGCTTTGAAAGCGCCCGGAAGCCGTCAACCGCAGCCCGTTCCACAAATGAGAGCATTGAAAGGTCCAGTATCGGAGTAAGTTCGATTCCGTTCGCCTGTTTGCAGACATTGTCTATCTCCGTTAGTCCGGATGGATCTACCTTTCCTTCTATTAGATATGTGACTGACTGTTCGTTTCTTTCGGTTTCAGTGATCCTGAGCATCCCTAAATCGATCTCCTTCTTTACACCACCCCCAATTCAAGTGTCATGCCACAATCCCGGCTGCTACGAATTTTCTTGTAAACACAGGTGAATAGTGAGGTTAGAGAATTCAGGGACAGCTCGCCATTATCGGGTCGGACACGATATATCGTGCCGTCACTAGAACGACGAACTTGTGACACACGATATTTCGTGCCTTTCAGGGTGTCGGTCGTGTGGGGGGGGGGTCAAGAAGGACGTCGTATGCCCAGTTTCTTCATACGGCTGCGAAGGGTGTTCGGATGGAGATCCAGCACGCTCGCGGCACCGCTTGTACCTCCGATCACCCAGCCAGTACTTTCCAAAACGTTCAGTATGTGCGTTCGTTCGATCTCTTCCATCGAAGCACCCGCGGAATCGGACGACGATCGAATGGAACCGGAAGTGCTCGCCGGAGCTGCCGCCGCCCGAATCTGCTCGGCCCCGGAGCCCACCGGGATCAGCTCTGCGCTCAACGATTCAAGTTCAGTTGGTGCCAGCACGACTGCCCTTTCTATCAGATTCTGCAGCTCTCTGATGTTTCCGGGCCAATCGTATTCGGAGAGCATTCGCAGCACGCCTTGAGGAACGCTTTTGATGTTGCGGCCAAAAGCTTTGCTGAACCTGTCGAGGAAGAATGTCACAAGCGCTGGCAGGTCTTCAAGTCGGTCGCGCAGTGGCGGCACGGCGACGGGGAACACATTTAGGCGAAAGTAAAGATCGGAGCGAAATCTTCCCGATCTGACCTCATCCTCCAGGTCGCGGTTGGTCGCGGCTATCACGCGAACGTCGACTTTCACTGTCTTGCTGCTGCCGACCGGCTCGAACTCTCCTTCCTGCAGAACGCGCAGGATCTTGACCTGTGTTTCAGGTGGAAGCTCGCCAACCTCGTCCAGGAATATCGTACCGCCGTCGGCGAGTTCAAATCTGCCGGAACGCTTTTCAACTGCTCCCGTGAAGGCGCCCTTCGTGTGTCCAAAAAGCTCGCTTTCTACCAAGCCGGCAGAGATTGCCGCGCAGTTTACTTTTACAAGCGGCCGGTTCTTTCGTTTGCTGCGCTCGTGGACGGCACGGGCGATGAGTTCCTTTCCGGTTCCGGTTTCGCCGGTCACCAGGACAGTTGCGTCGGTTGGAGCAACTTGAGCTACATCCTGCAGAGTTTTCAGGAGAGCCGGGCTTTCTCCGACGATCTCTTCGAAGTTGTGGCTTTGTCTGATCTCATCCCGAAGGTAGACGTTTTCATCCTGAAGACGGTCTTTCAGCGCCTTGACTTCAGCAAGCGCGCTTTGCAATCCTCTCTCGGCGCGCAGGCGCTCAAGCTCCGCGCCCGCCCTTGCGGCGAAAATACTCAAAAGCGATTTGCCGAGCTCCGACTCCTCAAGCGGCCCGTCGTCGAGCACGGCAAGGTGTCCGATCACTGAGCCTTCCATACTCCTAAGCGGAATTCCCCAGTATCCTACGGCCCCGATCTCGACCAGGTCCTGGTCTTTCGGGAACCGCTTCTGGACGCCTTCGGAATAGAAACAGGTTTCCCCGGTCAACACCTTCTCGCAAGGAGTTCCTTTGACTTCGTACGAGGATGTTTCTGCGAGCTCGTCTCTTTTCCAGAAGGCGAGCATTTCGGCTTCGCCGGTATCGGGCCGGAATTCAGTGATGAGGGCAAACCCAACTCCAAAGGCATCCGCCAGATGTCTAACGAGCGAGGAAAAAAATGAACCGCCGGTCACAGACGCGGTCCCTTCGGTGATCGAGCGGAGCGTTTCTTCAGCCTGCCGCCGCTGATCGGCCTCGATCCTCATTCCGTGATAGAGCGAAGCATTCTCCAGAGGGATCGCCACCTGCGACGCAAGCACGCGGCAGACGCTGACACGCTCTGCGGAAAACGCCCCCTTCGTGACCCGGTTCTCAAGATAAAGAATTCCCTTGAGAGAGCCTCGCCCGATCAACGGGACGGCCATCGCAGACTGCGGCTGGACCCTTGTGAAATAGGGGTCGCTCTCATACCGCGTCCCCGTGCCTCGGCTCTCAACAACCACTTCCTCGTTCGTTCTCTGAACGTAGTTCAGGATGCTGTGGGGCACGGTGTCGGTATCCCGGAGATCGATAGGCGAATCCAGCATCGTCGTCGGCCCGGCCTCCGATCTCTCCGCGACGGCCTCGAGCCTTCCGCCGTTATCCACAAATAGAACCGCGCGTTCCGCGCCCGCATTCTCGGCAACGATCTTCAAGAGGTCCCCGACAAGCTGTTCAAGATCGATCTCTACCGAGAGCGCCTGAGCGGCTTTTATCACGCTTGCGGCATCCAGCCGACTCTCAGACATGCCGGAACTCGACGCAAGGAACGGAAAACACTGCCTTAGTTCGGCGCATTTCGCGGAGGCTTTGAAGCGCGTGTACTGGTTAAGGGACTCACGAAGGCAGGCACCGGCAAGCACGTCGTTGCCCCTTGCGAGCCAGTATTTCCCGAACAGCTCGTTGGCAAGCGCCCTATCTCGTGTTGCGCCCGATCGCTCGGAGTACTTCACCGCATTCTCGAAATGAACCAGCGATTCGGCATCAAGGCCAGAAGCAACTGCAATACTGGCTTTCAGAAGCAGGGAAGGTACGAGGTAGTTTTGCGGACAGTTTTCGGCGAGTATCTCAAGTCGTTGCGACGCGTCCGCCGCTTCAGCGATCAGAGGGTCTCGTTCGTCTCCTTCCCGCTCGAGCGCGTTGGCCGCAAGGGTCAGGCCTCCCCACGTATCGAGCAGCACGGGCCAGATGGTTCCAGAGACGTGACTGACGAGCGGGATCGCCCGACGGTATTCGGTCAAGGCGTTGTCGTATTCCCCGAATGTGTAATACAGCTCAAGCTTGGAAACGCTTAGAAAAGTGGAAAAGAACGGATTGTCCGCGTAAGCCCTTGCATACTGTTCTTCGCTGAAGTCACCGGCGGTCACAGACACCGGCGATTCTGTTTTCCCGCAAAGAGCAAGTGCGCGGTTCAACATCAGGTTGTGAGCATCCGCAAAAGAACCGACCTTCAGCTTCTGGATAAGATCGAGGCCTGGTGCATAAGATCTGGAAAACTCCTCCAGGTCGTCTGCAATCTGGTATGCAGACCACGTCTCGGTCATCGTGCCATACGACGCGTAAAGGAAATCTCCTGCCTCAAGGCCGCTCCGCGCTGCCTCCCGGGCGTGCTCAGCGCAAAGGCGGAAGGGCAACCTCCAGAGTGCTACATGCGCGTGGAACTGCTGGTGTACCTTTGCTCGGCGGCGCGCGTCTTCGAATTTCTCATTTACCTTTAAAGCCAGTTTGCCGAACTCGAGCGCAGATTCGTAGTCACCAAGGACAGGTCCTACGGTGATCGCATGCGTTACGTACCCATAAGCCGATGCCGCGGCACAGCCGTGGGTCAAAGTTATCCGCACGATCGTCGCGGAAATAAGCCGGGCAAGCACCTCATCTCCGGTGATGTACGTTGACGACCATATGTCCGTGAGGATGTTGAGTACCATCTTCATCGATGGATCCGTCATCTCGGGGAGGTCGACGAGTTCGCCGATCGGTCTGCCGGAGATCAGCCGCTCGATTTCCGAGATCTCTTCGTTCAGTTTTGCGGCTTTATCGCTGTCTGACCGAGGGAATGAGAATCCGAACAGCGAAAGGCATTCCAGCGCCGTGCCGACCGCCTCGCGGTACATCCCCTGGTTCTCGAAACGAAGCATCTTCAGGTTCAGTACCCTTGCACGGTCGAGATCGCTTCGGGCAAACGAAAGAAGAGCTTCTGTCGCGATGCCATCCTCGTCCAGGTCGCCGCAGAGGTACCCGCATTCCGAGGCTCCAAGCCGCAGCTCGAAGTCGAGCTCGTATCGTCGGGACCCTTCGAGAATCTCAGAACCAGTTCTGAAAAACGCGAGCGCGGAGTCGAATGCCGCTGAAGCTCTCGCCTTTGTACCTGCCCGGAGATTCAGCTCGGCGAGCCGCTCGTTCTCGTCACTATCCGTTATCAGGTCCTTTCCAAGATTGAGGTGGTTTACTATGTCGAATAGCTCTTCGTCTGCCTTTTCCCTGGAAAGCGTCGACATAAGCAGGCGGCCGACAGTTAGATGGACCATTGCTCTTTTCTCGTCCGACATCAGGTCCTGTGCTGCTTGTTGTACGCGGTCGTGAAGAAAAGAGAACCCGGGGTCGTTCTCTGTCATCCCGGGGTGTCGGACGACAAGCCCTGCCTCGATAGCCTCCGAAAGGGCCCGTTCGACTTCCGATGCTTTTTCGCCGCTGATAGTAGAGAGCATCTCCAGCGAGAAGCGGCTTCCGATTGAAGACGCGAGCTGAAGCATTCGTCCGGTATCCGAGGGTAGTCGTGCGATCTTCCGCGTCATCAGATCGATGACATTGTCCGCAAGACCGGCTTCCGCGATCGCCTCGCGGTCGTACGTCCATCGCCTTGCTTCGCGGTCAAAGCGCAGAAGGCCCTCCTGATTCAACGTCGAAAGGAACTGCAGAACGAAGAACGGGTTGCCGGCAGTTTTCTCCTGCACTATTCCGGCAAGTTCTTGCGACTGCTCTTCGCCTGTGCGCAGAGAGTCCGAGACGAATCTCACCAGGTCTTCCATCTCGAGCGGACCAAGTGTAATCTTGTGAAGACTTACGCCAGACGCTTCGAGCTCCGAGATGGTCCTCGCAAGAGGATGGGTGACTCCGATCTCATTGTCGCGGTAGGCACCCACCAGCACGAAATGCCTTGCGGATGAAGATCCGCTCAATAAAGGCAAAATGAGATCGAGGGTCGCGGCGTCCGCCCATTGAAGGTCGTCCAGGAACACGACGAGCGGATTTTCGGATGTGGAGACCGCCGAAAGGAATCTCTGAAAGACAAGCTGCAACCTGTTAAGAGTCTCCCTCGGTCCGAGTCCAGGTGCCGAAGGCTGGTCACCGATCAAAAGCTCCAGCTCCGGGACCACCTCAGTCAGAACTCCTCCGGTCCCTCCCAATGCCAGGGCTATCTTTTCCCGTTTCGCTGCTAAAACATCGTCGTCCAGGGTAAGAAGGTCGCCGACAAGTGATCCTATGGCCTGAATGAGAGCACTGAACGGGACCCCGCGGGCGACGAGGTCGAACTTGCCCTCGACAAAAATACCGCCGCGCCTTGATGCCTCAGCACCGAACTGCTTGATCAGCGAGGTCTTTCCGATGCCGGGATATCCGGCCACGAGCAACATCGCCGGCGGGCCGTCCGAGATCTGTTCGAATATCTCTGATAACTTCCCGATCTCGGTCTGCCTTCCATAGAGCGTGTCTGGAAGCCTGAACCGATCGGATATGTCGTGGGTGCCCGGTTCAAATTCCGGGATCGAATCGTACGAGGCCAGGGAACGCGCGCAGCGTTCAAGGTCCTCAAGCAGACCTTCGGCACTCTGATACCTCTTGTCGGGCTGTTTCTCGAGAAGCTTGGCTACGATCCTGGTCAGCTGGACCGGGGAATCAGGATGGATGTTTCGGAGTTCCTCGGGAACGGAAGCAATATGTTTGTGTATCAGTTCGAGCGGGTCTTGCTCAATGAACGGCGGTCTACCGAAAAGGAAGTGGTAAAGGACGGTTCCAAGACTGTAGAGGTCAGATCGGTCATCAACTGATCCGTCGATCCTGCCGGTCATTTCGGGCGAGATGTAACCAAGAGGCAGGCCTTCAGGGATGCCGTGTTCGTGCGAACCATTTTTGTCAGGCCCCCGGAACGAGTAGCTCAGGTCAGCAAGCAGGATTTCCTTCGTTGTCGGATCGAAGAGAACTGCCTCGGCATCGATCACGCCTGCCGCCACGCCTGACCGATGGAGACCGGCGATGGTCCGGGCCAACGAGGATGCGACGGCCAGAAAGTCTGAGATATCGAGCGGTGGTACAACGGGCCGCCCCTCGAACGGCTCCAGTACAGATATCTTTCTGCCCTGGCTTGCTAGAAATTCGATGGGCTTGGGTATGCACGCAAGATCCAGGTCAGAAAAAAGAGTGTGCTCCTTCTCGGCGTAGACGTTGCCGACCTCACGGATCTTGAGCAGAACCGCTTCGCCGTTCTGATCCCGCACGGCATTCGCAAACGCGAAAGATGGTCCGCGGAAGATCTCCCTCAAGTCTCTATAGCCCGGAATCTCCATTTCGACCTGTGCGCCGGATAGGGCGAGGCCGCATTATTGGCGGTCCATCGCCTGTTGACCCGTCATTTTCCCGGATATGCGAGGATGGTAGACGCATCGATGCGTACTTGCAAGAGATCTTCGCATGTAGGAGTGTGCTTCGGGAATCAGCGAAACCACCAACCCGCGGACGGCTATGGAGCCGACTGCGTTATCTGCGACCAACTCTCAGCGTAGCGACGTTCACCTGTGAGCGGACAAGATAAAATCGTTGAAGGAGATCGGTCGGGAACTGGTGGCTGAGGATGGATTGATGCGGCTCGGGTCGTGTGCACGGGAATCGGAAGGGAACTCGTGCCCGTTCCCAGATTCCTCGTTTCTGAAGTCTCGTTTGTTTTATACCGTCGAAGCCTTCACCCGTACTCGAAGATCAAGTCAGCGAACGAAACCGGATCGTCCTCTGTAAAATGGACCATTTGCGCAGGGAAATATATCCGTTCAAAGGCGTCGAGCGTCTCTTCCAGACCCAGCACGTCTATCCAGCTTTCTATTTTTCTTTCACGTTTTAGAGGGAGGACGGTACCCTCGAACATCTCGGATAGCCGAAGACCGTTCCTGTAAAAATTCCCTCCTGGATCGGTGTCCGAGAAGCGGACTTCCGGGAGGCTTAGCCAATGATCGGCGGTAAGTCTTCCGACACGGATGCCTTCTCCGGTGAGAATTTCCATCAGCCGGTCCGCCGCCCACCCTTTTCCGCTGGCATCGAGCCCGGGGATGCCAGCAAGAAACGCCGCATTCGATCCGTTCTGCGATGCTTTGTGAGAGGGGAGACCGGCAAGCTCGCCGATCTCCTTTACTCTCAGACTCACCTGGCCGCAGGCCTCACTCCCTCGACGTTCAGGCGCATCCGGTACAAACCGCTCCGTGCGGTCAGGTAGAGCGTCTTTCCGTCGTCTTCGCCCCAAGCCATATTGTGAACGTGCCGCGGCGCGTTTATCGTGCCCAGGTGCTTTCCTTCCGGTGAAAGGACCTGGAGCCCTCCGGGCGCCGAAACGTAAACGTTCCCTTCCCGGTCCACCTTTACTCCGTCGATGGCATCTTCGCCGGGGAACGGAGTGAAATCGAAAAAAAGCTCGCCGTCGGCAACGGTCCCATCCTGCAGAACCTTGTACCGGTAAACGGTCTTTCTCTTCTCGTCCCAGTTGCCAACGTACAGATACTCTTCGTCGGGCGAAAGCGCGATTCCGTTCGGGCCCGTGAATTCGTCCGTTAGAAGCCGCAGGTTGCCGTTGTGGACCGAATACACGCCTGAGAACGGGAGTTCCTTACGCGGATCGTCCCCGAACTTCGGGAGACCGAATGGCGGATCGGTGAAGAAGAGAGTCCCGTCGGATCGATAGACCAGGTCATTCGGCGAGTTGAGCCGATGGCCATCGTAACGGTCGACGATCACTTCTTCGGTCCCGTCGGCCTTCAGACGGACGACCCGGCGGTTGCCGTGCTGGTTGAAGACGATCTGACCCTGCGGATCGAGCGTTATGCCGTTGGATCCGGGCTGCCCGTATTCGGAAACATCCTTACCGCTGTAACCGCTCGGTGTGCGGAACACGCTCAGCTTCCCTTCTTTTGAATAAAGGTAAATGACATTGCTGTTAGGATCGCTGAACAAAAGGCCTTTCGACGTCCAGACCGGACCTTCGGTGAACTTGAAGCCCTCGGCGAGTTTCCAGATCTTCGGATTCGGACCCACGATTCGAGTGAGCGCAGGATCCCTGACGTCAATGTCGACGTTCACCTCGCTCGGGGTAATCGCATACGGACCTGATCCGCTATCCGAGTAGAACTCGAGACGAGCTTCACGGATCCATATGAAGTTGGTTGGTGGGTTCGAGATCGGGCCGTTGATGCCGAACACGGCGATCTGTATCTTTTGTCCCGGAGCAACATCCCTTCCGATGACGAGCCGGTTAGGGGCATTCCAGCCGCCGACCACCGAACCGCCGCGCTGACCTATGAACCGCGCCAGTTCGCCATCAACCCAGATTTCCGCGTAGTCGTCCAGGGTGGTTTGGAACACTACGGTCGAGCCTCTTGTGTCGAAACTTCCAACAGATCGGGGGATCGAGACATTGATCCGATACCAGTTAAAGGACAGCTTTCCGTTCCCCCGCCTTTCAGAAATCCCCTCTGCGGGGATGACCTCCCACAAAGCGTCATCAAAGTTGGCAATGCCAGCCTTCGGCTGATAATCGAGAGTCCTGACCGGGCTTCCCGTAGGCTGCCCGTCGGGTCCCGCTTTTCTGAACTCTGTTTCTACGATCTTTGCGTCGCTGTATCTCCAAACGCCCGAGACGAGTTCCGCCCCGGTTTTAGTAGCAAGATCGATCACCGCGTCGGCATTTCCTGTCGGGATATCCTGTGGATAGGCTGCTCCCGCCATCGATACCGCGGTCAAGAACATTGGTAAAAATAGCCGTTTCATTTCTGTACTCCAAAGTAGAAGGCGGGTCGGCCCCAGGCCGCCCGCCTTGCAGTTACCTGACCTTTACAACGTAGTAGAGAAAGGTCCCTCCGATTTCCTTAAACCAGTGCGGAGTATTGTTCGGAACGATGATCACATCGCCCTTGACAAGCTTCCGCTCATCTCCGCCCTCGATCGAAGAACCGCGAAACTCATTTGCCGCGACTTCCTTCGACCCTACGGACCTGCCACCGGTGACAAACGTCGCGGTTCCTTCCAGGACATAAATGATGTCGGTATCCAGTTCGTGGACCTCGCTCATCCCGGCTCCCTCGCGCCGCGAAGCGTGGACCATATAGTTCCCTCCGTTCGAACCGTCCTCGATCACTGCGCCCTTCGAGAAAGCGTCCTTGACCGAATCGGCGCCAAAGAAACGGACAGAAGCGGATTTCGCACCCGTCAGGGCGTTCGCCCCGGCGATCGCGAGCTCTTCATCCTGCTGGGCGGACGCCGCGCCTGAAACGCCTACACCTCCGACTATCTCGTCGTCTACCATGATCGGCACGCCGCCCTGAAGCGGTGTGAAATCGGGCAAAGCGACCATCGAAGTCCTTCCGTTCTTGATGATGTCCTCGAAGACCTTTGTCGGCCGCTTGAACATGACCGCGGTCTTCGCCTTTCCGACCGAGATGTTGGCTCCCGCCGAGAAAGTGCCGTCAAGCCTTTCAAGAGCTATAAGGTTTCCGCCGTCATCGACGACCGCGATTACCCCTCCGGGAGCGTTGTTTTTAAGCGCGTAATCCTTTGCGCCTTCGATCACCTTCCGAGCCCCCGCAAGCGTGAGCGTCGGTTTGTTTTTTACCTGGCCAAATGCCGAAACCGCAGTTAGGGCTGTCAGCGCCAGTATCACAATCTTTTTCATTGATAGATCCTCTTTTCCTTCAAAACTCTTGAGCGGGGTCCCGGCATCCGAGCTGGGACCCGTAAAGCCTGACGGGCCGTCTTTAGCCCGCGGAAATCGTGACCTTCAGAACTTCACGGGTCTTGGGATAGACGAAGCTGTCCATTACCGTCGACACTTTTCCGTTCTCAGCCATGCCGATGTTGGGGCCCGCCTGCCGGGGAGCCTGCTGATCGCCGACCCCCGGCGCCTGGTTGACCTCGGTTCCTGCGTCCCAGAGCATTAGCAGGTCCGTGATGTCCGCCGAAACCGGTTCTCCGCCCTTGAACAGTTCTATTGCCGAAGCGGGCGAGTAGAAAAGGTCGTTCGACTGGCCGAACATCGCGATGAGGTTCAGTTTCATTCCCTCGCTTGCGGTGAAAGAGAACTCGTAAGAGCCTCCCGGAAGTAGAGGTCCCGGAGCTTCGGCGCCTTCAGGCGTGTTGAACACACCCATATACAAGGAACCCACCTTGGTGAGAAGCGATTTGGAAAGCGTCTCCGGATTTCCGTCCTCGGCCTGAGCCTCGAGACCCGAACTCGCTTTCTTGCCGACCTTGAAGAAACTCATCTTCTTGTTCGTCACCACGTACATACCGGGCGAGAGCGCAAAGGGATACGTGGCGTCTCCGACCGTCGGAAGTCCTGTCCCGGACGAAATGTTCTCGATCCGGACCGTAAACCGGGCCTCTTTCTTCTTTCCGCCTGCATGCGCCGCATCCTGGGCGCCCAGAACCAGGGCCGCAACAACCGCGAATGCGGCAATCATCCTTTGTTTGATCATCACTAAAATTCTCCAATCTCTTTTGAAATATTCGATCCCCCGGGATTCTGGCCGGGGGAACCGGGACATTGAATCCCGGTTATGAAGTCCGGTATTCCATGCTTTTATGTTGGAATAATCGCGCCGGCTCGGGCGATAGCGGTGTGGAATATGATCTTAGAGCACACTGGAGAATCGAGATGGCAAGTTCAGTACAGTTGATTGGTTGGGCTGCGAGAATAGCGGTTGCGGCAATTCTTCTGCAGACACTGTTTTTCAAATTCACGGGTGCGGAGGAATCGCGATACATCTTCACGACCCTGATGGGCCCGGAGTTGGAGGCATACGGAAGAATAGGTTCGGGAGTGGTCGAACTGATCGCAGCGGTATTGATCTTGATCCCGCAAACTGCATGGCTGGGGTCCCTGATCGCGGTGCTAACTATCCTCGGCGCGATCTTCAGTCACCTGACCAGGTTGGGGATCGAGGTAAAAGGGGATGGGGGCCTGTTATTTGCGCTGGCGCTTGTGGTTCTGGTACTCGGTACTCTTTCGTTGCTCCTTAACCGAAAAGATATTCCGTTTATCAGCGCGTTCCTTCCGAGCGGTTAAAACCCGGGGCAGCGACCCTCTCCTTGAACTTCTTCAAGTATTCAATCAAACCTGGAATATGACAGGTCCAAACCGAGCACCCCGCAGGTTCAAATCCATGGGGTGGCTCCATTTCGCGATCCGTAGATAATAGTTGGGGACTATCGGCAAGTGTCAGTAGCCTGATCCTTGGGCAGGGCGAGTATGAAAGCGTGCGGCTCTGCCCCCGCGGGATGGAAAAATACAAGGGACTCTACAAGGTTGCGGACGAATTCCAAGGATCGGCTTGATCGGAAGGATCATTGGCCCCCGGCTTCACCCGGGGGTTAAGCTGCTGGCTAGAGCCATCTGTGCCCTTGATGTGCCTTTCGATCCTCCGGCCATACCGAAGGCCTTCTGTTCTATCCCGATGCGAAGCCGCAAACGACACTTTCGATTTTCGTTTGTAACGCTGCTCAGGAGCGGTCATTCTGTAGAATAGAGCTTGTTCGAAATGTTCCAGGGATCAAAGAGAACGGAATACATATATGGCCAAAGAAGACCCTACTGCAGAGCAAGCCGAAGGCCCGGTCATCTTCAAAGCTCTGCACGATCTCTACGACAACCGGTATGTGCTGTTCCTGCCACGATTTGCTGATCGTATGGAGGTCTTCAGACGAGATCTCGCCGGATGGGATATCGAGTTCTTTGAGGGGCTAGACAGCAGCGACTTATCGATGCAGCAGTTCATCGCCGACGGGACTTACGACGAAGATCTCGCTCGCAGGTTGGATCGACGAAACAAGCCGATGACGCTCGATACTGTCTGCTGTTCGCTGGGCCACAAGGGCATCTACGAGGACATGCTTTCGAAAGGCTATGAACGAGTGATGATCTTTGAGGACGACGTATTCGCCTTTCCGGAAATGGAAGAATACCTTTCGGCGATGCTAGAGCAGATCCCTGAGGACGCCGACCTTATCTACTGGGGCTGGCTTGGATACTCGAAGGCGCCGCGGTTCGCGTCGATCACAAAAGCGATCTACCATCTGCAACACGCCGCAGGCCTGCTTCGTTATGATCACACGATGATCGGGAACCTGTATCCAAAACCGTACAACGACCATTTCAAGATCGCCGGAAAACAGTTCTGTACGCACGCTTACTCTGTGAATCGAAAAGCTGCAGAGCTTCTTGTAGATATGCAGACACCCGTGGCCTACAACGCGGACAATCTTCTGATGAACGCTGTCATGAAGGGACGCCTCAATTCCTACATCGCGATCCCTCTGCTCTTTGGACAAACAAGCATCGGCATCGACTTCAACCCCTGGCCGTAAGTCTTGGAGTACGCCGTCGCCTCTATGAGAGCAATATGGTAAGCCAACAACCTTCCCTTTGTTCTTTAGAAACTCACTCTCTACTACAGAAACCGAACGGCACTTTCTCTTCTTGCAATCACTGCGAGGGGTTAAGGGACTTCACCCACACGCTTTGCACTGATCAAGCCGCGCCGGCAACCTCCGCAAAGGCCGATAATGCTCCTCCAAAAGGTAAATTAGAATCGAAATTGTGGTAAAAGGTACTCTGTAGTATTCCACACGGAACCGTATCTATGAGTGATATGAATTGGGCCGAATTCTGGCCAGTCCGACAGCTGATCCCAACCGCTGTATTTCTCCATTTTCTCTTCGCTTTTGCTACCGCTCAACCATGCGTAATGCCGGTCTTTTCCGGGGGAAAGGAATTTCCGGTAGGCAATCGGCCGCAGTCGATCGCGCTCGGTGATGTCGACAACGACAATGATCAGGACGTTGTTGTGGCCAATCTTCAATCTAATGACGTTGCTGTTCTCCGGAACAACGGTGGAGGCGGCTTTCTCCCGGCAATTTCTTCCGGAGCGGACATCGGTCCATTGCAGGTTGTGCTAAAAGACCTTAACAATGATCAGTTCCTTGACGCCGTCGTCCTCAGCCGCGCAGTTGCTAAGGTTTCGATCTTACTTGGGAATGGAGATGGTTCGTTCTCGCCCGGCGAGCAACTCCAACTGATCGATCCTGCAATACTCGATATCGCCGATTTCGATGAGGACGGTCAATGGGATATAGGCGTGCTGCACGGCTCATTTTTCCAAGGCAAGATGTCAGTGTTCACTGGGGTCGGAAACGGCACATTTCACGCCCCTGTTGACACGATGGTGACCAACGGAGTCTCGTTCAGTCTTGCTGTTGCTGATTTTGACCAGGACGGTGTTCTCGATTTTGTCTCAGGCACCAATGGCTTGATTTTCTACAAAGGTAACGGAAAAGGAGGATTCGAGCGCACTTGGTCCATCGTGTCGAGCCAAGGCGGGGTCGTTGCAGGGCACTTAAATGAAGACCAGATCCCGGATATTGCAGCATTCAACTCAAGCGGCGACAGGGTTCACGCACTCATTGGCAATGGAGACGGGTCATTCAGGAGGACAGTGGAGTACAGAGTCGGTGAGGTTGTTCAGAGGCTGGCAATTGGCGATCTAAATAATGACGGCCGGAACGACATCGTAACTTCCAATTTCGCCTCCAACGAGGTCTCGATTTTGATAGGTACCGGGAGCGGATATTTCAAGCCGCCGATCTTTCAGGTGACGTCAGGCGAGCCACGAGATCTGGCATTGCACGATTTTGATGGTGATGATGTGCTTGATGTGGTTTCTACAAGCGGTCGAAATGGGTCGATAGCGCTAACATTGGGAAAAGGAGACGGTACCTTTCGGGCTCCTTCAACGGTAAAGATCTTTAACGGCGCGTTTCCGAACATGGCAGCAGTTACGGATGTGAATAACGACGGTCGGGCCGACGTTATCAGTGCCAACTCAGGCGGATACGGAGTAACTGTCTTTCTGAGAAAAGGCGACTATTCTTTCCATGCCCAGAAACGGTTTCTTCAGAACATTTACGTAAATTATCTTACCGTCGATGATTTTAACAACGACGGAGAAAAGGACATATTCTCAGTGGGCCTTGGAACAGGCCAGACCCTATTGGGAAATGGTGCGGGAAGCTTCACCGCTTTGCCTACCTTCCAGACCTTACCGGGGGGCGGCTTTGCCGTGTATGTAGGCTCAGAAGATTTCAACGGTGACGGGAAAAAGGACATTGTTGTTTCGGACCGTGACGTCCAGAGATTCGTTGTCTGGTTTGGACAGGGCGACGGAACGTTCAACCAGAATCCTGCTATCTACTTGTCGAACGGACGAGTTCTAAGGGGTGACATTGCGGATTTTAATCGTGATGGTAGACCGGACCTTGTTTTTGCTGTGGACACTTCCGGCGACTCGATAATCGGCCGATCGGAAGTCAGGATCAATTCTGGTAACGGCACTTTTCCTGTTGGTACCGAATTCAATATAGGAGTTTCAAAACATCCTTACTCTGTGATTGCGGATGATTTCAACAACGATGCGAAGATCGATTTCGCAGTAACGGTTGATCATGACGCGACGATGCCCGGGCATTTCAGGGTGTACATGGGTAACGGTTCGGGCTCTTTCTCTTCGGGTGGGATATTTAATATCGGAGGTAACAGCAGTTTTGACATAGTGGCACATGATTTCAATCGTGACGGCAAGAAGGACCTTGCGACTACGGCCAACATCACGGAGGAAGTCAAGATCTTCGAAGGAACGGGGACCGGCTCCTTTGTGTTAAGACAATCATCGTCCGGAGGCGACCAGCCGAGAACTCTTAGTGTAGGGAATTTGAACGCGGATTCTTCGGCAGATCTTCTGGCAATGAATTACAACGCCGGATCTTTGACCATCTTTCCGAATGAATGCGCCCAAGCGTTCGAATTCACATCTTCCGGCTATCTCGACTTTGACGGCGACGGCATTACTGATATTGCTGTTTTCCGGCCAAACAGTCTTCCAGCCTCGCAATGGTGGCTGCTCAGATCCTCAGATCAAGGTACTCGCGGGCTTCAGTTCGGTAGTTCGACAGACATCCCGGTTGTCGCTGACTACACAGGGGACGGACGGTCGGACATCGCTTTTTGGCGGCCATCCTCTGGTGAGTGGTACATACTTCGATCTGAAGACGATTCATTCTTCGCGTTTCCCTTTGGTGCAAAAGGCGATATCCCCGCTCCCGGCGACTTTGACGGAGACGGCAAGGCAGACCCTGCGGTTTATAGACCTTCATCTGGAACCTGGTTTATTTTGAGTTCTTCGAATGGACAATTGTCTGTGGTTCCATTCGGTGTTGCCTCCGACCGGCCGATTGTAGCGGACTATGACGGTGACGGGATCGACGATGTGGGTGTCTACAGGCCGTCGGAAAATCAGTTCTGGCTCTTGAGATCATTTTCGGGGTTAAAGGCTTATCAGTTTGGTGCTTCAGGAGACCGGACGACTATTGGGGATTGGACAGGTGACGGGAAGGCCGATGTGGCGTTCTTCAGACCCTCAACCTCTGAGTGGTTTGTGATCAGGAGCGAGGACGACTCGTTCTTTGCATTTCCTTGGGGGGCACCAGGAGATGTCCCGAGCCCGGGAGATTTTGACGGCGACGGAAAGTTCGATCCTGTTGTCTGGAGACCTTCTGATAGGACCTGGTACATCTTCGGCTCAACGAACGGATTCCAGGCGATCAACTTTGGTGCGAATGGCGATGTTCCGCTGCCAAGCTCCGTATCTGTGAATTGACAGGGATGAAGGGGATGAAAGGATTGGGGAATTGATAATTGAGAATGGATATTTGAGGTTTCAGGGTTTCAGGGTTTCAGGTTGCGAGTTCCTTGTTCCCAGTTCCGGGTTTCACTTTCCGAATGTTGTGATCACAATCATTCCGGCTAAGAAAAAGAATCAAACGTCCCGGATCGGCAAAGTTGTAACTCGGAAGCCCCAAATTCTCCACCCTAAATCCTCAATAGTAATTCTCCATTTTCAATTTCCAATTCTCAATACCACTCAAAAAGGAAAGAAGACCGGAACTAGGAGGACGAGGGCGATCAGGATCACGATCGTCAAAGGGGTGCCGACCTTTACATAGTCCATCGAGCGGTAGCCGCCGGCGCCCATTACAAGAAGATTCGCTTTATGGCTGAACGGAGTCATGAAAGCCGCAGAGGCCGCGAGCGCGACGCCCATCATCAGCGGATACGGCGAAATGTCGAGCCCGCTTGCCGTCGAAAGAACGACCGGCGTTAGAAGCACGACTGCCGGCGCCCCGTCGAGGCCCTGGCTCAAGAGGCTCGAAAGGACCACAAGCGAAGCAAGTACCGCGTACGGACCCAGTGCTCCGCCGTATTCGACGACCCAGTTCGCAAGAAGTGTCGCCGTTCCGCTGCTTTCCATAGCTGCGCCCACGGGAAGGACCGCCGCAACAAGAAAGATCGCGCGCCACTCGATAACACGGTAGGCCTCTTTCATCGTCAGAGCACCTGTAAGCACGACGAGCGTAGCCGCTGCAAAAGCGGCAACGTGGATCGGCTGCCATCCCGCTACGACCAGGACGATCATCAGCAGCAATCCGCCGATCGAATATGGAGCTTTGCTCAGATCCCTCTCTTCGCCTTCGACAGCTGAAAGGACAACAAGATCGTCGTCAGCGCTCAAACGCGCAAGTGCTCCGTGTTTGCCCTGAAGTAGCAGGCCGTCACCGACCCTTAGCGGAAGGTGTGCAAGATTGTCACGGAGCGATTCTCCCTCCCGCCAAACCGCCAGTACCTGTACGCCTTTCGTCTGTCTGAAACTGATGTCTGCCAGAGTCCTTCCATCGAGCGAACTACGGGGCGCGACTGTTGCCTCGACGACGCCTACCTCTTCCGACACAAGCCCTTGCGAAGATACTTCTGAGACGAGATCGACCTCGCCGATCTTCAGAAGCTTTTTCAAACGGTCTTTTTCACCCGTTACAAAAAGCTCGTCCCCGGCCTGAAGCACTTCATCCGGAGAAATTGACCACTGGACGGACCCGTCTCGCATGATGCCGACGATCATGATCCGCATCGATTCGGAGAACTGGCTCCCGCCGATTCGTCTTCCCACAAGAGCCGAGTTCTCGGGCATACGGATCAGCATAAGGGGCTCGTCCTTGAGATCGGAAAACGCCGCCATCCCCGTCAGCTCGAGATCAAAAAGGTCGGATCTCGGGGCCAGGGCGGCGACCCTGTCGACAGTACCTATGCCGTAGAGACGGTCGCCCTCGCGGAATTTCACATCGCGTATGTGTCCGGTGACCCGCCTGCCGTCCCTCTCGAGAGCGAACACGGCGATCCCGAGACCGCCGCGGAATCCCGTCTCGCGAAGAGTTTTCCCGAGGATCGCCGAGTCCTCGTGAATCCTGAGCCGCACGCCACTCACTCCCTGTTCGGGCGTTCCGAGCTCTCCCACGGTTGCGTCCGTTAAATGGATGTCGCGGACGTGAAGCAGCTCACGGATCCTCTCCTGGTCTCCGCTAACAAGCAGTTCGTCGCCCTTCTCGAGCTTTATGTCGGCGGCGGGAGCCGAAATGTTCTCGCCTTTTCGGGTGACCGAAACAATCTGTATGCCAAGCGCGTTTCCTATTTCGGTCTCCGCCAGTGTCGCACCTTCCATATGCGAGCCTTCCGGGATCCGGATCGTGAATAGCGCTTCGTGAAGTTTGTAGAGAGCCGCCAGTTCTCGACCGGTGTCCGCTTCCTGGATCTTCCTGTCGGGAAGAAGTTTTCTGCCGAACGTGACCATATAGATCACGCCGAGGGCGAGCAGTGTGAGTCCGAGCGGAGTGAAATCGAACAGCTCGAACGGTGTCAGTCCACGGTCAGCGAGGACCGCTCCGGCAATGATGTTTGGCGGGGTTCCCACTAGAGTCGTACCGCCGCCGAGGATCGCACCGAACGAAAGCGGCATGAAGATCTTTGCCGGCTGGATCCCGCACCGCCTCGCGAGGCTCGCCACGGCGGGCATCAGGACCGCTGTCGCAGCTATGTTGTTCATGAATGCCGACAAAATGCCCGCGGTCAGCATTATCGTCACAAGAAGCGGAAGTTCCCGGTTTCCGACGATCTTGTGTATCCAAGCGGCGGCGACATCAGCAACACCTGAATTCATCAGCGCCGCGCTGACGATAAAGATAGCCAGCATCGTGATGACGGCCGATGAGGCAAAACCTGAAAAAGCCTGGTCGGAGGTGACGTAACCTGTGAAGATCAGGACGACGAGCCCGAGAAAAGCAGTGAGGTCGATGGGCAGCTTCTCCGTCAGGAAAAGATAGACCATCGCGGCGAGAACTAGAATTAGGAATGCGATCGAGAGAGTCATTGATCGTCGAACACAGCGTTTCCAAACATCGGACTCTGAGAAATATCTACAAAAACGGCCTCGAATTCAAGAGAGAGGAGTGAATGAAGGAGTCAGAAGTCAGAAGTCAGGAGTCAGGAATGAGAACCCGGAGCGCCAGCGACGGGCATAACAAAAGTCAAAAGACAGG